>ERZ1740070.2359-NODE-2359-length-10920-cov-5.287161_pt1 | contig 10920 bp, 8 predicted proteins | sample MGYA00581734_ERZ1740070 | MGnify/ENA primary metagenome ERZ1740070 (study PRJEB43018, sample SAMN04849744) | marine metagenome | isolation source: floating plastic debris | place: Pacific Ocean | collected 2008-09-01 | study: EMG produced TPA metagenomics... | reverse complement strand
GAGATAGGGTCGGGTGTCTGGAGTTCAGACGTGTTGCTCTTGCGAGCTGTCGTGGTGTGCGATAGTCTTGATCACATCCATGACGCGGCCAATGGTCTCTTTGAAAGGCACATCGGGTTCGTGCGCGCTGACCCCGTATTTGTCCGCGTGGCGCATGATATGCGCGACCTTGGCGCTTTTGATCAGAGCCTTGGACGGCACGCAGCCGGTGTTGAGGCAATCGCCGCCCATATCGCCCGCCTCGACCAGCGTGACCTTGGCTTTGACCGTGCTTGCGATCAGCGAAGAGACAAGGCCAGCCGACCCAGCGCCGATCACAATCATATTGCGATCAAAACTCTTGGGCTTGGTGTAACCCGCGTAGACCTTGCGGCGCTTGATCAGCCCTATGATGCTCTTCGCGATCCACGGCGCAATCCCCAGCAGCACGAATGAGCCCAGCACAGCGGGCGAGGCAATACCCGAAAGACTATCGATTTGAGCGAGTTGCGTGCCAGCGTTCACGTAAACTATCGTACCAAGGAGCATGCCAATCTGGCTCACCCAGGCGAAGGTCCATGTCTTGATACGGGTGAGACCAAAGACAAGGTTGATCACAAAGAACGGCACAGCCGGGATCATGCGCAAGGTAAAAAGATAGAACGCTCCATCGCGCTCCAGCCCTTCATTGATGCCTTTCAGCCGGTCTCCAAAGCGGCTCTCCATAGTGTCACGCAGCACATAGCGCGAAGCGAGAAAGGCCAGTGTCGCCCCCAACGTGGAAGCAAAAGAGACAAGGATCGTGCCGCGTGTCAGGCCGAACAGAGCCCCCGCCGCCAGCGTCATGATTGCTGCACCCGGCAGCGATGCGGCGGTCACCGCGACATAGATCGCAAAGAAGCAGCCGAGCACCAAAGCGGGGTTGTCTGTGTAAAAGCCTCTCGCCTGATCAACGCGGCCCTTGATACCGTCAATGGTTAATTCATTGCCCAGATCAAAGATGAAGTAAGCGGCGATCAGCGCGATAATCGCAGCGATGATGATGATCTTTTTCATGGTGCCCCTAAATGCGATCCCTTCGAATGGGTCGTATGCCTCCCATTCGCGCGCCTTTCCATCAAGGTTACGCGCCCCACCGCTAAGCGCTCACTAAGCGCTGTTGCTTAGAGCGGCGTACTTTGCGATCCAGCGTTTGTCGATCCACGCTTTAAGCCTCGCTACCCAGCTCCCTTGCGCGCTGACGCCTCCATAGCTCAAAATCGCTTCGCCATTCCCGGTGGAAAGCAAATAGAGGCTGGCCGCGCGCGGTGTGTAGGTTTGGCGCGGTTCCTGACCGTTCAACGCGCGGCGCAGATTGGCGGCCAAAACGGGTCCAGTGTGAACGGCGTGGACGCCGGAATGGTCGACGCGGGTGTCGACGCGCTGGGCGCAATCGCCAGCCGCAAAGATATGCGAATGGGAAGTCGAGCGTTGATAGCGGTCAACGCGAATGAACCCATTTTCATCCACATCCAGCCCACCCGCACCGGGCCAATCCGGTGCCCCGGAACCAACGGCCGCCACAATGAGGTCAGCTGGCACCGCCACTTCGCCCGCCATCAGGACGCCGCGCTCGATCCATGCGTCGACCTCGATCAAGGCGATACTTTGAGTTTCAAGCTCAGCGCGGACGCGATCGAGCACGCTGTTTGCAAAGCCGGGCAGAAGGCCGTTCTCGCCCGCGATCAACGTCACCTTGTGCAAGTAGTCTTGGCCGGCCTTCCGGGACCGATTGCGAAGGGCAAAGGCCAGTTCCACTCCGCCCGCTCCGCCGCCAACGACCGCTATCGAGCCAGCTTTGGGAAGGTCGCGCTCCAGCGTATCAACAAAAGCGCCAATCGGGCGCACATCGCGCAAGCGTGGATCATCGCCCAGAACGCTCGCTGCGCGCCCTACGCCGCCGACATCAATTGAAGCGATACGAAAGGAGATAAGACCGTTATCCAGAGATAGAACGTGTCGACTAACCGGATCCATCGCGACACAGCGATCAAGAATAAGGTCGACGCCCGCGGCTTTTGCCAAGCCCGCCAGATCGACCAAACCAGCCTCACTGGTGTGCTCCCCTGCAATCCAACCGGGAACCATGCCCGAATATCGCAGGAAAGGCTGCGGCGTCAGCAGCGCAGCCCGCTTGGCCGGATTGCCACGCCGCGCCCAATCGGCCAGCACCGCAACATGGCTGTGCCCACCTCCGACAAGCAGAATATCCCAGACCATGTCGCTCACGCCATCGCTGTAAACGCGATCAGTAACGCTGGTCCAGAGCGCCAATGCGGCGGGGGCGATTGTGAACCCAAATCCCTCTTGGAAGAGCCCCAACCAACGCCAGTCGGCGTCATGGCCAGCTACCCCGTTCAAGTATAAGTAAGGTTAGCGCATCTAAAGGCCGCCCGCTCGCAGCGCCGTGCGCGGACGAGCTCTGCATTTCAAAGACCCCGTTAGAACCCTTAATCGCTTGCACCATTTGCATGAGACGCAGGAACTTTGCATAGATGATCGCGTTGGATTTACAGGATAGTAGGCGCACATCTGTTAGGGATCAGCGGGCGTGTAAGAACCCCTTTGCCCCGCTTTTATGGCGCAGAAACGCGCCGATTGGATCGTAACTGGCCATGGCCGTCAAACAGAAGTCATACGGCGAAAGAATTTCGCTTCCGGATTTTTTCCGGACGTTTTTCAATATCCTGCGCCCGGAAAGCAATTTTTACTGGCTGGCTCTCGTCTATGGGCTGGGCATCTCGCTGCTCAGCCTTGCGACGCCGATTTCGGTGCAGATGCTGATCAACACCGTCGCCAACACGGCGATGGCAACGCCTCTTGTGGTGCTGACTTTGACACTGTTCGGCCTGCTTATGCTTTTCGGCTTGCTCTACGCCTTGCGCATCCACCTTATGGAATTGTTTTCGCGTCGTTTTTACGCCCGGTTGGTCGCCGATATCTCGCTCTTGTCAGTTTACGCCAAGAACCCATTCTTCGGCGACGCGCGCAAGAGCTCGCTGTTCAACCGCTATTTCGACGTCATCAATGTGGAAAAAGCCATCCCGCTGATCTTCGTGGGCGGCTTTACCGTCGGTCTGCAGGTGATCACAGGCTTTATTCTGGTGTCGTTATACCACCCCTATTTCCTGCTGTTCACCTTGATCATGTGTGTGGTCATTTGGGCGATCTGGGCGATCTGGGGCGCGCGCGCTGTGCGGTCCGGAATTGACCTTAGCCACGCCAAGCACGGCACGGCGGCCTGGTTGGAAACCGTGGGCGAATCTAACGGCTTCTTCAAATCGCAGCGGCGGATCGACTACGCATTCAAACAAAGCAACGCGCACACCGAAAACTATATCAAAGAGCGCAAGAAGCATTTCAAAAACCACTTCGGCCAAACGCTGGCCTTCCTGACGCTTTACGCAGCGGCCAGCGCGGCACTGCTGGGTCTGGGCGGCTGGCTTGTCATCACAAACCAATTGACGCTGGGCCAGCTTGTCGCCGCCGAACTGGTGCTGTCGACCGCGTTTTTCGGTGTGGCCCAGCTGGGAACCTACCTCACATACTTTTACGATTTGTGTGCCGCGATTGAAGAGATCTCGCTGTTCTACGACGTCGAACAGGAAGAACCCGCTGGCGATGATCCCATCAACGTGACCGAGCACACTCTGGTGCTGAGCGGTGTGAAGGGCCGCGCGCGCCATGAGGACGCGGAGTTCAATCTTGAGATCCCCAGCGGCGCTATCGTAATGGCGGCGGCCAGCCACCACGGCGTGCAACGCTTGTTCACCGACATCCTGAAAATGCACCAACTGCCTCAAGGCGGGTTTGCGACGCTTGGCGGGGTCGATTTCAACGAGATCGAAGCGCACAATCTTCGCAAGGACGTGCACGTGCTCGACCGCCCGACCTTTGTGGGCATGACGGTGCGCGAATATCTAAGTCTGTCGTGCCAGCAAACCGCCCCCCAACGCATGGTCGGCGCGCTCGAAACCGTTGGGCTTATCGACACGATCACCGATCTCGACAACGGCCTCGACACGCCGATTGCAGCCACGGGCTGGCCGCTGTCTTCGGTTGAACTGCAACAGTTGAAGCTGGCCAACGCGCTGCTGGAACAGCCGCGCATTCTGGTGCTCTCCAAGCTGTTCGACCTGCTTGACGAAGACAACCTTGCGGCCGCGGTCAACGAACTGCGTGAACAGGCCTATTCGACTGTGATCTATTTCTCCAACCGTCGGATTGATCTTGGCTTCGCCCGCTTCTTGCACCTCGAAGCCAAGCGCCAAGGCTATTACGACAATTTCGACGATTTCTGCCTTGCGGTGAACAGCAAACCGCCAAGGTCCCACAGCGGCCCGCGACCGCTTTCCTCTAGCCTTTTGGGAGCGGCTGAATAATCATGGCAACTCTCGAACAGGATATGTCCCACTTCACCGCGCTGCGCGACGTGTCGGTGCCGCGTATCTTTCGCACGACGTTCTTCCTGCTGCTGTTCGCCTTCCTCGCGACGGTGGCCTTCCTCATCTACGTGCCTTGGGTGCAGAATGTGGGCGGGCGCGGCGTGATCACCACTCTCAACCCGAACGAGCGCCAGCAAGATATCAACGCGCTGGTCTCGGGCCGGATCGAGGAATGGTATGTGCGCGATGGAAGCCAGGTGAAAAAGGGCGATCCCATCGCCCGTATCGCCGATATCGACCCGCAGCTGATCCAGCGGCTTGAAGCCGAGCGCGCGCAGGTCGACGTGCAATTGCAAGCCGCCAAAAGCGCGCAGGCCACCGCCGAAATCGATCTTCGCCGCATGCGCGAACTGTTCCAGTCGGGCCTGGTCGCTCGGCGCGATTACGAGCAAGCGCAAATCCGCGTCGATCAAATGCGCGGAAGCGTCGCTGAGGCGCAGGCCAATCTGGCGCGCACCAATGTCAGCCTTGCGCGCCAGTCCAATCAGCTGGTGACCGCGCCGCGCGACGGGTTCATCCAGTCGATCAATGGCGGAGATGCAGCGACCTTCATCAACGCGGGCGACATTCTGGCAACCTTTGTTCCGAACAATTCAGAACGTGTGCTGGAGGTCTTCCTCGATGGTCGCGATGTTGGCCTCGTCTACGCTGGCGCCCCGGCCCGCATTCAGTTCGAGGGCTGGCCTGCGGTTCAATTCAGCGGCTGGCCATCGGTTGCGGTCGGGACATTCCCGGGCGAAGTCATTGCGATCGACCAGTCCGCGCAGGTCGATGGCCAGTTTCGTGTGCTAATCAAAGAAAAGATAGTTGAAGGCGAAGAGCCCTGGCCCGATGAACGCTTCGTGCGCTTTGGCGCGGCGGGACAAGCCTTCGTGCTGCTGGAAACTGTGCCGGTCGGTTATGAAATCTGGCGACAGCTCAACAATTTTCCACCCGAGCTTCCAGCCGGCGCGCAATCCGTAAGCGCGCCGCTGTCAAACACTCAGCAAAGCGGCTGATCCATGAGCCTCTACGCCAACAAAGGCGCTTGGCCCAAGGCGTGCGGCGCAGGAGCCCTGAGCCTCATCGCCCTAGCATTGAGCGCGCTAGCCACAGCGCCCGTGCATGCACAGAATATCGAAGCGAACGAGGAGCCCTTGGCACTGGCCCTGCGTGAAGGGCCCCTGTTGCCTGAAGAAGTGCTGCGCTCTTCGGCGCTCACCTTCCCACGCATTTTGGAATCCTTTGAACGCGAAGCCGCGGCGCGCGCCGATCAGTTGGGCGCGGACGGGGCCTTCGACCTTATGCTCAGCGCTGAGTATTATGATCGCTACACCGGCACCTTCTCGGGCGGATTTGGCGAGGGCAAAGCGACACAGCCCATCGCGCCGTTCGGCGGCGAGATCTTTGCGAGCTATCGTCTGTCAGACGGGCGCTTCCCAATTTACGAGAATATCTACAACACGAACGAATTGGGCGAATTCAAGGTTGGCGCGCTGTTTTCGCTGCTGCGCAACCGCCAGGTCGACCAGCGCCGCTTTGCCGTGGAAGATACGAGGATGGCGGCCAGTCAGGCGCGGCTTGATGTGCTGCTGGTTCAGCTTAACGTCCAGTTCGAAGCGCTGCGCGCCTATTGGAACTGGGTGGCGGCGGGCAACGAAGTGAGTGTTTACCGCGACTTGCTCGAAATCGCTGAAGCGCGCGCGGTAGGCTTGGCCCGACAAGTCGAGGCGGGCGCACAGCCCAGCATCGCGCTGACCGAGAACGAGCAGAACCTTATTCGTCGGCGCAGCCTGGTCGTTGAGGCCGAGCGCGGTTTTGTCACCGCTGCCAACACGCTGTCCTTCTACCTGCGCGATGAAGGCGGGAGACTATTCGTGCCTTCGAGCGAGCAATTGCCGGACGCCGAAACGTTGGCCGAGTTGCCCGATATCCAAACGCTGATGGCGATGGCGCGCAGCGACATTCTTGACCAGCGGCCTGAGCTACGCAATTTCCGCATCCAGCTTGAGCGCGCGCGCAACCGGATCGCGCTGCGCCGCAACGATCTGAAGCCCAACCTCGATTTCAGTGTTGAGCTGAGCCGTGATTTTGGGCCGATTGGCGATGGTGGGCCCACCTTCGATTCCACCGACACTGTGGTTGGATTGACGTTTTCCGTGCCTCTGCAACGCCGGATGGCGCGCGGCGCGGTGCAGCGCGCTGAGGCGGAATTGCGCGAGATTGAACTGCGCGAACAGCGCACCGCTGACCAGATCCGGGTCGAACTCGACAACATTTTGGTCAACCTCAACACCGCGCTGCGCCAAGTGGGCCTTGCGGATGACGAGGTTGTGCAAGCCACCACCATGGTTACCGCCGAGCGCAAACGCTTCCGGCTTGGCGCGGGCGATTTCTTCCTCGTCAATTTGCGCGAAGAACGCGCGGCCGACGCGCAAGTCCGCTCGATCCGCGCTCAATTGAACGGGCGCCTCGCCGCCGCCAGCTACTCGGCGGCGACGATGAACCTGACCGAGCTTGGTCTTGAGTAACGGCTGGTTTTCCCAACCTTAGCCTAAAGTCCGATGCGTTTTCGCGCGCCAAGCCGCTATACCTCGCCGTATGGCGAGCGAGATCAGCGAAATCACCCGGTTCCTAAGCGCAACCGCACCGTTTGACCGGCTGGATGCCGAACGACTGGCTCCAATCAGCCGCGCAATCGAAGTCAGCTATTGCAAAGCGGGCGAGGTGATCATTGCGGCAGGAGGCCATAATAATCGCCTCTATATCGTGCGTTCGGGCGCGGTGGAATTGATGCTGGCAGGCCAGGAATTGACCGCCCGGCTCGAACGCGGTGCGTGTTTTGCCTATCCCTCGCTGCTGCGCGGCGGAGAAGTGCGAAACACCACCAGCGCGTTGGAAGACACGCTGCTGTACGCGCTGCCCGCTGCCATGTTTCACGAGCTGCGCAAAGCGCATCACGGTTTCGCCGCGTTCTTTGCCGAGGACGAATCCCAACGCCTGTCACACGCGCTCCAGCAACGCCGCGACACCGGCGGCTTTTCGCTGGGCATGCGTACGATCGGCGAATTGATCGAGGGGCGAACGCCCGTAACTTGTCCTCCTGACGTGTCGATCCGCAAGGCTGTGGCGATCATGCACGATCGCAACGTCTCAACGCTGGCGATTTGCGAGGGCGATGCGCTGGCGGGCATCTTTACAGACAAGGACTTGCGCAACCGCGTGGTCGCCAAAGACGTGTCATTGGACACGCCAATCGCAAAGGTCATGACCAGCGCGCCTCGAACTCTTTCAGCTAACCGCTCCGCCGCCGAAGCCATGGCGCTGATGGCCAGCGGCGGCTTTCGCCACTTGCCCGCGCTCGATGCTGACGGGCGCTTGATCGGCATCCTCTCAGCAACCGACATCCTCTCAGCGATTGGCAGCAACGCGATCGACGCCGGGATGATGATTGCGGGCGCGCGCGACGCTGACGATCTGATCGCGGCGTGCAAACGCATTCCCGAAAGCTTTGCCGCGATGGTCGCGAACGGCGTCGATGCAAGCCACATCATGCGTTTCACCTCCGCTTTGGGAGAGGCCGCGCACCGCAGGGCCGCGCAGCTCGCCGAAGCTGAATTGGGTGAACCGCCCTGCCCTTACGCGCTGGTGGTGTTTGGCTCGCTCGCCCGCGAAGAGCAGCTTGTCGGCTCGGATCAGGATAACGGGTTGGTTCTGCACGACACCGCCACTCCAGACGACGAGGCCTATTTCGAGAAGCTGGGCGCTTATGTCTCTGACCTGCTCGACGCGTGCGGTTTTGTCTACTGCAAGGGCGGGATCATGGCGAAGAACGCCGAACAGCGCCTGCGGCTGCGCAATTGGTGCGAACGCTACACCAGCTGGATCACTAACCCCACCGAAGACCGCGTGCTGCGCGCTACGATCTTCTTCGACATGCGCAGCGTCCATGGTGATGAAGCCCTGGTCAGCGCGCTTCGCCGCGATGTGCTGGACACATTCAAGACCAGCCCGCTCTTCATCAGCTTCCTGGCGCGCGACGCGCTGCGCAGTAAAGTGCCGCTGGGGATCTTTCGCAATCTGGTGCTCGACAAAGGCGAGGACGGGCAGAAGATCTTCAACGCCAAAAGCCAGGCAATCTTGCCGATTGTCGACATTGCACGCACCAAAGCTCTGGCCAAAGGTGTCAGCGAAGTCGGTACCGCGGCTCGCCTCGCCGCGCTCACACAAGTGGGTGAAATCAACCGCGACGACGCGCAAAGTCTTCAAGATGCGATGGAGTTCGTGAACGAACTGAGGATCGCGCATCAGGCGCGCCAGGTGGAAGCGGGCCAAACGCCAGACAACGCCATTGCACCAGCCGACCTGTCCTCGCTCGAACGCGATTATCTTAAAGACGCCTTTTCCGTTATCGCTGAAGCGCTAGACGCGCTGCGCCGCAATTACGCCGGTGGTATCGCGTGATCAGATCATGAGCCTTCTGGGGCGCTGGCAGGGCGAAAGGGCGCTGAAGGCTCTGGCGGCGTCAGAGTATCCCAAGCTTGCCGCCTATGGCGCGGCCATGTGGCCTGATCCCGGCACCCTCGCGCGTGAAGCGCCTTACCTGGCTCTTGATTTCGAGCTTGATGGCCTGCGCAAGGGCGCGCATTTGCTCCAGGCTGGCTGGACTCCTTTCGAAGGCCGCATCCTTCGCCTTGATGAGGCGCAGTCTCTGGACATCCGCAGCTACGCGGAGCTGGATCGCAAGGCCGTCACCATCCACGGTATCGGCGAAGAGCGCGCGGCGCAGGGGACCCCGGTGGTCGAGGCGCTGCGCGCGCTTATTGCGGCTCTCACCGGACGCATCATGGTCGCGCACGCCGCCTGGATTGAACGTTCCGCTCTATCGGGAGCGGTGGACGCCTTGAGTGGCCTGACAATGCCGATCCGGTGCGTGTGCACTTTGACAATTGAGCGGCAGCTGAACCCTAATCTGGTGGGCGCGGAAGCCTATCGCCTTGCCAACACACGCGCGCGCTACGGCTTGCCCGAATACGAACCGCACGACGCGCTGACCGACGCGATTGCCGCGGCGGAATTGTTCCAGGCGCAGCTGACCCGGTTGCCCCGCGACGTCGCGCTGCGCGATATCGAGTTGGGATGACCATCCCCACCGCGCGCCTTGCGTAAGACTAAAGTCGCTCTCGAAAGGCGCGCGCTCTTTCCATAGCCTTCAGGCCAAGATCGAAGAGAGTCTCGTCTTGGGTTTCAAGACCTCTGATCGATCGGGGAGCTTCAAGGGAGAGCCACATGAGTGAACCAATTTCCACCGCCGACCCCGGCGATTTCGAGGCCACCGGCCCGATGTCGGGTGACGCTTCGAACGGGGGCGCCTCGTCGCTCTCAAGCGCTGCGTCATCCAGCGACGCATCCGAAGAAACCAACCAAGCGGAAGGCGCCTATTGGCGCGAGAACATCCGCCTGCTCATCACCTTGATGACGATCTGGTTTGCGGTCTCGTTTGGGTGCGGAATTCTGTTCAGAGGTTTCCTCGATCAGTTCAGCCTGGGCGGCTATCCCCTGGGCTTCTGGTTCGCTCAGCAGGGTTCGATCTATGTCTTCATTGCTCTCATCGTCTTCTACGTTGTTCGTATGAAGCAGATCGAGCGCAAGTATGATCTCGACGACTGAGGGGGCTGACCAATGGACACGCAAACTCTCATTTATCTCTTCGTCGGCGCCACCTTCGCGCTCTATATTGGCATCGCCATCTGGAGCCGGGCAGGGTCGACGAAAGAGTTTTATGTCGCCGGCGGCGGGGTCAACCCGGTCGTCAACGGAATGGCCACGGCCGCGGACTGGATGAGCGCCGCGAGCTTTATCTCCATGGCCGGGCTCATCGCCTTTATGGGCTATGACGCCAGCGTCTATCTTATGGGCTGGACGGGCGGCTATGTGCTGCTGGCTTTGCTGCTTGCGCCCTATCTGCGCAAGTTCGGCCAGTTCACCGTGCCTGACTTCATCGGCACGCGCTACTATTCAAAAGTGGCGCGCGTGGTGGCGGTCATCTGCCTCATCTTCATCAGCTTTACCTATATCGCAGGCCAGATGCGCGGCGTCGGGATCGTGTTTTCACGCTTCCTCGATGTCTCGATCTTCTGGGGCGTTATCATCGGCATGGGCATTGTGTTCATCTACGCCGTGCTCGGCGGGATGAAGGGCATCACCTACACGCAGGTCGCGCAATATTGCGTGCTGATCTTTGCCTATATGGTGCCAGCGTTCTTCCTCAGCTTTCTGATCACAGAAACACCCATCCCGCAAATCGGTCTCGGCTCGGAGGTGGCCGATGGATCGGGTATGAGCGTCTTGCAGAAACTGGATGCGGTCTTGGTCGATCTTGGGTTCAGCGCTTACACGGCGGCCAAGAAGAGCCCGATCGACGTCTTCTGCATCACGATGGCGCTGATGGTGGGAACAGCCGGTCTGCCGCACGTGA
>ERZ1740070.2357-NODE-2357-length-10926-cov-3.678410_pt1 | contig 10926 bp, 9 predicted proteins | sample MGYA00581734_ERZ1740070 | MGnify/ENA primary metagenome ERZ1740070 (study PRJEB43018, sample SAMN04849744) | marine metagenome | isolation source: floating plastic debris | place: Pacific Ocean | collected 2008-09-01 | study: EMG produced TPA metagenomics... | reverse complement strand
CGCTGCCGAAAAAACCTACAAAGAGAAAGGCTTACCTATCATCACGCTAGGATCAGCGACAGATATTTCTGGGTTAGACAACGATTTTCTTTTTCGGATTAGTCCTAGCGACCAAGTGATGGGCAGAGACTTAGCCAACTACATGCTGGCATCATGGGGTAAAGATAAAATTGCTATTTTCTACAACAGGCAGAACTCTTACAGCAGCTCTTTGAAGCGAGCATTCGAAAGTACTGTAATTACGGAAGGCGGAACCGTTATTTCTGATTTTGATTGGTCTTCTGACGACTTTAGTATTGCAGAGGCTTTCGATAGGGCCGTTAACCAAGGGGCCCAGGTCATGATGCTAGTTCCCGCCGACAATGAAGAGCTAATCAATAAAGCCGTACCGCTAGCTCAGTTAAACTCTCGGACTGCAGCTCCACTAGACCTCATGGGCGGCGACGTTGTACTGTCGGCAGCCGTGTTAGAAAAAGACTTTAAAGACATGGTTGTAGGTGCTTTCTGGCATATTACTAGCGCGGATCGCAGCTCCGAATTCCTCGTTCAGTCTGAACAGCTTTGGGACGCAGAAGTTAACTGGGTAACCGTTATGTCATATGACGCTACCCAGGTCTGGATTGAAGCACTGAAAAGAAGCTCTTCTACACCTACTCGAGCAGAACTTCAAAGCATTATTGCGTCCGATTCCGAACCATTTTCAACAGCGGGTGCTTCAGAAGAGATTCGTTTCCTCGGGAATGGAGACAGACCAATTAAAGGACAGTTAGTTCGCGTTGTCTTAGATAGTACATCTGCTGAAGAAAGATACCGCTTCGAAGCGGTATCAGAAGATGAGTAGCTAGGTGTCATAGTCGAAAATTGCTGTAGTCAGGTGTGAATGCATCCGCATTTGCTACAGCAGTTTTTGCTTCTTATTCGAAGATTATGTTTATGCAACAGATTGTCGCACAACAACCAGTTCTGACTTTTCACCGTAGATACGGCAGGCTCGACTATCTTTTGATTTGAAATACCTTCAATAGGACATTCTTCTGTACCTTTGTGTAAACATACTTACGAAATAAGAATATCCTGAACTTACCTTCACTTAGGGATTTGAGGCAGCGGAGGCTGGTTAAGAAGCTGGCGGGCAATGCTAAGCACATGATGCTGAAAGTATTTAAGCACACTAGCTTGAGTAGCCATAGCTCGAACAAATAATCCGTGGCAGTTTGGCAGAGGTGAGCTACCAATTTGCAAGGTATTGCCTGGAATATTGCGACACACATCAGTCGCATGGATGAGCTGAGAGAGCTGGGCAAGATCAAGATCGGGCGAAATGATCAAGAAGTTGCCTAAAACGGGATAGTCGGTAAGAAAGCAGTGGGTACGAAACGGATTGGACTGCCCCAATAGCTTTTGCGTGTCGGTAAACTGTAGGACGCCCTCAGGAGAGCGCACCTGCAGGCGACTCTCAAACGAGTCAAACACGTAAAACTCTCCTTTGGCCAACCGCCCTGGCACAACAATTTCGCTCAGGACTAAATGGGCCTGAGCATGCAAGTGAATCTGCGTTGTTTGCTTTAGGGCGGCAGCGGGAAAGAGAATTATTGGCTCTAGCACGTATTCCAAATAGGCTTGACGCCCCACTTTCAAGTCACAGTGCACCTGAGCAGACGGCTCTCCGGTCGGCTTACTGTGCACCTTGGTTGCAGATTGATCGGTAAGGTACAGGCTGGCGCGATCGCACACCTCAACCCCCATGCGCAAATCGTCGCCCGCCAACAGTCCCGGCCCCGCATTCATAATGTAGGCATACACCCGCTGAGGATCATCCGGTGCTAAAGCCAACGCATTCGAAAGCCGAAACGGATAGCTGGCATACTGATGCGCAATAAAAGAGCGATCGCGGATTTGGCTATTTGCTGCGCAGGCAACCCGTAAAGAAAGCTGTGGGGAAGTCTGCGCAGGTGACGTCACAGGCAAAGACTGAGCAGATACAGATTGAATAGGCGATACACCCACGTTGGCTACCACCATCAGCGAAACACGTATAGCCGCCCTAAAGGCACCTGATCGACTGGCTCACAGGTCGCAATCTCACCGTTGATTCTGACCTGAAACGTATCTGGATCTACCTCAATTTCTGGACAGACATCATTGTGCAGCATGTCTGCCTTTTGCAGCTGACGGGTATTTTTTACCGGTAGCAGCTGTTTGTTTAGCCCTAGGCGATCGCCCAGTCCACGCTCCAAAGCCAGCTGCGTTACAAAGCAAGCAGACGTAGCCGCAGGCGCACTGCCGAAACTGCTCCACTGGGGCCGAAACAAAATGGGTTCGCAGGTCATCAGCGACGCATTCGACTCACCCATTGGCGACCAAGCGATAAACCCCTGCTTAATCACCAACTCCGGCTTAATACCAAAGAACCCCGGTTGCCAAAGCACAATATCGGCCATCTTTCCAGGCTCAATCGACCCAACGTAGTCAGCAATGCCACAGGTCAATGCCACGTTAATCGTATATTTTGCCAGGTAGCGCAGCACGCGCTGATTGTCGTTGCGCTCACTGTCTTCTGGCAGGGTGCCCCGCTGATCTTTCATCTTGGAAGCCAGCTGCCAGGTACGACAAATCACCTCTCCAATGCGACCCATGCCCTGACTATCGGACCCCAGCATGCTAATGGCACCCATATCGTGCAAAATATCCTCAGCCGCAATCGTCTCAGCGCGAATGCGAGACTCAGCAAAGGCGACATCTTCGGGCACCCGAGGATTTAGATGATGACAAACCATCACCATGTCCAAATGCTCATCAAAGGTGTTGACGGTGTAGGGATTTGTTGGATTTGTCGACGACGTCAAGCAGTGCTGATAAGAGGCCACCTTAATAATATCTGGCGCGTGGCCACCGCCTGCGCCTTCGGTGTGATAGGTGTGAATAGTCCGGCCTTTAATAGCCGCTAAAGTATCTTCTACATAGCCCGACTCATTCAGCGTATCTGTGTGAATTTTGACCTGAAAGTCGTATTCATCGGCCACATTGAGACAGGTATTAATCGCCGAGGGCATCGCGCCCCAGTCTTCATGGATTTTTAGCCCCATGGCCCCATTAGCAATCTGTTCTACGAGGCTTTCTGGCAGGCTAGAGCTACCCTTACCCAAAAAGCCAAAGTTAATGGGGAAGGCTTCTGAAGCCTTGAGCATAATGCTCATGTTGTGCGCGCCGCTGGTGCAAATGCCCACGGTGACAGGGCCAAGCCCACCCCCTAACATTGTTGTAAGCCCGCTCGAAAGTGCTTCGGCGCAGAGCCCTGCACTGTCAAAATGCACGTGACCATCTAGGCCGCCCGGCGTTGCAATCGGACCTTCCCCAGCGCTCACATCGGTATTGGCACTAATGATGAAGATAGGCGTTACGCCCTCCATAATGCCGGGATTGCCCGCCTTACCGATGCCAACAATCTTGCCGTCTTTTATACCGATGTCGGTTTTAACAATGCCCTGCACCGGGTCGACTAAGAGCACATTGGTAATGACCAAGTCGAGGGCACCGTCAGCAGCGGTGACGCCAGCAGCCATGCCCAAGCCATCACGCAGCGTTTTACCCCCACCAAAAACGCACTCATCGCCATATACCGTGTCGTCGCGTTCTACCTCAATCATTAGAGAGGTGTCGGCGAGGCGAACCCTGTCTCCGGTGGTGGGGCCAAATAGCTCGGCATACCGCTCGCGGCTAATTTCCATCGCTCGTCTCGCTTAAAGAGCTAAATCCTTGGGCCTGGCAGCGCGCGATCGCTTCGGCCCTTACCTGCGGATCGTCTAGGCTGCCATTGACCAAATCATTTAGCCCTAGCACGGTGCGATCGCCCCCCAAAGCCACTATCGTCACTTGCTTTGTGTCCCCTGGTTCAAACCGCACTGCCGTCCCCGCAGGAATATCTAGGCGAAACCCCAATGCCTCAGCTCTGTCAAACTGAAGCATCCGATTCACCTCAAAAAAGTGATAGTGAGACCCCACTTGGATCGGGCGATCACCCACATTTGCGACCGCTATCTTCTTCGATTCGCGCCCAGCATTTAGCGTCAGCACACCCGGCTCACAAAGCACCGCACCGGGTGCTAGCGGATTATTCGCAGCAGCACCTACCATCGCTTACGCCTCCTCAGGTCGAATCGGATTGTGAACACTCACTAGCTTTGTCCCGTCGTTAAAGTGAGCTTCTACCTGAATGAGCGGAATAAGCTCAGGCACGTTGGGCAGCACATCGGCGGTAGTGAGCAGCGTTGCACCCTCTGCCATTAGCTGAGCAACAGATTTGTCTTCGCGGGCACCTTCTACGATGTAGTCGCTAATCAGTGCGATCACCTCTGGCACATTCAGCTGAAGACCCTTGTCTTTTCGCCGCCGAGCAATCTCCGCAGCCGTAAACAGCGTCAGGCGCTCAGTCTCTTTAGGCGTTAAATACATAGCCCCTCAAACAACAGAACCTTCAAAACCAGCTCAAAAATAGGGAACAGCCTAAGACACCGGCTGCCGCACTGGCACCGACTCTGCTTTTTTCACCGAAGGCACTGCAGGTGTGACGGTATCTGGATTTGGAATTCCCTCAATGGGACACTCTTCTGTGCCTACTGTGCCACGGGTAAGGGCTTCAACCTTTTCCTTTGTCTTCTGTGGATCAAGCACCCACTCACGGTAGAAATCGTAGGGGCATTCCATCGCACCATCGTCACCGTCGCCCGAGTTGAGCATACCGGTATAGCCCCGATGCAACAGCTTAAAGAGATGATTTTGCGACTGAGAATGCTTGCGGAAATCACGAATCGCAAACTTAGAAAGAGCGGCATACTGAATGCCATTTTCTTCCTCACCGCATTCGCCCAATGTGCGTCCGTCAAAGCCCACAATTGCAGAATGGCCAAAATAGCTATACACACCATCAAAGCCAGCTGCATTTGCAACAGCCACATAGGTATTGTTCATCCAGGCCATGGACTTTGACACCATAATCTGTTGCTCTTTGGCCGGATACATGTACCCCTGACAGCGAACAACCAGTTCAGCGCCTTTCATCACACAGTCACGCCAAATCTCTGGATAGTTACCATCATCACAAATAATCAGGCTAATCTTTAGGCCCTTTGGCCCCTCTGATACATAGGTACAGTTGCCCGGATACCAGCCTTCAATCGGCACCCACGGCATAATCTTGCGATACTTTTGAACAATCTCACCGCGATCATTCATCAAAATCAAGGTGTTGTAAGGCACTTTATTAGGATGCTCTTCGTGGCGCTCACCCGTCAGCGAAAACACGCCCCACACTTTGTTGCGAATGCAGGCTTCAGCAAAAATATCGGTCTCAGCGCCAGGGATACTGGCCGCATTCTCCATCATCTCTGCGGCGTCATACATAATGCCGTGAGTGGAGTACTCAGGAAAAACCACCAGATCCATGCCTGGCAATCCTAGCTTCATGCCGTCAATCATGTTTGCAATATTCTGACAGTTAGCTAGCACCTCATCGCGAGTGTGCAATCGCGGCATTTTGTAGTTAACAACTGCTACACCAACCGAATCATTACTAGAAGAAATATCACCATGAACAGACATGAAATATCCTCGCGCGTTGTATATAGTTTCGTTGTATCAGTTTTGACTAGATTGATAATGTGGCTGCCTATACAAATTGACAGAATCTATCATCGGCAGGGAGAACTCACTGCTTCAAAAAAGCTCATCAATAAAAAAGCTTATTGACAGTAGTTTCATCGAACAAAAAATTTTCGGTTGCCGTTTATACAGCAACTAGCCAGAAATTAGTATTAAAAAATAATTAGTCAGGTAAGCAGTTTGGTTAAGTAATCGAGTGAACTGTTCTTCTTCAGTTCTTATCGGTAACCAAAAGTGAATAGCAACGATAGTGCCTGCATAAAAGCATCAATATAAAACGTCAATTCCCAAACTTAGAAACAGTACAGTGGATTAATTTTTATGAAAGCACTGGTCCACCTTTCGAGTTTTGCCTTAAGTACAGATTCGGATATGTGTGGATTAACCAGCAAATATGGCCGTTTATCGGCATTTATCGACTGTTAGTTCATTTTTTTCAGACGAACAGTCAGCCACATTTTGTATCATACGCGACAAAACGCGGCGAAAGTAGTATATAAAGTTCTTCTTATTGTCAGTGGGTTTTCATAGACAGTAGGCCAATGAAACAAGCCAGTGAGAGCAGTTTTTCGGAAAGGTTTCTCACGATTTTACTTAGGTAGGTTCTAGAAGATGAAATTATGAAGGCACAAAATGCCTTTATGACCAATGTCAACGATGACCTTTTCTAAGGCTTATTTGTTAGGTGGATCGCCAATGTTAAAGGGATATTTAGGCTGGAATATTACTTACAAAGCTTAGATACTCCTGTACACCTTGGATAATGTTCAAAACTTATTTTCAGCTTGCACGAGGTTAAGCGCTTTTATGTCACAGTCTAGAGTTTTCAGTAATCTCAGTCGGAGAAAGTTTCTTCAGTACAGCTCTCTGGCAGCAGGTACTAGCATCCTTGCAGCCTGCAGTGGCTCGGGCGGCAGTAGCGATGCCGACTTAGGGGAAGATGCCATCAAAGTTGGTGTGATGTATTCCACCACAGGCACTATCGCCATTGTGGAGAAGTCTCTACAGGATGCGACGTTCCTAGCCATTGAGCAAATTAACAACGGCACTGGCCCCTGGGAAGCAAATGGTCCCGGCATTGGCGGTCGTAAAATTCAAAAGGTAGTGGTTAACCCCAACTCTGACTGGGACCTTTACAACCAAATGTCGAAGCGCTTGATTGATGAAGATCAGGTCACTTGCGTTCTGGGCTGCTACACATCGGCCAGCCGTAAGTCGGTATTGCCAGTGTTTGAAGAGAAGGACTCTATCCTTTATTACCCGGTTTATTACGAAGGTAATGAGTGTAGCTCCAATGTGTTCTACACAGGCGCAGCACCAAACCAGCAGATTACTGACTCCATCCCGTATGCTTACGACAACTTTGGGCCTAAGGGATTTTTTGTTGGCTCTGACTATATTTATCCTAAGGAAAGTAACCGGATTGCGATCGCAGAGCTTGAAAAGGCAGGCGGCGAAGCTGTCGGCGACGAGTACGCAGCATTGGGCACCACAGAATTCATCACCATCATCAACAAAATCAAAGCGGCTAACCCCGACTTTGTGTTGAGCAACTTAGTAGGTGACTCTATCCCGGCCTTCTACCGACAGTTTAAGGATGCGGGCATCAACGCTGAAGATATTCCCATCATGGCGTATCCCACCACCGAGGAAGAAATTCAGGCCATGGGCCCCGAATACTCTGCGGGTCACTACAGCAGCTTTAACTACTTCCAGACGTTCTTCAAGGCTCAGGCGATGAAAGACATCGTAGAAGCAGGCGAAGAAATAAACACCGCAACCCTGCGTGAAGCCACCCGTGGTCAGGAATTCACCGCACCCCAAGGGCCTGTGAAGATGGACCCCGACAACTACCACGCCTACCTATATTCTCGAATTGGTAAGTGGCAGGAAGATGGCCAAGCTGAAATAGTCTTTGCAACAGATGCAGCGGTTAAGCCGATTCCTTGGAGCCAGGCGCTGTACAAAGGACGTACCTGCGTGCATGCTACGCCCGACGATCGCAGCGACCCAACTAAAGAAACGGGTAAGGACTTAGAGCCTACGTTCCTTTAAGTAGTGTGAGTGAACAGCGTGCTGCGGCACGCTGTTCGTTTATCAAGCACTCTTGCACAACCCCCAACACCCCCAACTAAGCGCTAAGAAGGATTATTCTCAGACTTCAATGCTGTCATCACCGATTTATCTACTCGCGCAGGAAGAAGCTGCGACCGCTGCAACAGAAGGCTTTTCATATGTGTCTCTCGCCAACCAGGCCCTCAACGGCATTGGCATTGTTGGGATTTTGCTGCTGACGGCCCTGGGCTTGGCCATTACCTTTGGCGTCATGCGCATTATTAATCTCGCCCATGGTGAGTTCATTATGCTAGGTGCCTACATCACCTTTTGGATGCAGGACACTTTCAAGTTGGATTTGTTGATGACAATTCCTTTTGCTTTCATAGGGACTGCCATCATTGGCGCCTTGGTTGAGCTAACCATTATTCGACGGCTTTATGGCAGACCGCTCGAAACGCTGTTAGCAACTTGGGGCCTAAGTATTGTTCTACAGGGCGTGATTAAGCTGATTTTTACGGCACAGCTGAAGTATGTGAAGTCACCGGCCTACCTATCTGGCAGTATCGATTTTCTAAAGGATGACGCTGGCGCAAGCCTTATTTCTATCTCGTACTATCGCTTTTTCATTATTGTTGTGGCTTTGGCACTATTGGCCATCACAATGTTTTTGTTCTATGGCACCTCTTGGGGTCGCCAAGTACGCGCCGTCACACAAAACCGCAGCATGGCGCAGTGCTTAGGGGTCAATACCAAGCTGGTAGACATGGGTACGTTCGCCTATGGCTGTGGCCTTGCAGGCGTTGCGGGTGCGGTTATTTCGGCACTTAAAACGGTGGCACCGCCCATGGGACAAGACTATTTGGTTGACGCGTGGATGGTTGTTGTAACGGGCGGTGTAGATAAGCTAATTGGCATTTTGGCTAGAGCATTCTTGATTGGTGAGTCGAACGCGGTGATTGCCTTTTTGCTGAATGACCCAACGGCTAGGGTGTTGGTACTGGGCGCGGTGATTGTGTTGATTCGCTACCGTCCAGAGGGGCTATTTACCGTACAAAAGCGGTCATAGCGATGTGTTCCTTCAAAAATGTTTTGAGTTAAAAGTCATTATTTGAGCTGAAGAATTGTTGTTAGGAGCTTGAGCTATGTCGAATGTCGTTATGGGTTACAAGCAGTCGACGTTTCCAAAACGGTTGGCTGCGATCGCTGGCATCGCACTGCTAATTTTTATCATCCTGCCCTTTGTAGTGGGTAGCTTCCAGCTGTCGCTGGTTTCTAAGCTGTTGCTATTTGGCACACTTGCGGTCTCGCTAGACCTAGTGTGGGGCTTTACCGGTATTTTAAGTTTTGCCCACGGTATCTTTTTCACCCTGGGGGGATATGCGGTAGCGTACTATCTCAAACTCAACCTCTCGGCAGCAAACAACACCTATGGGGGCGAGCTGCCCGACTTTATGGTGTGGAATGGCTTAGAAGTATTGCCCTGGTTCATTGCACCGCTAAAGTATTTTCCCATCGCCTTCCTGGCAATGATTGGTGTTCCGGCGCTGTTTGCCTTTATCACAGGCTCCTTTATTTTTCGCTCCAAGGTTAGCGGCGTTTATATCACCATTATTACCCTGGCGCTTTCTTCAGCACTGACGACGTTTTTCATTAGTCAGCAGGCTTACACGGGCGGCACCAACGGTATTACAGACGTTAGTAAGCTTAGCTTCTTTGGCACAGATATTCCGCCGGTTGGTCTGTACTTCATTATTTTGGCGTACACCGTTTTTGTATTGGCTTTGAGCTGGTGGCTCACCCAGTCGAACTTTGGTCTGATTCTGCGCTCTATTAACGAAAACGAGAACCGGATTGCGTTTTTAGGTTACGACGTCGCTCAATACAAGATTTTCATTTGGACGCTATCGGCTGCGTTGGCGGGCGTTGCCGGGGGCCTGTTTGTGCCGTTGAATCGATTTATTTCACCGGTTTATTTGGCTGTAGCCTTTGGCACACAGGTTGTTATTTGGGTGGCTATTGGCGGTAGGGGTACGATTGTTGGCCCGTTGGCAGCGGCGATATTGCTAGGTCAAGTGCAAAACTCAGCCGAAAAGGTTACTCAGGACTGGAACCTTATCGTGGGCGTGCTGCTCCTTGTAGTGGTGCTGTTTATTCCGAATGGATTGATGAGCCTGGTGCCAAAGCAGCTGAGTTTGTCTAATTTGTCGAAGCCGAAGCCTTTGCCTGGTGCGGCAGCAACACCTGTGGTGCCAGAAGGTATGACGGCAGAGGCAAAAAAGGAGACTGTGCAGCGAAGTTCCTAGGGACAGGTCGCTAATACAGATAGACAATACAGATCGCTAACGTAGTAACAAGCTGAACTTTACTTTTCCAATGATTTGCCCAAGAGGCTTCATTCAATGACAGATGCAATGACAGCAACGGCGCCGACGGCGGCAACAACGACAGAAAAATCGGTTTTATCCGTCAAGGATTTAAACGTTGAGTTCTCTGGATTTAAGGCCCTAAAGGGGGTGAATCTAGAAGTGTATGATGGTGAAATTGTCACCATTATTGGCCCTAATGGTGCCGGGAAAAGTACCTTGCTTGATGCGATTGTGAGCAAGTCTCCAGTTGCCTCTGGCAAGGTCATGTACCAGGGTAAGAATATTACCAACAAGAATCCCTACGAGATTGCGCGCATGGGGATTGGCCGAAAGTTTCAGAATCCCAATGTTTATAACGAGCTGACGGTATTCGACAATATTTTGCTAGCGCTGAAGGGGGCTCACGGCATTTTTGCCTCTATGAGAGCCAAGCTCACCAAAGCGAAAAAGGGCAAAATCTACGATGTACTGGAGCGTACAGGGCTACTCGATCAGGCGTTTGAAGAAGTGTCATCGCTCTCTCACGGTCAAAAGCAGTGGGTAGAAATTGCGATGGTGCTGGCGCAAGATCCGTCCGTTGTGCTGCTCGATGAGCCCACTGCAGGGATGACAACAGAGGAGACCTATGCCACGGGTGAAATTATTAAAAGTATCGCCAAGGGTCAATCGATTGTGGTGATTGAGCACGATATGGAGTTTGTAAAGCAAATTGCCGAGCGCATTGTGGTGTTACACCAAGGCGAAGTGCTGGCAGAAGGGTCTGTGCAAGAAGTTCAAAGCAATCCTAAAGTGATAGAGGTATATTTGGGTCGTGAAGCGATCGACGCCGCTACTTGAGAAAAAT
>ERZ1740070.2355-NODE-2355-length-10928-cov-5.244275_pt1 | contig 10928 bp, 7 predicted proteins | sample MGYA00581734_ERZ1740070 | MGnify/ENA primary metagenome ERZ1740070 (study PRJEB43018, sample SAMN04849744) | marine metagenome | isolation source: floating plastic debris | place: Pacific Ocean | collected 2008-09-01 | study: EMG produced TPA metagenomics... | reverse complement strand
CAACATCAACGCCCGTTAGGCCTAGTAGCTGGGTCAGTAAGGGAACCATCGTTCAGCAGTATCGTATTGCTACTTCAGCATACTAATTCCTGGAGAGCCGAATATTATTAACATGCGCATCCCTTATCGCGCAATTCTACCCGGAGTGTTGCCAATTATGCTTGCAGATATTTCAACAACGTCTACTATATCATTTTCAGATCTAGCAGGAGATTTTTTTAATTCAAGTATAGCTTCCTCAATTAAGCCATCAATGTCTTCAGAGGGAACGAAAAAACTATCTTCTTGAGATAAAACGAAGGGCCGTATCCAAGTTTCAGCATCGAATGAGAAATTAGTACCTATTACAAAGACTTTCGCATCTCCAAAAGGTTCAACTGCCCGTAATTCTATTTTTTTCTCAGTCTGTTGTTCGATCCTGTTGATATTGGTGCGATGCTCAGCCGTGCGAGCTGGAAATGAGAGAGAGATCTCTCCCGAAGCATCAACGACTAGCACAGTACAATATATTGGGAAAGATTCGTTGTTTGAAATTATTAGCTCTACTTCCTCTCCGCCGAAAAACTGAATAGAAGAAGAGCTCTGGTTATCTCGCAATTGGCTACGCTGCGCAATCCTTAGAAGATGAGCTTCCAACGCACGAGCTCTTTCTATTACTTCGCTGGCTTCAAGAGAACTTCCTTCAAGCTCTCTTGATAGGAATCCTTGATATATCGAGATAAAGCTGTTTGCAATTTTTGATTCAAGCGAGGCAGTGAAGTTCAAAGATGCATGAGCTGTCGAATCGCTAAGTGATACTAGCGGATTTCCTATACCAAGAGTATTAGAAATACTCCTCAAGCTTTCTTGACTAGACTCCCACTTTGAGATGTCAACCTGAGCAAAAACAAAAGACTGTTCAGTGGTATCTTCCGATATTGCGTGACTGATTGCAGCGTCAACTTCATTTATCACTGCCAGAGTTTCATTAATCTCAGCCCTCACGGATTCTAATGATCGTTGCAGAATCTCTTTTTCATTTAAGGTCTCTTGCAGTTCTACTTGAGCACGTTCTAGATCTTCTAACGCTCTATTAGATTGACTGCTAGCGTCTTCTATTTTTTGGTTTGCGCTTTCAATTTCTTCTTCAGCAACTTGTAGAGCTATTGCTGCTTCATTACTTGCTTGCTCGGCCAACAGAGCTTGAGATCGAGCCTGCTCTACTTGTTCCTGTGCTACTGTTGCATCCTTTTGTGATTGTCTAGCTAAAACCTCAGCTTCTTGAGCTTCTTTCTGCGCTCGCTGCTTTTCTTGTTGCGCCTGTCGAGTTGCAGTTCGCGCTACTTTAGTTTGCTCTTTAGCATCTTTTGCCTGCCTTTCAGCCTGCTCTGTTTCGCTTTTTGACGATTCAATTCTTCGCTGTGACTCTCTCTCTATTTCCTCTCTCTCTTGTTCAGCTAAAGCCACATCTTCTTTTGCAGCCTCAGCTTCCTTCGCAGCTTTCTCTCTGGCAGATTCTGCGGCTTTAGTTGCTGACTGTGCTTTCTCCATCTCAGCCGAAGCTTCTTCTACCTCGTTCCGAGCAGTAGTCGCCTTCACACCTTGAAAAATTCCCCAGGGTGTTGCTAGCGCTGCTATGATAAATGCAGAACTCGCAACTAATGAGGTTCTTCGCTGCGTTCTACGCCCTTGTTTCACGAGCGTCTCCGTTTCTGTCTGGGTCACAGCCAGCTGTTTATTCGCCGCCGCCAACTCCGCTTCTGCTCGCCCTCTCGCCTCACTCAAAATCCGATTTGCCTCTGCCTCCGCATCCAACTGCGTCAGCGTATCCGCCTGCTCCCGCTCCTGACTCGCCGACAAGAAGAGCCGATCTTCATCCGCCAAACTCCGACTCTCATTCGCCCATATCAACGCATCCCGCAACGCCTGCCCCCGCAGCAACCGCGACTCATCCTGTCGCTCAGATGCGAGCCACGCTGCCATTGTCACTCCGTAGGGGCGCAGCTTCGTTAGCACCTCATCAATCCATTTCTGATGAAATACCACCGCATATATCGAATTCGCCACCCGTAGCTGATTCTCTTCTTCCCGTATCAGTCCTGATAGCCGCAGTTCAATCTGTTCATCACTGCCATCCGCAGGTACTTCTCCCTGCTGCAATATGCGCTGATACAGTCCCAGCAACCGTCCTGAGCGCGTTTCGTTTGCTAGCAGTCGGTCTCGTATCGTTTTTAAATGAACAGATTCATCCTGCGCTTCCCAATTTTCGATGACACGGCTACGCACCAACTGCTCCACCAGCGCAGCCTCACTCCCCACCGCAATATCAAAACTCGACTCCGCAATCAGTTGACACAACCGCTGCGTCAAAAACGGCTGCCCATTCGTCCAGCCCAACACCGCCTTCAACACCGCCGCCGCATCTGCCGACTGAGTCGCCAGCCCCGCCGCCAGCGGCCCCACCTCATCTGCCTGAAACCCCTTCAGGTTAATAAACCGCCCGCCAATATTAAAAGACGTCCGCTGCTTATCCCGAATCAAATCCTCCGGCGTCGCCACCCCCAGCAGCACAAAGCTCAGCCGCCGATATCTCTCCTGCTCCGCCCGTTCTTGATAAAACGAGCGAATCAACGCAAAAAAGTCATCGTTAAAATCAAACTGAAACAGACTGTCAATCTCATCAATAAAAACAACAATCGGCTGCTCTGTTGAAGTCAACAACACATCTTCAACAAACTCACTAAACCGCTGAATCGGCGACAGCCCCTCCCGCTCTCGCCACCAATCCAACACCTTCACCTTCAGCCCCAAACTCCGACTCAGCCGCCGAATAATCCCCAAATACCACTGCTCCGAGGTCATCCCCTCGCCCACAATGCTAGAAACCTCAACCACCCCGCAGGCCATCCCCTCTGCTTTTAGCCGCTGCATCACCCGCACCCGCAGACTCGACTTTCCCATCTGCCGCGAGTTAAAGACGTAGCAATAATCACCCGCTTTCAGCGCCGAATACAGCTCCGCATCCGCCTGCCGCGTCACATAAGTCGGCGCATCCTGCCGCAGCGCGCCGCCCGTAACGTATTGATATTTTGGAGCTGTATTCATTTGCTATCTCCTCCACTTATCCTTCTGTCACAAATTTAGATACTTTTCTGCTCTATTTCGTAGTCCCGTAAGTGGCCTAAAGCGGTATAGCAATATTCAAGAAATTATGCCTCGTTCTCTAAGGCCCTGGGCGATGCGAGAATTTGGCGTCTGCTGCTGGAGTGTTTTGACTTTTTCTAGTCGCTGTTTCATGTCATCGTCAAGAACAGCCTGGTGATCCCAGTAATAGGCCAGCGCCGAATAGATTTTGCCAAGCGCGATATGCGGATATTGAAAATGGAGTTCTTCTGGACTCCAGCCGTAGGAAAGGTGTGAGGCAATCAGCTCTACCACCTTCATAGTCGTGCCTTCAATAACAGGAACTCTGTTGTCATCAAGCTGAATGTGCTTATAGTCTGTCGTTACATAGGTCATTTTATCCCTCCAAATGATTTCGAAAATACTCTCGATACACCTCACACCTTGGCGACGCCTCATTCCCACTCAGCCGCACTAGCCCCATACTCTCCAGTTTAAAAGACACCTCCGCATCAATCTCCACTGGCTTACCCTTACTCACCACCTGCCGAAACGCCTCCGCCAGCGCCGGATACTCCCTCAGCACATACAAATGCCGCCGCAAATGGTCACTGTATATCCCCGACTCTGTCGCCGCCATCTCCGCCAGCGCAACCACCGTCATATCCTCCCGCCGCAAATGATACAGCGCCTTCCGAGTCAAATACGGGTGCCCGCCCACCAGCGCCATCAGCGCATCCGTGTAGCTCGCACTCGCACTCAGCCCGTAGCGCCCCGCCAAATCCTGCACCTGCTCCGGCGAAAACTCCGCCAGCTCCACATTTTTACCCACATTAAACGGCGACTGATTAATATTCGACGGCACATACACCTCCGTAGAATGAACAATCACCACCCGCAGCTTCTCCCACAGCTCACTGCTCACATCGCCATAGCGCGCCGACTCATACCAGGAGCGCACCAGCGCAAAAAAATCATCCGCCACCACCCCGTGCGGAAATACCAAATCCACCTCATCGAGCGCCAGCACCAGCGGCAACTCAAGCGACTCTAGCAACCACTCCTCAAAGTAGGCATTGAGCTTATCCTTACTGCCAAACCCCATCCAGTAATCTTCCAAATCTTGCAGCTTCTTCAGCCTGCGCCCCACCTGCGAGCAAAACCACTTCAGCAGCAAATCCAAATCATCAAAGACCTGGCTATCCGCCCGCTGAAAGCTAATCGGCACCGTCTCATACCCCAGCTCCCGCGCATGGCTCAAAATCCGCGCCATCAAAGACGTCTTTCCCATCTGCCTCGGCGCTTTTATCCGAATCAACGCCCCCGGCTGCTCAATCTCCGCAAAGCAATCGGTTTCTATCGGTGGCCGCTCCACATACAGCCCCGACTTCAGCTGCACCGTCCCCCCCGGCTCCCGCTTCAGCTCCGGCTCTGCCACCGGCAAAGGCGGACGATCCACACTATCGACCGCAGTCTCTTCTATTAATGGTTCCGGTTTGGCAACAACCGTTGCCTTGCGCGTAGGCGCTTCTGCTGACGCCGAAACGAGTATCTCTTTATCAGCCACTAGGTCCAGCAGTTCGGCTATCAGTTCTGCCGTATCCGCCTCGGTGTGCCACTCCCGCTGCTGAATCTGTTGCAAATAGCCGCGCAGCTCATAGTTCAGCGAGTCATCCAGCGGAAACTGCACCCGTATCGGCAAGATCACAGGCCGCCCTGGCTCGCCCTGCTCTCGCCGCTCATCGCCCCAGGCTTTGGCCTGCTTTACCTCTTCCGTCACCATCTCGCTTGTTGCCGACAGCGAAGAGAGCAACAGTACAAAATAATCGCATTCCCTCAGCTCAGTGCTAATTCTCTCCCGCCACAGCTCCCCCAGCTGAATGCTCGCCGCCGCCATAAAAGCATGGTGCCCCGCCGCCAAAAATGCCTCATAAAACGCCTGCGCCAGGTCTTTATCCGGTGACTGATTGCGATAGCTAATAAACACCCGCTTTGCAGGCGCTTCTGCTTTGGGTAGCACACTGTTCTGTGTAGCGCTTTTTTTTGAATGGCTTTCCTCTACGACGTCTTTTTTTGTGCGTCCCTTTCTGGTTCCAGCTTTCTGTGTGCCAGCTTTCTGTGTGCCAGCTTTCCTCTCACTGCGCACCCGCAACACAGGCGTTGCCCCCTCAGCAATCCCATCCAGCTCAATCGCCGTCCGCCCCATTTCGTAGGCCGCTTCATACGAGCCCCCACTACCCAAAGACGTATAGAACCCTTGCGCAAAGCTAATCGCCGCCGGATCACCAATCGGTCGATTCATCCCAATTACAAAGGGCACAAACTGACTCATCGCCTTAGCCTGTACATCGGAATAGCAGGCATTGAGCAGCACACACTCCACGCTGTTCACCTGCTGAAATAGCTTGGCTAAGGCCTGTGTTGGGACTTGCTGCGATCGCCCACCACCATCCTCCAGAACTAAGCCCTCCGCACCACTCCCATGTCCCAAAAAATGCACAATATGCGGCTGATGCGTCACCAGCAGCTGCATCAAGTCCTGGGTACGCACCGCCCACTCTGAAACGAAGGTAAAGCGATCGCGCTCCTGCGCCAGCTGCAAACTCCGCTGAATCCCCCGCACTTCCCTATCCAAGCGCAGCTCAGACGTCCCTTTAGGGTTCGCCGCCAGCACCAATATTTTGCGGGTCGGGAGCTTCGTACCCATCCAGCATCCTTCAAAAGCTGAGAGTTCTAACTCCTATACATATCAGAAGAAACCAAAAATCGTGGCAGGCTTTATAACCTTTTAAAGCTGCATTTCTACGGAAAAAACAAAACGAAGGCTACATGTAGAAAGCATACGCCAGAGAAACGAGCTGTTTAGAGACCTCCCGCCAAACAGGTGTGTCAGTCATCCTTTCACCTCAGTCGAGGTTTCCAGCACAAAAGCAGCTTACCCATCGATAAGCTGCTCTACTAGGTTACTTCTTATTCTATGGCCTAGTTTGAATACAGTGCTATCTCCTGATCTGGTCGAATGACAACCACTAAAGGCGCAGTCGTATTCCCTACCAGCACACCTGCTGCCGCACCGCCTGCCACTTCCCAGAAGCCCGCATCACCGAACACTTCACCAATCACATAGCCGCCTGCTGCGCCAATGGCAGCGTCTGTTGCGATCGCCCCCGCAGAAGTCTGCCGTGGATCCTTGTTATCGCGCATTAGCTCAGAAATGGCATCGATGCGGAAAATGCGATTGTTTACCTCCGCTGAATTAGCCACATACACAAGCCCCCCTTCCGCCGGTTCAAACTGACCTCTGATGACCGTGCCCGTCGGCAGCCGTAAGCCGCCCAAGGTCGCTTCAGTCTGCAGCACCAAATCATACTCGTAAATGCCATCACGGTCTAAATACAGCGTTTCATCACGCTCGTAGGTCGCCTGCAATACCTCGCTTTGGGCCGCGCGCTGCGAAGAAAATACCTGCGCGCTCGCCGCCATGTTCAGCGGGCTAAACCCTAATATCACCAGGGCCGAGAGCCCGCTAAATGCCAAAGATTTCATCGGAAATTTCCCTTCTTCGTCAAAACGTAAAACAAAACGTAAAAACAGCGCACAAACGCTTTGCTCAATTGCTCAGCCATCTACATCGCTAAGCAACTAAATTATCGAATCTATCGAAGCACTGGCCGAATAGCGCTTACCACACCCTGTGTATTAGCTCCAATCAATATATCCCGGCAAACTGCTCAAAGTATCAGCCAACTGTGCCACTCACTGTGACAATTTTTCCTGCAACAATCTGTCCTGTGACAAGTTGCCGACAGCACGCGACTCATTGCACCAGCGACTCTAGCCAAGCACTAATCGTCAGCAGCAAATCCGGATACGTCCCAGCCACCATCCCCCCGGCAAACCCAAACAGATGCCCCTCCCAAGAAATCGTCGAGTCATTAGAACTCGGCAGCATCGACCACAGCTGATTGCCGTATAGCAAAAACACAATCGCCGCAAACCCCACCGTCAACAGCGTTGGTCCCTCATACCCACTAATGAGCAAAAAGCCAATATGCCAAAAATCAATCCGCTCGCTCCCATGTGAATCGCTTCACGGCCAAAGAGCCAAGTGCCAAACCCACCAATCAGCAAAATCGTCACCGTAATGGTGTAAAAGTCACTCGCATTCGCCAGCTCACCCTGCACCAAAATCAGCCAACCCAACACCAAAAACGGCAGCGTATTTGCCAGCAAATGACCAAAGTCTCGGTGAAACAGCGGCGAAAAAGGAATCCCCAACAGCCCAATCGGCTGACGCGGCCGAATACCAAACAAACGACCGAGTCCATTGCCAAACAGCAGCAAATTCATCAGGCTCGTCGTCCACGTCAAAATAACGCTGTCACGCAGCACATCTAATCTGCCCTGCCATGAAGGATCATTGGTATACAGCGCCATCACCACAACGCCCAGCACAAGATATAAAAATATGACCTGTGACTTAGAATTGAACACGCTTAGAAACCTCGCCCACACAGCTTTTGATGATGTGGGACAATATAACCGTTATCTGTAGGGTTGACCAAAGAAAGAATGAAAAACACCACAAAAATTAGAGGGAACATCAGGAAATTCGCCTCATCATTGATCGCACTCTGCACAATGCTCTGCATGACAGTAGGTGTCATGGCCATCGGCGTATTTGGCTTCGCAACCCCCAGCTGGGCTTTCCTCGAAGACGACATGGACATGCTACTCACCAACAACGAATGCCCCGTGTGCATCCTCAACGACGCCGACCTCTCTGGCGCTGAGCTACATATGGCCAACCTCAAAGTCGCCTCGCTCACCGGCGCCAACCTCACCGGCGCAGACCTCAGCGACACCAACCTCATGCTGTCTGAGCTAGTGGGGGCCAACCTCACCGATGCCAACCTTTCGGGCGCTGAAATGAACGGTGCTCGCCTCCAAGACGCAGTCCTTACCGGGGCAGACCTCTCAGGCGCTATTCTCACCCAGGCCAACCTAGAAGACGCCAACTTACAAAACGCTAAACTCATCAATACCGAACTCACCGCAGCGGTCGTCGGCGTTGCCAACTTCAGCGGCGCAGACCTTACAGGCGCTAACCTGCGGGGCGTAAACCGTAGCCGCGCTATCTTCTGCCACACCATCATGCCCGATGGCGACGAAGAGAATCGTGACTGCGATTGATATTACGTCAATAGATAGATAGCTAAATTTACGACATAGGGGCATAGTGATGCGTTGGCATCGGCCTCACCACAGGTGATAGCCCCTTACACAAACCAGATTCACCGACGGAGTCTTTCACTATCAATTCTCTCGATCAGCCCCCAACACAGTCTCCAGAACAGCCTCAGAAGCAAGCACCACAACAGCCCAAACAACAGCTTCAAAAGCCAAAGGGATTTAGCCTATTTCGGCGACTAGAGTGGATTCTAGACCCAGTGACATACCTAGAACGAGCCCAAACGAAAACACCTGATTTCTTTGAAGAAGACTCTCTCGGATTCGGCGACGGCCCTACGGTCATCACGAGCCACCCCGAAGCGATTCAATACATTTTGAGCCGCGATCGCGTAGCGTCTTTGAAAAAGAATCGCGTACCCGCCACCGCCAAGAATCGCCAAGCATTCAGCGCCCCCGGTGAGTTCAACCGCATCCTCTCACCGCTCATTGGCGATACGTCTGCCATTATGCTTAGTGGCGAGCAGCACAAAACGCGTAGACAACTCATGGCCCCTGCCTTTCACGGCGATCGCCTAACCGTATACGGCCAGCTTATTTGCGATCTTACCCACGAGCAAGTCAACACCCTGGCTCCTGGTCAGCCTTTCGCAGCTCGCGACCTCACCCAGCAAATCTCTCTCCAAACCATTGCTAAGGTAGTGCTAGGCTTCACCGATGGGCCTAAGTCACAAACCATGCTAAACATTCTGACAGAGACCGCTGACGGTTTCGGCTCACCTGCGTCAGCCATGTTGCTATTTTTTAACGCTCTACAAAAAGACTTAGGCGCATGGAGTCCCTGGGGACGTTTTCTACAGCTCAAGCGCCAGCTCGACGAGCTATTGTACACAGAGATCGATACCCGGCTTCAGCACCCAGACCCTAGCCGTACTGATATTCTCTCTATGCTGATGGCATCGCGTACCGAAGCTGGAGAAGCCCTCACAAAGCAAGAACTTCGAGATGAGCTCATAGCCCTCTTGCTAGCAGGTCATGAAACAACGGCAACTGCGATCGCTTGGAGCCTGTACTGGATTCACCGCGATACTGGCGTCAAAGAGAAACTCCTTGCCGAACTCGACGCCCTCAGCCCAAACGCGTCTCCCAGCGAGATCGCTCAGCTACCCTACCTCAGCGCCGTTTGCAAAGAAACCCTGCGCCGTTCCCCAGTAGCTATGTTCACCTTCCCCCGTGTCGCCCAGGAGCCCGTTGATATACTGGGTTACCACTTCGAGCCAGAAACCGTCTTCCTCGGCTGCATTTTCCTCACCCACCAAAGACCCGACATCTTCCCAAACCCCACCGTCTTCCGCCCCGAACGATTCCTAGAGCGCAAATTCTCACCCTACGAATTTATTCCCTTTGGCAATGGAGCGCGTCGATGTGTCGGCGAAGCACTGGCCCAATATGAACAAAAGCTAGCGATCGCCACCCTACTGCGCAACTACACCTTCCGCCTCGCGCACCAAACCCCCGAAAAAGCAAAACGACGAGGGGTCACCCTTGCACCCGCTAGAGGTGTTCCTATGATATTTGAAGGTAAAAAGTCTCCATAAATCCATCGCCATGCCAACACTTGTTCAACCCAACAACATCCTCACAGCTCAGCCAGCTGTCTTCAACCGCACCCACTGGGATCGCATCCGCCTAACTGGCGCAGATCGCGTTCGTTTTCTGCACAACCAAACAACCAACAACATCGAACAGCTCAGCGCCGGGCAGGGCTGTCACACAGTGTTTGTCACTTCTACAGGGCGCACCATTGACCTAGCATCGGTGTATGCCTTGCCCGATTCGCTGCTGCTAAGTGTATCGCCTGGTATGGGCAAAACCCTACACGACTGGATGGACCGCTACATTTTCTTTTCCGATAAAGTGACGCTCACCATTGAGAGCCAGGAAAACTTTCTTTTTACGGTAGTCGGTGAAAATGCAGATAAAATCGCCCGCTCACTCGGTGCAGAGGCACTAGTCGGCCAGCCAACCTTCTCTCATCAAAGCATGACGCTACCCGAACCAGAGCCAGGCACTGGCTCAGAATCAGCACTCTCTTTTAACATGGCAGTTGGCAGTGACTTGGCGCTCCCAGGTTATACCCTGTGGGGGCCAAAGCAACATGCAGACAGTGTATGGCAAGCACTGTGCAAAGCGGGTGCCAACCCCCACGATAACGACCAGTGGGAACAGCTGAGAATTCAGCAGGGCCGCCCCATGCCCGCTAGCGAACTCACCGATGACGACAACCCACTTGAAGCCGGGCTATGGCAAAGCGTCTCTTTTGAAAAAGGCTGCTACATCGGTCAAGAAACGATTGCTAGACTCAACACTTACCAGGGCGTGAAAAAAAGACTGTGGGGCATCACCCTAAACACGCCGGTACCCGTAGGTAGCACGATCACAGCTGAGGGCACCAAAATCGGTAAAGTCACCAGTCTCGCTCACGCGTCCACCCAGAACTTTACAGAAAACTTCGGCCTAGCCTACATCCGCACAAAAGCAGGCGGAGAAGGGCTAACCGTTAGCATTGAGGGAAACCCCGCCCAGGTCACAGCGCTGCCCTTTACAACACACGAGTACTACACCCCCGAAGCAAC
>ERZ1740070.2354-NODE-2354-length-10930-cov-10.418943_pt1 | contig 10930 bp, 9 predicted proteins | sample MGYA00581734_ERZ1740070 | MGnify/ENA primary metagenome ERZ1740070 (study PRJEB43018, sample SAMN04849744) | marine metagenome | isolation source: floating plastic debris | place: Pacific Ocean | collected 2008-09-01 | study: EMG produced TPA metagenomics... | reverse complement strand
GCATAAAATTAGGAATCCTTTCCAAAACAGGAACAACATAGTTCCATTGAAAGGTAAGAGCCATTTTGAAGTATAGTGTGGCATACGTCAGCGGGGTCACACATGATTATTTTGGTTGTATTAATGGAATTGTTCAAGCGTATTATTATAAGTGTCGTAATAATTATTACTGTTCCTCAGATTATGTTATATCGCTGGCGGACCAATTTCCAATGGGTGTACAATGTCCATGTATATTGATAACAAGAATATTTAAACGATATAGTTCTATCCCTCAGTATAAAGTAAAACAGTTGATCATCATAGTTTCTTATTGATAACCATAGTTACCTGGAAATTGTTATCATTCACAGAGTATGCGGATCTGGAATTGGTAACTGAGGTCAAAATTGCCGAAGATCCTTTATCTTTCTTGCCCATAAATTTAACAAACATAATTAAAAATAGGAGATAACCTTTTCATATCTATATCACAATGGTTAATTGATTATAAGAATAATGCGCAATGATCCTTATTTCGTTCCCTCATTTTATTATTGTGAAGATGGCTGTGTGTGTAGACGTTTTAGTCGTAGCCTATAGCCATTTGATTCTCATTTTGGGGACCCGAAGTATGCAGTAACTAGTAGCACAAACTGGTGGCAGTAATGAACACACAATTGATAAAATAATTGCAACATTATTATTCCAACCTCACCATAACAAATATACGTGTGAAATGATGGTAACTCTTTGCTACTTTAGCAAAATCCAGAATTAAATATATTACTTACCTGTTTCTATTTATAATTTATAACCAAATACAAGCATAATATCTGATAAACATTTTGAAAGAATCCCCTGCCAACTACCAAACTCGCTTATTTTCAAGCGGTGTCTAGGCCAGTAAAACATTTATACAGCAAAACTCTATATAAAACTTTTGCTGGCCTAGACAATCGTTAACTTATCTGCATCTGCACATGACAGTGGATGATATTTGACGTCACTTCAGTCTGTCAGGTGTCCCAGACAGAGACAGCCATATGTTGCAGTAAGAGATCATACACTGTACCCACAGGAACACACGTATTGTGGTCCCCCATTACCTTCCAACACCTTTCATAAAATTCTGAGAATATTTTTGTAACCACAAAAACAAACACCAGCGTTGAACAATTTCATTTCTTCTCTAAACTACTTCCGACATATTTTACCAGTTTGTGTTTTCTGCGTGCACAGTGATTTGAATGGCACATTATTTTCAAAATATTAATGATAATCAAATTATAATCAAATCACACATGCTATTCATATCACAGTCATTTGATTATCATCTGTTTCCGTAAATGTTTTGAATATAATACCAAGGAGCTCTCTCCCATGGCGCGTAGGCTTAATTAGTGTATTAGATAAAGAAAAAAGCTAGCAATTACTGTGATCACCTCTCCGACAGCTGAGGTACTTTGAAGCGCATGTGTTTTTTTCAATTCTGTTCGAATTGAATTTCAGAAGTAATTTGTATTTCCAGGTAAAAGTTCATCAATACACCCGCTATACCGTTCCCAAACACATTGCTTTGCAAATGGCTAGCCAATGCATCCTGTTTTGGTTTTACATATCATTACAGTTGTTATATTTTTCCCTTTGTACTGTTCCTGAAATTATTTATGAGCAAAAAAGTTTAAAATTTTAAAGGAGTGCACCATGGAGTAAGAGGTAGGAGGTGGAGGTTGAGGTACTGTTCCCAAACACATTGCTTTGCAAATGGCTAGCCAATGCATCCTGTTTTGGTTTTACATATCATTACAGCTGTTATGTTTTTCCCTTTGTACTGTTTCTGAAATTATTTATGAGCAAAAAAGTTTAAAATTTTTAAGGAGTGCACCATGCTTCCAACTTAATTTAAAGGCATAAAATTGGAAATCCTTTCCAAAACAGGAACCACATAGTTTCATTGAAAGGTCAGAGCCATTTTGAAGTATAGTTTGGCATACGTCAGCGGGTCACACATGATTATTTTTTGGTTGTATTAATTGAATTGTTCAAGCGTATTATTATAAGTGTCGTCATAATTATTACTATTCCTCAGATTATGTTATATCGCTGGCGGACCAATTGCCAATGGGTGTACATGTATATTGATAACAAGAATATTTATTTATATTTATTTATATTATTTATATTTATTATTAAACAATATCGCTCTAACCTCCAGTATGAAGTAAAACTTTTACAGATTTAATACACCCACTTCATCAAAAGTGTTTGAATTTGATCTAAGAATTGAAAAAAAACTATTAAGCTTTTAGATTTCGCTTTTTAGAACATATATTATGAGCCTTATTTTTGTTCTGTTTACAACCTTTTTTCAATCCTCAGACACCTGTACTTGTCGATGAGTAATTAAAGAGGATAAAAAAGAGGTGTTATGAGATATCACAAGCAGTTTGAATTTAGAGAATTTGCTACAACATTCTATGGAAACTCTTTTTCACTAGAGTATCGCATATTTGTAAGATATAGAGGTTGAGCAGGTTTGTAAATAAATTAGCAAGAACTTTTGAAGAATCTCTTAGGCATACAGTAGATATTAATCAAACACAATGGGGCTATTGAAAAATGCCAATTCATAATAATTGAATTCATTTTTAAAACTCCCACACACTTTGTGCGGAAAACAGGAGCAAGTCAAAACGTCTGAAAATGGGATTGTATTTTGCAGAGGATGTCGTCTCGCTAGCTTAATTCACAGGTAAGGCTTTTAAAAAATCACACGAAATGAGTTTTAATGAAACTAGTTTTGCTTCAAATTCTTACACCAGATAAAGCAAGCAGAATTTCGCAGCAATCAATTTTACAGAAGTTTTTCATTACCACCCGAAAAATAGCTAGTCCGCATTTTGATCAACCATTGTTTATCATAAAACCACCTGACGATTTGCTTCTTTGTGGGACAGTTTTGCAAATCACTTATCTATGGTGTATATCATTTTTGGAGATGCCTTTGAAGTGGTAACCTGACGATACATGAATTGGAAATGAGATTTGAGAGACAAACAGTGAATTTTAGGACTGATCTTTTTAGTTAAACTTAACCCTAGAAAAAATTCAACTTTTGTGCCTTTCAGCAGATCATCTTGGAGACCAATTAAAAATCTGGGTAGATAACAACGGGTAAGAGTTGATTAGAGTCAAAATTGATTTTGGGGCTTCCTGCTTGAAACGAGCCATAAGTATCAATTTTGTGTGGGGGCGGTACGCTTCTTTGACAGACACCTAGACGCTGCTAGTAATCAAGTGATTTGTTTTCCAACAAATCTAAATTTTGATTTATGCAGGCATTATTGCCTTCATCGAGTAGCTTACATCCCTACCCTACAACTGGTCACATGAACTTTTGCCATCCGGATGTTCGTTTGTAAGCATAGTGATATCAAATGCAGACAAAGAGCTGAGACTCGATCCAATTATAGGGGCATGGAGGGTAGCAGATTTTATCTCATACATCTGGTATGCAGATACATGTATAACAAATCCTTGCAGGTTGAATAAAAGGTCTAGTAACAACTGTTTCAAACTTACCTTGCTTGTACACATTAGGAAAGCTGTAGCCCAACAAGTCTTTGATAATCTCACCAATCGTCAACAAGCATTCCGATCTCTCTGACGAGACCTTTCTGCCACCACAGGGTGCGCAACGCTAATCGGAGAAAAGAAATAGGGTTATCAATATTCAGGTTGGTAAACATAAGAAAATACAGATCTAGTCTTTTTATGTTGCATCAGAATTTCAGCCTTCGTGCAACAAAAGACGACACAGATTTGAGGCAAACATTCTTAATCCTTTGCATACGCTTCCTTCCAGCAAATAATCAAATTAATAAAATTATAATTTATGCTTTCTTGATAGATTTTCTTAGAATTCATAATTTCAATAATTCACGATGGATTATTTTCATCTCATCAATCATGGAAAACACCTGTAAGCCTGGGAGTATTTCAATAAAGAAATGTTTGCAGTATCGAATTTCAAGCCTTTTCCCATTAGAGTTTAGTCTAAGTGCCTCAGACTCTAAATGCGGAGGGGAGGTAGCAGAAGCCACTAACTCCCCATAATTAGGAGTCTGAGCACCTAGACTTACTATCGTTTGACTATACATCCTCATTTCTAGGGTTCCAATTGTCCCTGAATCGACAGCTATACTGGGGCCTTCACTATTGTGCAAGACAGCAATCTTAAACATGTTGTGGCCATCTCTAAATGAATGGCTCTCTGGTTATTCCAGGGAAAAAACACAAAATATGGGTTACCATTCTTTTCGCCAATGCGCTGTCATAGGTATTCTTCATGAATCTTGAGAAAGCATCTCCCCTCATCATAGCCTGTTGTGAAATAAGAAGAAAAACAATAAATGAACAGCTCTAACGCGAGAAAAGTCATCTAAAAGGTTTGTTATGGAAAATTGATGAACATGGCACAACTCCCAATTACCACCAATGTCGACAAAATAATCCCAATAAATTATATTTAGTACCATTATACATGATGCTATTTGCATAGAATTAACATTTAAATCATGGATTTTTTTTGCAAACACTCTTGTGTTATATGCGCCATCATTGTTGCTGGTGTAAAAAGAGATGTAACATATTTCAGGAATTGTTTTTCACTTGTTTCCGTCTAACAAAAAATGTTTTGGGCATCAATGGAAGAAAGGTGTTGATGGTGAGATCAATCTTATAGATTACGCATTATCGTGGCATCTCAATTGTACAAATTACACTGCTTTCCAAGTAAAATGCGTAACAATTAACAACTCCAGCATCCGCGGCCATATATGGTAATACTAAGAATTTAGCATATTTATTGATAAAGCCGAAACTGGCACATCAGAATGGCGGTTGGGAGTGTTTGAATCCAATATCTTGTCTTAATTGGAAAAAAAAGCAATGATCTTTGTCGTCGCAAAATGTGATTCCCAAGCATCATCACTTTTTCACACACACACTGCCAAGCGATTCTGCGAATTTATCATGTAGCTACGGGTGTGGCTTCTCAGAAAAATCACATTGTCATATTTCTTAAAATTACTTACTAAATTTGCAGTTCGGAACATTACACTACGAGTTGAAAATTGCACAAAAAATATCATGCTGCTGGTGCAATGCCTGACCTTGATGGCGAGTCATCTGGCAGCAACATAATTTTTGCTGGCAACTGGCATGTCTCATTCGTCACGACGAGGCATAGGGCTGTCACGTGTGCACAAGTGGATACAAAATCAGTTTGGCATTACTCTTACCTGCTCATATAAGTAGCACAGCCTATCGTCAGTGACAAACTCAACCAAATCAAGCCCGTGGTCCATGAACAGCGCCATCAAATCCGGCATGTCATCCAACAGCACCAACATCGCTAGTTCCGAAAAAAATTCTCGGTCTTCTATAAACTGAAAACAGCACACAGCCAAAAGTGTACTTAACTTATCTCCGTATCATCAGATATATTTCTTTGAACACCAACGAATCATGGTAAGCAACTGGAAAGTTGCCGAAACAACAATTAGTTGTAGAGAGCATAGTTCACATAAAATAAAGCCTGTGGCGCTTGCCCGAGGTTATTCACAAAAGAACAGTGGCAGTCCCGATTCAAGGACGAAAACAGCAAGATGAGAGCCAGAAAGCGATTATTCTACAAACGCACATTGTGATGGTACGCTGATGTTACCACTTCATGAGTAATGAGTATGAAAAATACCTTAGTGTAGTCAGCGTTCCGAATGTTGAATATCTCATATTTGGCATATTCCACATTCTTCCAAGCTATGGCCAGTCTCATTTCCGCTTTTCGTTTCTCAACCGTCATCTCATCAGGGTGATAAATGGCAGCCAGTAGTGCTCTGTCCAACCCTATATCATCTGTGTTAATGCCAGGCTGTATGAAATCAAAAACTGACACCTGCAAATATAAGAAAAAGCACGACCCACATTATTTCCTCATCACCATAAACAGGTTAAACTGTCATTGACCTTTCTAAAGAGCTTTAACGGCTTTCGGTGTGGTTATGCTCACAGGTACACAAACAAACGCCTAAAGGAGTGAAAAGGATGAACCAAGATTGTGATTGAAACCTGTCATATTGTCAGACTTTTGGGTCAGGCATAGTATTAATGAGTCATAAATAGGTAATTAATGGTAATCCTGGATCATAGATAACTAGGAAATGAGACACTTCTCTGAGGCATTGCCATGGTCTCAGAGCTATTCAAGTTGTGGCAAAGTCACAACAAAGTTGGGTTGAAGGATGAGGGTCGCATTATTACCATTGATACCAGCATCATCAATCAAAGTACATCATTAAGCCATACTCACGTATTTACTGAATTCGGCAATGGTTTTCATCCAGTCATAAACCTCTGACCCGCTGGGTGCATATCCCATGGCATCCACATATAATCGTAAGAGCTGGTCATGTGTCGGTATCTCCCCCTGACGTTTACCAACAAACTTTTTAATGCTGATGACCACCTCGGCAGCCCTGCCCGATCCTGCTATGGCTAGTAGTGGTACTTTATCATCCAGCTTCTCTGCACATGTTTGCAACGAGCCATCACCTCCATTTACCAGTAATACCACAAATGGGATATGTAATGGCTCTCCTAAATGGAAAACATAACATAATGAAAAAACAAGCACACACCAGCGGATTCCCTGAAGTGGAGTTTAAGTTGTTTCCCCGAAATGGGTCTGAGCATAACAAAAATCAGAGATCATAACAAAGGCAAATTCATTTGGTTCAGTTATGCTAAATGCCAGTAACATATTTATAATGACTTTGTATTGCCAAATAAGATATTAGAAGTTTGGTGAAAAATGTGTGGAACAAAGTCACACCTAGTTACCATGCCCAGGGATTTGAGGTATTTATGTAGTTACCATGGCCAGGGCTTTGGGGTATATGTGTAGTTAGCGAAATTCTATGTGGTGTTAAAGAGTCACATAATAGCATGGCAGCTATGACCAACATACAATTTTGTTCTGTCATCAGACTGTTCTGTTTAGCTGTAAGTAGGTATAAATATTGAGGTCAGCGTTAGGGTAAGTTACGGGCCAGTTAGCTCAATTCCACCAGGAATCTCATCCCAACTAAGCAACTAAGCAATTAAGCAACCTTCTTAGGCAATTGGGATGATGATCATCAAGTCAGAAATATGGGTAGTTGTGCCCTCCCTGTAATTATGAAGACGACTCCAAATGATATTACATTTATAAACTAAGCTTGATTTGTGACATTTTGATTCTAAAGGGTGGTTGGATATTCTCCACAGTAGCAACTACACTAATGTAACATACACAATACAGTGGAAGGAAACTATAATATTGCCATGCATTCAAAGGCGTACCCTGATCGCTTTTTACTAGAAGGTTAATTCAGCTAATTACCAAGTGTTCTGTATATTCAATGTGTTTTTACGGGCAAACAACAAAAGCTATGTCAGAATTGGTTTTAAATTAAAATACTTAGAACATTCCCATCACCGCATTTTACCTGTGAATGCTACAAAAGAGTAAACTTTGATGATTATTAAATGGGCCCAACAAAGTAGGTCCAATGGTGTTGTGAGGCCCTAACGGTCCCCAATGGCATTGGGGTAAAGCCAGACACCCACCCCAACACCTTAGGAAAACTTTGGGGTAACTATTTATACATATCCATCCAAAAATGTCTTGTTTATACAATTGAGAGCAATGCAACTAAAATTGGTGTTTGATCAGTGAGACCAAATCGGTGTGAGTATAATTGGTGAGTGAATAAGTTAAACTTCCAATTGATAGAAGTATCAGTTTAGTTAGTTCATATTTCATTGTGTCGGCCGCACAACACCACTGATTAGGCCACTCAAGACCTGACATTAAATAAAATAAATTTCCATGGTAGTATGTCTTTGAGTAAAAGTAAACATTCTAGCCTTCGGTTGTCAAACTAACAAACAACTCTACGTTGGATTGCATACCTTTACTCCTAGATTTAGACCCTGTGGTCATGCTCCACTTGGCTAGCTTACTCTCAAACATGGCTCTCCACTTTTCCTCACCTCCAAACTTGTCTCTCGTTCCATCATCCACCAGAAGAAAGTGTGAGTGGTTTGGGTCAATGGGCTGGTGAGTTCTCTTTTTACCAAAAATGTTGGCTGTAGGGTAACTGGCTGGGAACATCCCCTGACCCTACGACAAGTAATGATACGCCGCACATTTATAGACATATGCAATCTATCTTGACTGAAAATAAACTGAAATTATCCATAACTACGAAGCGTGAGCTTTGTAACAACAATCCAGTCTAGACGGAACTGCATGTACATGTACATGGTCATGTACATGGTACAATGTATGTCTCAGAGTCATGCTTTACTAGAGCTCTACTAATGATGTAATCCTTTGTTACGAATGTAGCAAAAAGATATTGGATTAAATAAAATCAATACACTAGTAGTAACTGGCAAGACAGATATAATTTATAGTGGTAAACAAAATGTTTTACTCACGTCCGCACTCTCAAGCCTATCTCGCTCGGACACAGCGCCCCACGAAGATATTCCCATCACCACAATATTATTCATTACACTGGCCCCTGTTGAATCGCTGTAGTCTCTCACAGCTGATCCGACCATCTGATACACCCCTGATTTAGAACCAGGTGTGATAATCCATGCTCCTAAAACCAAGAATACTGAGTAAGAGAAACTGTGTTTGGATCACAGCAAAGTACTAAAAGCGATTTATCTACCCTCTGTCATCGTGGCAGCTACATCAGTGTGTGAAGTGTAATACCTCTAGCCGCTAGCATTGACTAAAATAAACTATCACATGCACGTCGTTGTACAAAAAAATCATTCTACATGTATGTCAACCATATAAAATAAGGAAAGTTTATGATTTCAGTATTGGTTGTACTTAAACAAATTGACAGCGTACCTGGGCATCTCTGTAGAAAGTATCAATGAAACGTAAACATATGCCATAGGACTGTGCATGAAAACGCTCATACCAATGAAATTCTTAAACGACTTACCAGTGGCCATAGCAATTTCGGGAAGTCCTTGTTTGAATAATGTCTGTATTCTGTTTTTTGAAAACTGTCCATTGTCGAATCTGTTTGCTCCTCCCACTATAGACACAACTAGTTTTGGTTCAGCCAATTGCCAATGCTCTGTCATTAGTTTGAGAACGTCATCAGCGCTATCCTCATCAGAAAGTCTCAAATACTGTAACAGCACAACTAATGACTCAAACAACTGCATCTCTAGCATTGTCTATAGTATATTTATAGTTTGCTGTTGCACTAAGTGTAGTACCACTTGTACCCAAAAATAATTCATCCGTATTGTTTCCATCGCCTTAGGTAGTTAATATGTAATCCAGGAGTGATATATCACTAGAAATATATCTTCATGTAAATAAAACGAAAATACACCAGCTGGCAAAATAATTGGGAATATTGTATGACTCTCACTACCTCATCTCATCATTTCTCCAGAGAAGAGATATAGAAACGGCTGTCAAACATGTCTACTCATGTGAAACATTGAGAGCAACTCATATATGAAATATACACCAGCCAGGTTCTAGAAAATAACTCTGGACTTCACAATAGGGAGGTTTAGATAGACGTTCACCTGAACATGAACCTCTGAATGTGAGGTCATGTTCACATGTTAGAGGCAAACCTCAAAAGCTCACTTTTCAGGTTAGTTTACAAATTTCTGAACTTCATATGAATGCATGACGTTATATTACACAGAAACTGGTGATATCACGTGATAATCCCGCTTCAACGTGGGAGACCTGGCACACTGACTGTTATCTAATACTTAGAGGATGAGACTTACCCGGGGTTTGAAATATGAATGACTAGAACCTCTAAAATTGATCTTCCCAAAGCTTTTAGATGGCCGAGGTAAGCCACTAGTGTCATCTCTAAAAAGTTAAAGACAACACTGTTGAGCGGGATGCAATCTGGCTCATGCTGAATGATGAACATCATGACATTTAACAAATTTGGATAATTGCGCGGTTTCTCATGACAAAAAAATTTTCACACATTGTGCTGAGAATGAAACTACATGTACTGTAGTCAAACTGACAATATTTTAGTGAATGAGGTGTGGTAAGCAAGACTGGCTCTGATTAAGTTAATTCAGTTGTAGATTAAATGAAGTTTATTAATATGAACCATGCCCCCCCCAACCATCAACAAAGAGGCAGAGCCATAGACTAATTAAATAATAATTCATTTATTATAATGAAGTATATGGGCAGAGCACATTTTCAGGAAAGGTTATCACTACTTTAGATCAATTGTTGTTTCTGATTCTGATATGACTCCGAGTGTTTTTTGTTTTCCTTTGTTTTTTTTTATTCAACCAACTACATGCACTCTGCATCTCAACAGTGGAATAATAAACTAATCCGTAAACATTACCTTTCATGGAAATTTGCCTGAACAAACTTCTTCAAGTTTTCTTCTCTCTCAGCCTTGGAAAGAACAGCATGTACCTTTTCAACTAAAAGTACATCACAATATGCTTCAGTATTTAGGTCAACTTTGTCTAAAGCCCATTCAAATGCGTTTAAGATAATAGTAAGGCTTTTAAATTACGCAGAGCACAGATAGAGATGTACATAAACAAAATCAACATTGAAAAGTAACGTTACTGCTGGCATGGTCAAACTTCACTAAGGGGGGGTCATACCATGGATATTTGACTTCTCTCTTGTCACACTTTAAAAAGCTTGCTTCACACTTAAGAGTCATTTCGTTCCATTTTTTACTATTGTCAGTCTTCAACCTTCACAATTATGACATATTTTTCCAGTGTATCATTTATTCACACTTAAGAATTGGCTTTCGTCACTCTTCACACTTGTCACAGTTAACATGGTTAG
>ERZ1740070.2351-NODE-2351-length-10933-cov-12.124379_pt1 | contig 10933 bp, 7 predicted proteins | sample MGYA00581734_ERZ1740070 | MGnify/ENA primary metagenome ERZ1740070 (study PRJEB43018, sample SAMN04849744) | marine metagenome | isolation source: floating plastic debris | place: Pacific Ocean | collected 2008-09-01 | study: EMG produced TPA metagenomics... | reverse complement strand
TTCCGCGGGGATGATCCCCAGAAATTCCCCCATAAATCCGTGTGGAAATATGGGGAGGTGGATGCCTTGCCCGCTGGGTTTCATTGGCTGAACAAAATTGCCTAGGATTCTGAACGATGCAATAATTATAGATAGAGGGCGTTGTCCCAGACAGCCTAATTGGAAGACACCAGTTAAGTTTCGCAGGCTTTGCTTCTGGTGGGAAGGTCATAAATTGAAATTTCAGTGAAAATATTTGAAAGGAATTGGATGTGAATGAGATCTGCTTCATGGAATGAGCTCAAACTACCCTCAAACTGCAGGTAAGAGAAACCTTTTCATGCACAATTGTGAGGGAAAGTGCTGCCAAATTCTTTTTTAGCTCTAGAGGACATGAAAGTTAGTCAGGGATTATCAAAGCATGCAATCCCTTGGTTTGTTGTGGTTGGCGTTTGATACTGGACTTGTAGTGTAGCCTGTACCAAGCCTTCTGTTGGTGATTGTTTTGTGATTGGTGGGATCAAATCACAAAACAATCACCAACAGAAGGTTTGGTACAGGCTAGACTTAGTGCAACTCCACTCATGGGTCATCTAGGGTACTTGGCAAGTCACTGGAGTGAGGAGTGTCCCTGTGGTAAAGTCCCTTCAAACATTTTTGCAAATCACTATTCAATTTCAAGGCATGAGAATAAAATTTGTCCAATCAAATGTCATGAAACATAAATATTGCAAGGACCTCTACCTTTATTAATTGCAATGATGTCTTCAGGAAAGAATGATCATTTGACAAAGCTATAGTTGTCCACTCTTTCTATATGAGGACACAACTCTTGTACATAAAAAATAATTGATAGCAAGAGTAGAACATTTGAATTTTAGTAAACAGCTCAGCGCAGCTACCATACCAAAAATTCTAATTGTGTTTCTTTTAGGTTATTACCACCTTTTGCTTGCATCACCACCAGATGAGTAGCGCCTACTGTCTAGGCTGTCTGCCTCAGTGTAATAGCCTATCTACGGCTCCACTGCAGGGAGGGTTACAGTGGAGGTAGACCCCAACGGCACATGATCTTCTGACAGGTCCTGTATTTGTGGTTCTCATAGCTCAAGTATCCTCCCTAGTCAACATCTGTCAGAAGAGTGCTTGATGCTTGATTTATGGATCTGTGATGTGGTGGTCGGTATTTGTCTGTGAGGTACTTTAACTCTGATGCTGGGGACCTATCAGAGTATGTGGGTTAGTTTATGATGGTTGTAGATACATCTCAATGGGATTTTTGGGTCAATAAAATGCATTTTCAACAGCAGTTACCCTTAGGGGTGGAACGAACAACTGACCCGGACACGTCAGGAAATAGGTGCGCAAAACCGGACCCGAGATAACCGACCCGATTGAGTACCAAGATCATCAAGGATAACTGTCATAACTGATATTTAACAGCCACATTCCCACTGATGCTGTCTCTGTTCTTGTTTCTCCCTCTTATGCTGACACAACACCTCCAGCTGCTGATGATGATGTTACCACCACACTTACTGCCTGTGAACCACCGGAGATAACAGTAGAAGAAGTCAGAAAGCAGTTCTCCAGATACAAAGTCGGCAAGTCATCAGGTCCAGATAGTCTCAGTACTCAAGTTTTGAAGGCGTGTGTCTATGAGTTTAATACAATGGTGCCAAACATTTTGTGTGATAAACTTTATGGAATGAGAGTGCCGAATTATTTATCATCTTTTATCAGTGACTTTTTGACTGTAACAAGGCAACAAGGCAACAATTTGTGAGAATTAACAAAAATAAATCTTATGTTTTAAGCTGTGATATTGACTGTCCTCAGGGTTGTGTACTCTCCTCCTATTTTTTTTCTATATATTTATACAGATTTTATACAGTCAGAACACAATAATGACAAGAATTCAAGATTTTGAAGTACACTGACAACATGGCAACTGTCGGTCTTTTAGATTTTAAAACTGATGCTTCCTTTTATTTTGATACTGTTGATAACTTTTAAGAGAAATGCTGCTCCAATAATCTTCTAATTCATGCCATAAAAGACCTAAGAGATGGTTCTGAGTTTCAGAAGAGCGTTTGCTATCAATTATTATTGTTTATCAATGGCAGTGTTATTGATAAAGTAGAGCATTTTAACTACCTTGGTACTCTTTTAGTGATAGCCTCAAATGGTGTGAGAACTTAAATTGTTTGAATAGTAAGCTACGATCTTGGTTCTATGCTTTTTCGAAATTTAAACATTTGAAGCCCAATGCTTATTAGCGAGATCATTTTATTAAGACACTCATTGCACTTTGCAATGCCAGCTGATCCACTGGCGGCTAAAGAAAGCTTCTGAGAACACCAATTAATGCAATCATGCAATCATCAATGTGCGTATATCATATATCATCAGTGATTTGAGGGCATTGCCCTCCAAATAGTTATAGAGCAGATGGAGCATGCTATTACGTTGACCAAAAGGGGATATTTAATTGCCATTTGTTGCTCTTCGTTTGACTTCTAAGTCATTCACTCTGATAATCAAACGAACACCGGTTTGTACTCTTACTCACGACACAAATTCTAACATTGCCTATTTCGGTATTTACATCTTGAGTCTAAGTAAGAGATGAGCTGGAACAGGTCAGAAGTTTTGGAAACTTTAGGGGGGCTCTAAGTTTGGAAATAGTGGGGATCTTTTGGGTCAGATTTGCAATCAATTGGCATAAATTCATTGCAAACTTAGTGTTTCAATGTGTGGCGGCCAAACCAGTAAGCGAGGTTATAAGAGTGTTGGCTACCACTCAGCCAGTATCATTGAAACGTTTGTGGCTTGGTGCCAAGAATCCATACAAGCAAACAGTACACATGTCATGACCATGTAGACGTGATACTTGTCGCATAACCCATCGTTGATAGTGGGGAGGAGTGTCGCTTATGCCTATGAATAAAATCAGTTAAAAAGCTTCGAGACTCTGAGAAACTGAATTAGATTGACATCGACTTTCAACGCAAGCACATCTTGTAAGCGGCTAGCTTCAGCTGAGACAATTCAGCCCTACCAGAAGTTGTTACATTTGATGCGGGGTATAATACTGTGTGAAGTATGCTTAGAATTAGAACACGTCTGGGAGGTTGTAGAGGTAGACTTCCTCCAGTGCCCAGTGGTGGTCAAATATCGCTATCTTCGGTAAGTATAGAAACAAAAAATATTTGTCGACATAAAATGCCAGCCTTTTTGCTGCCGCTCATGGCTAATTAATATTAAAATAAAAAAGTAGCTCTACCTTTTACGAAATTTCTATGGTAATGTTCAAGGATTTTATCAGCATGGCTTGTATAGAGGTGCCGTGCCCACAATGTAATAAAACTGTAGAGTATTATTTGCATAGTCATGTATTGACCGTTGACCCTGACAAAAAAGATCATATCAGTGATTGCAAATCCATCATTTTTGCTTTCAAAGTAGGACAAGATGATTAATGAAATTCAGTTATGTAATTACCGCAAGATTGGATTATTTGTTGAGACAGATTGACCCTAACACTGATGGAGCAGTCATCTGATGCAGCCCCTTTTCAGGGCAGCGTGACAAGGCTAGTGTTTCAGAAGTGATAAGAAGATAATCATGCAACAAGATTTGAATTGTACCACAATTTGTAGCTATACTGACTGAATGCAACTCAAACCGGACCCAAAGTGTGTTAGATGTTCTTAATTGGCGGTACGCCCTTCCTGCCGGCAACCCGGCAATATTCAACATTTTGAAAGCCTCCCCTCAAATTAGCCAGCTTGACCTAGCTTTGGACTTTGCTATTGTTTGCTTTTGTTCAAATGTGAAATGATGTGAATTATATGTATCCATATAATGGGATATACCTGTACGTCGCAGTGGTTTTTTAGCAAATATCAAATTATCAAATTAAAAGTGTTAAAAAAATTTTGTTGTGTAGTTGCCAAAATAATCGTTTATGAAATGTACGTGATGCGCATCAGTTTTCAACATTTCAGCATGCCGCCACTTCGTGCTCAAATGCAATTACAACATGCCATCTGCATAACGGTTTTTCGAGGCCTAGTATAGCCAATTATATTTTATCTGGAAAATTATTTCAAGATGTGGATCAAAGAACATGAATGACAATTGAATTTCAAGAGGTTTTAGATTAAATTTCTGGTGATATTTAATTACACTGTATAATATTATATTACATTATAACATATTACAATAATATAATAATATAGCTTATAATAAAACATTATATCATATCATACTATACTATAAAGAGATATGCAGCATTAAATTATATCATACTAATATTATGTTACATTACATACAGTCCCTTATATTCCATAACACAAATATAATGAGAAGTTGAGAATTTTACATCAATTTGTCCAGATTTGGATAAGACAGAACAGCAGCAGTTCTGGTTCTGATCAACAAAGAAAGAGGAGTGAGAAGATTTCCGAGAGGAACCTCTCTACACTCAGACCCGAACAGGTAAGAAACATATTGATTATAAACATTGCGTCTTAACCACTACCAACAGTAAAACGTTCTGAACTGCATTGCTACTGATGTTTGAAAAATTCTCTGTTGCATTGAATCTAAGTTTAAACTGTGCATGTAACTATCCAAATAATAATTTTGGTAATGAATCGCAGTCATAATCCCACTGGCAGTTGGAGCTTCGTGCTCAGTGACGACAAGGTATTTACGCGGAGCTTGCAAACAGACTCAAGACAAGCCAAGTTGAACCGTGTCTGATAAATCCCAACACCCACTGCAAAATAGACACATGTAATTGAACAGTGTCTGATAACTCCCAACTTCCCACATCCACTACAATTAGACACAACATGTAACTGCTGAGCGAACAAGCCGCCTGGGAACCTGGCTAACCCATACACATGCATGTATCCATACCCTGACCCTGGCATGTCTTGACAAGCTTGTCAAGACAGGCTACCCCATGCCCACGCCATGCCCACGCCATGCCCACTCCCGTACTCATACCCGTATCCAATACCTATTACCCATCACCCTTAACCCACAACCATTACCCATACACATACTCGTACCACTCCCCATTCCAAATACATGTGGAATATTTAAGACATGGGAACATGTGAAGTTTATAAAGCATTTAATCTTATTTATCTATTTTAATCTCCAGGCTGTCGACGACAAAACGCTAGTTGAACGATGCAGCGAGAACTACAGGAATTCACCAGTGTGGTCTTGTAATGAATGGGATACTCTTGAAGAGGTCATTGTAGGAAGAGTTGAGGGAGCCACAATTCCCAAGTTCACAGTAGAAGTTAAGGTGCCTATGCCAAACAAAGCCTAAAATTTGCACTTGATGCCCTGTGAAGAAACTCCTTGATACCGAGTATTCATGAGATTTAATAAACAAAATTGGTTGAAATTGCTCAATTTTTCTTTCAGATTTTGATGGTGAATATATACTTTTCATGATCTATCTAGCCATGCCAGATATTTTTTCCCACCAAGTGAGTAAAGCAGCATGATTTTGTCTATATATATTTCTGATAGGCGAACACATACGAGAAGTACTGGGACTTCTACAGTAAGAATGGAGGGAATCGCTTTCCCCAAGCTCATCTTAATAAGGCTCACACAGAGATTGAAGAGTTTTGCAGAATACTGAAGGCTGAAGGGGTTACAGTTCGTCGACCAGAAGTGGTGGACTGGTCTGAATCTTACTCAACACCAGATTTCAGATCACAAGGTGAATGAATACGTGTACTTCATGTCATTAGCAGTTTATTTAATTTTCGTGAAATATGTCTCGCAAGGAGACAGTTATGAACTTACAGGCAAAACATAGACTGATTGATTAATCAGACTGTCACTGGAAAAGTAAGCTGACCAGTAGCCACACCTGCGGGCCGGTCAGCAGTCCTATATTTTGGCAGTAACATTGATTGGGCATTGTAGCTGTCAATGTTTGCCTGTTAGATATCTGTCTTCTTTTTTTAATTTTGACCGATCTTTAAAAATATATGCCAGAACAGTATTGGCAACATAATTAGGCTGTAGTGTAGGCTTAATCCTCTGCTAAGATATATTGCTCTCCTAAACAACAACCACGATGATTATAAAAAAAATATTGATATTAATCTCAAATGTCAATTTATTTGTAGTTTTCTCGGTTAGAAACTCCAGACAACAGAAACATTTTATATAGGTTACGATCATACGATGGAAAAATTTTGTTTTCATTCATAATTCATTCACATCAAAATTTTCCAAACTGTTGCCAAACTTCAAATATCAAATATTTATTATGTCTGCCAATTTTGGAAGGCTTCTTTTGCGGGAATGCTTGCTAAGGAATTTGCCTGGATCTAGCATTGTTTGTCCCAGGATTATCTGGCATATCAGACCTGGCCAATTGGCGCTGGTAGTTGATTAGAAATGCTATTTAACGTCATTCACATGCAGGTTTTATTGATATTGAAGTTATGCTGGCAATGTCATACAGTACAGGGAATGGAAACAAAATTCCACACCATGTTAACTGGAGTTACGATAAATGCTCTCCTACTCCTATGTGTGTGTGCGAGAAAGCAGGAAATAATGCGTTGTGGGATATTCTTTTACATGCCCCATAGACACAACCATACAATACACATTTTACAGCTACTGTCTGTTTCATCATCTGATACAGGTCTGTATGCTGCCATGCCTCGTGATATCATTCTGGTGGTTGGTGATGAAGTAATAGAAGCACCGATGGCATGGAGGTCTCGTTTCTTTGAGTACAGAGCCTATCGGCCACTCATGAAAGAATACTTCCAGAGAGGCGCAAGATGGACAACTGCACCAAAACCTCAGATGTCCGATGCTCTATACGACCATGTCAGTAATGTGACTCCTATGTCTTTGTGATACCTTATTTTACACATTCCGGTACAATCCTTGTGCCAAACATAGCCAGAGGAAGAGAGATGGAAACCATCAACACTTTGGCAGGTCCTTCAAACGAATAATGAGCTTTTCTCGCTGTTTGCTCAGCGAGCAGGTAATCCAAAATTTGCTTGTCATTACAGGACTACCCGATAAGAACTGTTGAAGAGCGTCACAAGTTGGCAGCGAGAGGAAAGTTTGTAACCACTGAGTTTGAGCCGTGCTTTGATGCAGCTGATTTCATGAGAGCTGGTTGGGATATTTTTGCACAGCGTAGTCAGGTCAGTAATAAGAAAATTTAATACAAATTTAGACCATTTTAATACAGTATTTTCAAACTTTGTAATCTATGGTACTACATGCATGTAAAATCTTGTGCTGATTTCACCCTCCCCGCTGTCACAATGAAAATACTGTCATTTTATGAGAAGTTGTCTCATTTTTGTACATGAGATGATAATGGCTTACTTGTGGGGATATGTTCCCACCTAACTTCAAATAGTACAGGATTGATGATGAGTGCAAGTCTTTTTACTCCAAACAGGTGACAAACTTTCAAGGCATTGAATGGATGAAGAGACATCTTGAACCGCAGGGATTCAGGATACACACCATCAGTTTTACAGACCCTAACCCAATGCATATCGATGCAACATTCAACATCATAGGTCCGGGTGTGGTGCTGTCTAACCCTGACAGACCTTGTCATCAGATTGAGATGTTCAGGAAGGCAGGCTGGGATGTGGTTCATCCTCCTACACCCCTTATGCCTGATGGTAAGCGTAAAACTGAGGTTCAATGTTAATTTGCGTTTTAGAAAATGTTGTGACCCCTTTGTAGCGTTTTTTCTATGAAACTGCTCAAAGATCATTCTATGTTCAGGGAGTTGCCAAAACAGACCTTCATGTTTTAAGTTGAACTACACTATCACTGTACCCTGGATTTCTTCAACACTTGTAAACACAACCCTTACTTCACATGTGCAACGGAATGGTCTGTCGGAATCTATGAAAAGTATCACAATTCCTGTGTGTTATGAGAAAATTTGTCGTTCAACTGCTTATAATATCTAAATGTCACAAAAATTGATGGCAGTGGTGCAAATTTTTTCATAGTTCTAAGAAGACTTAGCACAATATAATAATTTTCTTCTCACAGATCATCCACTGTGGATGTCTTCAAAGTGGCTCTCAATGAACGTACTGATGCTGGACCCTAAGAGAGTTGTGGTGGATAAGAATGAGACGCCGATCATCAAAATGTTTGAAAGATTGGGTATTGAGTGTATCAAGGTAGGCGTAACACACATACTCATCAAGTTCTAAAATTAATTAGGTTGTATTGTAACTGTTTTAATCAGTGATTGACAGCTCTTAGCATCTTGATTTTGTTGGAAAATTATGTTAGCCTTATATCTAATACTTTTTTGGTTTAAATATGCAGGTTGATATCAGATTTGCTAACAGCCTTGGCGGTGGATTTCACTGTTGGACATGTGATATCAGACGAGATGGCGTCATGGAGACATACCTATAAATCATGTCACACACCTAAAATTCCTCCGAGGGGCGTCGATAAATCAAACATGCATGATTGTCACACCTTCAAATCTATAGATGGCTGTCAATATAAATGTCATGTACTGCATGTACATCCAAGTATTGCATTCCTATTGCATTGCATATGTAAGGGATTGTATTTTTGGTTGAGGGTGGAATATTATCCAACGATGACTATGGAAATCCTTATCTGGTTCTTGATAGTATGGTTATACAGTTTTAACTTCATCATTGATAATTTCACAGTTTTGCTTCTGATCTATTTTGGTTGTCATGATAGCTTTGAATAGCAAATTAAGCAATAAACATAACGGTGGAGGGAAAATGCATGACAACGAATAGTTAGAAACAGGACATCAGAGTAGGATTTTCCAATCTCTTCTTCTGGTAATTCAGAATATTTCTATGAATATCATTCCGTTCATTATATAACCCACCAATCCGACAGGTAGGTTTTTATTGGAACAACCAGCCAGCAGTCCTATAAAAAGAAGAAAACCAATTCAAATAGAAATAATGGTCGTAATGCCGATAACCCCGCCGACTCTATTTCCAACAATCCTTCTACTTCTGTGCTTGAAGTAAGTGGTTGGCTAGCCCTTCAAACCTGGCCACTTCTGGGTTAATATACTCATACAAAGTCTGGTTTCATGGTTCTCATTCATAAGATAAGATAAGATCAGGCTCTATTGGTTGCTTGCATCAACGATGGATCAAAATTATGTGGCTGATGGCTCATTTGAAAAACGGATACTAGTTGGCATAAAACTATAATGTGATGTAGTAGCTCGTGATTTGGCACTAATAAAAGATCTTCTACCTCATGTGTAACAGGGATTCAAAATGTGATCCTGATCATCATAAAAATTCTCAGCTGTGTGTACTACTCTCTGATGGATAATATCTTCAGTATCACTGTTAAAATTGGCACGTTCAAATGGTCTCAAACAGAAAGGTCTTTCTCCGGCTGTACAGAAATAAAACCACAGTTCAGAGTTGTAAAGCATACATTATGACTCAGGTTTTCCCATCTTACAATGTGGGTAGAAAACTCCAAACTTGGTTAAGATATAAAATAAAGATCAATGTTAATCCATAGTTTAAATGCCTTGCGAAAGCACAGCATAAACCCATAATGTTGCACTGATAATCCAGTGGAAGTAACAGGTAGGGATAAGGGTTGAACATTAAGCACATGTAACAATGCTAGTTAAATGAGAATATGCACAAGTGTAGTAGTGTGTCAGGATTTTCACTCAAACAACCATTCCTGTACTCTCTGCATTCGATCATCCAGTGATTGCTTGCGTTTATGCCTGTCCAGCCAATCGTCTGTGTTCGGCACTAATGAAGGGGGCCTAGCCTGCGATACACTGTCTCTCCCCTCAATAGTGATCACAGGTGGACCCTCCTCATATAGATGAGCACACACTCGGCCTTGTCTCTGCGGAGAGTTATTACCTGCTGAAGAATTCTCACCGCTATGTGGATCTTCCTCATACATCATGTAGTCCACTTTTGGCATATGAATAGAACAGGGTCTGGGTTTTTGTAGCTCTTGCAGCCTTCGCTGATTAGTGGATGTGTATCTTGTCAGAGGGCCGGTGTACGCTCCATTGGGTAGATACCGGGACCAGTTGTAGTTGATGGGCGTCGGTGGTATTGGCTTGAGTTTAGTCGATGTGACTTTACCCAGTTTACGATGAGGTTCAGGGATACTTTGATTTAGTGCTTCTAGCCCAGTCTTCACTGATATTTGGAATACCTGAGCCTCTGAGGGTTTCATTATTTCTTTGTGCTTTGAATGCTGCCGGCTTTTCAGTTTGCTCTTTTCACATTGTTTTACTGGGCTTTTGGTGTTACTGATATTTGGTGGTGAACCTTTATTCAACTCAGCCCAGTGCGCTATAAACTGTCTTTTCTCCTGAGCACTGATGAGATGGGCAGCATTGATAGGAGGTAAAGGAGCCCTTGACGGGCTCATAAGGTTAGGTGGATGAGTAGTGTAAATCAAGTCTGATCCATCTGGAGGTTGTAGTATACAGTTTCCGCAGACGTCAGGCAGCTTGTATCTCCCGAGATGTACTGAATCAGTACCTCTCATCAACCTCATGTTACGACGTAGTGTACACTCTATTGAAAAAGATATCAGATTGTAAGAGACATAACAATAAATTTCAAAGAGTCAAAAGCGTCCAAACATGTTTGGTTGTCCCTGTATTCTGATAACTATTACACAGATATTTTAGCTAATATAGCTAAATGCTACTATAGTTATATTAACATTGCAACCTATGTTGAAATTACCACCATTATGGAATGCCAAATATCTAGTGTTATTCTATTCTATAATTCTACAAATTGTTTGAGTTGTCCCCTCAATATTGTCATTGATCATACAGGTCACATGACCATCAGGTCACATGACCATAGCAGCCATCTTTGATCATGGAAATTAA
>ERZ1740070.2349-NODE-2349-length-10936-cov-6.459608_pt1 | contig 10936 bp, 6 predicted proteins | sample MGYA00581734_ERZ1740070 | MGnify/ENA primary metagenome ERZ1740070 (study PRJEB43018, sample SAMN04849744) | marine metagenome | isolation source: floating plastic debris | place: Pacific Ocean | collected 2008-09-01 | study: EMG produced TPA metagenomics... | reverse complement strand
TTCAGTCTCTGCTCCGGGACGAACGCTTTTGGAAGATTGCTTTCCAGGCGTTGATCGTGTTGTTTGTAGTGGACTTGCTGTGGCATTTCTCGGCTACTCTCAACGACAACATGCTGGGTCGGGGAATTCAATTTGGTTTTGGATTTCTTAAAAATCCAGCTGGTTTTGGCATCGGGGAAAGCCTCCTGGACTATCAGGCCCAGGATACCTACGGCAAAGTTATCCAGGTGGGGATTATCAATTCCCTTCGGGTGATGATTGTCGGGGTGATTTTGGCAACGACCGTAGGGATTACAGCCGGAGTGGCCAGCTTTTCGGACAACTGGCTGCTGTATAAGATTAGCCGGGCCTATGTGGGTCTTGTGCGCAATGTGCCACTGCTGCTACAGCTATTCTTTTGGTATCTGGCTGTTTTCTTTAGTTTTCCAGCTCCAAGAACGCCCTTCGTGTTTCCCAATGCCAATCTGAGCTGGTTTATTGTCAATAAGAAAGGAATCTACACCCCTGGACCTTCATTTACGCCAGCTACCTGGACTGGACTGATTCTTTTGGCGGTGTCGCTGCTGTTGATTGGTCTGCTTGTTCGTTCTTTAAGAGCTGTCCGCAGAGGAGACTATCGCGGGGGCATTGGTTCACTGCTGGGGTACGGCTTTAGCCTGCTGATGATACCGGTCGTCGTCGTCGCCGAGTTTTTCTTGTTATTTAACTGGGCGGCTGGCAGAGGGATTCACTTTAAAGGAGCATTTCCATCGCTGATGTCTAGCGCCCAAGGGCTGTGGGTCATTGTTTTGCTGGCGCTAATTATTCCCCTGGTTTTGCTGGCCCGGTGGCGAACTGATGCAATTGTCGAGCAGGGGCAGTCTGGTAAAAATCAGCTGATTGCGATCGCGCTTGTCATTTTGCTCGGGCTGCTCATCGTTCTATTTGCCTTTGGCTGGGATACGCCTGTGGCCGTCGTAAACGATGAAGGCAACTTTACTGGCGGCGTCACTGGCGGTCTAAGGCTCTCCCTAGAATATTCAGCCATCGTTACGGGTCTGACATTCTACACGGGGGCCTTCATCGCTGAGATTGTCCGCGCGGGCATTCAATCGGTCTCCCAAGGGCAGTGGGAAGCCGCCCGATCTTTGGGGCTATCGTCGGGGCTATCCATGCGCATGGTGGTCTTTCCCCAGGCGCTACGAGTGATCATCCCACCGCTCAATAGCGAATTTGCCAACCTGGCCAAAAACTCCAGTTTGGCCCTGGCCATTGGCTATCCAGACCTGTATTCCGTCGCCAATACTACCTTTAACCAGACCGGCCGGCCTGTGGAAGTCTTTTTATTAATGATGGCGACGTATCTCATCATCAACCTTCTGATCTCAGTGAACATGAACCAACTCAACAGTGCTGTGCAATTTAAGGAGCGGTAGAGGCGATGACCACAACTTCACCCAATTCACCTCTAGTAACGCCAGAAGAAAGCCGACCGCCGCTCGACCAGCCAGGCCCCGGTACGTGGCTACGAAAACATCTGTTTAATACCTGGTACAACGCGCTGCTGACCATCATTTTGGTGAGCATCATGCTGCTGGCAGTGTGGGGTATTTTTAACTGGATTTTTCGCATCGCCGAGTGGGCCGTTGTTCCCAATAACCTGGCCCTGTTTATGTCAGGTCTCTATCCATCGGAGCTGTATTCTCGGATCTGGGTAATGCTGGGCATCAACGTGGCCATGGCTGGTATCACCTGGGGACTGCTGGTGCGCAATCAGGGTAAGCTGCTTGGCCGCAACGTACTGATTGGCGTCGCTGCGATCTGTGCCGGGTTTATCATCTTGCCGCTAACACGTCCGGTGGCACTGACACTGATTGGGCTGGTTGTTTTGACCCTAGTCTGTGCCTGGGTAGGTAAAACCCTAGGACAGCGCAAACTGAGTCTCAGTCAGTTTCTAGCAGCAGGCTGGTTTCTGGTATATTCCATTTCCCTACTGGTTTTAGCCGGGGGAGACATTCGCAACAGCCTAATTTATCTAGTGGCGGCTGTCGCCATCAGCATTTGGCTCACATCCACCCTCCTCAGACTGCTGGCCAACGCGTCTGTCCTTGATGCCATTAGCGGCAACACGGCTGGTATTTGGGTGATGCGGGTATTGTGGTTTGCAGGCAGCTTAGTCCTATTTTTACCCGTCTACGGGTTCTTAAATATTCCGCTGCCCCTCAAGATTATTACCCTAATCACCTACATTGCTTTTGTGTCACTGCTGGTACCCATCCTGGCAGAGCGCAAAACGCTGACAACATTTGTAGTCACTGCCTCAATCTTTGGTCTTAGCTGTTTGGCTCTGACTGCGATACCCAATGCCATCAGCGGATTCTTTGGCCTTGAGCCCATTGGCACCAACAACTGGGGTGGACTGACCCTAACGCTATTCCTAGCGATTACAGGTATTGCCCTTTGTTTTCCCATCGGGGTGATCATGGCTCTGGGTCGTCGGAGTAAGCTACCCATCATCAAAGGTTTGTCCATTGCCTACATTGAGCTAATTCGCGGCGTGCCCCTGATTTCCATTTTGTTTATGGGACAGGTGATGATTCCGCTGTTCTTACCCGAAGGGGTGCGACCGGACAATATTGTGCGGGCCATCGTGGGTCTAACGCTGTTTAGCTCCGCCTACCTGGCAGAAAACGTACGGGCCGGTCTCCAAGCAATTCCACGCGGTCAGAGCGAAGCAGCCGCATCGCTGGGGCTCAACAACCCACTGACGCTTTCTCTAATTGTGCTGCCCCAGGCGCTCAAAATCGCTATTCCTGCCATTGTCGGTCAGTTTATTAGTCTATTTCAGGACACGACGCTATTAGGCATTGTGGGTCTAGTCGAGCTGCTGGGTATTAGCAACAGCATTCTAGCGAACCCCAAATACCTGGGAGACTACGCCGAAGTGTATCTCTTTATTGCTGTGCTCTACTGGTTCTTCTGCTACGCCATGTCCCTCGGCAGCCGCCGGATTGAGCGAGCGCTAAATACCGAGCGCTAACCGCGATATTAAATCCCGTGTCAGCTATATCAACGACGCGGGGTGCAAATGCCAAAATAGTTCTGGGGTTTGCCCCACCATTTAAAAACCATAGCCATGACTCACGCAAATATGTCCATGACCAATCATTCCAACGGCAGTACTGTTGATCGTGAAGCGGTGATTGTGGCCACCGATGTAGAGAAGTGGTACGACAACGGCTTCAACGTACTCAAAGGCGTCAGCCTTAACGTGTATAAGGGCGAAGTGGTCGTGGTGATGGGCCCCTCCGGTTCAGGTAAGTCCACCTTTATCCGTACATTTAATGCCCTAGAACCCTATCAGAAGGGCAGCATCGTCATTGATGATATTGAGATTTCCTACGACCTGAAAAATATCGAAGAAATTCGTCGGGAAGTGGGCATGGTATTTCAGCAGTTTAATCTGTTTCCCCATCTAACGGTTTTGCAAAACGTCACCCTGGCTCCTATCTGGGTTCGTAAGCAAAAGAAACGCGAAGCTGAAGCAACGGCCATGCAGCTGCTAGAGCGAGTAGGCATTGCAGAACAGGCAGACAAGTTTCCAGGACAGCTGTCTGGCGGTCAGCAGCAGCGGGTAGCGATTGCACGCTCCCTGGCGATGCAACCCAAAATCATGCTCTTTGACGAGCCGACATCAGCGCTTGACCCTGAAATGGTGCGTGAGGTGCTAGACGTTATGCGGGGTCTGGCTGACTCGGGTATGACGATGGTATGTGTGACCCACGAAGTAGGCTTTGCCCGTGAGGTAGCTGACCGGGTGGTGCTGATGGATGGCGGTGTGCTGGTTGAAGAGAATACGCCCGATGAGTTCTTTAACAACCCTAAAGAAGAGCGCTCCCAGAAGTTCTTGTCTCAGATTCTGTAGCCATCTTGTCGCTATTCTGAGATGGTTGCTATCTTTGAGCAAGATTAGCAAAGCCCGTAGACGCTATGATAACCTCACCAGCTATCAACCTACCCGAACAGCTTAAGGTAAGTTCTGAGCAGTTTCAGCAGCTGTCTTGGGCTAACCCGGAGCTACGTATGGAGCGAACGGCTCAGGGAAATATCATCATTATGTCACCCACCGGTAGCGAAGGCGGTAGCCGCAATGCGGAAGCCAGCGCTGATATCGTCTTTTGGAATCGAAAGACCGGACTGGGAAAGGTCTTTGATTCTTCCTCAGGATTTCAGCTTCCTAATGGAGCCATTCGTTCGCCTGATACTGCCTGGATAGCTAAAGCCAGATGGGAAGCTCTGACACCAGAACAGCGCCGGGGATTTGCACCCATTTGTCCTGATTTTGTCTTAGAGCTAGCGTCTGAGTCGGATTCAGTTAGCGTTTTGCAGAGCAAAATGCAAGAGTATATTACCAACGGTGTTAGGTTGGGCTGGCTAATTGTTCCGAAATCTGGCTGGATCGAAATCTATCGTCCCAATCAGGCTGTGGAACACTTGGATAATCCAAAAACACTTTCAGGAGAAACCGTTTTACCAGGTTTTCTGTTTCCTGTAGAAACCATATTTTAGCTGTTTAGGCTTGGTAGATCTGAAAGGGACAGTGACACTAAAGTTTAATGATGCATCGCTAAGTATCTTGGCTTGTAAGATATTTAGCTAGTCTGAGTGTTTAAGTCCTTTTTTACTAGCTAATTCATCAATCAGCTATAAATAGAATGGCTGTAATATCGGTGTCTGGTTGCCCGTGCTCACGCATTCATTCTCTAAATAGCTTTTCTTCCATACGAATACGATCAACTAAATCTTCAAATTTCTGTTCTGGAAGTCCAAAGGTTGTTAACAAGCCGTCCTAGGTAGACTTGATTGTTCCACTAGCCAGCAAACTGAACAACTGCTCACGATTTCTCCTGGGTCGGCATTTCGAGTGCTTGATTGATTGCTACTGTACGTTCTGGTAAAAATCGACGCATTTTCATTTACTCATTTAGCCGTATCTTTACTCGACTAACGTCACCAATCGATAGCTAGATTCTCATTTCATCCATGGCACTGCTTGCTACCAATGCAATAATCTTTCTGAGCTAAGAAGTTTTATGCAAATTCAAATTTAGAGTGGCGCAGGCCTGCGATATTGGATCAGCGCGTAGATACGTGAAAAATGCGACTTTTTTGTAAAGGGTGATTTAAATTGGATGCTCTTAACCAAGGCACACTCTGCATTTGAGCAAAATACTACTTTTCTTAGCTATTTCTATAGCTATTCCTCAAATGAGGCTGCCATAATTGATGGCAATGGATACCTGATAGATACAGCAGAATTTATAAGTGATGAACCATAGTTATCGAAAGTTAGCACAGTGTAAGCTATCAGGACTTTTTGCGCTAGCACTTGCATTGTCGGTAACCATCGGTTCTTATCTGCCTAGTTATTCACAAACCTCAAACCCCACTGCTCGCGAGATACTGACTGAGGAAATTCGTGAAGATGTAGCACGACATATTGAAATTCGAAATGCTCCATTGGATCATCCCAGTATCAAAGAGTTGTACTTTGATAAAGCGCAGGCCGCTGGATTAACTTATGAGGAATTAATCGAGCTATACGAACAGGAGTACATTGAACAAAAGCAAGCACAACAGCCTATGCCTTGGGAAGAATTTGTCCCAAATATCGGTTGGCTATTTGGTTTAGCCTCGATGGCAATGCTCGCTTACGTGACTATTTTGCAAAGCTGGATCAATGTGCATGTAAAGGCAATAAATGATTGGTTTTATGGCAAGCTCTCAGGTACCTGGCTATTTCGGAATATAGCTTTACGGAAGTATCGAGCTGCGCTTGTTCAAAACTATGAACAACTGCCGATGCCGTTTCTAAAGAACCGAGATCCCTTAAAGATGACGGATGTTTATGTACCGTTAAAGGTATCGGAAGAGGAACTTGAATCTAACACTGACGATGTCGCTAAGCAGGAGCGAATTGACGCTTATCAAGCTATTGCCGCTCATCGCCGCCTAATGGTTATTGGTGAGCCAGGCTCAGGCAAATCAGTATTGTTGAAGTATTTAGCATGGTCCTATGGTTTAGGTAAGCTCGAGGAACTTGCGGATCGCCCGAGCGTTGTTTTGTTAGAGCTTTACCGACTGAGTGATAAAAGCCTGAATGAAGTTAAGCTTGTTAATGCTTTAGTGAAGGTATTTGATCGTAATCTATTTCCCAATGCACATCAGTTTGTTCTTCAAGGATTACAAAATGGCCTCTTTTTACTCTTATTAGATGGACTTGATGAGGTTAATAGCGATGTTCGCGACCATGTTGTTGGCGTCATTCGCGATTTACTGAAAAAGTATAGTCGATGTCGGGTGGTAGTTACCTGTCGTACTGCTGTCTATGAGGATGAATTCTCCGATATTGTAGATCACAAATTGGAGGTCGTTGAGTTCTCTGACCAACAAATGCGGCGGTTTCTCAAGGCATGGAATGTTGAGATGCAGCAGGCTAGAAAGTCGATCAATCAAATGATGGCAGCGCTGCGAGAACGACCCTTAATTTTGAAGCTAGCCCGAAATCCGCTGTTGTTGACCCTAATTGCTTATCTCTACACAGAACCTGCATTTGTTTTGCCCCGGTCGAGAGCTGAGTTTTATAAGAAATCAACAGAGATATTGTTAGAGCAACGGGAGTATAAAGGTGACGATGATCAAAAGCACAATAACCGTTATGAGGCTAATGAAAAGCGCCGTGTGCTCCAACATTTAGCTCTCTATGCCCAGGATAATAGCTCTAATCTAAAAGATCGCCGCAGTATTCAGGCAGACATAGTCCGTAAGGAGGTTAAGGCTATTCTGCCCAGATTAGATATTCCGCAAGATGAGGTGAAGGAAATTCTAGAAGAAATTGTGGAACGCAGTGGTCTCTTTATGAAAATTGATGGGGGTGAACGCTACATTTTTCCTCATTTGACTATCCAAGAATATTTTGCTGCTGCCGCACTTGAAGGTGAAGAAACAAAGTTAATTCAGCGATTTAGGACCGATCCAACTGCTTGGCGTGAGGTAGTAAAACTCTGGTGTAGCTTGGCTAATGAAAGTACAACTTTTGTCAGCGCTGTTTATGAACAAGATACTATTACTGGGTTTGAATGCTTGGCAGAAGCACGACAAGTGGACAAAGATGTGGCCAATCGAATCATTGAGCAGTTCAAACCTATGCTCAATACGCCTCAGTCAGACGATACGCTAGTCCGGGCCTTCGGAGCTGTTGCAGCTAATGACCGTACCCGCGGTAAAGCGGTTTTTGATTTTTTAGTGGCAACGCTGAGTAATCCTCATGCCTCCCACATATGTCGCGATGCTGCCGCAGATGCATTATCAAAAACGAACTTACCTAAGGCTGCCGCTGCTCTAATCAATTGGGATAGCAATTACGAACCGATCGTACGGATGGGGGATTTAGCTGTTCCAAAACTGGCGTTGGCAGCTAGGCAAGGTAAATTACAAGTACAAGATGCCTTGCATGCGATTGGCACGCCAGATGCAGCAAGCGCCCTGACTTTGTTACTGTGGCATAGAGATGAGTCTGTCTCTGGACGGGTTGCGTGGCTTCTAGGTGAATTACTGTCTCAATCAGACATCGAAAAAGCCTTAAGGGACTACGAATTAACAGTTCGACAAAGACAATTCGAAATAGTTGACTGGATATGGCATCCTTTTAACGAGCCATCGCATTCGGCGCTACCAACAATCGCTGGAAGAATTGCTTATCTTCTACAGAAGGCACCTTTGCCGGATAATCAAGGACTAACACTCATGTTGGATCCAAGATTGGTGGTGCCGCTCTGTGCTATTCAAGTCAAATTAAATTATCTGCCCAATCATTGGCCTGAAAAGTTTGAGTCGTTGATAGACCAGGTAGATAGCTCGCTCGACCTAAAAATAGCCTGCCTTAACGCAGCTAAATTATCCAAAACCCAACCAAACTCTGATATACAGTGGTGGTGTCTACTATCAACACTTCCTCCCAGAGTAATACTAGACTTATGTCACAGATTGACTACTCAACATCAGCCTAGCCGAAATCATTGGCAAAACTTATTCCAAGTGGTTGACTACGAATTAAGAACAGGATGGCATTATCGCAGTGTGCTATTTCTCTCAGCTTTACTTTCGATAATCGCTATCTTTAAGACTGTGCTTGCAGTAAGCGTGAACCCAGAAGATCCCTTTTTTATTGGTTCTACAATTATTATTATTCCCGTTAGTTTAGTTTTTTGGCTAGCATTACAGCACGGTACTGACACGGCCTTTCAGCCAGACCTTTTTTGGGAACTAGGACCAAAGGGAGGATTTATTTATTTTCACCAATGCGTTCAATTTTTCCGCAGAGGGCTTGGCTGGCCTGTTATCGATGTTATCCATAAGACTATCAATAATATAAGGGGATTTGACACCGCTTTCGCTATCACTTTCTCTGTCGCTCTCGCCTTTGCTGTCGTTGGCGCTAGCGCTGGTGCTCTTGCTGACGCTGATTCTATCGTTGTTGTTGGCATTGTTACTATCGTTGTCGCTTTTGCTGTCTTTGTCGTCGGCTTTGTCACTGATGCTGGCGCTGGCGCTAACGCTCTTGCTATTGCTTCCGCTCTTGCTATTGCTTTCGCTGGTGTTGGTGCTATTGTTGGCTTTACCGCTGTTATTGGCGCGGTCACTGGCATTAAAGTCTGGAATCAATTTCGATCAACGTCAGAGACAACATGGCGGCCCTTGGCTATGCTGGCTTTTCCTTGGTTTTGCTGGTTTCCAAGCACAGTTACTTTCAGCATCTGGGCACTATACGACCTGCTATCTAAAGTTTCACCGCTCAATCTTCCAATTTGGCAACAGACGGTTATTGTCACATCAGCTATGACCGGACTGTGCGCTGCGTTATGGTGGCGTGGTCAATGGCTGGATGCCAAAGCTCGAAATCCTTTTCAGGGTGGAGCATTAGGAAAGGCTTTAGGAGCTAATCATTAGGATATGAAGTTTTTGATTTAGAGCTGACTTATGTAAACTAGGAAACCGGCTATCTTTAGTAAAAACAACCCTTCAATCATAAGCAGAATTTGAGTTCTGGCTACCTTTTGTCTTTTCTCACCATCTGCCTCAACCTCTTGGAATCCAGTCGCAATAAATGCTTGACGAAACGGTAAAACCCAGTCTAAGGTATCTCAATGCTGCTTCAAGTAGCGTTTTTACTAGAACCTGATGACTTTGGTATCATCGGTAAGTGCTGACGACACTTTACCGATGGTTACCCACAAATTTCAATGCAATCTACGTCGGGTAAGAAGGAGCCATCGCTGACTCCCCCTCCCCTAAGAACCGTGCGTGCGACTTACACCGCACACGGCTCAAGCCACTCGCGCTTAGAGTGGGTTCGTAAACTAATACTAAGCAGTCTGAGGAGTCCTTGTTTTCCACCGTCGTCGATTATCGGTTAACCGACGCAGCATCAAGCGAATCATGACGACATAGACTGCTCCTTCATGGTTTTCAGGTAACACCTCATAGTCTCGACATAGACGTCTGGCCTTGTCTAACCAAGAGAATGTTCTCTCAACTACCCATCGATACGGAGCTGGGACAAACCCCTCTCCTAGTTTTGTTGTGACTTCTAGAATACAGTGATGAGCTTGTTCTATCAGCTCTCCTAAGATTCCTTTATACGCTTGGTCAGCCAACACTTTCTCAAGTCTCACATACGCCTCTAATACAGGCTCTAACACCGCTACTGCTGCCTTACTATCAGCCATATTGGCAGCACTAACAAAACAATTTAACACCATGCCTAGGATGTCAACAACGATATGATGCTTACGTCCCTTGACACACTTATGACCATCAATCCCTTGATCAGGACCTTTCTTCTCTGAGGTTCTCACGGATTGACTATCAATGCTCGTCAAGCTCGGTTGCTCATCTCGTCCCTCTGCGAGTCTTACCAACTTTACCAGGTGTTCATTAATCTGGTCCCACAAGCCCAGCTTGACCCAAAGACGATAATAATCGTAGACGGTTGACCAGTTGGGCAGATCATGGGGCATCGCACGCCATTTGATACCGTTATCAGCCCAATACAAAATGGCATTTACGATCTCTCGTAAGTTAACTTCTTGAGGATGACCGACACCTTGATGGACAGGAATTAACGGCTCAATTAAGTTCCACTCGTCGTTGCTTAAATCTGAGGGATAAGGAAGACGATTCATGACCTCCTCCAGTGCTAACAACACTGCTGGTTATACAAGCTCGAAAGGAGGGATATTCACTCCTTTACAATAATTTACGAACCCATTCTTAGAGAGACAACAATAGTCTCTCCGTTGCGTCGCTTGAAAGAGACGATAGCGTAGGTTCTTCACACGACGATTGACCTGGCGTCAGCTCGTCGGTGGTTTGGGTCCGTTTGCGGCTCTTGTCCGCATCTAACTTGTCCCGAAACTGCAGTCGCTACGACTCCGCTCTCTCAAGGAGTCACCCGCCTCACGTAGGCACCGTTTCCGGTTGAGCCGTCGCTCTATCCCGCCAGTTATACGAGCTCTCTCTCGCTTTCCTGTCTCCTTTCGGCCTGCGGGCGTTTGCTTCTTGAGGCATCCTTCACCCACTGAGGATTCACCGCCTTTACAAGCGGCTTACTGGGCTAACCAGACCGCATTGGGGTTGCCACGTTCCGCTCGATTGAGATGCGTACCCAACGCATACCGGCTCATACTGCGGAAGCTGGGGTGTCTAATAGCTTCTGACAGCCCGAGTCGAATACACAAGTTAGGCCACGCTGAGCCCAACGACTGGAGGCGACCGTTACCCGCTGGACAACCCAACAAGGTCATGGCAATTCTAATCAAGCGAATCCGAGTCGATTAAACCAAACCTAGTTCCAACTAAGTTTGTTTGGATATCATAAGGTCATCGAGTTTGGAGG
>ERZ1740070.2348-NODE-2348-length-10937-cov-10.201525_pt1 | contig 10937 bp, 4 predicted proteins | sample MGYA00581734_ERZ1740070 | MGnify/ENA primary metagenome ERZ1740070 (study PRJEB43018, sample SAMN04849744) | marine metagenome | isolation source: floating plastic debris | place: Pacific Ocean | collected 2008-09-01 | study: EMG produced TPA metagenomics... | reverse complement strand
TAAGAAACAGCATTCGTCAATGAATAACTGATCTTGCTGCTTACTGTCCTGACGATGCCCATTTGATAGGTAACTGGTAACAAATCACCATAAATTTGGGGGAAACATGCGTAAATTTACGAAACAAACCAGTTGATAGCATTCAATAACATCTGGCCTCGTCAAATAGGGCTTCTGTCTATGTAGTTACCGCTAATACTGCTTCGCTGAACTTTTAAGTTCGAATACAATTTTAATCAGTCTGCCATAGTGCATTGCTGTTATTTGGATCGGTAAGTTGGTAATCTGCTCCTCGTCTTTTCCGGTTATTAGCTGATAGTGTAAAGATTCGATGTTCACACTAAGTAACTGTAAGCCGTTTATGACGTCAGGATAGGATGTGAGGTCAGGTTTTCCATATGCTCACTGCTCTTGCATATCGGTATATCAAGTCCATTTCCGCTGATCTTGGGACTAAACAGACCGGATGCCATCAGATGGGCAGCTGATACTGGTGATTCATCGGAAGGTTGTAGTATATAGGCGGACAACGATATCTGCGTGCGCAGCTTTTAAGTTGGGCATTTGGCTTATGCCATGTCAGTACCTGAAGCTACTGGCATTATCCCGGCTTGGCCTTACCTGCACTTCACCATGTGAGTGTTGAACCACTAGGCGTAGCTGAATTCAACCATTCCAGCCTACACAATTTTCTTTGAGATTTGAGCAATTGTTTTCGTTATTTTGTTTTCTTTTCAAGTCGAAGTTACAGACTTTATTTACGTTCATGTCACTGTCGTGTTGGTCCCTGTCATGTCCTTTAGATGTTGCCAATTACCTGTCAATTTTTTGAAGAAATGCATTTTAATTTCTCATAAATCTTGTGTTGCCATCAGTTTTGTTTGTAGCTTTCCAGCTACTGGCCTGTCATTTCTTTCGATTCTTACGTCAACGCCATTTCTTTCTGGTTGGAAGGAATCTTTTATGTTAGTAAAAGGTTTGCTCTCTTGTGGTTAAATCAGTGCAATGTTCAATTTTGAGGTGTCGTTGATCAACAAGGATCCTCCAAAGCTGGAGCCAGAGGGTTTCATTTCTTGTCGGTATGAGGTTTATGACCAGTGGTCCCTTAAGTCAGGTGCGAGGTACAGGTACAAGTTTTGAAAGTGGATACATGTATATCAATCAGGAAAGACCAGCTGAATAGAATTGTCAAGAATTTATATATAAGGGTTGCCTAGATAAATTTGGCAGAAATAGTGTACTTTGCGCTTAGATGATAACATCCCTTCAATGTAACTCGCTGGTATTTCCCTCCTCTTTGGTTAGGTGCCTTCAAAATTATATTCAACACATTAGTGAAAAGGTCAATGCAATGCAAGTAAGTCTATATTACAAGCATCAGAATTTCACGATATGAGATCTAATGGTTCATTAACATCCATTTACATCGCTCTTGGCTGCCTTGTACAAGTGGCTGTGGGATTAGTTGGTCTGGCGCTCAAGGGTGTTGTAAAACTTGGCATACATTGTTTATATCATACCATTGGCCAAGCAAATTAAAGATTTTGCGGGTTGGAGCCACCCTACTTGGCTTTTCTAACCCCTCATCAAGTCAATGTGTCTCCAAATTTCAATTTTCGCTTATGGTCAGCCTCCAAATATCTGTCATTAGTTCAATCAACAGAAACACTCAATAACATGTTTATGTTTTGAAATTTGCCTATCAGCTGGACCACACTCGAATTTCACTACTCTCTCCAGGGTTTATAACACATAGACGCATTCTTATTTGAATCAGCCAAGCATTGCTTATCAAAACTCGTATTTACTCTAACCATCAAACTTAGTTTACTGGTCGAAGAACATTAGGCTTTCATTCACAGTTTTACTCATCTTGACGTCTTATCAACTCTCCACTTGTTGGGCCGGGCTTTAACATCTTATGTCGTACGTGTTGGTGATGATTGTTTCAGCATGTAATTACCCCCTGTCCTGCTCGATTATCTTATCTGAACAAGCTTGGAAACTGAGAAAATCTCGCTTTCTTAGTAACTGGCAAGTGGGTTGGACTCCATTGTTTGCTGTAGAGAAATATTGTTATTTCATCACTTTGTTGGTCATCTCTTTGCATGTGACCCTTAAACTGCAGAATCATCGCTATTATTCAATTGTGTTCATCCTACGTCGATCAACCATCGGTAACAGTTTAGTTGACATATATTATCTATTTATCAATATACATTCGCCGTATATTAACAGTGTGAAGCAGTGCAAAACTTCATTGACCGAACATGGCATGAGGTGTTTTAGATCAAAACATTAAAAATCCATGGTGACCTGCAGTGTTTTGACTCATACTGCTGCTAGTGCGTAAGCGATGCCATGATTCTGTGATCGCCTTTGTCTCGCTGAGGATAAACCTGCACGCGAATAATAAGGCACTATCAAAACAGTCAAGGTGACCAGGTCACTGGATAATCATCGCCGACAGATTTTAATGCGCACAAAATAGTGCCGATGGGCAAAACGTTTTCCTTCCCTGTGAGTTACGATGTTTAATTGATCAAAAATATGGATGGGTAGACATTGCTCAGCACCATAAACAAAACATTTTGAGCTCCCGATTAGTTTTGGAACATTTGTCATTGATGTTATGGTCGTTGGGGCGCCTTGGTGAATGTCATTTTAATTCAAACTGCAATGAAAGTTGACACGACATTGCCATAAAGGTGTGGCATTGCCGAGCATAGCATGTTCTACTTTGCTATGAGCACACAACTCCTTAACTGATTTGTGAACGGTGAAGATACAAGTGTACGTATGAGTATGAAGTAGAACACATTGGATTGCTAAACCAGTTAATTAGCATCATCATTAGCAACCGTCAGCAACAGCATTATAAAATTGACCTTGCCATAATTACGTTTGCGTCCGGCCGAATGACGTATGTTCTGGCGTTAACTATGCCAACGCAAATCCCCGTCGAATTGATTAAACAATGAATTTTGTCTCGCTCGTTAGGTAAATAGTAATGTTGTAGAGAGAAGACGATTGAGGGTAGGGAATGTGATACCTTAGGGGATTTGCGATTGTGAATGCATACACCTCTCCCGACCCAGAGTTCATATGTTCCTCGTTACGATGGAGTTGAAAGGCCTGTGTTCCCAAATGTCTAACATGACTGTGTGTTTACTTAAAATATTCATGCTATCCCTGCATTATCATGTTTCACTTCAGTATTGTGCATCTATTGATAAAAACCAAAGTACTATCTGGTTTTTGGTCTTGGATGACGTCAATAGACATTGTTTATCCTTTTCACTTTATACAAGGCGAGATACACTGCGCTGAATGCAAACAAAAACCAGCAAGATACGGCATACAATTCATTAAAGCTGTGTAAAATAAAACTTATGACTGAATGCTGAACCCTTGTAAAAAATAATAACATTGATAATTCCATGCAGTCAACATCGGTATAGATTGGCTTACTTAGCACATACATGGCTGGGTACACATGTCTTTGAAAATTCCATTTACTATCGCTGCCAAAACAAATAACAATCCAGCTGACTACTTTAATTTCATTGCCTTCATTGCTTCAATAACGAAAAATTAATTTTTCAAACCTTTAGTTTGCTGTTATGTAATGGCATTCACAGCAAAATGGATTTTATGGTACAATTTGTGACACCTGGTGTAAGAATATGGAACGCATACGATAAATATTATTACCCCCTCCAATGATATCTCAGAAATCCAACAAGATATGCTGTTGCACCTATTACGTGGGCAATCCCTTTTATTAAACTGAATGAAAAATTGACAAGAATAATGAAATATATTGGTGGGATGAATATATACCAGTATTCTCCGCAGTACAGAAACCTCAAAAGGTTTATTGACATAAACTCTTAAGCCGTTGTTAGAGGTTGATCGTTTCGATCCTCTTTTGTATCTTTTTGCTCTGCATCATTATTAAAAATGCCCAGGCGCTCCGCTCTACTCTGCAATATAATGATTTGCAGTGTTTCCATGGAGCTAACCTACGTCATTACTGAATACTGCATGCCATTCCTTATTATCAAAGACCGACTGCCTATTGATTCATTACAGTGTTAGGATTCAAGTTGTGCACATTATATTCATTGATCGCCTGCTTTCAACTCTTCTACACATTATAATAGCCTACTGCACCTTACTGCCGCATCAACTATTAATCACCAAAATATAGTTATCTACTGATGAAAAAATCTAACATAGTGATCCAACAGCGGAAAGTGGGAGATAAAAAAGACAACATTCTGCCAAACTGTGGATTATATACATTACAATATTTTAATCGTAATCTACAAACAATTGGATATAATATATTAATATAATCAACAGCGATTTATCTCATTGGAATGAATATCAAATAGCATCATCAGGGGATAAAATTATCTGTCGGATAAGAACTCTGTCACCGCTATTGATGAAGTTGGATAGTAAAATGGTGCCAGTACCTTATGATTTACTATTGATGTTGCAGCGACGAGGGGCGATATCTTTCGATAAAGGTGATAAAACTGCCACATATGTCAGACAACTAGGTAAGCTATCAGTTATGCATATTGCTCTCGGACATTGGAAAGTGTTGATAAGTGTTGAGCAAATAAAACTCTTCGGCGGATTATCATATATTTCTTTGATTCTATCTGCATATTAATGACGGAAAAAGGGAAAAAGGACAAAATGTCGTATCAACATCTGCTTTTGCAAAAAGTTTACTCTGACCTTGGAAACTTAATGTTGTCAATTATAGAATCAAAGTTGACATTTAGAGAAAAATAGCTTCAAAGAAAAGAATTTTGGAATTTCCATTCACAAAATTAATTCCAGGCCATTTTTGATCATGACCTAGGTCACAAATTCAGCCAAGATGTTTTGAGTTTGTTGTGAAAAATTTGTTCTACTGGGTCATCAAACTTTTACTACAATTTGGTGATAATGCATGAAATTCTCATAATGAAAAACAAAAAAAAATACTCTGACAAAGTACACTACACTGTACATTGTAAATATTGTCACACAAAAAATAACTACGAAGTTTGACCAAGGAGTTTTATTTGAATGAAACTCCTCGGTTTGACGTCATAAACTTGTAACCAGTCCTTGCCAGATGACAGGTCAGTGGTTTTTTTGTTTTTGGGAACCAGGGAGACCATGTCACCAAATGAACCAAAACATTGTCTGTTTCCTAAAATTTATTGGCTGGTTTAGTGCACTTTGGCAAAGATGTCATGGGAAAATTTGTGAAAATTCCAGTTTACGATAATCCTACCTCATTTGATTGTAATTATATGTGAAAGCGTACACCGTAATTGTTTAGTAACAGGTAATTTCTGCAGCGTAACTTGTTTTTTATTGGCAACTCTTTCTTCTTATTTTGAAGGAGATGTGCGAATACAATCACAACAAGACAAATTACATCAATATATTCTAAACAACTTGCAGCCTGCTGATCGGAAAATATTACAAAGTATGTATGCCTGTATGCATCATAATGCATTATGGTAATGGGTTGTATTCCCCAAGTCCCATAGGTGAGACCTCCTCTAACATGGTGAGAAAATTTTGTCGGCATGTTTTGTGTTGGCGCTACACAAAATCCTTCCGACACCCAATTGATTTAATCAAGGGTTGTTTTTTCACCGTGTAAGCATAACAATCCTGCACACAATTATGTTTAACGTGTGATAAAAAATTTGTTGAACCCCTTGTGCTACTCTACACTGATGTGTTAGAAGAAGTTCGTTTAGGTTTCATGTTTTGGCTCATAAACAAGTCATTCGCAGTAGAACCTGTTAAGTTGATTTATTATCCATCTTAAAATGGCAAAAATGTGGTAAACAGCATGATGGGGTAACTTTCATCCATTCAAATTCAGAGCAAATAAAAAAGCCCTTATCCGCACTGACTCACGGCTTAAGTGCTGGAAAACAACTTTTACTTCTCGCTTTGGGCGTCTCAAATTTCCGAAAATCAAATAATAAAATCTATGGCCTTCCTGTGCAAGAAGTCAAGGTGTTAATCACTATTGTATTTTTACAATATTGGCCGTTATCAATGGATTAACGCATAAAAGTTCTTAGGTCTTGTCAACTTTTGATCCCATGACCTGCCGTCAACATTGATGCAAGATTATCCATTTGGGAATGTTTTTAGTTTTTATGCTTTGATCCTGAGAGCACCTGTTAACTCTTCAAAAACCAACTTTGGAGTTACCAATAATCTAAGAATGAACTCTCTAAATTTCTGCTTAATCTTCCAACTCTGCATTTTTTGTTCAAACAAACACTCCATTATATTTTTTATCAGCCACATTCTGAGCTGTTCTGTCGTGGAAAAGAAATTGTTTTTGTGCAACAGTTGAATGTTTTTGCAGGTTTAGCGTCTCCATCATACAAGACTCGCTGTGGCAATAAATTCTTAACATTAAGTGGAATGAGGCGTCGTGGGAGGAGATGTTTACTAAAGCACGCCACAGACGGTCAGAGCCTAGTGGATGATTACTACAAGTCTCCCACCGCGGTATGTAGAATGGGTTTATTGATTACCCCCGTAAATGTTTGATGGCCGATAAGCAGTTTTGGATTTGTCTGATCTTATTAATCAGTTAATCACACTGGTAAATGCCAGCAAAGAGGTCGATGCCCAACCTATGTCTAGGATAGGTTGGATAGGTTGGAGTTTTTTGGCCTGTATCTGGGTTCGGTCAATAATGTCTAGGGTATCGGGGAGGCTGAGAACTTTGTCTTACCGTGGCCAAGACTATCCAGGGTATCCTTCTAATTCTCTTGATTGGCATGAATTTGCAGTAGTTAGTTGACATGAAATAATGATTTTTTGAGTTAATGTCATAATGTCAGGGATACCTGGGAATTAAGTTGACAGCCAATGACAGTTTTACAAGCCAACAGGTGTGACATGACAACGAGCAAAGTGGTTGTTATTTGCATCAATAAAAGGCCTAGGTTTGAGATTTGGGTTGCATCACTCTGTAAAGCGGTGGCCCTGTGAGTTATCCAAACCATTGTCTGGACTGCTTGTCTCCAGTTTTGCCAACCAACTGTCACATGGTTCCGTCATCCAGCTATGTAAACACACAGGCTAGGCTGATGGATCAGCGGAAACTGTGGTTGGTGGTTGAATTTTCACACCCCGGTCTTGGGAATATGCTTTGTGTGTAGTTTCCAGCTTAGCGAAAATCGGAATCCATTTGAATATTTTAACTGCCTTTGTAGAATGGTATGTGCATATTTTGGCATGTGATTTTTTGGCAACTGTCCGCAAAAGGAATTGGATAAAGTTTTTTTGTATTAGTGGTTACATTAATCATTGAAATATATCAATACGATTATGGTATATGATGGAGATTTCTAACTTGATTAACATAAAGATGCATGTTCTTAATCAGTGCACTTTCCCTGTGGACTCAGGGCAATCATTCTGTGCGTCATCTGACCAAATTTTAGGATTACTCGTCCCTACACACCCTACCCACAATAGCTTTAATCTACTTGTATCAGGATTTGCAGTATTGTACCTAATTCCCGGTTGAATATCCGCTAATCATCATCATTTTCTGCTTTTGAATTGTAGTGTTTATTAGACAAGTCTGCAGACTGGTCGTTTGATGTTTTCTCTTTGGACCACTCTTCCAATGGCAGACCGCTGTTCCACATGATCCTCAAGCTGTTCCAGGAGCACAACCTCGTACAACATTTTAATCTGGATATCGTAAAACTGATGAAGTTTTCTAGTAAGTAGATTTATTCCCTGTTTCTTTGTCTTGAGCTCGGGTAAAGGCCACTTTGAGCTGTCGAGATCAATCAGGCTTGTTTATGAGCTTTTCGTCGCAAACAAGGGTAAAGTCTTGGACAGGAAATAGTGTTCTAGGCCACTTCAATCATGCCAGTTTGAAGTATTTGGCCACAAAAATACTTGAAATAAACCAGTGACACTGTTCTGTATTGGCTGTTGTCTTTCTCTCCCATGCTAGGCGGTAATCATAAAAAATCATTCACGCCAACAGCCAGTCTCATCAATGCAAGCAGTTGAGCACACACAATAAACATCCAGCACACAATAAACATCCAGCTTGTGAAAAAATTATTATGTTTACTCACATGATTTCTCTTTGCTTTTTCAGGCTTGGTTGAAGAGGGGTACCACCAGAACCCATATCATAATGCTATACATGCAGCTGATGTTACTCAGGCTATGCATTGCTATATTCTACAGGAAAAGGTGGGTTTAGCATATTTCATGAACCTGTGAGCTTTAATCGGATATTGACCCCAATTTCCATAATGGATTACATGATTGCTAGAGAAGTAGCAATTTTTTGAGTAAGACACTTCAACTCTTGAAGACATTGGCTCATAAATCCCTAGATTTATGAAGCTAGATCTTGGTGTGAAGATTTATTACGTTTCAAGTGGTCATTGTTTGGTCATCCATAAATTCGGGTAACCGGTACCTTGGTTGAGGATGAGCAAACACCTCCAGCGAGCCGCTGCCTAATGGCCGGCAGCACGCAAGCAGCCTTTCCGATTAGCGGCGCTTGATGGATGCAATCAATGGCTTGATCTTCATGGAGGATGAGAAAATAATCAGCCCTATTACTATCTGAAATATCTTGAATCGTTCAGTGAAATTCTTTACAGTATTATAGTGCATTATAAGAAGGTCAAACCATTCATACAAAACTGAAGGAAGGCAATTTATGCATCTACATAATCACTGTAACATCCGAGGCTTATTGATTTCTCTCAAAACATAAAATCTGACTACATTGGCAGAAAGATCCCCAACCAGTAGATGCGCTGCTAATTCTTAAATTTGCATACGTAATTGAGACAATCACAACTGACGAAAGCTGTCATATGCCCAAGTTATTTAATATTCCGATGAGTATACTGTGAACTCCGTAACTAATTGTTCTTCTAATTCAAACCGGATGCCTAACAACTGTTCAAGTTTGTTCCCTCATTCAAGCTATTGGCAGCAATTTGCACTCGCTCAATAACCGAGTTATTATTGAGAACTGTACATGCTCTATTAATTGCTTTGTGTAGGCCTACTTGCGATAACTGTTTTTGTCAAGTTGAAAAGATGACATGACCATTATTCACCATTTCCTTTTGAATTGTTGTTTTTCCTGCTCTCAAAAATTTTTTTATTCATCCTATTGTGTAGATTGCGCGTCACATGAGCCCGTTGGAGACCTTAACATCGCTGCTAGCGGCAATCACTCACGATTTAGACCATCCAGGTGTGAACCAGGCGTTCCTGATAGCCACATCAAATCACCTGGCATCCTTATACAAGGTAAATACTCAGCACATATATCACTGCAAACGCCTGCTGTTGTGGGGCAAAATTCTTTGATAGCAGTAATAATTTTCTCTGAATCAAACTACCTCCCACGATAATGAAATACCATAAAAACCATCATAAAGTTAAATCCTGGTCAAAAACAAAATTCCAGTGCGGCTAAGTAGTACCTGAACTTTGCTTGGTTTAATACCTCAGCGATGCTGCAAAGGCCCATATATCAAACATGACTTTTCGGAATTCATAAGCTACGGTACCAGAAGAGGATGAAACAATAATATCAATCACATAGATATAAAACTTGAAGTTTGCCAATAGAGCAGATATTCAAACCAGCTTATAGGCTATTAGGCATACCTTCCTCAAAATAAATGGGCCACATGTCTGGTTCAACTCTAATCACCTCCTTCCCTCAGAAGGACCAAAAAATCATTAGCCCCATTTCAAGATCTGTTGTCATGTTGCCCAAATATATTCTGCAGCTATTCTTCTTACAATTCCTTACTGTTAAGACTAATTTTAAGTACTATTACACCCATTTTCAGGAAAATGTATGTATGTATGTATGTATGTATGTATGTATGTATGTACAAAATCCAATGGATTTGTCTCTAATCACTGGAATTTATAAGCCTCAGTAGTCAACAGCAGTTAAAGGAATCTTAGTAATGAGGAAGAGGCTTAACATCTCAAACTGGGAAGCAACGCCCAGATAGCATATTATCGAAATAAAGAATGTTGAAATATTTCAAATAGTTTGTTAATTCCCTTAATGGCTTTTTCTCCAGTTAGGTTTAGAGTTGATATTCATTTCTGACTAACTTATAATGATATAACCAGTCCTCCCCCACACCTGGGCAATGAATTCACAAGTGTATGTAAAGAAACCATTCAAGATTCATCAGAGTTGTTTGCCAACTTCAGTTTTGGGTATCAGTGGTATCACGTTTCGATAAAACATTGTCAGTATGTGGTATCACGTTTTATAAAACATGTTTAGTGTGTTTGTTTTTCATCTTTACAGAATAATTCGGTGTTAGAGAATCACCATTGGAGATCTGCAGTTGGAGTTCTTCACCAATCAGCTCTCCTTAACCACCTACCAGTGTCAGTGAGGTGAGTGAGCCTAAACCACCGAGAGCTCATGCAATCAAATCAGACCACGTTGTGCACGGAATTAGCAGGCTGAAATGTGCTTGGAAATCACGCTGTTGTGTTGTGTCTGATATTTACTTTGTCGACAGGTTATATCATATCCAAAGTTAACCTATATAATTTAATAAATAAATCCATTTTAATAATCAAAAGAAATTGTTGGTCACGATTTTTCACCATATGTATGCATAGCTTGGGTGCCATGTGCAACACCGAGACGTGCTTGTCACATTTGACCAAGGTAAACTATCACCATCACAAAATCAATATGCTAATGTTTCCTTTAGTTCCGACGTCATTCCGAGACAGAGAATTCCCACACGGTCATAGCCTTCAAAATCCTGTATTATTTCTTTCGGTACCTATCTTACACTACCGTTTGAAACCGAATACAAATTTGAACTTTTGCTGGAGAGAGCTTT
>ERZ1740070.2346-NODE-2346-length-10939-cov-7.404814_pt1 | contig 10939 bp, 7 predicted proteins | sample MGYA00581734_ERZ1740070 | MGnify/ENA primary metagenome ERZ1740070 (study PRJEB43018, sample SAMN04849744) | marine metagenome | isolation source: floating plastic debris | place: Pacific Ocean | collected 2008-09-01 | study: EMG produced TPA metagenomics... | reverse complement strand
CTGCATTCCTCGGCGCACCACATCGTCGAACCCTATGACCATCCGATCAGCCAGCGCCATCTGCGCATCACCTATTCGTCGATGAAACATTCCGACAAGATGTTCATGGGCATGACCACAAGTCCAAAGAACGCCGAAGACGTGATGGAGATGTGTGCCATCCTCTTTGGGGAGGACTTCATCGAAACGCACCCAGTCACCACAGGCAACTGCAACGGCAATTCGCCCTTGGTTTGGGACGAAACCATGCTGGGGGCGATGCGCGCCTTTTGCCGCCGCAACCAGCCGGTGCTTTGCTCCCCTTTCGTGTTGGGCGGGGCGAACACGCCCGCCAGCGTGCCCGCGACCGTCGCTCAACTCAACGCCGAAGCGCTAAGCGCCTTGGCCTACACGCAAGTCATCCGCAAGGGCGCGCCCGCGATTTACGGGCACTACCTTTCGACCGTCAGCATGAAATCCGGCGCACCCATGGCCGGCACGCCAGAGATCAGCCTGATGAACTTCATGATCGGCCAAATGGCACGACACTACGGCATCCCGTGGCGCACCTCGAACACGTTAGGCGGTGCGAAAACCTTCGATGCACAAGCAGGTTACGAAAGTGCCGCGACACTGTCCGCCGTCTTGCATGCAGGGGCCAACTACATCTGGCACAGTGCAGGCTGGAACGAGGCCGGGATGCATTGCTCGGCCGCCAAATTCATCGTCGACGCCGAACAATGCGCGATGGGCTACCGCATGGCAGAAGGCCTCAAGTGGCATGACTTTGACGAGGCTGTCGCCGCCATTTCAGACATCGGCCCCGGTGGGCATTACCTCGGCCACGACCACACGCAAGCAAACTTCCAGGACGCGTTCTTCATGCCCGAAATGTTCGACAACAATTCTATCGAACAATGGGTCGCCGAAGGCTCGGTCGAGATCACAGAGCGCGCCTTGAGCCAAGCGCGCAAACTGCTTGCCGAGTACCAAGAACCCAAGCTGGATGAAGCGACAGACGAAGCGCTCCGCGACTACATCGCCCGCCGCGAGCGAGAGATTCCAGCGGCGGATGAGTTGAACCAAGATCACTGAGAAGTTCTGATTCTGGCATATAGGCCAAGCTACCTTGTCGCCTCGCATGTTGGCGGTTGCGCATCCGAGAGCTTTTTTAGTTGCGCCCCGGCGAGCAGACGCGCGTTTGACAATGACCGCTCAGAGGTGAGACGCGCACCCGTCTTGTTGAATCCACTGAGCGCATGCCAACGTCTTTTCTGTGCTAATCAAAGACAGCGCAAAACAGAAAAAAGTTGATTAAAAACAGGATACTTGCGACGTTCAGAAATTGCTGACGTTGCTTGTTGTGCAGCGTTATCTTGATGGGGGATTTTGAATGGCGACTTTTACGGTTTCAACCGGTGCAGACATCGTTGACGGAAACGATGCAGTTCTATCATTGCGAGAAGCGATCGAACTAGCGCGCGGCACGGCAGAAGATGACCGGATCGTTTTTTCCAGCAACGTAAGCACCGTGTCGCTCAATCCGGCTTTGGGTGCCCTTCGATTGAACATCTCTGACTCACTTGGGTCTCTCGAAATCGACGGTGATCGCAGCAACAACGGCATCTTCGACGTGACCATCGACGGCAACGGCTCCGATCACTTTATCGTGACGCTCGGGACTGTCACGCTACATGGGCTGTTACTTGAAGACGGCGGCGGTACAGGGACCCAAGGCGCCCCCGGCATCAGTAGCGTAAACCAGACGGGCAATACCAGCCAAGGAGGAAGTGTCGGCGGCAGTGGCTCCACAGGAGGTTTTGCTTGGGGCTCAATTTTTAACGGCAGCAATCTGACGCTGCAAAACGTTATAATATCTGATGCTTCTGCCACTGGCGGCGTTGGCGGAGATGGCGGCACCGGTGGAAGCGGTGCGAATGGGCTTCTCGGTGTGGTTGTCACCAATGGCGACGGCGGAGACGGCGCCCAAGGGGGTTTTGGTGGTAATGGCGGACGCGGCGGTGATGGTGGTGCTGCAGCCGGCGCTATCTACAACGCGTCTTCAGGTGTCCTGTCGCTGAACAACGTGGCGATTGTGAATACACAAGCCGTTGGTGGCGATCCTGGCATTGGAGGCACCGGCGGCGTTGGCGGCCAAGGGGGGCAAGGTGCCAACGGTGCTGACGCATCTGGTGAGTTTTCAGGCGGATTTGACGGCGGCAATGGTGGCAACGGCGGAAACGGTGGCAATGGCGGCACCTCTGGTGATCCCGGTGACGCAGCCGGTGCAATTTTGAACGAAGGCACTGTTAACGGCAACGGCCTCGCTATGGCCAACACGTCCGGGTTTGGCGGAAGCATCAACGATCTCTTTCTTGCCTCGGGTGGTGCTGGCGGACCACCAGGCTTTGGTGGCCTCGGGGGAGTTGGTGGCTTCTTCGCATCAAACGGAGCGGATGGCTCAACTGGTAGCATTGGAGCAGCCGGTTCAGCGGGGGGCCCAGCGATTGGCAACTCTAACGTTGCATCACAAATCCTGACCTTACCGTCCGGCATAACCGACGTGAGGTCTCAGGCGGAGACGCTCGTGTATCTGGATGGAACGCAAACCTTCGTGTCCGAAGGCGATGACATCGTGGTAAGCCTGCACCGGATCGGCGATTCCTCATCCAATGTTACGGTGTTTTATCGGGTCAATGCGATTGATATCGATGATAACGATCTCGACTTTGCATCGTTTGTCGAGCCCGATTTGGGCGCTTCAACAGCGCGAGCCTTTTTCACTGCGAATGGACCGAACACTATTGAGCTTCGCTTTCCGACGCTCGTCGATGCGGACGTTGAAGCGAATGAGACGTTTACGGTGTCACTTGGTTTTGTGAGCACAACCGCATCACTGGAGTTCGGCACGCGCGAAGTTGGCGCGACAATTGCAGACGCGACACCTACACCTGACCCAACGCCCACACCTGACCCGACGCCGCCGCCCGCACCCGATCCGACGCCGCCGCCTGCGCCAGACCCAACGCCGCCACCGGCGCCGGATCCCACTCCGGCTCCTACACCTGACCCGACACCGCCCCCGGCGCCAGGCCCAACCGAACCAACGGCGCCAGAATATGTGCAGACCATTATTCTGCTCTATGAAGCGGCGTTGAACCGCAACGGGCTCTATGACTGGGATGGCGTGAATTTCTGGATCGACAGGTTCGAAGAAGGTTCGACATTTCAGTCGATTTCACGAAATTTCCTAAATAGCCCAGAGTTCGAGCGTAAATTTGGCGAGCCGTTGAACACGGATCAGTCAAATTACCTGAGCAACACTGAATTCGTAAACACGATGTATCTGAATGTCCTTGATCGGGATGGAGATCCTACAGGGCTTCAATACTGGAATTCTGTTTTGGACGAGGGTGGAAATCGCCAAAGTGTTTTGCTGAACTTTGCAAGAAGTCCGGAAAACATCTCTAAAAACGATGCTGCTCTGGTGGCAATTTTCGACTCGGGTGATGGATTTTGGTTGATCTGAATCGCAGGTTTGAACGTCCTAAGGAACGTAAGATGTTGGGTAACTAACATCTTACGTGCATTTGGTGGACCCAATCGTGCCCCATGCCATTCGCGGCACTTGTGTGATCTGCATTGGCTAAACCAAACCACGTTGCCTGCGTTGCACATGCCTACCAAACAACAAGCTTCGCGAGGACAGACACGCTGTGCGAACGCGAGATTTCCACCGTGTTAACCATCGCTAACGCATACCCCTGCCCACAAAGCGCTTTGAGCGGGAAGGGTCACTCCCATGCCGCGACACAACTATGACACCCTCTCACATGCCGGAAGGCTGACCATGAGAGACCGGTTTCCGAACAGGCCCTGAGACCCAGGGTACAGGTCACCCGTTAAATCGGGGACGTTGAGAGAACTGTCAGACCCATAAGGGCGGCGCCGCTTCTTTCTTATCACGGGTTCCAGTGAACCACTAAAAACAAACGCCCGGTCGATGTTTCGATCTCGGATCAGACGCGCGGCTTACTCCGCTCGCGCGCCATTCTTTCCAGCGCAAAGCGGCATTTGCACCAACGTCCAGAAACGGGCGCGGGGGCAGGTGTTTTGGCGGGTCCTGCATGGCAAAGTGGTCTGCGATGTCAGACGTTCGCCCCAGCGCCCGTTCCGCAGCCGCGATGCCGGTCAACGTCCCGCGTGCGGTGCCAAGGCCGTTCTGAACACACGCTGCAAATACGCCTGTCTCAACCTCTTGCGCGACGCTGACCCCGTTCAGGCTCAGACACAGATGCCCGGCCCAGGTGTATTGCATGGCCATGCCGGCAAGAGCCGGAAACCGCGCATCAAACTTGCGTTGCATCACCGTTGCGGCCCGGGCCATATCGCCGTCCGTCGCCGTCATATCCGGGCGCAATGCCGCGCAGGTCCTAGTCACAATCCGGTTGCCGCCTTGCGCCGTGTCGATCCGGCGCACAGTCGTGCCCATCGGGTCGGATGGCGTGATCCCCCAGCGGCTTTGCCCGCCGATCTGACCCAGTTGAGCGTTGGTCAGTTCAGGCGTCATCACCGCAAACAGGAAAAGCTGCATCAACCGTCTCTGCGCAAAGCCAAAGCTTTCCAGATGCCCGTTGACCGACAAGATAATGCGTCCGGCAGCGATCTTGCCTTGAGGGGTCGTTACCTGCCAACCAGCCCCAGCCTTTTGGAACTCAAGGGCCGGCGTGATCTCATAGATGGACACACCAGACGCGGCCAGCCCAGCCGCCAATCCGCGGACATATCCGGCAGGCTGCAAGGTGACGGTGCCCGGTGTGTAAAGTCCGGACGTATAGTATTGCGACCCGGTGATCTCGGTCATCTGCGCCGCATCGTAGACCTCAAAGCGTTCACCCAAAGCCGCCAGATGTTTGGCCAAGCTTGCATTATGCCTGTCGCCAGCCTCGCTTGCTGCGCCGTTGATTTTGCCAGACGGATCAAAGAAATCAGGCGCGATGCCATACTCCTTAACCGCCGCCGCCCCGAAGGCGAGCGCTTTTCGGTTGAAGCGCATCATCGCGGTGTCGTCCCCGGATCCCGCATAATCCTCACTGGTCAGCTCGTGCGGGATGTCGATCATGAAGCCTGAATTGCGCCCTGCAGCCCCTTCGGCGATGCGCCCCGCGTCTATCAGAACGAGGTCCAAACCTGGATCGATCTGCAACGCCCTCCGCGCTGCTGAAAGCCCGGCAAACCCGGCGCCGATGATCACGATATCTGCGGTGCGGTTGGATTCGAGTGTTGGGTAGGTTGTGCTTTCGCCCAGAATCTCGGCCCAGGCGGCAGGTCCCTTGTGCACGGGTAGATGTCGCGCGCGGTACATGGAGTGCTTAGGCGTCAGGGGTGAGGCGACGCTCTATCGCGTCCATCGCCCCGGTCATCGCAGCCAACGCGCCGCCCTGTTCCAGCGCCTCGACCATCATCAGGCTTAGCGTGCCGTCTGTGGCAAGCTCGTTCTTCTCAGTACCAAGACGGCCTGCGCCCTTGTCCATCGCGGCCAGAAAACCCGCCATCAACTCTGTCGTATACCGCTCGGCCGCGTCCTGATCGCCGGTGCGCTGGGCAAGCCATCCCGCTCCAGCTTCAAGCATGGCAAGCATGCCGGGAACCAAGGCACACACCGCGAAGTGGCTGTTCAAAGCGTCTTCGCTCGACACAGCAATCACCGGATTGGCCTTTCCCAAAAGCCCCTCCAACGGTTCAGCGGTGGGATAGACGGCCAACGGGCAGCCGCCTGCCTCAAGATACCCCAAAGGAATGGTCATCGAGATATCATCAGCAGGCGCACAAAGCGTTGCCAGTTCGGCCATCGACACCCCCGCCATCACCGACACGATCTGTTGTCCGGCGCGGAAGGTCAAAGGCGCGATCACTTCATAGGCAAGGTGAGGCCGGATGCACAGGAACACGATGTCGGACCCGTCCACGACGGCTTGGTTCTCGGCCGCTGTGACGTTTGCGAACTCTGCCTCTAGCGCAGATGAGAGAGCTTCGCTCCGCCGTGAGACAAGGCACGTATGCCCATCCCGCGCGAGTGTGCGGATCATCGGGGCCGCGATGTGGCCCGTGCCGATGAACCCGATCCACGCCATCAGTCGACCACCTCATCGGCGTCGTCGGCAAGGTCAATCCAGATGGTCTTGAGCTGGGTGTACTGGTCATGCGCATGCACGCCATTGTCGCGCCCGCCAAAGCCTGATTGCTTGTACCCGCCAAACGGGGTTGAGATGTCGCCTTCGCCGTAGCTGTTCACGGTCACTGTGCCCGCCCGCAGCATCCGCGCGCCGCGAATGGCGCGTTTGGTGTTCGCGGTGAAGAGTGACGCGCAGAGGCCGTAATCGGTGTCATTCGCGATCTGGATCGCCTCGTCGAACCCGTTCACTTCGATGACCGACAGGACCGGACCAAAGATCTCTTCCTGCGCCAAGACGGCGTCGTTGCCGGGGACTTCCACCACTGTCGCATCGACAAACCCGTCTTTCGCCGTGCCGCCGATGACGATCTTGTCGGCCTGGTCGATATAGCCACTGACCTTGTTGAAATGCGCCTCGGACACCAGCGCGCCGAGCCGGGTTTCTGGGTCAAGCGGGTCGCCCACGTTCCACTGCTCGGCATGGTGTTTGATCCGCGCGATGAGGTCGTCTTTGACCGCTTTGTGCACGATCAAACGCGATGTGGCCGAGCAGTTCTCACCCATGTTCCAATAGGCGCCGTTCACCAGATGCTGCGCCACACGGTCGAGGTTTTCGGCGTCGTCCATTACAATGGCTGGGTTCTTACCGCCCATTTCGAGCACCACTTCCTTGGCGTTGGACTCCGCTGAATAGGTGAGGAACCGCTTGCCGGTGACGGTGGAGCCGGTGAAGGACACCATGTCGATATCCATATGCCGCCCAATGGGTTCGCCAACCTCCGGCCCCATGCCCGGCACGACGTTTAGGACACCACGTGGGACACCAGCCTCGACAGCCAGTTCCGCGACGCGCAAGGCGGTGAGCGAAGTTTCCTCCGCCGGTTTCACAACCACCGAACAGCCCGCCGCCAAGGCCGGGCCAATCTTCCACGCCAGCATCAAAAGCGGGAAGTTCCAGGGCAGGACGAGACCCACAACCCCGACGGGTTCCCGAACAACCATCGCGATGTGATCGTCGGAGGCAGGCGAGACCTGATCGTAGATCTTGTCGATGGCCTCGGCGTGCCATTTGAGGCAGTGGATCGTCTCGGGGAGATCCACGGTCTCGCAATCATAGATCGTCTTGCCGCTGTCGAGGCTTTCCATCACGGCAAGCTCCCGAGCGTTGCGGGTGATGAGCTTGCAGAGCCTGATCAGCACATCTTTGCGCTCGGATGGATGCAGCCGGGACCACCGGCCATCGTCAAACGCCTCGCGCGCTTTTTCGACTGCGAAGTCGACGTCCTCGGTGGCGCAGGCGCTCACCTGCGCCAGCACATCGCCGGTTGCCGGGTTCACGGTGTCGAAGGTCTTGCCTGACATCGCCGGACGGTAGGCCCCGTCGATGAAGGCGGATGTTGGAAAGTCGAGATCGGCGGCGATGGCGTGGTATTCGTCTTTGGTCAGCAATTCCATGGCTCAGCCCTCCGCCTCGATATCCGCAACTGTGCGTTTGATCACGCGCACCACCTGTTCCAGCGCGCGCTTGTCGTCTTTGTTGAGGCCCTTGAGCGGCGCGCGAACGTCCTCTGCCGGGATGCCGTTCATCGTGACGCCGTACTTGATCGTCTGGATGAATTTGCCACCCTGTTCGAGCACCCGCATGAGCGGCAGCATCGCCGACATGATCCGCCGGCCTTTGGTGAAATTCCCCTCAATGACACACGCGTTGTAAAGCGCGATGTGCTCTTTTGGGAGGAAGTTCGAGCCGCCGCAGACCCAGAAGGGCGCGCCCCACGCGAAGAACTCCAAGGCCTGATCGTCCATGCCGCAGCCAAGCTGGATATGCGGGTAGTCGCGGGCAAGCAGGTGCACGCGATTGATGTCCCCCGAGCTTTCCTTGATCCCGCAGAAATTGCGGCTGCGCCCGACGCGGTCCAGGAACTTTTCGCCCATCATCGTCCCGGTGCGGTGCGGGTAGTTGTAGAGCATGACCGGCAGACCTGCCGCCTTGTCGATGGCGAGCGCGTTGAGCGCGTTCTCGCGGTCGGTCGGCACGGCGTAGGGTGGTGAGGCGAGCAGGATCGCGTCGGCTTTCATGTCGCGGGCGGCTTCGGCCAAAGCGATGGAATCCGCGGTCAGCATCGTTCCAGTGCCCACGACCAGAGGCACGCGGCCCTTGATCTTGTCAGAGGTGAACTTCGCGATCTCGATCCGTTCCGCCACTGTTTGCGCATAGTTTTCACCGGTGGACCCGCCTGAGATCAGGCCGTGCACACCGGCGTCGATCAGGTAGTCGATCACGTCCGACAACGCGTCCCAATTGACCGTGCCGTCGGCGAGGTAGGGCGTCACAATCGGCGTATAGATCCCGTCGAACCGGAAGATGGGTGTCATGCGGGCCTCTTGTCCGGGAATGATCCCAGAGGCGCGTCAAGGCCGCTGGGCATCACAAAGCTTTCGATCTCGGACCGGGATAATTGCCAATGGTCCAATGCGAGTTGCCCCGCCGCGTCTGCATCGCGCGCCTCGATCGCGGCGATGATTGCGTCATGCTGATCAGCGGCCTGCGTCAGGCGTTCGCGCATCGGTTCGTTTTGAGGGCTGTAAAAGGTCATCGCGATGCGCGCGTGGTCGATCAGCAACCGATTGTAGGATGGGAGCAGATAGATGTTGTCGGCCATCTCTCCGGTCACGGCATGAAATCGGTTGTTGGCGAGGGACCGGTCCGCCACCGACCCGCTGCGCAGTGCTGTGCGGAACTCGGCTTGGGCTGTTTTCAGGGCATCGATTTGCGGCGCGGTCGCGTTATGAGCCGCCAATTGCAGGACGGCGCTGTAGATCATCGGGGCAGCTTGGAAAAACGCGCGCAGTGTCGTGTGGGACAGGTCCGCCACCCGAACGCCCCGGTTGGTGCGCAGGCTGAGATAGCCTTCGCCTGCAAGATCGCGGAACACTTCGCGCAACGGCGTGCGTGACAGATCGTACTCTGCGCAAAGCAGCGCCTCGTCCAGATCGGCCCCGGGTGCAAGCTTGAGTGTAAGCACGTCAGAGCGTACCTGCGCTGCAAGTCTGTCTTTGCGGGTTTGGGTGTTTTCTGCCATGCGAGTCGCCTTTGTCTGGGGCGACGCTAGTGAAAAAAATACAATTTGTATACAGAAATCCTGAGTGCTGAACCCGATGGTTCAGTGCCCATAAAACGCCGAGTAAATCCCGAACAGGCCCACACACACCAAGCTGAGCGCCCAAACGATATCAAGGTTGAACCATGCCTTGGACAGGAATTTGAGGCCCAGCCAAAGGTAGATAAACACCGCAATCGCCGCACCAGCAGCAGTCATGGCGACTGTGTGGACGGCTGCCACCAGAAAGGCGAGACGGATGTTGGTGGCCATCAGAGCCTGTGCGGCTTCATGCCCGACTTCTTCCTGCGCGTAGCCACAGATGCCAAGGAAGATCGGGACGAGCATCAAGCCTGCGCCATGGGCGAGGGCTGCTAGAAACGACCATAGTGCAAGTCGGGCGGGATGAACCCGCGCCAGAAACTTTGGGTGGCGGCGATTGATGAGCAGGTAGATGCCCATCCCAACCACGATCAGGCCCGCCGCAAGTCGGATTTGCAGTTCCCAATCGACGAGGAAGAACATCACTGAAAACGGCAAAAGGATCGCCAGCATGGACAGGAAATGCCCCATCGCCAGCAAACCCAGCGCCTTCGGCAATGCGCTGTGCTTGCGCTCCATCAATGCGGCGGACACGGCCAAAGGCCACCCCATGCCGGGGTTCAAGCCGTGGTAAAGGCCGGAAACGATGACGGCCCACCAAAGGGCCGCCAACGATACGTCTTCTATGCCCATTCAAAGCGCAATCCGAAACGTGGGAACCGGTTTTCGGACCCTATTGCGCGTCATGGGAAAAGCATGAGGCATCAGCGAGGCCTCAAGCGGAGGGGTAACAGAAGCTGTCTGTGGAACAGTCTCCGCCTTCCAGTCTGATCTGGTGGCTGCGGTAGCCTTTGGGGAAGTCGATGTAGAAATCCTTGTCCAGATGGAACCCGTTCTCGTCGTTGTTCGCCATGACCATCTGGCCGCCTTCGTCATTCGGGTAGAACTGGTCATCCCATGTCGAATATAGCGAGTTGGTCCAGTAGACGCGCTTGCCATCGCGGCTGACTTCGACCATCTGCGGACCGTAGACAAACGGTTTGCCGTTCGGGTGCGCCGCGCCGCGCGCGATGCCGCCAACCTCGACTTTGCCCGCCAGAACAGGGTTCATCGGGTCGGACACATCGTATTGATGCATCTCACCCAGGCCCCAACACGCGACGTAGAGGTACTTGTCATCAAGGCTCAGGTCGATATCGGTCACCAGCGGTGGGACGGCTCCGAAGCCTTGCAGGAGCGGCGGCAGGTTTTCCGGGTCTTCCGGACGCGGATCAATGGTGATCTCCTGCTTCGCCTGCCATTTACCGTCATCATCGCGCCACCAAGTGAAGATCGCGCCTTGCAGGTTTGTGGTGTCGACCACCACACCGCAGAAGCCATAGGATTTCTTCGGGTCATGCGCCGGGCGAATTTCCAGCGCCATTTGGTAGTTCTCGCCAAAGTCGATGGTCTGGATGTTCTTGCGCGCGCGCAGGTCCCAGAAGTGGATCGAATGACCGTACTTGTTCGACAGCAAGTCTTCCGGCACCACGCCGTTTTCGAACTGCGGCGGCAGGCCCCATTCGGAACTGACCATGTAATCCTGCGGCAGGTTCCACCAGAAATCATAGTGTTTGTCCTGCGGGCCACGGTCCATCTCGTA
>ERZ1740070.2345-NODE-2345-length-10944-cov-4.086969_pt1 | contig 10944 bp, 14 predicted proteins | sample MGYA00581734_ERZ1740070 | MGnify/ENA primary metagenome ERZ1740070 (study PRJEB43018, sample SAMN04849744) | marine metagenome | isolation source: floating plastic debris | place: Pacific Ocean | collected 2008-09-01 | study: EMG produced TPA metagenomics... | reverse complement strand
GCCAGAACGTGCGCCGCTACTTCAAATCGCGGCTCGGCGACAGGTTTACGTTCAACATCGCCTTTATGGACTGGATGCGCGCCAACACCGGCAAAACGCTTGCCGATGCCTGTGCGGCCTATGGTACGCTGAAGGTCGCCAAGGGCCAGACGAAGATCCGCGATCATAACCAGTTCAACCAGTACACGCGCGACTTTCTCGCCGACAACCCTGACCTTGGCATGGACGACGTCCGCCGTGTCTGGGCGCGCAAGATCAAGCTGCCGTCGGACACAGGGCGCCACCGATACGCCCGGGAGGATCTGAACCTTGACGACTGAAACACTTGCCGGGACCACCTTATGACGATCCGCGAAGTCCGCCTCTCCACCACCCCCACCGACGAGGCCATTGCCGACCTGCGGCTTGGCGATGTCGTCTACCTTGACGGGCTGATGTACACCGCGCGCGAGGGGGTCTACATGCGCGCGCTGGAGGACAAGGCGAACATCCCGATGGAACTACCCAGCCAGTCGGCGGCGAATTTCCACTGCTCGCCTGCGGCCCGGATCAATCCCGATGGCAGCTTCGACATGGGGGCTGTGACTGCCACCGCGTCGTTCCGCTTTGCCAAATGGCTCCCCGAATGGATGGCCAAGACCGGGGCCAAGCTGATCGTTGGCAAGGGCGGCATGACGTCGAAGGATTACAAGGAATACTTCGTGCCCAACGGGGCCGTCTACCTGTCGACCGTCGGTTATGGCACCGGCGCGCTGCTGGGCCGGGGGGTCGAAAACGTCGAAGCGGTGCACTGGAACGAAGAGCTGGGTCTTGCCCAGGCCATGTGGGTGATCAAGTGCAACAGGATGGGGCCGTTTATCGTCGCCTCCGACTTGAATGGCGACTGCCTCTTTGAACGCGAGAACGCCAAGATTGCCGAAAACGTGGCCCGCGTGTACGAAGGGACCAGACCGGCTGTCCTCAAACGCTATGGCGAAAGCGATGACCGCACGGACGAGGTAATATGATGCGTCCATGCCCGACCCTTCCCTGATCGCGTTCGCCAGCGCCGTTCTGCTGCTGGCAGGCACCGTAAAGGGGTTTATCGGGTTGGGGATGCCCACCGTGGCCCTGACCCTGCTGACGCTTCAGGTCGATGCACGATCCGCCGTTACCCTGATCGTGATCCCCATGCTGCTGAGCAATGTCTGGCAGTTCTGGCGCGGCCCGGACATGGCGGGATGCGTCAGGCAGCACTGGCGGTACGCGGCCATTCTGATCCTGTGCGTGGCGGCAACCGTCTGGTTCAGCCAATCTGCGCCAGATCGGTTTCTGCGTGCTGTTCTGGGGGCGTTCGTGCTGGCGTTCTGCTTTTTCAGTTGGCGCAACATGGTGCCCCCGATCCCGGCGCACCGGGTGCGCCTGTTTGAGGGGATCAGCGCCGTGGTCGCCGGGCTGGTCGGCGGGCTGACAGCCGCATGGGCCCCGCCTTTGGCCATGTACCTCACCGGCCTGCAGCTGGATCGCGACGCCTTTGTGCAAGCGCTCGGGTTCCTGATCACGGCTGGCAGCATCTCGATCTTTGTCATGTTCATCGCGGTGGGTCACAGCACGGCACCGCAACTGGCCGTCTCGGGCTTTTTGCTGATCCCGACGCTTATGGGGTTTTCTGTGGGCGAGCGTTTGCGGCACCGATCGAACCCGGAGCAGTTCAAGAAATACTTTCTGGGCGCGTTTTCCATACTGGGCGCGAACCTGTTGGTGGGCACACTCTTCGGGTGAGCGCCTAAGCCAACTCGCTCAGCAGCACGCCCACGCCCATCGCCAGCGTCAGCAGGATGAGCAAACGCCGGAACATCATGTCGCTCAGCCGCCTAAACACCATGATCCCGATCTGTGCGGCGACCAATCCGGTGGGCACCGTGATCAGCAGGGCGGACAGCGCCGTGCTGTTATACGCCCCCTGAAAGACCAGCAGGCACACGGTGGTGCTGAGAATGACGACGTTGAACGGTTGGAGCACCGCGCGCGTCTCGGACTTGGTCCACGGGCGGATCGACAGCCACATCGCGGGCAGCGCGCCGGACACGGACGCCGCCCCGCCAAACACCCCGCCTGCCAGACCGACCAGCACATCAAGCACGGGCGTGGGCCGCGAAAAGGCGGGCAAGGCCGCGCGGAACCCGAAATAGCAGCCGTAGACGATCAGTGTCGTCGCAATCGCGATGCGCAACACGCCTGCGTCGATCACCGCCAGCAGCGACACGCCCACAGGCACGCCGAGCAGCCCGGGCAGCAGGAACCGCAACAGCCTGCGCGGCTGGGCGAGGATTTCCGCACGCACGATCCACAGGCCCTGCAACCCCGCCAGAACGGACATCAGCGCCACGATGGCCACCGCCTGTACAGGCTCCAGCACCACAAGGTAGAACCCCAGCGCAAACAGCGCCGTGCCTGTCCCGGACAGCCCGTTGATGAACCCGCCCGCCACAGCGCCGAGCACGAGGTAAAGGGCAAAGTCAAAGTTGATCAATGTGCGGGCACCAGTTGCGACGATGCGGCCTCACTGACGGACACGAGGACCTGATACAACTCGTCCAGCGCCTGCATCTTGAGCTGGTTGTCCCGATGCACCAGACCCAGCGTGCGCCGGGGCGCCTCCGGACCAAGGCTCAGCCGTTTGACCGGCACGACGTCCGGCGGGGGCACGGCAAGGTCCGGCACGATGGAGACACCCAGATTGGCCCGCACCATGCCGGTGATCGCCTCGGGGCTGTCCAGCTCCATCGTCTCGTTCACCTTGATCCGGTGAGACAGGATCCAGTTGTCGATCAGCGCGCCGACCACGGCGGTGCGGTCGAACCGGATGAACGGGCGCGTCTTGAGCAGCGCGATGGGATCATTGCCCGGCTCTTCCTTCGCCGCAATCAGTTGCATCGGCTCGTCCGCCAGCGGGCGAAAGACCACGCCGGCGGGCATCTGGTGCGGTTGCGAGGTGATCGCAGCATCCAGATTGCCCCGCTCGATCTCTGCCAAGAGCTCCGCCGTCAGCCCCGGTCTGATATGCAGGCCCATATCCGGGAACCGCGCCTTGAGCGCGGCCATCGCCTGCGGTGTCAGCCCGGTCAGCGTCGTGCGCAGCACGCCCAGCGTGACGGTGCCGCGCAGACCGGTGTCGTTCAGAACCGAGGGCACGAGGTTGTCATACTCCGCCACCAGCGTGCGGGCCTTGGCCACGATCTGATGGGCAAACGGGGTCAGCTGCGGGGTCCGGGTGCTGCGGTCAAAGAGCGTCACGCCAAGGTCCGCCTCGAGCGCTTGCATCTGCTGGCTGACAGCGGCGTGGGTGACATGCACCACCTCTGCCGCGGCACTGAACGTCCGGGTTTCCGCGATTGCGACGAGCGTGCGCAGTCTGCGTATGGTCATGGGCTTTGGCGACCTGAAAGAGGTGTTGACGATATGGGCGAAAATGCCCCGCTTATCTTAAGTCAACCTTACATCACGCCATACCGCTCTGACCAGTCGCGCGTGGCCAGACGTCAGCCACAAAAAAGGGCGGCCCAAGGCCACCCTATTCAATCATGCGATACGTTCCGCTGGATCAGTGCAGCGGCTGCGGCGCGTAGTCGTGCTGCCGGGCCAGCGCGAGCGCCAGTTTGTGATCGGCCACAAGCGCCAGCTGCTGTCCTTCCGCGTCATGTACGGCAAAGAGCTGGTCCAGCCCTTCGGCCTGGTCGCGCACCTCTTTGGGCAGGTTGTCGACGGCGATAGGTTTGACATATACCATCCGGCCCACATCGGCGTTCAAATCATAGGGCGTGTTCATGACTTATCCTTTCCTGATGCTGATGGTCTGGACGATCTTTTCCGGCTGAGCGCGGGTCAGGTCCACGTGCAGCAGACCGTTTTCCATGATCGCCTCGCCGACCTCGCCCCCGTCGGCCAGCACAAAGCTGCGCTGAAACTGGCGGGCGGCGATGCCGCGGTGCAGAAACACGCGTTCGGTGATGTCTTCGGACTGGCGTCCGCGAATGACCAGCTGCCGATCCTCGACCGTGATCGACAGATCAGCCTCGGCAAAGCCGGCCACGGCAAGCGTGATCCGGTACGAGTTGTCGGAGGTCTGTTCGATGTTGAACGGCGGATAGCCTTCGGCGCTTTTGGCCGTGCGTTCCAGCAGTCGTTCCAGTTGCTCGAACCCGAGCATATGCGGGTATGAGCCAAGCGTCATTTTCGTCATGCGACACGTCCTTTGGTCAAGCGACAGTCAGATATCCACCCCTTGAGCGGCAGCGGACACGTCAAATATGGGCAGTAACCGCGACCGGAACAAGGTCTATGCGCAACGCAAAACTGTGATTATATTCAATGAACCACCAGAAACCGGAATCACCGCCATGAACGCGCCTTCGGACATCTCGATGAAAACCGACGACGTTTTGCGCGTCGAGCTTGAGGTGTTCCGGCGCGAGCATCGCGACCTCGACGAGGCGATCCGCGCCCTGCAGGACAAGGGCACGTCCGACCAGCTGACGATCCGGCGGCTCAAGAAGAAAAAGCTGTATCTCAAGGACAGGATTGCCGTCATCGAGGACCGCCTGACCCCCGATATCATCGCCTGAGCGCCCCCATTGCCACGGGATGCGTTCCGGCTATAGTGCGCGCTCTTTCCAGACGGGCGACCTGACATGACAGACATCCCTCCTGCCGTCGGCATCATCATGGGCAGCCAGTCGGACTGGTCCACCATGCGCGAGGCGGCGGATATCCTCGACACGTTGGGCGTCGCGTATGAGACGCGCATCGTGTCGGCGCACCGCACGCCTGACCGGCTGTGGGAGTACGGCAAGACGGCGGTGGGCCGGGGCCTCAAGGTGATCATCGCCGGTGCAGGCGGGGCCGCGCATCTGCCGGGCATGATGGCGTCCAAGACGCGGGTGCCGGTGATCGGCGTGCCTGTGCAGACCAAGGCGCTGTCCGGTGTCGACAGCCTCTATTCCATCGTGCAGATGCCGCGCGGCTATCCCGTGGCGACCATGGCGATCGGGGCCGCAGGGGCCGCGAATGCCGGGCTGATGGCCGCCGCGATCCTCGCGACATCGGACACAGGCTTGGCCCAACGGCTCGAGGCGTGGCGCGACACCCTGTCGGCGTCGATCCCCGAGGTTCCGCAGGATGACTGAGCCGCTGGCGCAGGGCGCCACCATCGGCATCCTCGGCGGTGGTCAGCTGGGCCGGATGCTGGCGGTTGCCGCAGCGCGGCTGGGGTTTCGCACCCATATCTATGAGCCGGATGCCAATCCGCCCGCCGGGGACGTGGCGCATATGGTCACGACCGCGCCCTACGAGGACAACGACGCGCTTTACGCCTTTGCCACATCCGTGGACGTCATCACCTACGAGTTCGAGAACATCCCGACCCTGACGCTGGATGCTCTGGAAGATCACGCGCCGATCCGACCCGGACGCGAGGCGCTGCGGGTCAGTCAGGACCGGCTGGTGGAAAAGGAATTCCTTCAGGGCCTCGGCCTGAAAACGGCCCCCTTTGCGGATGTGCCGGACATGGCGGCCCTTGCCACGGCGCTGTCGGGCATCGGAACGCCCGCAATCCTCAAGACCCGCCGCCTGGGCTATGACGGCAAGGGGCAGGCGCGGCTGACGACACCCGAGGACGCCAAAGGTGCGCTGACCGAAATGCAAGGCGCGCCTGCCATCCTCGAAGGGTTCGTGGATTTCAGCCACGAAGTATCGGTGATCGCGGCGCGTGGCCTCGACGGCTCTGTCGCCTGCTATGATCCGGGCGAAAACGTGCACGAGGGCGGCATTCTGCGCACCACCACCATCCCCGGACGCCTGTCGGCGGCGCAGCGCACCGACGCGGTATTGCTGGCCGCACAGATCCTGAATGCGCTGGACTATGTGGGTGTCATGGGGGTTGAGCTGTTCGTGACGCCGCAGGGCCTTATCGTGAATGAAATTGCACCGCGCGTGCACAATTCGGGCCACTGGACACAGAACGGCTGCACCGTGGACCAGTTCGAACAGCATATCCGTGCAGTCGCAGGCTGGCCCTTGGGCGACGGGCAGCGGCATGCAGATGTGGTGATGGAGAACCTGATCGGTGACGACATGGCCCGTGTGCCCGACATCGCCCGGGAAAAGGACGCGGCGCTCCACCTTTATGGCAAGGGCGAAACGCGCCCGGGTCGCAAGATGGGCCACGTCAACCGGATCACCCGTTAGGCTGCAACGAACCGTGCAGCAATATCCCCCGACATATAGCTGACCCGCCCACCGGCGAGGGTGGCCGCAACACGGTCCGACGCATCGAGGATCACCAGATCAGCGCGCAGGCCGGGCACGAGCGTGCCCCGGTCGGTCAGGCCCAGCACCCCTGCCGGACCCGAGGACAGCAGCCCCCAGGCTGCGGCCAGATCCAGCACGCCGGTACGTGCCAGCATCAGCGCCGCCCGGCGCGGCGACGGATAGTGATAATCCGACGCCAGCGCATCGCACAGCCCCATGGCGATCAGGTCGATGGCCGACGCGTTGCCTTTGTGCGACCCACCGCGCACCACGTTTGGCGCGCCCAGTACAACAGCGTCGCCCGCATCTCGGGCGGCTTCGGCGGCCACGGCTGTTTCCGGGAATTCCGCCACATGCACGCCGCGCGCATGCCATCTCATACGACCATCAGAGGTGTGATCATCGTGACTGCCAAGGCGCACGCCCATCTCAAGCAGGCGCGGGCAAAGCGTGTCGAGCGCGGGCGTCACCGCATCCGACGCGCCGTGCAGGTCAAGCAGCATCTCGAAATGCGCATCCGGGTTGCGCCCGGCCTTGAGCGCTTGCCCCGTGAGGCGCGGCGGCTTGCGCCCTTCGCCCAGTCGGTCATGCGGCAGGTGATCGTTGAACACGACATAGTCGACGCCCCACCCCGCCACGCGGTCCGGCAAGTCGTCGTAAAGCTCCAGCAGATGCGTCTCAAACCGCAGCTGCGCGCGCAAGTCAGTCACCACCTGCCCCCGCACCGCGCTCAGCCCGGCAAAGACCTGATCGGCAAATTCGAGCCCGCGCAGCCCGCCTTCCCAGCTGACAAACTGTGCCAGCACGCCAGTGGTGATGCCATTGGCGGCCAGCTCGGCCTCGGTGGCGCGCAGCCCTTCGGTCATCTCCTTCATCGCGCCACGGCGCGGGGCCACGCGACGCTCGAACCCGTCGCCATGCACGTCGATGATGCCGGGCAGCACGCGGTAGCCACTCAGATCCACAGGCTTGCCCACGGCTTCTGCCACGATGGACCCGTCCGCGAGGCTCAGCCGTTCACGCGTCAGGCCGTCCGGCCCCAACACCTCCGCACCGATCAAATCAATCGCGAGCATCGTCATCCCCGCCGAACTGCTCCAACACAGCCTCGGCCCAGCTCAGGTCCGGATCAAAACGCCCGGTCCGCAGAAACTCGACCACCTGCACCAGCACGCGCGGGTTGTTCATCATGAAGGTATGCGTCACGGGCAGGGTCAGATGCGCCGTCATCCCGTCCACACGGGTGGAGGCAACAGACACCTTGCCATCATCCGGCCCGGGCAGCAGCGAAGAAAAGTAGGGGTTCAGCGATTGGCTGCCCGCGATCACGCCAACCGGGTAGGTCACCGGCGGCAAACGGCGCGGCAGGCCCTGCGCTCGGGTGCCCAGCTGCGCCCCGGCCGGCCCGTTGAGCCAGCCAAATGCGGCCAGATCACCCAACGTGTCGACCACCTCGCTGCCCTGGTTCGGCGGGCCCATCATCACCACCTGCCCCAGACGGTCGGGCACCCCGTGCCGGTCGATCCAGTAGCGTAGCAGGATGCCCCCCATCGAATGGGTCACCACATGCACCGGGCCAGTGTCACACCGCGCCAGCGCGCGCGGCAGGACCGCCTCTGCCAAAGCCTCGACCGATGCGGACGTGGACGGATAGCCCGGACGCACGACGTCAAAGCCTTCGGCCTCCAGCGCGCTTTCCATCACGATCAGCGACGCCTCGCTGCGCGCCAGCCCGTGCAGCAGGATCACGCAATCAGCCAACGCGGGCCGCGCCAGACAGAGCATCAATATGAGGGCCAAACATCGCATGACGCTTGAGATAGCCCGTCCTTGCGCCCTATGGAATACGCACCAGCAGATTGGACCGCTCATGCGCCTCAAATCCCCACGCCTCGCCGTGCGCGGCATCCTGATCGAAGACGCTCGCCTGCTGATGGTCAACGCCTATCCCGACGGACAAAGCCCGCTGATGTGCGCGCCCGGCGGGGGTGTAGAAGTAGGCAGTTCGCTGCCCGACAACCTCGTGCGCGAAATGTATGAGGAAACCGGGCTGCAGGTGCAGGTGGGCGCGCCCTGCCTGGTGAACGAATTCCACGATCCCGGCAGCGGGTTTCATCAGGTGGACGTGTATTTCCGCTGCACCCTCGCCCCGGACAGCCCGCGCCCCGACATGTGGACCGATCCGGAGGCCGTCGTGACCGAACGGCGCTGGCTGACCCGCGACGCGCTGGCCCGCACGCCGCACAAACCCGACAGTCTGGCCGATGTCGCCTTTGGCGACGCGGTAATCAGCTACGATCCGCTTGAGCTTTTGGTGCGGTGATCGCCACCGCAATTCCGCCCAGAACCAGCAGCGCCGACAGCAGCAGGTCCAACCCAACCGCCTCGCCCAGCAGCAGCGCACCCGCTGCAATCGCGATAATCGGCACGCTCAACTGCACCACCGCCGCCGTCTGCGCTGCCAATTGCGGCAGCACCTTATACCAGAGCGCATAGCCAAGGCCGGACGTAACCGCACCACACAGGACCGCCAGCGCAATGCCCGACGGTGCCACGTGCAGCGATGCGCCCACGAGTAGCACCAGCATGACGGGCAAGGTCACCACGAAATTGGCCGCCGTCGCCGCCAGCGGGTCCCGCGACCCGCGCCCGGCGAGCGTGTAGGCAGCCCAGCCGACGCCTGCGAGGACCATCAGCATGGCGCCGGACAGGTCCGCCGCGGCCCCCGCCCCACGGGGCCAAAGCGCAAAAACCAGACCGGCAAAGGCCACGCTGGCCCCGGTCAACTGCCGCACAGTCGGTGCAGCACCGCGCAGCGTGCCCCAGCCGAACATCGTCACCTGCACTGTGCCGAACAGGCTCAGCGCGCCAAGGCCCGCATCCAGCGTCACATAGGCCAGCGAAAACCCGACCATGTAGACGCTCAGGCTGATCACGCCCACCGCGCGGCCCTTGGCCACCACCGGCAGGCCACCGCCGCGAACACTCAGGATCATGCACAGCGCGACAGCCCCCGCCAACACCCGGATCACGGCAAAGCTGGAGGCGTCGATGGACCCGCTGTCCACCGCAAGACGGTTGAGGATGGAGTTGGAGGCAAAGGCGACCATGGTCAGGCAGGTCAGCAGGATCAGACGCATGGTGGCCTTTCAACGGTGCGGCACGCCCAAGTTGCCCACAGCCAGAGCGGCGTCAAGATGCGACAGGAACGCCCGCACCTCTGCCGGACTGCTCAGGTGATAGCGCGCCTTGTCCGCAGGCGCGCTGTCATAAAGCGCGCGCATCCGGTCCCGTGCCTGCCTCCGTGTTCGCCAGATGTAGGTCAAGAATTCGGCATTGAAGTGCTCGGGGCACCCATCGGGCAAATCCGGGCGCGACTGGCCATAATACCGGACCACGCGGCGCACCACCCGCCACAGGCGGAGGCCAACGGGCAGATCCAACCAGATCAGCGTATCGGCGCGGTCCAGCCGCTCGGGCCATGTCGCACTGTGACCACCTTCGAAAATCCATGTGGGACGCGCGCTGGCCTCGAGCGTGAGCCGCCGCTTGTCTTCGCGTGACCGCTCCACCCAACCCGCCTGCCAGTGGATGTGGTCGATATGGATCACCGGCAGATAGGTGATCTCTCCCAACCGGCGCGCAAGCGTCGATTTGCCCGATCCGGGCTGCCCGATGATCATCACGCGCTGCATGCCCTGACCGTCGCGCAGGACAGACCCCAAGACAAGGGCGCTGCTGTGTGGGTTGGCGGGTGGGCGCCTTTTGTCCCGGCACGGGTCAAAACAGTCCACTGGCCAACGAAAAGGGGCCGCATCGCTGCGACCCCTTCCCAATCGTGTATGGCAAGCGTCAGCTTACATCATGCCGCCCATGCCGCCCATGTCGGGCATGCCGCCGGGTGCACCGCCTGCGCCTTCTTTGGCAGGCTTGTCGGCGACCATGGCTTCGGTCGTGATCAGCAGTGCTGCAACCGAGGCCGCGTCCTGCAGAGCGGTCCGCACCACTTTGGCCGGGTCGATCACACCAAAGTCGAACATGTTGCCATATTCTTCGGTCTGCGCGTTGAAGCCAAAGGTGACGTCGTCGCTTTCGCGGATCTTGCCCGCGACCACGGCACCGTCGACACCGGCGTTTTCGGCGATCTGACGCAGCGGCGATTCGATGGCCTTGCGGACGATCGAGATGCCGACGTTCTGGTCGTTGTTCTCGCCGGTCAGACCGTCGAGCGCCTTGCCAGCCTGCACAAGTGCGACACCGCCACCGACGACGCCACCTTCCTGCACAGCAGCACGGGTCGCGTTCAGCGCATCGTCCACACGGTCCTTGCGCTCTTTCACTTCGACTTCGGTCATGCCACCGACGCGGATCACGGCAACACCGCCGGCCAGCTTGGCCACACGCTCTTGCAGTTTTTCACGGTCGTAGTCGGACGTCGTCTCTTCGATCTGGCCACGGATCTGGGCGACGCGCGCTTCGATCTCGGCTTTTTCGCCGTTGCCGTCGATCACGGTGGTCTCGTCCTTGGTGATCTGGATGCGCTTGGCGGTGCCCAGCATGTCCATGGTCACGTTCTCGAGCTTCATGCCCAGATCTTCGGAGATCACCTGACCACCGGTCAGGATCGCGATGTCCTGCAGCATGGCCTTGCGGCGG
>ERZ1740070.2344-NODE-2344-length-10946-cov-6.324396_pt1 | contig 10946 bp, 11 predicted proteins | sample MGYA00581734_ERZ1740070 | MGnify/ENA primary metagenome ERZ1740070 (study PRJEB43018, sample SAMN04849744) | marine metagenome | isolation source: floating plastic debris | place: Pacific Ocean | collected 2008-09-01 | study: EMG produced TPA metagenomics... | reverse complement strand
CCCATGCACAACTGGACCTGGCAAACCTGGCAAGGTAAGCCCTATTTAACCTGCGATCTTATCTCTCAGCCCCACGGTTTTTTTACATCGGCATTTGCCTCCCAGCGACCTGAAGCCCTCACCTCTGCGCTGGGAGACAACGCTGAAGTTTTTCGCACTAAACAAGTTCATGGCAATGTCGTGCTTGCACCAGAAGACGTCAGAGCCGGCACCAAAACCTTAGTTGCCAGCGGTTCCAGCCAGTTCTCAGAAAAGGACATCGAGCGCCCCCCTGCCGATGGCTGTTTTAGCCATCGGCAGGGTCAAGCTACCTGGGTGTGCACTGCTGACTGTACACCGGCTCTCATCGCCGACCAACGCACAGGCCAGGTGGCGGCCGCCCATGCAGGCTGGCGTGGCACAGCCCAAAAAATTGTGCCGGTAGCCATTGCCAAACTGCAGGCTCAGGGATCAAAAATTCAGGATCTACGAGTCCTGTTAGGCCCCGCCATTGCCGGGGAGGTCTATCAGGTGGGTGAGGATGTTGCCGCCAAGATTGGGGCAAGCATCGTAGATGTGGCAAGATTTACGAGCGACGCCAAGATAGTCGAACACCTTTTAAATTTAGACAACCCACCGCTGCTACCCGATAACAAACCGGGCCATGTGCGGCTCGATGTCCGCCGTGTTAATGAGATTCAGCTAGAACAAATGGGGCTGACATCTGAACAGATTGCCACAGCCCCCCACTGCACCTATCAGAATCCTGAGCACTTTTTTTCCTACCGACGCACCAAACTTAAGCAGGTGCAGTGGACAGGCATTGTGAGCGTTTAGGTAGGCTGCGGCCGCCAACCCTGACTGATAGGCTGCATCCAGATTGGTCATAGTGCTTGGACAACACCAGTCGCCACAGCCCACTAAGCTAGGCCACCGAGTTGTTAGCAACGCCTGGGGATAAGGTTGATTGACCACACTGTAGCGCCACCGATGCAGACGATGGGTTTGTGGCTGCTCCAGCCCAGGCACGATAGCTCCTGCTGCGGTTAGCATTGCGAGCACTGCGTTTTTTGTTAAGGCCTCTACAGCAGGGTTGTCTGGAGCTAAGCGATCTAGCTGCTCAAGGTATTGGGCAGCAAATTCTGGTTGGCTCTGCATCAGCACAGCCTTAAGCTGAGGCTGGCTAGCTTTACTGCTATCTAACGACAGCCAAGACAAAACCGGATGGTTAGCTTCGACATACCAGCCCTTACTGTGGTCTAGAGACGGTCTCTCTGGCAAGGTTTTATAAGTCGTCAGCAGACTCAGACAGGGGTCATAGGTTACCTGATTGAGACCGGCTGCGGCTGCTAAGGGTTCTAGCAGCGGTACTACTTGGGGGGCAGGCATAGCAATCACCACGGCTGAAGTTGCCAAACTCAGCTGGCCATCAGGGCTCTCAGCAATTACCTGCCAGCCGTCAGACAATTTTGTCAAAGTTGTGACCCGATGCTGACGACGGATGTCGCAACCTTGGGCCAGGTACTTTGCGATCGCATTTAGCCCGCGCTCAGCACAGTAGACCGTCTGCGCCTTGGGTTGCAGGCTCTGCTCCCAAGTAAACCCTTGGGCAGACCACGGGCGGACTATACCTTGACCTACTAGTTGCTGAGTTAATGCTTGCAGTTCGGCCGACTGAGGCGACCAGTAGCGAACACCATGATCAACCCAACCGCCAGGGGTTAAACGTCGGGTTGCCAGTCGTCCCCCCACCCCACGAGACTTGTCTAGCCAGATAACTCGATAACCCAAAGCCTGTAGCGTCAAACCACAGCTTAAGCCAGCGACCCCAGCCCCAACAATAGCAACCGTTACCACCGGTCTTACGCTGTCGCCGTAATCAATGCCAGCTCCATGTGGTCATCAGGTCGCGCATCAATCTCGGCCCGAATGTTTGGGCCAAAGAACTTTTCAATTTTTTCGTGTTTTTCGTGCCAAGTATCTGAGGGCAAATAGGGCGACTCAAACTCAAGCACTAACGCATAAGCACCGTCTCTCAGCTCTTCACGCAAACCACTCAAAACAGGGCGTTGTCTATCATTCGGACTCAGACCTAAACGCTCTAGAGCAATGTCGAGATGCGCATCTTGACCGTAGCGATAGCGAGTCACATCTTTACGTACCTGATTTTGGGTCTGGGTCGCTGTTTTGTCCCGCAGCGCAACCACCGTGTCACTGGGCGGCTGGGTGTAGGGTACAGGCTCTAGCTCAGCCGCCCGCAGTGCAGCTCCCCCCAATAAAATCGGAATTCCATAGAAAAACCCCGCCAGGTTTAATGTAGCCATGTCTCTGAAATAGGCGACAAAGCCAACAATGGTCAGGATAGAACCAATGGATAGTAAAACACCACCAAGGGGAATTTTGCGTAGCATATGCAGGAGTCGTATCAAAAAAAGGGACATCAGCGGTGAGTCGTGTCTTAGGACATAGCCCATGCCACCAATTCCATAGTAAAGGGATTTGACTTTAAACTTTGTTCAACAGTTAATCCCCATACGTCTGAATATTTAAGCAATAGTCGACGATTCAGCACTTTATTAACCAGAGCTACCCTCAACACAGGCCAGTTCCGCATCTATCCATCTATCCAATGACATGGTTAACCTGTAGCGCTGATCGCCCAAATTTGCTTATTCTGGAGTCTGTAGATGGTGAGAAAAAGCAGAACTATGTCGCTTGAGACAATTAAGACTCAAATCGAGCAAATCAGGACAAAACGAAACTCTTTATTACAGCTGCTAGAGCAGCCTAATTTGGGGACATTGCGCATTGATGTCAACCAGGCTCTAGAAGAAATGGATGATCTATTAGAAGAATTTGAGCGTGTTTTCAAAGAGCAATCTCAAGGCTGAACTTGCTTGCAAGCTTTGAACTGTCACAGGCTATACATTCACACTCCTTTTAATTCTCTTATTTAACTATCTTTCAAATGGCAACGTATTCTGTCGAAATCCAGCATCAAGGTACTGTTCACACCATTGCTGTCGATGAACAAGACACGATTTTAGCGGCGGCTCAAGCCGCTGGTTTAGACCTGCCTACTTCCTGTAGTGCTGGAGTCTGCACCACCTGTGCTGCATTGATTACGGCAGGCACCGTATCTCAAGAAGACGGCATGGGTGTCAGTCAGGAACTGCAGGACCAAGGGTATGCCCTACTGTGTGTGGCATACCCAAAATCTGACATCAAGCTAGAAACCGAAAAAGAGGACGAAGTCTATCAGGCTCAGTTTGGCCAATTTCAGAACTAAACCAGACAAAACGGGCATCTCGCCACAGCTTAAGACACACTCTGCCCGCCGCATCAACAGCTATGGAATTGGCACATAACCTATCAGACCGGACCACCCCCGTCACAACGGAGTTTGTCCTCATAACGGTTCAACTCCAGGCTAATGGCATCGCACTTCGAAACCATATCGAAACTCAGCTCAAGTCTTATGGTGAGCCGCTGCGGTGGGCAATTACAGCCATTGATCAAACGACCGCTCAAGTAGAAGCTGTCGTCACCGTTAATACCTTAAATCAATCGTCATGAGTGTGTTTCAGCGTCCACATACCACCATGATGATTGTCCCAACGGGTGTAGGAGCAGCAATCGGTGGCTATGCGGGGGATGCTTTGCCTGTGGCACGAGCGATCGCAACCGTTACCGATCGTCTGATCACCCATCCCAATGTGCTCAATGGAGCCCAGCTTTACTGGCCTATACCCAATGCCTACTACGTTGAAGGCTACGCGCTAGATCAGTTTGCCGCTGGACGCTGGCGTCTTCAGCCAGTGCATCAAAACACCATTGGCATAGTGATTGACCAAGCTGTTGAAGATGACCTCCGCTGGCGGCACCTCCAAGCAGCCGACGCGGCCCGAGCCACACTGGGGCTAGACATCAAGGGCTATGTCACCACCGATGTCCCCCTTGGCGTTCAGCTAAAGCAGGCCCAAGCTGCCACCTGGGGCACCCTGGAAAGACCTGACAGCCTGCTGCGAGCAGTGGAACATTTGCGCCAGACAGGCTGTGATGCCATTGCCGTGATTGCAAGATTCCCAGACGATCTAAGCAGCGAAGCCCTCAATGACTATCGCCAGGGTCAAGGCGTGGACCCGCTGGCAGGGGCTGAAGCGGTGATTAGCCATCTAGTGGTGCGTGAGTTTCAAATCCCCTGTGCCCATGCCCCAGCTCTCCAGCCATTACCCCTCGATACAACGATTTCTCCGCGCTCCGCCGCCGAGGAAATTGGCTATACCTTTTTACCCTGTGTGCTGGCCGGTCTGAGCAAAGCGCCACAATTTAGTGCCGTCCTTGCGCCCCACAGTATTGGCGCTAGCGAGGTGGATGCTCTAGTGGTGCCAGCCAGTAGCCTAGGGGGAAGTGCCGTTCTCAGCCTGAGCAGCACCGCAACTCAAATTATTGCAGTTGAAGATAACTCCACAGCGCTCAAGGTTGACGCTGCTAGCCTCGAGCTTAACGTTACTATTGTGCGGTCCTATCTAGAAGCCATTGGCGCGATCGCAACCCAGCGCGGAGGCATTGCCCTGTCGGCACTGAGCCCACATATACCCCATCTACAGCCGCTGTCGTAGCAAATGGACCTGCAGGCATGTCCGTCAGATTTCCATGAAGTTTATTTCAACATTCCTAAGATAAATAAGGAAATACCCTAATCCGCAGCACTACTTGACTATGCTGTAAGACTACCTCTGGTCTATTTTTCAATACTCCTATGTCTATTTTGAGCACACCGCCAAGCCCAACTCAGCAAACGGCGTGCCATATTCAGCAAGATGAAGTGCTTGCGCTCAATGACATTCCCCATCAGGCTTGGAAAGTTCGTTCAGGCACAGTTGCCCTCTGCCGCGTCGTTGACGGTATCCGTCACTGCTTTTTTACAGCCCATGAGGGGGAAGTTATTTTTGGTGTAGCCGCCCAAGATAGTGGCATGGTTGCGATCGCCATTGAACCAGCCGTTATCACCGCTATACTGTAACGGCCTGTAGCGCGCCAGCCATCTCATCGTCTGTTTTCCATGCCTGGCCATCGAGGGCCATTTGTTCAATCAGGCTGGCCAGACGCAGAGCCTTAAGGGCTTGTTCGCCACCAACAGAGGGTTTACCACCTCCCCGCGCACAGTGAACAAAATGCTCTAACTCCGCGTGCAGCGGCTCAATGTTGCTGGTGTAAACTTTTTCAATTAAGCCATCTTGCCGATAAAGCACCTGACCATAATCGGTCATAGTATTGGCCGTCGTCTGACGATGGATCAAAATCTCATTGTTGAGAAAGTCAGCCTCAGTTAGCGAATTCCGACAGTGGGCCGCTATGCTCCGAATCTTACGGTGGGTTACCTTGCTAGCTGTCAAAGTGGCCACAATACCGTTAGCAAACCCCAAGGTGGCCGTCACATAGTCCAAATAGGGTGAATTTCCAGCTCGGCTACCGCTGGCAGTGAGCTTTACTACTGGGGCCTCAGCCAGCTCTAACAGCAGGTCAATATCGTGGATCATCAGATCCAGTACCACCGAAACATCGTTGGCCCGCTGAGAATAGGGACTCATACGCCGCGCCTCAAGCGCCAACAGCTTCTCGGTCTTAAGCACCTTGTGCAATTCCTGAAAAGCTGGATTGAAGCGCTCAATGTGACCAACCTGTAGGACACAGTTGGCTTCAGCCGCTGCATTTACAAGCGACTCGGCTTCAATAATGTTGGCGGCGATGGGCTTTTCAATCAGCATGTGTACCCCCGCCTGCAAACAGGCCATCCCTACCTCGTGATGAAACCGGGTAGGCACTGCGATACAAACAGCATCCACATACTTTAAAAGCTCATCATAGTCTTCAAAAAAACGAACACCATACTTGCCCGCCGTGGACAGACCGCGCTCAACATTGGTATCTGCAATGCCAACTAGCTGCACGTCCTTAATGCGACTAAGCACTCGGGCATGATGCTGGCCCATGTTGCCCACACCAATCACACCTATGCGGACCAAGTCTTCGTGACTATCACTTGCAATTTGAGAATCTCGTTGTTGCACACCAGGGTCCCTCACACCAGAGAGCAATTTGCTCTCAGAATGACTTTACTTTCCTCAAAGTCAACCAGATATTACCACAGCAATCCTAGGTTCTTCGGTTGCATGCTCCACTTAATAGCGACAGATATGCCAATCCCCGCTGTCAGAATTGTGGCCACATTAGCTACAACTGGAAAACAGGCTGTGTCAATTTCCTGGCTGTCTGCGGGGTATACGGCGTCGTAGCGGCAAGTGGCTACGGGTAATTTGAATCTGCTCTAGCTTGGGACCTTTAACTGTCTTGACCGTGAATACCAGATCATCGCCATAATTTAGTTGCTCTCCTGCTGCTGGAATCTTTTGTAGCGAGTGAATGATAAACCCAGCCAGGGTTTGATAGTCCTCAGGTGTTGGCAACGTTAGAGCGAACTGCTTGTTAACTGCATCAATGTCCATTTGAGCGGGCACCAGCACTGAATAATCATCCAAATAGACGATATCTCCCGACACCATAGCGTCCTCATACCCAATGAGTTCAGCCGTTACATCGGCCCAGGTTACCAGCCCAGCGGTGCCGCCATAGTCATCTACTACAATCATCATGGAATGGTTCAACCGCTGCATACGACTGAGCAGATCGCTTAAGGGCAAATCTGTCGGTACTACACGCGCATTCTTCATCCAACGACTGACTTGAGTTGTAACTGTGAGCTGTCCTTTTGCCAAAGGCTCAGCGATCGCTTTGAAGTCTAAAATGCCACTAATATTGTCTAGAGAATCCCCTACCAGGGGAAATTGAGAATAGCCAGTCTCAACCACGATGTTCAATAAATCTTGCCAGGTAGCTGTATCGTCTAAGGCCACAATCTGGGTACGTGGAACCATAATGTCCTCTACCGTAAAGTCTCTAGACTCAAAGACATTATTGAGAATTTCTCGCTCTTCTTGATCAAGGCCCAAAACGGCTGTCGGAGTGCTGATAATCATTTGCAGCTCATCCGAGGTGAGCTGAGTGTCAGACTGACGCCGCTCTTGTAAACCTACAAGCTTTAATAAAGTCTGGGTGGAGCAGTTAAGCAGCCAAACGACAGGTGAAAACAAACGAGCCACCGTCAGACTCACAGGCCCCAGAAGTCGCGAAGTTTGTTCTGAGTAGCTTAATGCCAACGACTTAGGGATAAGCTCCCCCAAGACGATTTGTAAATAAGCAAGCCCCCAAAAAGCCAGCATTAGGGCTATTCCGTGGGAAAAAATGGGAATGGGTATGGGCAACCGTCGCAACCACTGGTGCAAAAGCAGCGCTAACGTATCTTCACCAATCCATCCCAAGGCCAGGCTTGCCAGCGTAATGCCTATTTGGGTTGTCGGCAAAAGTCGCTCGATACTTTGCTGCAGGCTTTGTACAGTTTGGGCCTGAACATCGCCCACTGCAGCCAGCTGATTAATACGAGAACGTCGTACTGAGACAATCGAGAATTCTGCTGCTACAAAAAAAGCATTCAGAATAATGAGTGCGCCAACGATGAGCAGACGGACCATTACCCCTGAAGCACTGATAGGTAGCCCGCCATTTACTAAATCCTGCACAGCCATTGCCAGACCCCTATGGGGTTAGGTTCATATACTTGCGGCATTATTCGACTACTCAGCAGTATCCAGACCACCTTCGATACGAGCCTTGATATTTTTGAGAATATCGTCTTCTTTTAGCAAAACGAAATCGCTGGTTTGTGTCGTACCACGGCTTGCGGTTGAGGCGCTAGCAGGCCGAGTTTCAGGCTGACGAATACCGGTCAGTGCCTGTCGACCTAATGAATACCCCCAAGATGCGCTAACAATGCCTGAACCAAACATGGCCGCAAGCAGTATTAATGTAAATGCGATCGCGGGGTTAACTCTCATAAGATCCAAACATGCATTACCAATGACTAAAGTGGGCCATAGCCGTATCAAAATATAGCGGATTGGGGACGCCTAACTTAATATATCAAAAACCAATACTCATCTGCTTTGAGTAATTGGCTATGCTATAAAGGGCGTATTGAATGCGCTTTACCAGGGTTGGCCGAGCGGATTAGGCAGCGAACTCATAATTCGCCTTAGGCAGGTTCGACCCCTGCACCCTGGATCTAAAAAGCCCCGGTATCTTGTGTAGAAGACAGCGGGGCTTTTCAAGTTTTAAGGAAAATTAGCGTCTGGGCAACGGCTCAAAGTTTAACTCGGTCCCCGTTACTCGACCGCCCACCTGAGAACCAGGCAGCATCTGCAGTGAGGTGTTGTAAGGGTTAGTTAAGTCAGGTACTCGGATAGTTGGAGTGTTACGAGTCTGGAGAAACATCAGCTCATTGTAGGCTTCTAAGATGCCAGCGCTTTCGCGATTGAGTTCTAGCTCAGGGAAACCCGCCCGCCCAGGAACACCAAAGCCAAACAGATGAGACGTTTGACGAAGGAGGGTGCGATCTGAGGTGAAATCAGTGCCAGGGCGAATTAAAATGTCGTCCAATGTTTCTAAAACAGTTGGTTCAGTAAATGTTGCGTTTTGGGCGTTGGCGCGAGTCGCCATGGTCGACAGGGTTGCGATCGCAACCGCTGTGCCGAGTACTAATCCCTTAAGTTTCATGATGGATTTCACCTCACATTTTGGGGCATATGGTACCCCGGTTCATAAAAATCGATAAACTAGCTAAGCGTTATTTAGCAGCCAACCGTGGAACTGCTAAAAGTCTAAGCAGAGTCAACTAACAAAAGTTGGCCTCCATCTTATCCGTTTTAACAGTTTTTGCAACGTCTTTTAGCTACATTCATCCACTGCACTAGCTCACAGTTCTCTCAAAGTACCCACCGATTAGTTGATATCTACTACCATGGCCGCTACGCCCACTAGCTCAAACAACCTCACAACTGTCAAACAACAGCTGCTCGATTTGATTTGCACTGACGCTTATGAAGAAGGTGACTTCACGCTCTCATCGGGTCAGCAAAGCAGTTACTACATCAACGGAAAGCTCGTCACTCTCCACCCTCAAGGGGGGCAGATGGTTGGTCAGGTCTTGCTTAACTATTTGAATAACAGCGTTGTTGGTGTTGGTGGTCTTACCCTAGGAGCCGATCCAATTGTTACCGCAGTCAGCGTCGTTGCTGCCTATGAGGGCCGCTCCATAACGCCTCTAATTGTGCGCAAAGAAGCGAAAGGGCACGGAACCCAGGCCTATATTGAAGGCCCTGTCCTGCCTGAGACTAGCAATGTCGTCATTTTAGAAGATGTTGTTACGACCGGACAGTCTGCCATGAAAGCGATTGTGCGCTTGAGAGAAGCTGGCTATGCAGTCAATCAAGTCATTTCTCTAGTCGATCGCCAACAGGGTGGCTCAGAGTATTATGCTCAAGAGAACATAGTCTTTAAGGCAGTCTACACAATCAGTGAAATCCAAGCCCGCTGGAAAGAATTAAAAGCTCTATCAGAATAGGTTTTATCGGAATAGAAGGTGGATTGTGCCGAATTCCGGAGAAAAGCAACAATTATTCAAGGATACTTGAAATCACCCCCAAGGGTACTGGCGATTCCAGATACGACTCTTAAATTTGAATCAGATACATCATTTTTAGGTTCTCGGTGCCATGGGCATCTGCAGGATCTAACGTTTCGTGTAGGAAGATTTTTATGTCTGATCGTCGTCAAGAGTCCTATGCTGTTCGTCTAGAAGCAGCTGAATTAGCCAGAAGTCGCCAGCATCCAGAGCATAAAGCAAATGGGGATGAACAGCGCTATGCTGACTCTAAGTACTTTATGTCCTTTACAAAGGGACTTCCCCACAACAAAGAGACCGGTCTAATCCAGGATCCTCAGGATTTTGTTGAGTTTCGCCGCGCTGTCGATGACGGCTTTATCGATCCGTTTACCGATCGCGTTCGCCACGGCGCTAAATTTGAAGTGCAAGGCGATGAGGTCGTGCAACTTGAGTGTCCTCCCAACAACTTTCGCCAGTGGGAAGCGCCGCCAGCGGGTGTTGTCTATGAACTAGAGGGGCCTGATGCACAAGCCGTGGCCATGCCCCCTGCACCAGCATTATTGGATGAGACCGGTAGTCCCAATCCTGAGCTGATTCTGGAAATGGCTGAGGTATACGAACTCGCTATTTTACGAGACCAGCCCTTTAATGCATTTGAAAACGGTCGATCCAACAGTGATATTGAGCATGCGATCACACGTCTTAATGCTCTGAGCTACGTAGACAACCAAACAGGTCGCCCCCGCAAGGTGAATACGTCCGGCAAATTTGACGCTCAAACTCTGTTCCGTGGGTCTTCTCCTGGTGTTGAAGTAGGCCCCTACCTATCTCAGTTTCTGATGATTGGTAATACCGATGTGAACGGGGGAGGCCATGTTGCCGATGGCAAGATTACCTACGGTGTTCTCGAAATCGACCAGCAGGTTCCCATTGCAACTCCTTGCGTGGACTATATGACGGATATGGGGTCCTATGTAGATGCCCAGCGAGGGTTGCGTCCGGCTACTGAAAGCTATGTTCCCGAGACCTGCAGCGAAAAGTCACGGGCGGCTCGTCGCTTTATTTCTACTCCTCGCGACCTGGCTACCTATGTTCACTACGATGCTCTATACGAGGCCTACCTCAATGCCTGCATCATTCTGCTAGGCATGGGAACACCCTTTGACCCAGCCTTTGATCATTCGTCTGGTGGCGGTGTTGCAGCAGGTAATGGTAAAGTCCGTCGTCATGCCGGTGGCTTTGCTCTATACGGCGGTCCCCACATTCTTAATCTAGTGACCGAGGTGGCCACACGTGCTCTCAAAGCCGTCCGTTTTCAGAAGTTTAATAACCACATTCGTCTGCGTCCGGAGGCATTGGCTGCCCGCATTGAGCTAGTCCGTCGATTTGAGCACCTCAGTGAGAC
>ERZ1740070.2343-NODE-2343-length-10949-cov-11.355884_pt1 | contig 10949 bp, 5 predicted proteins | sample MGYA00581734_ERZ1740070 | MGnify/ENA primary metagenome ERZ1740070 (study PRJEB43018, sample SAMN04849744) | marine metagenome | isolation source: floating plastic debris | place: Pacific Ocean | collected 2008-09-01 | study: EMG produced TPA metagenomics... | reverse complement strand
CCTGGTAGGGCATGTTGGAAAGCTGTACCCTTAGTCTCAGGAATTTGTTAGCAGCATAATAATTTGTTTATTGTAGTGAATCTTTGCATCAAAACTTAAACTGATTAAGAAATCCAAAATTCATCCTCTGAGGTGAACTTGATATAGCCAAATTATTATTACAAGCTAAGCCTCTTAATACTTTCCACTATACTTTTGTCCATAGCTTATCATCGAATTAGAGGTTTAAATTACATGTATTCTATAGCTATGTGCAACTCATTTAAGCTGATAATTACTCAAATAATTACACTAACCTAGCTAAATTCACGACTATAAAAAATCTGTTCCAACGACTTTGGATTGTATTACCCAAAGTGGCTTCTTTAAACATAGCTTTATTAAGTGGAGCGCACTGTATCCTGAGGCTCATATTTAGTAGGTTGCACTACAGTATCAACAAACATTCACACGTCTATCACAGATTCTGTATGCTCTTCTTCACATTCTTTTTGCAAACAGGGTGAACATCATATACACATATCAGAACCAGAGATAGTGAAATGGTGTGGACTGGTTCCTGTATCTCAACCAGTTACCTCAAGTACCACCGGCCTCAAGTGGAATCTCGGTTAGTTATTGGCCTTGTTGAAATTAGATTTTGCAAAATTTAGTTCTCCTGTTAAACTGAGGGAATTTTCAAAATTGCTGAGCTTGGGTGATCAAGTTTTTATTTAAAAAAAATGTAAGCACCGGTAGGACAACCTTGTCAACTTTGCGGATCCGACTCAGCAATCATATTGTAAAACCACATTATTCTTTTGTATGCTTTACTGGTGGGTTACCAGGTATATGCAATCAATATATTTTGGAGACTAAAACTGAACATACTAAACCATAAACTCGACAGCTTTTAAAATGTGCATCAAATTATGTTCCATTATCGTCTCAGAGGATTTATATATATTGAAGTGTATGTATGTGGGAACTGTCTCATCTATGTGGGTACTGACTAGATAATGTACATTGCCAACCTTACCCCATTTGATATGGGCTGTTCCATCCACTGGGTTGTAAGGTTGAACAATATATTTACTTGGTATTAGGAAATTCTGGCAGGTGCAATTAAGCTGCTGAAGACTGTGCCAATATTGATGGCAACTAAAATAAGACCCATCAAGCACATGTAGAACACAAACTAAAATAGTGCATCGGTGACAAAACAATGGTGGCGAAGCGATTACTGATATGCTTGGATTTCCTTGTTCGCGAACTGTTGACTGTGATTTGTGCCAATATTTATTCTAAAAGTCAGACAATCTTAGGTCACATAATGTTAACGGAAGGTAGTTAGAGCAAAGAGGCACTGAGCGCTGACTTAACGTTGTCTGTATCCTCAGGCAGCGCTGCCGCAGCCATGTGAATAGTGATTAGGTTTATGTTATGCAGCGCATGTTGGCAATCGGGATTAGCTTTTTTGACATCCTCTATATCACAAATTGAGATGAATTCCCGGAATAGGGATACACATACTCACTTATATAACACTGTGTACTACTTGATATTGGGCGGAATCAACTGGCTTTAATAGTAATACATTTTATGGAGAATGAACTTAAAATGCGCTGATGTTACCCTGCGGGAATAAATGATCGCTAGCTTTTAATTCTACACATGAGAGTCATGTAAAAACTATACAGAAGCCATAAGTCTTAAATGTACATGCTTCTTGTATTATTACATAAAATTCGCAATTTTCAGATTTTTCCATGTAATATAGTACAAATCGAATCCCGATTCTAGTGTGAGCATGAATTTGACATGTTATTTAATAATTAACATGATAAGTTGGTAATGCACTTTGGCCTGGGATATAAAATTTTGTCAAAGTTAAAATTTTAAGTCTTAAAGGTTTTGCCATATTAGAAATTATCAAGGTTTTTGTCAGTTGAGTTTGGTAATGATAATAAGGAAGGTACTAAATTGCCCCTGCCATCTCCCAGCCTCAGCAGGAATCCAGGATCTTCAGCTGAAGGGTTGGAACATTTTAGGTAAAGTAAATCAAAGGAGAAGTCTGTAGTCTTGTCCAAATTTTCCTTTTGTGGTCATGCTGGTCAAAACAAATTTGTTTTTAGTAGGAAGGCTGACCACAAAAATTAAATTGAATTATATTAATTTACTCCAAAAACATAAACAGACCACCTCTACTCCAAAATTTTCAAGTAATAGATTATGCCCCTGATGGGTTGTTTTTGGAGTAATAACGCTACTGTATGTGACAGCATTTGGTTTGATTAATACAACTTTGCACTCGTGTTTTTTGAAAATTGCAATTTATATTCAATAATTACGTACAACTCTTCTACATCAAGGGTTCCATTTAATTTTAATTTGAAATCTGTTTTTTTTTCATTCTAGATGGCGAGACTATGAGATACGGAGCTATAATCAGTACGTCAAATAAAATTATAGAGAATGTTGTAACTGTAAAATGTGACGGTGCTTTGCTTTGGATGATGGGATTCTGCAGTACGGATGAGCTATGACAGAATCGAAGACAACCGCATTTTAACTCCTAGCATTTGTGTTGAGTCTCAGGGCTTCTAAAATATCTGCAAATAAACTCGGTAAAAAAATGTAAATTAGGCTTTCACCATAACTTGCCATGTACAGTACAGAAGGAAGGCTGGAGTGAAGCAAGAACAAGCTGATAGAGAGAACATGACGCGATCAGGTGTTTATGAGATGGACGCTGGTATGCCTTGGTATGCTGGCTCTTATGGGTGAATAGTGTTGTGTCGGACTTGCCTTGCTAAGCAAAATTTAAAGCTTGGTCCTGATATTGAAGTATTAAAATGGTTAGACATGTACATAAAATAGTTAAAGGTCCTTCTCTCCAGAACGCAGACACCAGTTTACCTTATGTGCCAAATGATACTAGGATCATTCGTCGTAGACCATTACGTTGGACAGTATGCGATGTAAAGACTTTCAGGAAAAATACTGCTCTACTACCTAAGAATGCTACGCCTGAAACTGCAAAATGCCATTAACAGGACGTAGTTTTAATGTCTCATCCAAAAATCTTGATGCAAACCGTTATTTTTTTAAACCCCTTTGCCACTTCGACGGACCTTTCGAAATGTCGCTAGAAATATTTGGATGCTCAGGCACTTTGGTGTTGTGGACATCAAATTTTCACATGACCAGCTCTGCTTTCGGAAGCTATTTAATGGATGATTGTGCATGTAGTTCCTGTTTGAGTTGATATCTGGATGATTTGTGACTACCTTGTGGCAGCTAATTCGACATACAGGTATATAACTAATATGTCAATAGTAGTGTATGTACAGACTGCATATAGCACCACATTACAACACCAATACTGTAATACCACTGGTAGATATGACAAATACGTTTTTTTTCCTGTAACATTAATTTTGGTTCAGTTTTCCCATCATATCACTCTGCTGAGGTCTTTCACTATAGTATCAACAGCATTCTCATTATCATTAATTTTTTTTGTCGCCGATAAATTTGCATCTCTAGACTTGACAAATTGAGCCCGGTATTTAAAAAGTTTGGTAATTATGCAGAAGACAGTATCTTTTTTGCTGCCAAATTGATAAGACTTTTTCGATGAGTTAGGAGGCAAAATAGAGTTCACAAGTAGCATAACAACACAAACCATTTTATTTTGAGAATATTTTTTCAATAAAGTTATACAGAAACTGTCTAATATTTTGTTCTTGAATTGCGAGGATACATTTACCCGACAACAGTGGGTTACATTTTAAAAAATATCTTGGGTTACATTTAACAAAAAAATTCATAAAGAGACAGGAATACTCAACTACAGGACAATTGAAACAGATGTTCATTTGGCAATCCGATCATTCAGTGACAACAAAAACAATTCATCCTAGAAAAAGCACAAAACAGTCTAGTGGACATAGCTCAGCACATAAATAGAACACGGAAAATTGTTAGTAAATGGTTGGTACAACAAACTAATTCCAAAAATAAAACAACAAAGTGGGTCTAATATTGAATCAACTAAGACACTAGTTTTGATTTGAAGGAATATCCAGTTGGATTTCGCAGTTATTCAGCCGATGCCGATGTATCTTCCAGCAGGTTTTCAAAGGTGAATGGTTCAAATGAGTAACCCTCTCCAGCGTAGAACTTACTGTTAAACTCCACCCTACAAAATAACAGCATTCAACGTTCAAACTCATTTCAGAAAAAGCAACTAAGCAAAATAATTGAGTTATCTACTCTTGGAACATACTGTAGTAAAAAGACAACTCCCTGTAGAAATATTGTAATAATACATGTACGTAATGTACATTGTTATTCATCGTGATTCACTCACAAATAGCTATGACGCAAATGTGAAGCAAGCGAGCACCATAGTGCCACTTCATCGAGGGAAATATCCTTACCAATGAAGACGTAATGTGTGCAGGAAGGCAGAGAGGCCCTCCATGGCAAGAAGCACAGCGACAGTTAGAACAACCCAGGGTGGGAAAACCAGAGCTAGTACTGCAGCTCCGTAATATCCTCCATTCATAGACAGTCCGATACGTAATATCATCTTCCACAAAACCTCTGACAATTCTGTATGTGAAAATAGAGTAATATAAATAAAAAAAAATAATGATATTTACTCGGGAACAAAATGGTGTACTCACCATTTCACGTCATAAATGCATATCATTGTAAGATCTACACAGAAAGAAGCTAGCAAATAAAATACCTTCTCTAGAATTCAAGAAATGACAGAAATATCTCAGGTCAGAAATACAAATTTGGAAGGTGATGGAAGTTGTAAAGGTGTGGGATAGTGAACCTATACTCTAGTCTTGGCCAACAAACCAAACCCACTGGCACTGATTTGAATAACAAATCAAAATTATTGCTGTTTGCTGAGATACCTGCACCATATAAGCCCCGATCCACTGGTTAAAAAGGAAACAGGGAATTTTAAAACTTGAATTTAAGCTTGTTAAATTTCAGGATCATCAAAGGTTGAAATGACAGGTTTCATTACACTTACGTCCATGAGCAAGACTGAGAGCCCAGAGTCGTAGATAGGAAGCCGTGTGGGATATGCAGCCCAAACAGAACTCGATTGTGTGAATAGCCTGGTGAACCACAATATCACCCATAGATTGCTGCAATAATAGAGGATGTGATATAAGTAGCTTTCTTAGACTAACGATAATTGCGTGAGATAGCCCAAAAATGGTTTTCATCCTAAATTCTATCACATCCCTCAGGTTACACAAATAATTATTTAAGCCATCTCAATCATTTTAATTGCAAGCGTGTCAACCCTGCAGTTGTGATGCTATCGCGACAAGACTGTCCCATATCTTAAAGATTATTTGTCCAAACTTCAGACACAAACAGCACTCAACCCAAGCATTATTGTAGCCAGGTAGGAAGTTATCCCCTACCTGACTTGAGCAGTAATAGATAATAGCGACTAGTCGGTATTGCCACTACGTGTGGTCAAACTTTAGCATGAAAGTAATGTTTAACAGTTGACAATATTTATAATAACAGCTAAAATAGTATTAGGCCGGTATAGGGGTGCTGTCTTGCTGTTATCTCTACCATTAAAAATTAATATCACAATAGGAGCAGATTGAGAGAGAAAGAGAGGAACTAAGGACAACTCAAAATGAATGCATCACTAGCTACGATGATTGTGTGCTGTGGGTGAAAGAAGGTTAGAGTCTGCTAAACTGTCATCGTTTCCGAGTCGGTTATTCAATGTTATATCCGCTGCGATCGTGAAATTAGGTTAAGCGGCTGTATTGAATTGACACTGCAACATTTTATTCTGAGCGGGTACACTCGGTTTAGAATCGCAGTTGGCAAGACCAAACCACCATAGCAACAAATAATTAACAATTTTGTTACAACACTGTGCACTTCTATGATTTACAGCAGATTGATTGGTTTATTCTTCAATAGGCTGGTTTTTCCATACACATTTTCACCCCTATAGGCATTTTAGCATGGCAGGTTGCGGCAAGGGACACAAATTCCAAGGGTTCTGGTTTGGGGAGATGGTTTACATTGTAATTTTGTAGGCGTACAACTTTTCATCTTATTTTCAGATGGCATTGCTTCACCACACATTGCATTCAACATTCTACATATATTAACGGAGCAACAGCTTTGGGTGTGTATAACAAATCACTCCCCATTCCTTTTTTCACTAGCCATCCGGGATGCACAACAATCCATCAATCTGCTGGACTCGGGTAAGTGTAAGCACAACACTGAGCACTAATAAGAAATCGAAATAATGCATTCATCGAGAGTTGTGTTCTCTCTTAGACTCGGTTTCACCTGCTCCTCTTGTTCGGGCACATCGGCACTGAATCCCTCAGCCCGCAATGATTCGGCCTGCTGCTCAAAGACTGAGGCACCATTATTCATGGGCTCGCCTTCTTCAGCCAGCTCAGCCTCCTCACGCTGCTGCTGGGTCTGCTTGAATGAATGCTGCAGAATATAAAACTCATGTCTCAAAATAAGTGTAATGTAAAACTTCTCTTTCCAATAATCTTACAAGAAATCTCAGCTGCGTTTAAGGATGCAAATACAAACTGTAAATCACTTGACCCTTCCTGATTATGCACCACTTAATACTAAGATTTCCTGTAAGATTACAGAAACGAATGCTGTTGCAACACAATTTCTACCTCTTCCTCATGTGATGAGTCTGGGCCTTCGTCGGAATTAATCTGAAGCTGATCATGGTGGATTATCTCCTCTTGGTCTCCGTGAATTCCGTTCTCCCTCTGTATGTGACCACCTGATGGTTTCTTCTGATGATATAATACGGGATTTTTGGAACTTGAGTTTATTCATGGCCACAAGCAAAGGAGTAGATATGAGTGAATAGTCAACAAGTTGTCAAAATTATGTTCTCACAAAACAATCATTCGCTTGACGCAAAAGGAGTTTAACTCGATATCAAATACTTTTTCATCAAAGACAAAACAATTCTTTACCTTGGTGTAACCACGTCTCCAAAGGAGGAAAGGTTTGGGAGCAAGAATCCAGGGTATACAAATCACGATCACTACAACCAGGAATGTCTGAACAGTTTTCTGAAAATAGAACAATTATCCGCTACAGATGTAGTCTGGACCGCTTGGATATGGGGAAGTGGCATACGATTGCCACCCAAGTTTGAAGCCCCACAAGCAGCTATGGCTATGACTCAAGCTATGTAATAACCAGATGGCAGATTCTGACTGGTCTAAATGTGATAAAAATCAAAATTACATTGGTCAAAATTGTGATAATTTGTAAATAATGATGAATGAATACAGCATAAAACTCATACAAGTGGATGTGGCTACCTTAACACTGCATAAGAAGCAGCAGGCAAACTGTCATACATGAAGTTTATATAGCAGTATGACATTACATTTTCAGGGGCATTAAAAATTGAATATAATGCGATGACATGCAAGTAGTCAATAGATCACATATTGATGTTACTTACCCCAACTCCTAAACCAAATGCTGGGCCAGCTGGAGAACAAGTGTAATTTTTTCCGGTGCCTACGTCATGAACATTGTTAGGTTGTGGGTATGTAAATAAATACATGTTGATCATTCCTGTAATGAGAAAAGACACTTGAATTGAAATCTGAGTGTGAGCAAGACAGATACCCCCACATTTATTTCTCAGTAGGTATTTGGCCACTGGCTCATTACCAGTACACATGCATGCATGCAATTATAATTACTTAATTTTCTTGAAAATCCTGATTAAAATTGGTTCACTGACTCACCTATAAGTAAGTTAGGAGAACAGCCAGTAAGGGTTTCCAGGTTAGGTTGACGGGCGTCCCAGGCTATCCACTTATAGAAGATCTCCACAACCAGGAACAGGAAAGTACAACTCAGGAATAGAACTTGAGGGACAAACTCGCAGAATACGTTGATCATGTTAGAGAAGTGCCTGTAGAGCAAACAAAAATGATTCAATATGAGAAGGAATGGCAGCAATCGATATAACATTATAGTATGTGACAAGGTAATAAAATACATAATATACTAATAATGATAGTATATTAGTATTCCATAGTCAGATACTGACTAGGCGACAGACAGAGGCTAAGAATGTGTCTGGTTCTCCAGTTTCCAAAATTTATGTATGTAGACTTGCAACGTTTAGGAGACTGCGATTGAGTAATGGGTAAGTGGTTTGAATTAGTTGTCTAAGCTTCTCCCAAAAGTGGAACATATCAATAAAATGAACAAGCCATAGATATTGAGGTCTATGGAACAAGCACTTGAATCGCTAACCAAGATATATGATACGCATTTCTATATTTTATGCAGTGCCGTGCAGAGCGTTGAATGACTTACATATGGTTAAACAGGCCAAGCCATAGACCAAACATCATATGCAGCACTCCGAGAATAACGGACAGTTTCATCTTCGTACTGTTGATGAATGTTAGTTTGTTTGATGAGATCGCCCACACCTGAAACCAAAAATAGCCAAATATTGATCAAACAAACAATACACCACTGGCATTCGATAATGGTTCAAACGAAAAATTTCAAAAAACAAAGCGACTTCCTAAAATGATATACACCAAATACGCTTCAAACATTAGTATCTTGATTTTGAATACTATAATATAGTAAATTATGTACCCGGCTATGATCACCATATGAGCATTGATGTACATGTCAACCCGCTATCCGACTTTAAAGTGCAATATTTGATTTCCCAGATTTCCTCCCAATTTTTGATTGTCCTATCCTATACCGCTGGCAATATCTCAGACTTTCAGTTTATGCCGCATAAATTTCAGTTTCAATCTTTGACAATCTTAATATTATGAACACTCACAGGGTCCAGTCCGAACGGGTACGGAGAGCCCAGATATTGAGACCATCCCTCCACTATGTTGTATGTGCGGAATCCGTGCTCATTCTCAGTGTAATTATACGGTGATGGTAAGAGTTGAGCGCTCTTCAGCCAGCTTTCAGGTGTGGTATGGTTGTCGGACTTCATTTTGTACACGGTGTCTGGGACACGCCAGCTTGAGCCGGCCATGTTGACTGACAGTGAGAATATATCGTTGTAGAGTAGACCAGCGTATACAGAGAACGCACCCATCATTAATATGAGATATCTACCTCCAAAGAACATGTTCCATATCTAGAAAAATAAAAAATTAAAAGGCATTGAGGAGTGCTTGTTCCAGAGTCACTCAACGTGTTTGTCAAGGAATCAAGATATATTAATATGTCATCCCATTATTGAACAGACAAATAAACAATTGGTTTAGCCAAAAAAAACGAGTTTTTATCTTTTGATGATTGGAGTGAGAATGACTTCACCTCATTATCAGAGCTTTTTGCCATCAGTTGCCTCTCTCGTAATACCATCCACAATCCAGCAAGGAACATGACAAAGCCGTGTCCGAAATCACCGAACATCACAGAGAAGAGGAACGGGAATGTGATTATACTAAATGGAGCTGTAAGCAGAGAAGACGTACATTGAGTCAAGCATCATAAAGATAAAAATATACAAGGCAGTTACCCCAGCAATGCTTGCAATCCATGCCAAAGAAATCATAAACATGATATATGTATGTAAAAGGCATAATATTGCTAGGCCATTTAGTGTTCAGCCATACCAAACAGTATATTTGTCTTAAGTGATTTATTACAGAAGCAAACATCTTAGCTTATTGTAATGAATCACGTTACTAATGTTACAAACCTGGATTGACCTCTTGATAACTGGAAACTCCATAAGCATCTATCAGGTTCTGGAAGACTTTAGTGAACTTATTGGTTCGATGGTAGGTTGGAGGTTTTTGTGATGTTGCCATTCTATTGAGAATAGAAGGTACTGAACTTCCACTTCGCTCCTGTAAAGATCAACAATTCAAAATCCTAATGCAGCTGACAGGAAGATATAACACAGACCTTTTAAATACGTAATACAACTGACTGATATTGACTGAGTACAACACAACAACGGAACACCAGCCTAAATGAAAGTAAAACTAATATTTCTAAAATGTCTTGTAAAATTCAAGTGAATATCATAGTTCTGTAATATTGTTACATGCATTATTACAGTGCATAAAATGAACCAGACTAACCTGCCCACGTCGGAGAGCATGGTGCACTTTGTCCAGATCAGCTGTAGCCACCCAGCACTCAGCAATAAGACACTTCTGTGTCACATCGAGGTTGAACATGTTCAGCGTGTGGTAAATTGCCTTGATCTTCTTCACTTTGATAAACCAATTCTTGATATTCTTTGCAGCCAGAACCAGAACTCTGTGTCTGTGATCCGTTGTCTGGCCGAGAACCTGTCAAAGGCCAAAAAGCAATATGAAAATTTGAACTAAAAGTGATTTGGGAAAACAGCTTTCATCAAAAAAAATTCATATTTAATTTGGCAAACAAAATCAACAGAAGCATCACTCAGATATGGTAATTAATGATACAGAGGACGTACTGTATTGAGATCCTCGATTCTGGTCATCACACCCATGGCCATCTCTCTCCTCTCGGCTGGTGACTCGGGACATGGATACAATGTCGCTCTGAAGCCTTCACATATCTTCTTTACTCTTGTCTTTAGTTGATCTCCTTGGAAGAATATGATGAACACACACTTGTGTACATCATCACCCTGCAAAATAAAATACGTGAAGTAAATACAGCAATCCTTAATAAATCAAAGGTTGTCCTCTTAATATCAAGGAGGGAGTAACTCCAATTTATTAAACACCATAATTCCGGATTCTGTCATTAAAGATGGGACTGTCACAACCTCCCTGCTTTCATTTAAGTATCATATAGCAAGGGTGAGGTCACCATACAGCTAAATTTGACATAAATAACATTATCCACTAGTATATATGTTTGCTTAAATTTATAAAGGACCTACGAAACAA
>ERZ1740070.2342-NODE-2342-length-10950-cov-15.380725_pt1 | contig 10950 bp, 8 predicted proteins | sample MGYA00581734_ERZ1740070 | MGnify/ENA primary metagenome ERZ1740070 (study PRJEB43018, sample SAMN04849744) | marine metagenome | isolation source: floating plastic debris | place: Pacific Ocean | collected 2008-09-01 | study: EMG produced TPA metagenomics... | reverse complement strand
AGATTTGAGTAATTCTGGATCGATAGCACATCGTGCAAAATGAATTGCATGTCGCGGATCGGAGCGTCGTAACGTGGCATCTGGTTATCCCTCAGATATTATTATGAAACCGTGACGCTTGCTTTAGCGTCACGGTTTGGAAAGGTCATTCAACTCATGCGGGCTGAACTGCAATCTCTTACGCGTCGTCGAGCTGCTTCCGAGCGACTGCGTCATAGGCTTTGAGGTTTTCGGCCTCAGCTGCACGCGGCCCAATTTTCTCGAGCTGCTCTTCCAGCCACTCGATTCCATTGTGCAATTCCTGCAACGCCATTTCGATGTCTTCGCGCTGGTTTTCCAGCTCTTTGATTTGGTTCTGGAATTTCACCAAAGACATGCGCATCTGAGCGCGCTGACCATCTTCCAGGCCATATAGATCAAGGATCTCGCGAATATCAGCGAGCGGCAGACCAAGGCGTTTCAATCGGACAATGATTTTAACGCGGCCGCGATCACGATGCGAATAGACACGAGTCATGCCGTCCCGCGCTGGGTGCAGCATATCCTTGTCTTCGTAAAAGCGCAGAGCACGCGGCGTGATTCCAAACTCTCGGGCCAATTCTGAAATCGAATAAGTGCGAGAGTCAGCGATAGAAAGAGAAGTTACGGTATCAGGCATGTCTGTAACTATGCCTTGTCTTTACGCGAACGTCAACGTCAGGCTCTCGTTTACGTAAGCAGAACTATGAACAAACCTTTCGAAATTCGCCTCTGGCGTTTACCTTTTTAACTTCGTCTTAAGAGCGATCGCGGCAACACTCCTCAAATAATAGCTATTCTGGTGCGTAATTTCGAATCACGCGCGCCGATTTTTGGAGTACCGAGGATGAGCCACTACGGGTCATGGAGCGTCAAGGGGGTTGACGATCGGGCGCGCGCCGTTGCGAAAGAGAAGGCGCGCCTGAAAGGTGTCACGCTCGGCGACTATATTAACAATCTGCTGCTTGAAGGGCATAGCGAAGCTGGCCCTCGCGACATTTATGAACGTCCAGCCGCCGCGCCGCGCCACAATCCATTGGATGGCCTCGCGCAAAGGATTGAAGCGGTCGAAGCGCGATCCACACTTGCGATTACCGGCATTGATCAATCCGTGCTTGGATTGCTCGCCCGGCTCGAGAATACAGAAAACTCGACCTCAGCAATGGCAGCAGAAGTCGAGCGTATGATCGACGAGCTGCGCGAAACTCACGAAGCATTCCAGTATAAAGTCACCGCGCTTGAAGCGGACGATACAAACGAGAAGAATCTCGAAGCGATGAAAGCATTCGAGGACGCACTCGGAAAACTTGCATCGCATGTTTATGAAGAAGGGCGCCTAACCCAAGACGAGACGGCCGCTATGAAAGGCCGTGTCGAAGCGGGGTTTGGCGACCTAAATGATCGTTTTGAGTCGATGGAAGTCAAAGTTGAATCAACTTTGTCTGACGCCGCAGACCGTGTCGCAAAGGCCGTTGAACAAGCGGAGTTGAGAGCTGAAGGCGCCTCGCGGCAGCTCGCCGCGCGCGTTTCAAATCTGGAAACCTCACTTTCCGGTAGTGTCGATACCGTTGACGCGCGTTTTAAAGCTGTCGAAAGTGACGTGTCTGGCGCCATCACATCGATGGAAAGCACGCTCGTTCGCATTCAAGATCGCTTGCACCGCGCCGAAAACACGACCGACACTGCGCTCAAAGCACTTGAGCACACATTTGCAAGCCTAGACGAGCGAATCGACTCCGTGGCCGAAATGGCAAATCCGGAAAAAGCAAATGCGTGGCGAGCCGAACTCGAAGCCCGATTTGACGCATTAGCCTCCGATCTCCGCTCGACGGTTGAACAGTCACGACGCCAACTTGCAGATGAGATCGAACAGGCCGCAGCCGGCGCCAACCCAGAGCTCATGGGACAGCTCGAATCGCGCGTAAACGCGCTCGAAACGTCGTCAGTTCCCGAACAGATCGACGAAATCGGTGCCCAGGTTGCCTCGCTGAGCGAGCATATGAAAGACGCCGAACAACAAACAGCGACCGCTATTGAGCAAGTCGGCGATCAAGTGGCTGGCCTCTCTGAAACCCTGGATCAGCGCGTTGTTGAAAGTGAGCGCCGCAGCGCTGCTGCGATTGAACAGGTCGGCGAACAAGTCGCGACAGCCATTAAGCATGTCCAAGCCCGCCAAGAGCAAGGCCAGCGCGCTCTAACCGAACAAGTCGCGACATCCGAAAAGCGTCAAGAAGCCCGGCTGTCTGATGCGCTATGTAATATTTCTGATCGTCTTGCCGAGATGCAAAATCAAACAGTGACGGCTGTATCGCCGGTTCAGCGGGCCATCGTTTCACTGGCCTCGCGTCTGGAGGCGCTAGAAGACTTCACGGCGCCGCCGCATGCTGAGCCAAGCGCCGAATCGTTGCCGGACATGCCTGAGCTTGAGATTGATACTACCCCGATCAAGCTCGAAGAAGAGGAAATCGCTGACGAGCCTGAACAGTCGATTGCTAGTGAACCTGAAACAGTTGAAGCCGCCCCTGCTCAAATCGAGACGTTCGAAGAAGACGAAGACTTTATCGCAGGTCTGCCTGACTTTGACGAAGAGGTTGATGCAGTCACAGCGGTTGCACCTGAGTCGGAAGATGACAGCGATCCTTGGGCTCATCTCGATGAAGAGACCGCCATCTTGGATGCAGAGCCTGATGTGGAAGCAGACGCCGGTTTCGAGGCGGATATTGCCGTTGAAACAGCTGCCGAAACAGGCGTGGACGATGACTATTTTGCGGACACACCAACCGAAACAGCGCTCGCTTCTGACTTAGACGAACCAGCAGACGAAGACGCCGACCCTCTTCAAGAACTTGGAAGCTGGGACGAAGCGCAACGTGAGGCGCGCGATTCTGACGTCTTTGCCTTCGATGGCGAAGAGGAGGATGGGCTTGTTTCATTGCCCGATGACGAAGCCCTCGCGCACAATACAGACACCTTTGACCCGGAAGAATTTGATCCGGCGGAGCTTGCAGCCGCGGAGCCCGAAACTGACGAGACCAAGGACTATTTGAGCCGCGCTCGAAACGCTGCCATCGCGGCCTCAACCGAACAAAGCCCACGCCGCGGACGCCGCACAGCCGCGTCGACGCCAGCAAAAGCCGTAAGCGGATCAAACAAGAAAATCCCTGTCATTGCAGCTGCTTCTATCTTTGCCATCGCCGCAGCCGGCGCTGGCGGGTGGGTCGCTCTCCGGGGCAAACAAGTCACCACAGGTGCTGAGGCTCCGGTGATCGCGACAAAGTCGAGCATTGCTGAAGCGCAAGCAGAGCAGGTCGAAGAACCGACGCTTACCGGTGTTGAGTTTACCGAACCGGTCGCCGAGGCGTCCGACGAAACTCTACTCTTCGAAGACGAAGGCAGCACGGCAGGGATTGAAGAGATTGCCGTTCAAACCGCTGCTGCGGCGCCACCGGCCGAACTGAATCTGCCGACGATTCCAGATGCGCTAACGCTGCAACGGGCGGCCGAGAATGGCAATCCAATCGCAGAATTCCAATGGGGCGAAGCCCGTCTGGAAGCTCAAGACCTCGCGGTTGGAGCCGACTTTATAAGCCGCGCGGCCCAACAAGGGTTGCCAGCCGCGCAGTATCGATTGGCAAAACTTCATGAACGCGGCCTGGGCGTCCCGAGAGATTTTGTCGAAGCCCGCGCTTGGACTGAACGCGCAGCCAATGGCGGCAATATCAAAGCGATGCATGACCTGGCTGTGTTCTTTGCCGATGGCGAAGGCGGCCCGCAGTCCTACGCGGCAGCTGCGGAATGGTTCCGAAAAGCTGCTGACTATGGGATCGTTGATAGCCAGTACAATCTTGCCGTCCTTTACGAAAACGGCCTTGGCATCTCACCAAGCCAAGTCGAAGCGCTTTATTGGTATGAAGTCGCGTCAATGAATGGCGACGCGAGCGCCCCAGGCAACGTTGCGACGCTCCGCGACGCCCTTCCGCTTGATCTATCCCAGCAGGCCCTTCGCCGTGCGTCAGGGTGGGCCGTATCGCCTCTAAACAGACCCGCCAACGGAACCTTCGGCGCCCAGACTTGGGATCGTTCTAGCCGAGCACAGGTCGAAGCAGTTCAAACGGTACTCAACGGTCTCGGCTATGAGGCTGGTACGCCAGATGGCATTGCTGGTGCAGGCACCCGCACCGCCATCCGCGCGTTTCAAGCTGACTCAGGTCTCGACACGACGGGGGCTATCGACGCGAGTTTGGTGGAAGCGCTAAACGCTCAAGTTGATAGCTTGTCGGGATAACTTCCCCGCGCGCCAAATCGCAAACGCCTGAACAAGATATAGAGCGCAATCACTGCGGAGATGATGGCCAGCCATTGTGTGCCGGCGCGGGCCCAATTGTTCATAACAATCCCGAACAGCCCCCACCCCACTGCGACAAAGTACCAAAGGTTCCGGCTGATACGATTGGCAAAGACCGTCACCAACACAATCGCCGGGACGAGTGTCATCCAAAGCGACTGCCAAACGGCATCTGTCGGTCCGCGTGACAGAATCCAGCGCCCGAGGTCTGGGACACTGATCGAAACAGCAACCGTCAACCAACCCGCAAACAATCCGACAGTGAGGCCGATTACGATCCGCAACGGTGTGCCATCATAGCGTGCCAGTTGATCCTGGCGATAAGCGGCCCACCATGTCGCCGCTAGAATTGGTAAGAGTAACAAGAAATCAAGCCAGACGAGGCCAAACCCTTGAGCACTCAACATCCAGACGACATTGCCCAAAGCCGCCAATGTTAAAGGTAATACGAGCCGCTCAGTCGCATAGTCTCGAGACATCAAGTTTCGAACCGCGAGCGCTAAGAGCCCGCAGAAGATGACGCCCCAAATCGAGAAAAACACGCCAAGCGGAAGTTCCGGCGGTATCCCGTCGACGACTGCGCGATCCCCAATCGTTTCACCGATGCCTAATTGCGGCAGGACCGGCACAAAGAACTGAGCGATCGCCACCAGCAAAAACATGATTTTCAGCGAATGATGCATGCCGCCCTCCTGCGCCTGTTTGGCAAATCCTGCCAAAAACTTCCAGTCACCGTTTCTTGAACGGTCTTAGCCCGCGCGGGCCGCCGCTTTGTAGAGCGAAATGAACAGCTCGCGTGTGGCGGCTTCCGCCATACCAGCCCCGCCAGGCGACTTCGCCATCATTTCCAAGTCATGCAGTCGTTCTACCAGACGCACCAATCGTGGTGCGGGCCATTTGCGAAGGCGGGTCTGAAAGGCCGGCCAGTCGGATTTCCAAACGGGCGGTTTGAGTTTCATACCAACATTGCCACCGCCACTATCGCCTTGAAGCGCATGCGCTTCCAACATGCGGCTAGCTTCCATCTCGAACATGCGCACCAGGCTAATCGGCGAAAGACCCGCATCAATCACACGGTCCATTTCGGCTTGCGCTTGTTCTGGCTCACCGTTGAGTGCCTTTAGCACGGCCGAGCGCGCGCTCTCATCGGCATTGGTTTCACACAAGGCGCGAATGTCGGTCTCGGAGACTGGACGCCCGAGATTATGCGCATAAGTTGCCAGCTTTTCCATTTCAGCATTGGCGAGGCTGCGGTGTCCCGGCAAGCCGCCGACAAAGACGGACAGGGCGTCAGGGTCAATCGTGACAGACCGCTCTGAAAGAAAACGCCCGACAAGATCTGACATGTCAGATGCGCTATCAGCAAAAAGATGTAGCGCCGCTGCATTTGAAGCTGCCTCAAACGCGGTCCGCAGTTTCGAGCGCGTATTCAACGACCCGTTTTGTAGCACCAACTTCGCCGCCACACGTTCAGATGGTAGCTCGAGTACCTCTTTCATTAGAGCAAACAACTTCTCGCCCTTGGTGCGGATGCGAATGATCGTTCCCTCGCCGAGCAAAGAAACGGCTTCAAGCGCATCGAATAGGCGGGCCGGCTCGCGCTTCACATCATCTTCTTCAAGCGTTAGGACAGTGCTTGGATTGGCCTTTTCCCACGCCTTAATCAGTGCATTCGCCGTATCGGCGACAACACCCTCATCTTCGCCAAAAATCAGCGCAAACGAGCAGGCAGGGTCAGGCTTCTTGGCAAAACGCTCAGCGCTTGTGCCTTGGAGCTTCATTCGACATTGGCCATTTTGATACGCAAATCGTCAGCAATTCGCCGCGCCAGCAAAAGCATTGCGCGATCCGTTGCGTCGATCTGGGCGGTAATGTCAGAAAACGGCGCGTCGGGCACTAAGAAGCTCGTCTCAGCGGCGCTGCTTCCAGAGAGCGCGCCGTCATCATAAGCCAACACGTATCGAGCGCTGACGATGATATCCGTCCGGGTCGCCGCTTCATCAGGTTGCAGCGCCAAACGACCGATTTGCTCGTTCAGGTCGATGCTCAAACTCGCTGGACCGTCGAGCCCTGGCAATCCGGGCGCCAGCTCTTGCAGAAGCGCCTTACGCAACGCTTGTCCGGCGCGGCCATCGATTTGTTCAATTGCGATGTTCCCGCTGCCGGCTCCGCCCGCATATAGAGGTGTGAACCCGCAAGCGGATAAGGTCAGGGCGAATAGAGCGATTGCAAACTGTCTCATTACACCACGATATTCACGATCCGGCCCGGAACGACAATTACTTTCTTGATGGTTTGGCCATCAAGAAAGGATTGCAAAGCCGGTTCTGCTAAGGCTGTGGCTTCAATGTCATCCTTGCTGGCCGTCTTGGAGACCGAGATTTCAGCTCGGCGTTTGCCATTCACTTGGATCGGCAGTGTCACACTGTCTTCGACCAAAAGCGACTCATCAACGACCGGCCACTCGGCAGCAGAGCATAAGCCTTCACCACCAATCATATGCCAGCACTCTTCAGCCAAATGAGGCATGAAGGGAACCAAGCACCGCGCCAACATGGATGTGCCTTCTAAGCGAGCCGCGAGCAGATCATCCCCGCCCTGCTCTGCCTTTTTCAGGGTGCTGACCCATTCATGGATGCTGGCAATCGATGAGTTAAATCGGAACTCTTCAATCGCTTTGTCGATGGCGAAGACCGCTTTATGAGACGCCCGGCGCAAGGCCGTGGCAGCATCACTGTCGTCTCCGTTCGCAGTTCCGTCTTTGCCTTCGAGCGCGTTAAACACGCCCCAAACGCGCTGCACAAACCGCCCGGCGCCTTCAGCGCCAGATTGGGTCCACTCAACATCACGCTCCGGCGGGCTGTCGGATAGCACGAACCAGCGGGCCGTGTCGGCCCCGAAGGTCGCGATGATATTGTCTGGGTCGACCGTGTTCTTCTTCGACTTCGACATTTTCTCAATGGCACCGACGGTCACGGACTTGTCGGACCCCAGCTCAAACCAAGCCTCTCCCCGCTGCTCGACCTCAGATGGTTGCAACCAACGTCCGTCTTCGGATTTGTAGGTTTCGTGCGTCACCATACCTTGCGTGAAAAGGCCAGCGAAGGGTTCGCCACTTGGCAAATCAACTTCGCCAACGTCGCGCATCGCCCGCATGAAAAAGCGCGCATACAGCAAGTGCAGAACCGCATGCTCCACACCGCCGACATATTGATCGACTGGCAACCAGTAGGCGCGTTCAGCCGGATCATCGACGCTGGCAAAACGGGCAAAGTACCAACTGGAATCATTAAAGGTGTCGAGCGTGTCAGTCTCCCGCTGGGCCGGTTTTCCGCATTTTGGGCAGGTACAGTCTTTCCAGGTCGGATGATGCACGAGCGGATTGCCCGGCTTATCGAAGCTGACATCGTCGGGGAGTTTCACCGGGAGGTCTTCTTCGGGTACCGGCACGATCCCGCAATCCTCGCAATGAATGACCGGGATCGGACAACCCCAATAGCGCTGCCGCGAAACACCCCAATCGCGAAGGCGGTAGTTTACAGTCCCTGTACCGAGGTCCATCGCTTCGACCTTGCTGATCGCCAGCGATTTCGCCTCTGTGATTTCTTTTCCATCAAGGAAATCTGAGTTCATGATGGAGCCAGGCCCAGTATAGGCCGCGTCCATATCCGCGCCCTGGCCTGAGCTCACCCATACAGCCGACGCCGCATCTTTGTCGGACGGCTTCACGACCGGCAGGATTGGCAGATCGTATTTGCGCGCAAAATCAAAGTCGCGCTGGTCGTGCGCCGGACAGGCAAAGATCGCGCCGGTGCCGTAGCCCATCAAGACGAAGTTCGCGACATAGACTGGAAGGGTTTGTCCGTCAGCAAACGGATGCTTGACCGCGAGCCTGGTATCGAAGCCCATTTTCGGGGCTTTTTCGATATCGGCTTCGGACGTCCCAACCTTGGCGCACTCAGCCCGGAAATCCTCCAAATCCGCATTATTGGCAGCCATCTCAATGGTTAAAGGGTGATCTGGGGACAGGGCCACGAAACTCGCGCCATACAGAGTATCGGGACGCGTGGTGAAGATCTCAATTCCGTCAGAATGACTGGCCGGCGCATCGCCTGCCCACTCAAACCGCATTTGCAAACCTTCCGACCGGCCAATCCAATTGGCCTGCATGGTCCGGACTTTTTCCGGCCAACGCTCAAGCTTTTGAACCTCTTCCAGCAAGTCCTCGGCATAATCGGTAATCCGGAAGAACCACTGAACCAGTTCGCGCTGCTCAACGGGTGCACCAGAGCGCCAGCCCTTGCCATCAATCACTTGCTCATTTGCAAGCACCGTATTGTCGACGGGGTCCCAATTCACTTTGGCTTTCTTTTGGTAGACGAGTCCTTTTTCCATGAATTTCAGGAACAGGCGCTGTTGTTCGCCATAATAATCGGGGTCGCAGGTCGCGAATTCGCGGGACCAGTCCAAAGACAGGCCCAGCTTTTCGAACTGCGCTTTCATTGCCGCTATGTTCTGATATGTCCACTCGCCCGGGTGAACGTTTTTTTCCATCGCAGCATTTTCGGCCGGCATTCCGAATGCGTCCCACCCCATCGGATGCAAGACATTATAGCCCTTCGCCTTTTTGTGCCGGGCCACGACATCGCCCATCGCGTAGTTTCGCACATGCCCCATGTGCAGACGCCCCGATGGATACGGAAACATCTCAAGCACATAGGCTTTCGGCATATCACCGGCTTCAGCAGGCGTTTTGGCTTTGAATAGATCAGCTTCTTGCCAAGCTTCACGCCATTTGGGTTCCGCCTCTTGCGGATTGTATCTTGAGGCCATGGCCTCCCCCATAAATGTCTAAATTAGTCGAGTTCGGACGCTTTGAGATTACGTGCACGGGCGAGAATAGCATTCTCCAGCTGGATCCCGGTTTCGAGATCAACAGGCGCATCCGTCCAGGTGCCGTCCTCATCAGTTTGGCGAAACACGCTGACTTTCACGCCATCGGCACGTAGACGCGAATCGAGAATGTAGACCGTCGCTTTGATCCGCTCTCCAGATGCATCCTCAAAAGAGTGCCAGTCGTAAATGATCGTGCCGCCAAACGGATCGGCATTGACGAGTGGCAGCGCTTGAAGCGTATCCAAGCTGGCGCGCCAGAGATATGGGTTTGCGCCGCCCGCGATCTCTTCGACCACGCGGTTTTCGGTTCTGTCGCCACCACCGAATACGCAACCTGTCAGCGCGAGGGCTCCGAAAGTTGCTGCGATGAGGGATGAAACTGCCTTCATATCGTCATTTCCCGTTGGCAAGACCTTGTTGATTAACTGTCTCTATAGCACCTGATACTGAGCCTACCAGTGCTCTTGTGCTGTATCGTAAAACGCGAAAGGAAGTTGTCCATGTTGACGCGAAGTCTCGCCCCCTTGGCAACCTCATTTTTACTCGCGCCGATGGCCTTCGCAGAAGGTCTTGGCCCGATCGAAGCTCAGTTGGATTTGGAAAGCGTGACGGTGATCTCACCGCACATGCAGGCCGACGCTAGATCGGACGTGGAAGAATTGCTTGGCGAACTTTCAGTTTCGGGAAACGCCGAAACCGTGCTGGAAAATGGCGTTCGGTTGAGAGCGCGCGGTGCATTGCGATTGCAGGCCGACCATGCCAATCGCCCTGGAGGCATTGGCGGTTTTGGCGATAATGTAGGCGCACCTGTCGGGGCATTCTCTGGCCTCTCGGCAGGCCCAGCCATTGAAGACAGCGACCTGCGTGGCCGCTTGGAAGCTGCGTACTTTCAAATCGATGGTGGCTATGGCGAGCTGCGCGTCGGCAAAGATCGTGGTGTCGCTGCTCGCTTTTTCGAGGGCCCAAAGTCTGCTCTGACACATGCGAGACTCGATAGTGCACTGCTAGACCCGAGCGGGTTATCCACGGTTCGTACGCGTCATGACCTTACCGGCCCTAGCGCGAAAGTCTCGTATGCGAGCCCGCGCCTGGTCGGGGTTCGCGCCGGGATCAGTTTCACGCCAGACGCCGATGCCGATGGTCTTGATCGGCGCCCTGCAGCAGGTACGGGCGGAATCGCCCCAGAGACCGAAAATGCGGTTGAACTTGCTCTTAACGGAACACGCCGCTTTCGCGAATCGGGCTGGCGGGTTGACGTTGGCCTCGGCTGGTCGAACGCCGATTTGGCCACTAACGGTTTGACACCGATTTACGAGGACGTGCAGACGTGGTCGGCTGGCACCCGTATAGAAAAGGCCGATTGGATCCTTGGTGCATCATGGCTGAACTCGGACAATGGGCTGGCGAATAGTGACTATTCCAGCTGGACGGCCGGCTTGTTCCGAGAAGCTTATAATATTGATTTCTCAGCAGAATATGGCGAGTCTGAGGATGATGGCGCGCGCCTCGACTCACAAAGCTGGCGCCTCGCCGCCGCGCGCGACTTTGGGCGCGATACCCGCGTTGCTGTCGCATATTTGCATGACGATCTGCAGTCCCCTTTGCAAAAGTGGCGAACTCAGGGTGTTGTTGTCGAAATCACACTCTCACAAGAAATTGTACAAGTAACTGGAAATTAAGGTTCTATTAAT
>ERZ1740070.2341-NODE-2341-length-10957-cov-5.071180_pt1 | contig 10957 bp, 13 predicted proteins | sample MGYA00581734_ERZ1740070 | MGnify/ENA primary metagenome ERZ1740070 (study PRJEB43018, sample SAMN04849744) | marine metagenome | isolation source: floating plastic debris | place: Pacific Ocean | collected 2008-09-01 | study: EMG produced TPA metagenomics... | reverse complement strand
TCTGGTGGTCCAGGATATCTTCATCACGGAAACGGCCAACTACGCCGATGTGATCCTGCCCGCCTCCGCGCTCTATGAAAAATCCGGCACCGTCTCCAACACCAACCGCACCGTGCAAATGCTGCGCCAGGCCGTGCCGCCCCCGGGGGAGGCGATGGAGGATTGGTGGATTGAGGTGGAGCTGGCCAAGCGCTGTGGCCTCAACTGGACCTACACGCACCCGTCCCAAGTCTACAACGAAATGGCGCTCAACATGCGCAGCCTCGACAACATCACCTGGGACCGCCTCGAAGGCTCTGCCGTGACCTACCCGTCGCTCTCGCCTGAGGATCCCGGTCAGTCGGTCGTCTTCGGCGATGCCTTCCCACGGGCAGAAGGCCGCGCTAAGTTCACACCGGCCAGTGTGGTCCCACCCGATGATCTGCCAGATGCCGATTACCCGATGATCCTCACCACCGGGCGGCAACTCGAACATTGGCACACCGGCTCCATGACACGCCGCGCCACGGTGCTCGACGCGGTGGAGCCCGAGGCCAATTGCTCGCTCCACCCCTCAACGCTGCGCAAAATGGGCGTGGCGCCGGGCGGCATGATCCGGCTTACCACCAAACGCGGATCGATCGAAATCATGGCCCGCGCCGACCGCGCCGTCTCACCCGACATGGTGTTCCTGCCCTTTGCCTATGTGGAGGCGGCGGCCAACATCCTGACCAACCCCGCGATCGACCCTTACGGCAAAATCCCGGAGTTCAAATTCTCCGCCGTGCGTGTCGAGCCTGCGGAAGAGGCGATTGCAGCCGAGTAAAGGGTAGGGCGGGCTTAAGCCCGCCTTACGCCCGAAACACCGGCTGGCTCCACGCCCGCTTTCCGGCTGCATCCACCACCGTCACCCGCAACCACGGCGACGCGGCCACCCGGTCAAACGCAATCCGCGTTCGCGTCATCGACGCCCCATGCACCGCCTGCGTGGCAGACCCCTGCGCCTGCACAATCACCGCCGCGACCGCGCTGCTTTCGACTACAACGCCATCCTCTTCCCAATGCAACCCGTGCAACTCTGGCCCGGTGGAGGCGTAAAAGGCCCCATCCTTCAGTGCGGCGACCAAGGCGTCCGGGTCATTCTCTTCCGCCTTCACCATCACCCATCCGCCGAAATGATCCGGCTCAGAAAAATGCGCATCATCTGTCGCACAAAGCGTGAGCTGACGCCCCTCGCTCAGCAATTGATCGAGCGTGTAAAACCCATGCGGCCGATCACACCCCATCGCACATCCGTGGTTGTAGACCTCCACGGCATGCGCGGCCTCAATCCCACGCGCATCCTCCGTGGTCAGGCCCGACCACTCAGGGTGGGCAATCGCCACAAAGGCCCCCGCCGCCCGCGCCCGCGCGGCCAACTCCGCCCCGCTTTCCTGATCCTCAAGGGCGTGGAGCCCCGGCGCATTGGCAGGTTCAAAATCATACGGCAAGCCCACGGCCAGAATGTGCCACAGCTCACCGTTTTCCATCGCGCCCGAATGCAGCTCTGCCCCTGGAATGGTCATGAACCCACCGTCACGAAACGGCTCCGTATCCGCAATGGGATAGCCGTAATGCCCAATCATGTGATCGGTGAGCGAGATAAAATCATACCCCTCCGCGCGATACCTCCGGCACACCTCTTCGGGGGACAACACCCCGTCTGAGAGATCCGAATGCGTGTGAAGATTGCCCCGCCAGAACCGGCCCGGACGGTCAAAGGCCAAACTGCTCATGATCGCTCCCCCAATGTCGGACACAGTCCCTCAGGCATGTGATGCCATGATGACGGATCAGGCAAGCCCCCGCGCGCGCCGCAACGTATTGAGATATCCATCATAAAATCCGCGCATGAACTCTTCCATCTGCGACAGGGGACCGGGTCGGAAATGATAGGAATTCACCCCCTCCTGGTTCACCCGGATGATCCGTTCGTCATCCTGCGTGGTGACATGCCAAAGCCAGGTCAGCGCCTCAAGATCGTAATCGACCCCCTCCACCGCGTCCTCGCGCACATACCACACCATCTGAATGTCCGTGTCCTGCAGCCCGCGCGGCACAAACCGATAGCCCACCACGTGATCGGAATAGATCAGCAGATTGTTCAAAATCCCCAGTTGCAAGTCATTGGCCCCGTCAAACGGCGCTTTCAAATCCCCCAAAAGCGGCGCCACAAGCTGACCATCACGGCTGCCGGTGTGATACCCGGGATAAAGCGGATAACTCCCCGACCAGGCATCCAACCTCTTGGTGTCTGCCTCGATATTGTGTTGACTGAACTCACCTGCGGGCGACAGACCCGCCTTGGCCCGCGCCGCGCGCAACGCCGCCAAAAGCTCCGGCGTGACCGAGCTGGGGTCCTTAAGGCTGTGCGATTGCGAGAAATCGAGATGCGCCGGCCCGCAGTGATAACACTCCATGTAATTTTCCACCGCCAGCTTCCAATTGGCCGGCACGGGGTAAGAAGCCTCATGCGCAATCTTCATTCGCTCCAGGCCAAAAGGCGCAATGAGCGGCGTTAGCCCGGCAATCGCCGTGTCAATCTCCGGCGGATCCTCTGCCGTCGACACAAAGATCAGCCCCTCCATGATGCGAATATGCGCTTTCAAAAGGCCGTGATCCTCGCGGTCAAATCCTTCACCCATCTCACGTGCTGCGCGCAGATCACCGTTCAGCTCATACACCCAGGCGTGATAGGGACAGGTAAACGCATGGGTCCGGCCCGACGCCTCAGGGCAGACACGCGCCCCCCGGTGGCGGCACACATTGACGAACGCGCCGACCTCACCCTTGCGGTCGCGCGCAATGATCAGCGATTCAGGGCCATAGTCGAACCGAAAGAAACTTCCATTCTTGGGCAGTTGGCACAGGTGCCCAACCCAAATCCACGTTTGATTCCAATAGGTTTTGATGTCTTCTTCATACACCGCCGGTGAGGTATAGAACCCCCGCGCCATCGCATACCCCGTCCGATGCTGGCGAAGCAGCTGATCCACGTCCTCGGTCAGCCAATCCACGGAAGGGGCGCCGTCATGGATCATGGGGTTTCCTCGCGATCGGCCCCAAAGGGACGGCCATATGAAGGTTGAGCGTGCATTGGCCGAAATGGACAATCGTCCATATTTGACAAGCTCACAGGGGTTCTGTCAACGCCATGACGTGCTAGGGTGACCCGCACCACAGGAGGAAAGGCGACATATTGGATGCAACCCGCAATGATTTGCCCGCGCGGCAGGACAGTCGTCAAATCCTGATCGACGCCACGCTGGCCTCAATCGCAGACATTGGTCTGATCCGTTCCTCTGTGAGTGAAATCGTCGCCCGGGCGGGGCTGTCTCGGGGTATGATCCACTTGCATTTTCAAAGCAAAGAAAGCCTTTTGGCCGCCGCTGCGGAATTTGCATATTACAGGTATTACAACAGGTTAGAGCGTCATCTTCAGACCGCGGACACCGCCCCTCAGTTCCGCATCGAAGCCTTGATCCTCTGCGATCTGAGTGAGGATGGTCTGACCGAAAGCATCGTCCGAACCACCCATGAGTTTCAAGCCGCCACCCGTGCCTACCCGATGCTCGCCCCCTTTAGCGACACCCGCGATGGGCGTCTGCGCACCTATTTTGAACGCGCTTTTGAGGACATTTTGCGCGACCTGGACGATCCTGATCCCGCCCTCACCGCACAGGATTTGACCACCGGGCTGGTCGCCATGATGGAAGGGCTTTGGGTCGATTTCTTGTTGCACCCACAGAATTTTGACCGACAACAGGCCGCACGGATCGTGTTTCGCATGTTGGCCGGCGCTCTGCCGAGGCATTTCGATCTTCTGGGCGCGCGCAGGAGACCGGCATAGGCCTGCATTTCGTTGCTGCATCGGGCGCGGGGCCGGGCTAAACTCACACATGAATTCAACGGGCTGGCGCAAACCCTTAAGGTCCGCGCAGCAGGCAGGAGACGCCAAGACACATGGGCGATCTATGGAGCGGGCTGGGACAGGCGTTCTGGCTCGTGGTCACACTGGATAAAGACCTTCTGGAGATCACGCTGCGGTCCTTGCAGGTGACGCTCACAGCGCTAGTGATTGCCTCTGCCATTGCACTGCCCCTCGCGGCGGTGCTGGCGGTGCGCCGGTTCCGTTGGCGCCGTGCCGTGATTGCGCTGCTCAACGCGCTGATGGGCCTGCCGCCGGTGGTGGTGGGGCTCCTTGTCTATGTTCTGCTCTCCCGCTCTGGCCCGTTTGGCGTCTTTGGCCTGCTGTTTACGCCCACGGCGATGATCATCGCGCAGGTGATCATCATTGTCCCGCTCATCGCCTCCATCGCGCATCAATCCTTGCGTGAGCTTTGGACCGATTACCACGATCTGCTGATCTCTCTGAATGTCAGCCAGGGCCAAAAGATGCGCACGCTGCTGTGGGATGCGCGCCGTGCGCTGCTCACAGCCTCGCTTGCCGGGTTTGGCCGCGCCATAGGGGAGGTGGGCGCGATCATGATCGTGGGCGGCAATATCGATCATGCCACGCGGGTTCTGACCACGGCGAGCGCGCTGGAAACCGGCAAGGGCGATTTCGCCTTGGCCCTCGGCCTCGGTTTCGTGCTGATCGGCTTGGCCATCGCGGTCAATCTGGCCATGCACGCGCTCAGCCGCACTGAGGTGGAGGGCCGCTGGTGAGCGATATGTTCCCCTTGCGCGTTCGAGCCGCCAAATCCTCCCGCCGCGGGGCGGTGCTGGTGGGGCCTGTGGATCTTGACATGTCGGGCGAGGGCACAACCGTCGTGGTGGGCCCCAACGGGTCGGGCAAAACCTCGCTTTTGGCGCTGCTACACGGAACCAACCGCCTCACCGGAGGAGAGATCAACTGGTCCCTCCCGGTGGAGGAGGCGCGCGCCGCACAGGCCTTCGTGTTCCAGCGCCCCGTCATGCTGCGCCGCTCTGTGATCGACAATATCGCCTATCCGCTTCAGGTGCGCGGCGTCGGGCGCAAGACGGGTCTGGATCAGGCTCGGGACTGGGCCATGCGCGTGGGCCTGGGCGAGATGCTCGACCGGCCCGCGCGGTCCCTTTCCGGCGGCGAACAGCAAAAACTCGCGCTTGCAAGGGCCATGATCGGCGCGCCGAAACTGCTCTTTCTGGATGAGCCTTGCGCGGCACTGGATGGGCGCGCCACCCGTGAGATTGAAAGTATCCTGCGCGACGTCCGCACCGAGGGCACCCGGCTGATCCTCTCCACCCATGATCTGGGTCAGGCCCGGCGTCTGGGCGATGACATCATCTTTTTGCTGCGCGGACAGGTGCATGAGACCGGCAAAGCCGCCGAGTTCTTTGCTGGTCCGCGCACGCCCGAGGCCGCCGCCTTTCTCAGAGGGGACATTGTCGAATGAGGGGTCTCCTATTTTGTGCCGCACTTCTGTGGGCCGGAGTGGCCACGGCAGAGACTTTGCGCATGGCCGTCACCACCTCGTTTCACAATTCCGGCCTCGCCGATGTGCTGGTGCCCCAGATCGCCGCCGATACCGGGATTGACCTGCAGCTCTTGGTCGTGGGCACCGGGCAGGCGATGAAACTGGGCCGCGCGGGCGATGTGGATGCCATTCTGGTCCATGCCAAACCGGCCGAAGAGGCCTTTGTCGCAGCAGGCCACGGCACTCACCGGCGTGAGATTATGTATAATGATTTCATCATTCTAGGACCCGAAGCTGATGTCGCGCAACTGTCCGGTGCCACAACCGCCACCGATGCCCTGACGCGCATTGCCCAAAGCGGCACAAATTTTGTCAGCCGCGGCGACGACAGCGGCACGCATCAAACCGAACTGCGCCTTTGGGGCGACGCTCAGATCACACCCGATGGCCCTTGGTACAAATCCGTCGGCGCGGGCATGGGGGCCGCGCTCAACACCGCGTCGGGCCTGGGGGCCTACATCCTCAGTGACCGCGCGTCTTGGCTCAATTTTGGCAATCCCGGCGATCTGACCGTGCTGTTTGATGGCGACCCCGCGCTTTTCAATCAATACAGTTTCATCGCGATCAACCCTGACCGGCACCCCCATATCCGCGCCGATTTGGTAGCAAAGCTGGAAACCTGGCTCACATCGCCCAAGGCCCAAGAGCTGATCACCGGATATCGCTTGCAGGGTCAGCCGCTTTTTGTCTTTAATGCCACCCGATAGCCCGCGTCGCGCAATGACAGCCAGCTGGCCACTCCTGCGCATACCACGCCGCCCAGCGCGATCTCGTCACCGCACGAGGATTTGCCTTGACGCAGAGCGTGAGCGCTTCAAAACGGTGTGCAACGGTCCTGTGCCGGCAGGGCCCATCAAACAAGGTAAGTGCCGGGGGGCCATATGACCAACAGTTTCAAATTCAGTGCCTGTGCAGCGCTGTGTCTCGCGCTTAACCTTGTCCTCACAGGGCCCGGATTGGCCGATGAGGTCGAGACCGGCAAGGCCGTGTCGATTGAGCTTAACGCGGTGAAAGAGGGCGACAGCAGCTGCGCACTGACCTTCATGATCATCAATGGCCATGACAGCGCGATCGACAAAGCGGTCTATGAAACCGTACTCTTTGATAGCTCCGGCCAGGTCGACCGCCTGACCCTGTTTGATTTCGGCACGCTTCCGCCCGGTCGCCCACGCGTGCGGCAATTCTCCGTGGGCGGCATGTCCTGCGCCAATCTGGGGCAAATCCTGATCAACGGCTCCCATACCTGCGACGCCGCCGGGTTGGAGCCTGCCGCCTGTGACAAGGATCTCCTGCTCAACAGCCGCACAGAGATTGAGGTCATCGGATGAGCAACGTGTATGATCTCTTGGGCAACATCGCCGAATTGGGCGGGCCGGTTGTCCTGATCCTTCTGGCCACGGCGGTGATGACCACGGCGGTGGTGTTCTACAAACTGTGGCAGTTCCTGGCCGCAGGCGTGGGCCGGCACAAAGCGCTGACCCAAGCGGTAGAGGCCTGGGACCAGGGCGACCGCGCGGGTGCGCGTCTGGCGCTTTCGGCCTCCAAAAGCTATCTCGCGCCGGTGATTGATATGGCCCTGCATTCCAGCGCCCAGGACAGCACCCGTCTTGAGGCTGAGGCCGAAAGCCGCTTTGCCAAGCTGGAACGCGGGATGCGGCTATTGGATTCTGTGGCTCAGATCGCCCCGCTTTTGGGCCTGTTCGGCACGGTTCTGGGCATGATTGAGGCGTTTCAATCCATGCAAGAGGCGGGCGCGCAGGTCGATCCCTCGCTGCTGGCAGGCGGCATTTGGGTGGCGCTTTTGACCACCGCCGTGGGCCTTGCCGTGGCGATGCCCACCTCCGTGATCCACAGCTGGTTTGAAAGCCGGATGGACCGCGAACGCGTCATCGCGGAGCGCGCCATCGCCACGATCCTCTACCCCCAAGGCCCTCGTGCCGCCCAAATCCCCGAAGGCGCGGCCTATGGCCCTGCGTAAGGCCTCCAAACGCAGAGCCCTGTCGATGACATCCCTCATCGACATCATCTTTCTGCTGCTTTTGTTCTTTATGCTGTCCTCCACCTTTTCGCGCTTTGCCGAGGTGGAGATCGCCGCCGCCACATCAGGCCGCTCTACGGAGCCCTCGGACAACCGCCCGACATTCCTGCGCCTGAGCGAGACGGAGGTCAGCCTCAATGGCCAGACCTATGAGCTGGCCCAACTGCCCGATGCCTTTGCCGACCTGCGCCAGGATGAAGACGACGCGCTGCCCGTGCTGATCAGCCTGCAAGACGCGGTGACCGCGCAACGCCTCACCGACCTTCTGGTCGCCCTGCGTCCGGTGCAGGGCCTCAGCGTCACGGTCTTGGACAGCTGATGCGCCGCCTCAAACACACCCGCCGCAAGGAGCCCACAATCGCGCTCATCAACATCGTGTTTTTGATGCTGGTGTTCTTCTTGGTGGCGGGCACGCTGTCACGGCCTTTGGACGGGGATCTTGATCTGGTGCGCACGGCCGATCTCGAAGGGGCATTGCCGCCGGACACGGTCGTCGTGCATCCCGATGGACGGCTCAGCTATCGCGGCGAGACAATCGCGAGCTTGGATGAATTTCTGGCCACCCGCTCTGAGGAAGAACGCAAGATCGTCCGCCTTGTCCCGGACCGCGAATTGCCCGCGCAAACCTTGGTCAAACTGGCGCGCGAATTGCGCGGGGCAGGGGCCGAAAGCGTGATGGTGGTGACGGAGCGCGGGTTGGAATGATCAGCAGGCCGGGCTGAACCCCGGCTTACACTGTGCCAATACGGTCCAGCGTCGCCTTCAACTCTGAGGTCTCCATGGTCTCGAACGGCAAATCCAAAAGCGCCTTGGCCCGCAGCTCAAGCGCGTCATAGGCCGTCTCAAATGCGCGCTGCCAATCCGGTTCATCCGCTTTTGCAGGATCCTCAACACCCCAATGCGCCCGCACCGGCGCGCCCGGCCAAATGGGGCAGGTCTCCCCCGCCGCAGAGCTGCACACGGTGATCACCATATCCATTTCAGGCGCGTCGCCCGCTGCGAACTCATCCCAGCTTTTGGAGCGCGCGCCACCCGTCAGATGGCCCTTTTCGGCCAACAGGGTCAAAGATTGCGGGTGCACCTGACCCGCAGGCTGCGACCCGGCTGAAAACGCGCGCACGCGACCATCGCCATGGGTGTTGAAGATGCTTTCAAGCAGGATCGAGCGGGCAGAGTTGCTCGTGCATAAGACAAGTATGTTCATGCCCTGCGCGCTACCGCAGGGATGTAACGGTTTTATGAAAGGGGGCCACACCTGCGCGCGCCCCGTGGCTCAAAGCCGGATCAGAACCAGCCTTGAACGCCGCGCGCCGCGCCAGAGATATCGCGGCCCACGCCGTCGATCGTTGCGCAACCCGAAAGGGTCACGGCAATCAGCGCCACTGCAAACAGCTTTTTCATGTTTCACCTATCGCGGGCCGTTTTCGGCCTCTACTGCTTTACTGCCTCATACCACCAAACCTGCGGAAGGAACCAAACCCCGTCCCCGTAGATCGGCAATTGATCGCTGAAATACCGCAATTCCGCTGCATGGGCAATCCGGCCCACAGAATATTGATGTATCGGAATGACATAGCGGCCCGAAATCAACACTCGGTCCAGCGCGCGCACCGTGGCGATGAAATCCTCGCGGGTCTCAGCGCTCAGAATGTCGCCGATCAGCGCATCAACCGCGGGCGATTTCATGCCCATCAGGTTGCGACTGCCCTCCTGATCGGCGGCCTCTGACCCGAAATAGCTGCGCATCTCATTGCCGGGGCTCAGCGACAGGGACCGCCGCATGAACGTGATGTCAAAATCGAACGCGGCCACCCGGGCGTTGTACTGCGCGCTGTCGATGGTTTCGATCCTCAGCTCGATCCCCAACCGCTCCAACGCTTGGCCATAGATATCCATATAGGTCCGCGCCTGGGACAAAAGCGCATCTTGCTGCAACAGAACCCGCAAAACGAAGGGCGTGCCATCTGCATTGACCAGCTTGCCCCCCTCCACGGTCCAGCCTGCGTCATTCAGCAGCGCCATCGCCGCGCGGATATTGCCGCGATTGCGCTTGGTGCCATCGGATTGGGGCAGGGCATACCCCTCCATCGCCCCCGGCAGCAGGTTGCCCTTGAACGGCTCCAGCAACTCCCGCACGCGCCCCTCGGCTGGCCCGTCCTGCATCCCCAGCTCGGAATTGGAAAAATACGACGTGATCCGTGGCTGCCGCCCACCCGTCAGCGTGTCATTCACAAACTCGAAATTGAACGCGTGGATCAGCGCATCCCGCACCCGCCAATCATCCAGCGGCGCGCGCCGCGTGTTCCTCACGCACCCGGTGATGCCCGACGGTATGGAATGGGGGATTTCCGACAGCACAACCTCCCCCGATTGCACGGCGGGAAAATCATATTGCGTGGCCCAGCGTTCGGCGTTGAACTCCCGGATGTAGGACAGCGCACCGGCCTTGAACGCCTCCTCCATGACCGTGCCATCGGTGTAAAACTCAATCCGCAGCTCATCGAGATTGGCCACCCCCTGACGCAGCGGCAGGTCCTTGCCCCAATACTCAGGATCGCGCCGCAACACGACATTGCGGTTCACCTCATAGCTCTCGACCACGTAAGGCGCGGACCCAATCGGCACATCCTCCAGCCGCGCATCTGTGAAATCCAAGCTTTCCCACTGCGCTTTTTTCAAAATCGGCCGCAATCCCGCGATCAGCGCAAGCTCCCGGTCTTCGCGGTTAAAGGTCAGCCGCACAGACCGCGGCCCTGTCGCCTCAATCCTCTCAACCGACAGCCAAAACCCCCGGTAGCGGCCATTGCCTTGGGTGCCCAACGTTTCATAGGACCAGATCACATCCTCGACAGTGACCGGACTTCCGTCAGAGAATCGGGCCTCTTCACGCAGGGTAAATTCCACCCAAGCGCGATCATCCGGCACCTCAATCGATTCGGCGAGCAGCCCATAAAGCGTGAAAGGCTCGTCATAAGAGCGCGCCATCAGGCTCTCATGCGTGAGAAATCTCAGCTGCCACGGCGCGCTGCCTTTGACGGCAAACGGGTTGAGCGTATCGAACCCGCCTACATTGCCCGTCACCGCCCGTCCCCCCTTGGGCGCGTCCGGGTTCACATAGGGCAAAGACACAAAATCAGGTGGCAGGGCCGGGGCCCCATACATAGCTATGCCATGGGTGGGCTCCGCCATAGGACCATTCGCCAATGTCACGCCCGCCGCCAAAGCCGCGATTCCCAGCAAAACGCGCCTGCGCATCGTGAAAAAAATTGATCTCAAATTCGCAACAATCCCTGGGCTTCCTTGTTTCATTGATCAGAACGGTAAAGAGGGATCAATGTCTTTTCAAACTTTTAGCTTGGATCGTGGCGATCAATGGCTTATACATTGGGTACTGCTCGATAGGTTTCTTGCCTGTATGAAACCTGCCTCAATAACTTAACGC
>ERZ1740070.2340-NODE-2340-length-10957-cov-5.319758_pt1 | contig 10957 bp, 11 predicted proteins | sample MGYA00581734_ERZ1740070 | MGnify/ENA primary metagenome ERZ1740070 (study PRJEB43018, sample SAMN04849744) | marine metagenome | isolation source: floating plastic debris | place: Pacific Ocean | collected 2008-09-01 | study: EMG produced TPA metagenomics... | reverse complement strand
GGGCAATCGGCTGCGGGAGACGGGGGGTGTCGGCTGGGGCCGGCTTGGCAGCTATAACAGCTTTGCAACCGTCCGGTCGCGCCCGGGGTTCTCCTTCGCGGGTGTGGGCACGGGCGGTAATTTCCGGTTCAGCGATTACTTTGCGGGCGACATGGCGCTGTTTGGCGGGTTCAGCTACGAGGTTACCGACAAGATCAGTTTCAGCGCTGAATATTCCTCGGACAATTACGACTTTGAAAACCAGCAGGGTGTGTTCGTGCGCGACACGCCTTGGAACATGGCGCTGACCTATAAGGCTGCGGACAACCTGCTGTTGCGGCTGTTTTCCGTGCATGGGCGCGAAGTGGGTTTGACGGTCAATGTCTCGCTCAACCCGCGCAAACCGCCGACCGAGACGCAAGGGCCCGCGCCACTGCCTGTGGCGGTGCGCGATCCGGCGCGGATCAACGATCTGGGCTGGTCCGCCAACCCGGTGGAGCAAACGGTGCTTTCGGCGGGCCTCAAGAACTTTATCGAGGAAGAAGGGCTTGAGCTGATCGGCACCAAGATCACCGGCCGTGAGGCGCATGTGCGCATCAAGAACGGGATTTTCCTGTCGGAGGCGCAGGCGCTTGGCCGGACCATGCGGATCATGAGCCGGATCCTGCCCCCGTCGGTGGAGATGTTCCACGTCACGGTGGAAAACAACGGTATCCCGCTGATGACCACGTCGATGCGGCGCAGTGATCTGGAACGGCTGGAATACGAGAAAGAAGATCAGGCGCTGCTGGCGGCGAGCTTTACCGACAGCATCCGCTTTGGCGATGTTCCCGAGCCTGCGGCAGATATCTATCCGCAATTCACCTGGAGCATTGCGCCGACGCTGCGGTTTTCGACCTTTGATCCTGACAACCCGTTCCGCGCCGACCTGCGTCTGCGCGCGCGGGCGAGCTATGACCTGGGCAATGGATGGCGGATTGACGGGTCTACCTCGGTGCGTCTTTTCGGTAACCTGCGCGATATCAATCGGCCCTCAAATTCGCAGTTGCCGCGCGTGCGGACGACGATTGCGGCCTATAACTTCCGCTTTGGCCCGACGATTGACCAACTGACCCTGACCAAATTCGCCCGCATCGCGCCGGATTGGTACGGGCGGGCCACGATCGGGTATTTTGAACTGCAATATGCCGGTGTTTCCGGCGAGGTGCTTTGGAAGCCGGTGGACAGCCGTTTGGCCATCGGGGCAGAGGTGAACGTGGTGCAGCTGCGCGATTCCAACCAGGAGTTCGGGTTTGACAGCCACACGACACCGGGCGGGACGATCCCCCATGTGAACGGACATCTGTCGGCCTATTACCAGTTCAACAATGGATTCCAGGCCAATGTCCACGCGGGCCGTTACCTTGCGGGCGATTGGGGAGCCACGCTTGAGGTGGCGCGGGAATTCAACAATGGCTGGCTGATCGGGGCCTTTGCCACCAAGACGAATGTGTCATCCACGCAGTTCGGGGAAGGCTCTTTTGACAAGGGCTTCTTCTTTCGCATTCCCTTTGCCTGGATCCTTGGTAATGAGACAAAGCGCGGCTATTCCAACCTGATCCGGCCGATCCAGCGGGATGGTGGTCAGCGCGTGGTGGTGCCGGGCCGACTTTATGAGGCTGTCACAGAACCGCATCGCGCCAATGTCGCGGCCAGCTGGGGGAAATTCTGGAAATGACCCTCAGACGCATCTTTACGATCTTGGGGCTGGGCGGTGCGATGCTGCTGGCGGCTTGTGGCAATGACGACAAGCGGCTTGATCCCAAGCAGGTGGCGGGGATCATTCGCCAAGGCGTGCAGGATCGCTACAACCCGCCGCCGGATCGCGACAAAGATGCGCTGATCGAGGCGGCGAGCCGGGAGGCGCTGACGCTGGCGCCGCCGGAGGACCCTTTGGCCAGCATTCGGTTTGATTCCGTGGGCAGCGCGGCGGTGTTGCGCCGGATTGAAACCAACGGTCAGCATATTGTCTGGGCGGCCTGGGGCTCCAGCGATCGGAAATCTATCATCACCAAGAACGGGATGATCACGGCCACACGGGGTCTGCGCAAGGATCTGATGTCGGCGGAGGCGGACGCCGTTTTGGGTTTGGTCCGCAACCTCGAAGAAGGCGATGTGCCCTATACACTGCGCTATCTGGACGGGGATTTTGAGGTCGTCGAGGCCAAATACACCTGCACGGTGTCGCGCGGATATGACAAGACTGTCGCACTGGCCACCGGACCGACGCCTGCTTTGCAGATGTTCTCAAGCTGCGTGTCCGCCAACCGGGTCTTTGTTGATCTGTTCTTGGTGGATTACTCAGGGCGCATCATCGAAATGCGCCAATGGGTGGGTCCCATCCTGGGCTTTGCCTATATGGCGCAGCTGCGCTGAGGCTGCGGCACTCCGCTTCGACATCGCACGTTCAGTTGAGGCAATAAAAAACGGGCTCCGAAGAGCCCGCTTTTCCCAAACGCTGTGAAGCGATTAGTTTGTGGTCGTGGTCGTCGTGGTGGTGGTACCAACAACATTGCCATCGTCGTCCAGCACGAGGGCCAGACCAAGGATCGCACCAGCCGCAATCAGAGCAACAGTTTCGTCGCTGAGATTGGTCAGGTTTTGACCTTGAGTCGAAACAAACGGGTCTGCCGTCTGTTGCGCGATGGCAGGAGCAGCACCGACCGTCGTCAGAGCGGCGATCGCCACGAGGTTCATAAGTTTAGTCATTGTCTTCTCCAAACCGGTTTAGAGATCGCTTGGACCTCTTGTCCAAACGATAATGTGCACTGTTTGATAGTTCAATATCCGATTGTGTGGAAGCGTGAACTCAGCAAACACATGCGCATGTGCAAATTTACAACGCAGGTTCGGCCAAACAGGTGAAAAATGGCCTAATTTACAAGCAGTTCCGCCCCTTATCCCGCGTCTCGCAGGGCCACGATATCCGATGAGATCACCTCTTGGCCGGTGTTCATCACGAGGACAGGCACGCCATTATCGTTGCGCGCCTCGATGATTCGACCCTCAACCGACACGGCAGAGGTGCCAACCACCTCCCCCTGGAGGAGAGATTCCACCGTCAGGTTATATGTGCCCGGCGCAAGCGGTTGCCCGTTGACATCAAGAGGTTGCCAGGCTGTTTCCTGTCGCGTGGTGGGCACCTGATAGCGGGCCACCTCAACACCGGCGTCGTTTTTGACGACCAGCTGCGCGGTGTCGGCAGCAGTGGAGCCTTCGGTCACGATGGTCACCGGATCACCGGTGTAGTTCACGGGCATGATCGCTTTGGCGTTCATACCGACCCAGCCGGACAGCTGGGAAATGCCCATCGCGCCCAATTCAGCGCTTAGGCTGGTCAACAGCTCATTGGTGAGCACCTGTTGTTCCACACTCGAAAACGTCGCCAATTGGGAGGCGAATTCAGTGGAATCGACAGGGTTGAGCGGATCCTGATTTTCGATCTGTGCTGTCAGCATGCGCAGGAACGTATCGAAATCAGAGCTGATCGCGCCGGTATTGCCCTCATCCCCGGACGCGGTGGACGGGGGGGTGGTGAATGCCGATGGGCGGGTTGCGTCGGTGATGTCCATGCTCTCTCCTATCTCAAAGCCGAATGTCCACGGCCCCATCGCCCAGAATGAGCGTTTGGATCAACGATGGCGGCTCAGCGCCGTCATCAGACACGGCCAGGCCAGGCAGCGTATCATCGGACGGGTCAGGCCCGTCATCGAACATGGCCGCGGCCTGCTCTTGCTGGTCAGATCCTTCAAATGAGAAGGTCGCGCCGTCATATCCAATGTCGCGGAAATCATCGGCCAGAAGCTCCGCATTGCGGCGCATCAGATCCAATGTCTCAGGGCGGTCCGCCTGAATGGAGACGACCATCCCTGCATCCGCACTCGACAGGCTGATCCGCACGCGGCCAAGTTCGGCCGGGCTGAGCGTCAGTTCAACCGTGCGGTTGGCATTGTTCTGAATGGCAACGGCGATCTGGCGCGTGACCTGTTGCGCCTGTGCCGGGCTCATCGGTGTGGGCAGACCCTGTTGCGTGGTGGCGCCCAAGGTGGTGATCCCACGCGCATCCCGCGCCGGACCTTCCCCATCTAGGGCCAAAGGATTGGCATCGAGCCCCGCAAGGTTGAGCGGCGTCTGCTCCGTCAGAGTGGTCAGTTGAGGTGGTAGGGTGGGGGGCGCCAGCGGCGTTGTCACGGGGCGAAGAGGCGGCATGTCACGGCCGACCATGTCAGAGGGGATTGCACGCTCATCCGCAGGCAGACGCCCCTCAGCCCGGCGACCCTGTTCAAGGTCACGGGCCAGAGCCGATAAGCCCGGTTGCGGCGTTGCAGCCACTGCCGCGCCCGCTTGAGACGGAAGAGATCCCTCAGGCAGTGCGCTGCGAATACGCTCCGCCGCTGTGGTCATTTGGGATGTGGCCGATTGTTCGTCAAACACAGGCGTGGCGGGCGCGGGTTGCCCGGACGCCGACGTGCTTTGGCCAGGCTGCGTCACCGCCGCAAGAGAGGCGCTCGCGGGTGCGCCAGCCGGCACCCCGCCGAGCGGGGACGTGCCCGCGGTCAGCGCAGATTGCACGCCTTCGACTTGTGATTGCAGCCTCAAGGCCGCGGCCTGAACCGCGCTGCCCGATTGGGCCGTTGAGGCCAATGTTTGCAAGGCCGTCAGCACATCATCGGCGTTCATGGGATCCAGTGTGACAGCAGGATTTACTGCATCCGTGGGATTGGACGCCCGTTGCGCCAACGCCGCCTTAACCTGATCGCTGAGCGGGGAGTCGGGCGGGATAAATTCATCAATATCGATGTCGCCCGACGCGAATGCGTCAAACAAGGCATCGGCCGTCACGGTTTGATCCGACGGATCCGACATGGGTTGGCCCATCTGACCCAAGCGGTCATCAGGGTTGGTTTGATCCAAGGGCACCAAGGATGTGGGAAGGGTTTCAAAAACGGCCTGGAATTCCGGAGCATCGAGCGGGCCTGTGACCTCAACACCTTTGGCAACAAAGGGTTGGCCATTTGCCTGCGCTGTCGCCTGATCCGTGAGCCCACGCAGGACCTGCGCGGGGCCTATTCCATCCCCCTGTCCTGCGCCCTGTCCTGTGCCCAGACCTGCACCTTGGCCTGTGCCTGGCACCAAATCCGCCAGCGCAAATCCAATCTGAAACATGTTCTGCATCGCCGCCCTCCAGCAAGCTTTCCGCGAGTTCTCCGCGTGGGGGCAGATTGCCTTAGAGGGGTTACTGTATCTTTACCAGTTTGACGTCTCATGCCCATGAAATGCTTACAATTGGAGCAATCCTGAGACCATGATTCCTTCTGACCTTCCTATTGATGCCACAGCGAAATTCCCGCGATCAGAGAGGGCTGACCCAAGTGAACGCGCGCGTGAAACCGCCCTGAAGCTAGAGGCGACATTCCTGTCGGAGATGCTCAAATCCGCCGGATTCGGGACGCAGACCACCACGTTTTCGGAGGGCGGCGAGGAGGATCATTTTGCCTCTTTTCAGCGTGATGCCATCGCCCAACACATGGTGCGCGCGGGCGGGATCGGCCTGGCCGAACATTTTTTCAACGCAATGATGGAGACGCATAATGGCCGATGACACGACCGGCAAAACGGTAGGTGAGGTGTTCAGCGCACTGGATGCCTGTCTGGAGAAAGAAAAGACCGCGCTTTTGACCGGTGATCTCGACGCGATCTCTAGCCTGATGGAGGAAAAATCAGACCTGATTTCCCAGCTCAACGCCCTGGGCGCGACCGAGGATCACGCGCTTGATGCGCTCAAGGACAAAGCGGAGCGCAACCAGGTTCTTTTGGGCAGTGCCTTGGACGGGATCCGCCGGGTGGCGGACCGCCTGTCAGCCATGCAAAGCCTGCGGCATTCCTTTGACACCTATGACAGCCGCGGCCAACGCAAAACCATTGAAGGTGAGGTTGTGCGCCACGTCGAAAAGCGCGCTTGACGCCCCGGAGGCGCGGCGCATGGTCGGTTATGGCCGTGTGAAAGCCCCAAGAATTTAGGTCGAAATGCAGCGATCTGCGGCAATTCGCCCTCACAATCGGGCCCCCATGGCATCTCTGGGCGAAGCGCCCTTTTATATAGAGACAGCCCGACACAGAGGCCGCCTGCAGCGCCACGGAATGGCGCGGGTATTTAAGTCAAATCCCGAACATCTCCGCCATCAAATTTAGCATTGCATTAGCACCTTGGGCGCCATGTTGGCCCCAGCACTCGGACCTCGGGTGGCACGGAAGGTTCTATCCGCCGCCGTACTTGTCAGAACGACAGCTTCGGTATCGCCTCATCACGGGGCGTCAAACTTATCGGCGCAAAAGCGCCAGAGCTATAGGGAAATGCAATGTCTAGTATTCTGACAAACAACAGCGCGATGGTTGCGCTGCAAACACTGAAATCCATCAACATGAACCTGGCCGAAACCCAGGAGATGATTTCGACCGGTAAGAAGGTCTCGAACGCCAAGGACAACTCGGCGATCTTTGCGATCTCCAAGACCATGGAATCCGATGTCCAGGGCTTCAAAGCGATCTCCGAAAGCCTCGGCCTGGGTCAGTCCACCGTGGCCGTGGCGCGTCAGGCGTCTGAAACGGTGACCGATCTGTTGGTTGAAATGAAAGGCCGGATTGTTGCGGCTCAGGAAGAAAACGTGGACCGTGACGCGATTCAGTCCGACATTGATGCGCTTGAGGCGCAGATCAACTCGGTTGTGGGTGCGGCGCAGTTCAACGGCCTCAACCTGATCGACGGGTCAACCTCTGAGGCGATGACCGTTCTGTCGTCGCTTGATCGCGACAACAGCGGCAACGTGACCAGCTCTTCGATCTCCGTTGACCGGCAGAACCTGTCCGTCACGACACCGGTCGAGGCACAGGTTTTCGGCCCGACCGACCTGGCGAACGTGGCAGCAGCCAGTGCGATCTTCCAGGGCGCAGGCGCGGACACCATCGCGGACGACACGGCCTATGACGGCACAAACGGAACAGAAGACGTGGCCAACGACACCGACGTGACCTTCACTGTTGGTCAGGTCGCCGAGGGCAACAGCTATCAGCTGATCCTTGACGATGTGACCGTGAATGTCGCCGGCGGTGGCTCGGCTCAGGCACAGCGGACCTTCGAATACGTGGCGACTGCCACGGACGGTACCGCAGATGTGGCTCGTAATCTTGCGGACCAGATCAACTCGTTCTTCGGTGCTGCCACCGATGGGGCGAATGCCTATAGCGTGACCCAGACGGACAACACGTTCACCATCACCAACGGTGATTCCACGACGACCAACGCCAACATCTCGATGTTCGCGCGGGTTCAGACCGGTGGTACCCCGGGCACTGACACGTCCTCTGGCGGTCTTGGCGCGGTGCAGAGCATTGATGTGACCACCGACGCCGGTGCCACGAGCGCTCTGACGGCGATTGACGGTCTGATCGATCAGGCCATCAATGCCGCCTCGTCCTTTGGTTCCGACCAAGGCCGGATTGAGACACAGTCTCAGTTCATCTCGAACCTGACGGACAGCCTGACCTCCGGTATCGGCACGCTGGTTGATGCCAATATGGAAGAGGCATCTGCCCGTTTGCAGGCCCTGCAGGTTCAGCAGCAGCTGGCGGTACAGTCGCTGTCGATCGCCAACCAGGCACCGCAGACGATCCTGTCTCTGTTCCGGTAATTCGAGCAGTATAAACAAGAACTTGGGGCGTGACCTTTCACGCCCCAGGCATTCCCCACAATCCCGTTCCAACCCCGAAAGGACACACCGTGAACGCCACGCACCTCGCGCAAACCGCGTATGGCTCCGGTACCCGATCCGTCCAGACGCCACGCGGCATCGAGTACGAGGCTTTTGCCCGTGCCACCAGCCGTCTGAAGGCCGTCGCGACCAAGCTCGCCCAGTCCAAACGCCGAGAATTGCAAACCCAGAGCAAAGCACATGTTCAGGTCTCCGCCCATTTTGGCGAGTTGACCTCGGCTTTGCACGAAAACAGGCGGCTTTGGACGCTGCTGGCCTCAGACGTGGCCGACAGCGACAATGGATTGCCCAAGGACCTGCGGGTTCGGATCCTGTTTCTGGCCGAGTTCACACGCCAGCACACGGCCAAAGTGTTGAAATCAAAGGCCTCTGTCGTCCCGCTGTTGGAGATCAACATCGCCGTCATGCGCGGGTTGAGCGGGCAAAGCACACAACAGAAGGGTATCGCATCATGAGCGGTCTTATCCTCAAACTGGGCCCGAAAGAGCGGGTTCTGATCAACCAAGCGGTGGTCGAAAACGGCGATCGCCGCTCGCGGCTGACGATCTTGTCGCCCAATGCCAACATCCTGCGTTTGCGCGATGCGATCCACCCGGAAACCGCCAATACGCCGGTGCGTCGCGCGTGCTATGCCACGCAGTTGGTTCTGACCGGCGACCACGCCCCGGAAGACGCAAAATTTCAACTTTTGCGCCGGATCGAAGAGTTGAGCCAAGTGTTCACCGATTCCGACAGCCGGGCCAATCTGGCCCGCGCCACGGAGGCCGTGCTGAGCGACAATTTCTACCAATCCTTGAAGGCATTGCGGACGCTCCTCCCCCGGGAGGACCGCCTGTTTGCCCATAGCGGCAGCTGATGTTTCAACCGGTTCTCCCTCTGTCCGGGCTGCCGGGTTGGGCGCTGCTGAACCGCACGTTCGAGAGCCAGTCCGAGGCGTTCAACGCGTCGCCGCAGATTGTCCGCGACACCGATTATTTTGTGGAAAACATCGCATCGGTGCGCACGGCGGAGGAGCTGGTGGCGGACCGGCGTCTTTTGTCCGTGGCATTGGGCGCGTTTGGCCTGGAAGACGACATCAACAGCCGCGCCCTGATCCAGAAGGTGTTGGAAGACGGCACGGCGGATCCGGCATCGCTGGCCAATCGTCTGGCTGATGATCGCTACGCGCGCCTGTCGGAAACCTTTGGATTTGGCAACGCGCTCTTTGGCACGAACACGGGCGACTTTGGCTTTGGCGAACGGATCGCGGAGCAATTTCGCGTCCGTAGTTTCGAATCCGCCGTCGGAGATCAGGACCAATCCTTGCGCCTTGCGCTCAACGCCACGCGGGAATTGGCCGATATGGCGGCCGATGACGCCACGAATGACACGTTGTGGTTCCGGGTGCTCGGCACGCCGCCTTTGCGCGAAGTGTTTGAACGGGCGTTTAACCTGCCGACCAGCTTTGGCCAGCTTGATATTGAACGTCAGCTGGATGAGTTCAAAGATCGGGCGGAACGTGTGTTGGGTGTCGAAAATTTTACTGATTTCGCAGATGAGGCCATTCGCGAAGATCTGGTGCAGGGTTATCTGCTGCGCGAACAGGTCGCCGGGATCACCAGCCTGTCGGCCCAATCGATCGCGTTGACCTTGCTTCAAGGCTAAGCCCGGATGACCACAGGCCGGGGCGTGACTGTGGCGTTAGGCCCAATAAATCAGGGCGCGGAGCCTTTCATCGCGCCAAGGTCAGGGTGTCTTGACCGGACCCGGCGGGCGTGACGGGACGGCCACGGGTTTTGCGGATTGGCCCGCCCGGCGCAGGATCAAGGCCAATTTGTTGAAGCTGTTTTCAACATTGGCCTGTTCATTTTCCCCGATAAAAGCATCCAACTCAGGCCACACTTTGAGCGCCTGATCGAGTTCCGGATCGGTGCCATCGGTGTAGAGCCCCGCCCGTACCATGGTTTCCGAGCGCGCATAGGTGCCCAAAAGCCGGCGCGTGCGCAGAATCATCTCATTTTCCGGAAGGCTGGCCGCGCGCGGCAGACTGCGCGACACGGACCGCAGCACGTCAATCGCGGGATAGCGCCCACGCTCTGCAATGGCGCGATCCATGACCACGTGACCATCGAGCACGCCGCGCAGCACATCGGCCACCGGTTCATCCATGTCGGAGCCCGCGACCAGCACACTGAAGAGCGCCGTGATATCGCCCGCCCCCGCCATGCCGGGGCCAGCCCGCTCACACAAAGACATGATCAGATGCGCCATCGACGAGGGGTATCCGCGCAGCGCCGGAAGCTCGCCCGCTGCGGTGGCAATCTCTCGGTGCGCCTCGGCAAATCGGGTGACCGAATCGGCGAGGAAAAGAACATGCTGCCCTTGGTCGCGAAAATGCTCTGCGATGCTCATCGCGGTCCAGGCACAACGGCGGCGGATGAGCGGAGACCGATCCGAGGTCGCCGCCACGATGATTGAGCGTTTCATCCCCTCGGGCCCGAGCGTGTTTTCAATGAAATCACGCAGCTCTCGACCCCGCTCTCCGATCAGGGCAAAGACCACGAGATCGGCCTGCATCCGACGCCCTAAGTGACCCAGCAGATTGGATTTTCCGACCCCGGACCCGGCGAAGAGCCCGATACGCTGACCGCGCACAATGGGCAAAAGCGTGTTGAAGATGCACATGCCAGTTTCCAACCTCTCACCCAAGGCGCGCCTTTGCGCGGCGGGGGGCGGGGCCGCTGTCATGGCCTGCGCCTGCGGGCCGCGCATAAGGGGGCGGCCATCCATCGGCTGACCAAAGGGATCGATCACGCGCCCCAGCCAGGACCAATCTGGCGCGATCTCAACCGGGGGGCTGAGCTGGGCCCGTTGACCCAAGGCGATGCCAACCGGCGCCTCCTCGGGCAGCATGGTGATGTGCCCCTCAGAGAGTTGCAGAACCTCGCCCATCAGGGGCATCTGCCCATCCCGCAGGATGCGCAACCGATCGCCCAGCCGCGCACTGTTCGACAGGCCCGATATGCGCACAACGCCGCCTTCAACAGCGGCCACGCGCCCGACGCGGTGGCGCCCACGCAGCGCGGCAATCTCAGAAGTCAGGGCGGCAAAGGCGGGTTGGGACATCGAACGTTCCTCTCATGTTCTGAAAACAATTTCTAAAGGAATCACGGTTAAGCCTTGGTTGAAGC
>ERZ1740070.2338-NODE-2338-length-10960-cov-9.607703_pt1 | contig 10960 bp, 4 predicted proteins | sample MGYA00581734_ERZ1740070 | MGnify/ENA primary metagenome ERZ1740070 (study PRJEB43018, sample SAMN04849744) | marine metagenome | isolation source: floating plastic debris | place: Pacific Ocean | collected 2008-09-01 | study: EMG produced TPA metagenomics... | reverse complement strand
TCCAAAGTTTTTCATTGACCAGCATATCGAAAGATCTATTATGTTGTGATGTGAAATACCAGCCCCATCCCCGCCTATCCAATTGTCAAAGAAAGGTGAAAAGAAAGGCCCAACTACAAATTGGGCAAATGGGCAGAAACTATGGAGCTAAAGTAAAGTTTTTGGTAAAACTTAAGAATTTTAATGCTTATACATATATACCTACAAACAACATAGAGCAGCCTTATGGATGGGAGTTCTCACTGAATTACAGAGATCTTATTATGGTAATTTTCAAAACTGATTTTAAATTTCATCTAATATATGAAACCAGGTGGCGTTAAAGTTCTCGAGTACATTGTCATATGCAGAGCTGAGAAATGTGTGATGCACAGACTTAACCATAGCGTTTGAACTGTCAATACGGATTTCGGGTAATAATTAAGTTAGTTTTCAGAACAAAAAAGGTCGTGCATAGCCCCTCTCTCAACAATTAATCAGTGTGGCGCTGAATGATTATGGCCATTTCTGAGTGCCTATATCACTATGCGGAAGTTGTTCCTTCATGAAAAAGAGGCAAACAACTCACAAGTGGCAAAATTCAAAAAAGATATTCCAAATAGATTAACTTGGTCAAATAGTTGATTAAAGAGGTTTTTGAGCATGTTGCAGGGTTTTGGATACACAGACTGAGATATTTGGACGATCTCGAACACAGTTTCAGCAAAGCTGGACAATCTGATTTTTTTGTAATAATTGTCCCTGGAATGATTTCCCTGATTCACGTACCGTTATAGCGCGTATATAAGCAAAGACGTGTAGGAATAATGTCAGAAATTGTAAAGATAAATATTTCATTTCGAAGGTTTCATGTTTCTTGCCAGTCCTAGTCTCATATCTTTTCCAATGATATGTGCTGGGCTATGCCTTCACCATCTCACTCCTCTTGTACTGTAAAGATAACAAAAAAAACATACATTGACAGTCATCATAGGATTCCAAATACATGTATAGATTTATTTATACTCCAATGAACTTGATTGGGCCAAACAGACGCACTGTACCTTGAACTTGGTATGTATATTGTTGGTATAATATTAATGGGTTAGCTAAGGTCTATATATGGAGACATTCTTTTTCCCACTAAATTACTCTTATAACAGCATTTTAAAATGGTAAATTTTATAAATAGTGAATGAAATGATACATGAAAACGTGCACCTGGGATCTAAGCTGTCATGTTACAAAAACAAAACACATAATACTGAAGGCTAAATTAGTTTCAAAGCATCGATAATGCGGAAGACACTTGTTTATGTACAAAATTGACACAAAGTAATCACAAATACCGGTAAAAAAGTAGTCGGTCTGTGATATGCTTTTTAGACATAAATTGTCTGCTATTTCAATTTTCTCTGGCTTCCATAAATAGACCAGTAACCAGGCTGTGTCTTATTCTCCTTTCTTGATTGGTTTGTGAGCGCACACCACTTGACAATCATCTCAATATATATTGCGTGATTTAGTACCACTCACTATAGTGTAAATTACCTGGGAGTTTGTAACGCTGCCATTCATTCAACCAAGGCTTTTCCTCCATATTTTAACTCAAATTCAATAACAATTTGTTGATTTGCTCATAATTGACTGTCATTATAGGGCACAATGTATTGAGACTGACCAGTTTCCGAAAAGATTTTGGGTGGTAGTTATTACCCTTATCTGGTAAGCTGTAATAATTTGCAGTTTATAGTTCACACTTATGACAAATAAATCCGCTTAGCACTAAACTTGGTGAAAGTTAAGATCAAAACAGCATTAACTTTTACTGCGATATGCCATAATTGGGGCAAATCTGGGTTAATTCAATCAAATCTTTTATTCAATCATATGAGTATCAATCATTTTCCATGTTGTCATATTTGCAGAAGGAGAGGAAATGTATCTGTGAAGGCCATGAAGTGGGTGATTGACATCATCAATAACGATATTAATATCACCAAAACAGTAAATTCTGAACATAAAACAGTGCAAGCGATAGACATACCGATATGTGTCCACCCCTGTCCATCCCCCTCTTCCCTGTCAAACCCCCTTCTGGTCGTATGTAAAACTCCATTCCTTTTGAATTGAGTAATATTTTTCACACAGGGAAAGTTCTTTACTGAATCAGCAGTCGATTTAGCAAGTCTTATGCAAGAGCTACGTCAAAATGGTTAAGTTGTCACATTTTCTTCAAAGTTATTACCCCATTAAGGGATCACCACATCCCATGTGGAATATCATATATACCGGGTAGCGATCTTTATCCAAACACATGTGTTCATCTGTATCTATTATTATATATGTAGTACTGCATCCGAAGGTCTCACTCACACTTATCCAATGTAAAAACCGAGTGAGCATTAAAAGCTGTTGGGATTTCACAACCTTTTACTTTCAGTTAATTAATACTTGTTTTCGGATTTTTACAAAATTACCATGGATGAAAATCGTTCTTTCTTAGATTTATGGTCAATATACCTCAACCTAATCATCAAATTAGCAAAGATCAAGATAAGCTAGCACACTGTCCTGGGTTAAGCATCACAGCATCGTTATTAACACACTGGTAAAGTGATCAGTTTTGTGAGAAATGTGAGAAAAGGTTGTGATGCAGGTGTTCCCTTATTCATGTGTTATGTCAGTTTAAGATGGAACTTTGTGGAGCAATCGCTGAATCACGTTCTTAATCTAAATGCCACCACCTATGACTAGTACCGTATACTTGCAAGTTAAAATTATGAATGGAAACATACAAAATCATGTAAAACATACAAAATCATGCATTTATGTACATTTTAAAGGAATAACATAGTGATGATCCCAACAAAAAAAAGTATCAAACACCCGGAGGAGGTAACAGAATACCAGGTATAAATAAAGAGATGCATATTACCCTTCCGGTGTAGACAACTACTATCTAAATATGTATGTATAAATACATATTGTAAATGTATATCATATCCTTACACTATCATGACACTGACCTTGCAGATGCACTCTGGGTAAAAACAATGGCTGCTGCATGTACTATCACTAGATTTTATGCCAGTATGATTTTTTCACTGAAAGCGCATGTACTTATGTGCATACCGCAAAACTAATGCCCTCAACCAAAGACATTCGAAATCCTATGCAACTGTACAGTACTATGCAGAGTATAAAATGAGGTAAAATATTAGATCTCACATACAGTATATTTACACTGTTCGAGATTCTGCTGAGTTGCACATCGCCTAAACTTACATGACATGATTAATGCTGTGCATGTATACTGAATTCCTATGTCTGTTTTGTAAGATTAATGTTATTTTGGTTACCTTAGTGGATGGTGATAGATCGTCCTCTTGTCAAAACTCTACCTAGCGAACTTTGGTGTCTCAGCGGGAAGCTCTTCAGTGCACTGGCCCTGATATTGTAAAGTTTGTATCGGGTATACACGTATGTATGAGGCGATTTGACTCAGGTTAATGATTGCATAATGTCACCGGGCCTCATAGATTATGGCTTTAAAATTTTAAATTGAATTTGAAAGGAAAATTACTGAGGTTTAACTCATTATCCTAATTTGTATAAAATGAGATAATTGCCTTTTCTCTTCGTTATTAGACTGTAAGGAATGTGTCTACAGCACTATAGTGATGACAGTACATCAATGGAACGCATCAATATTTTCACATTGAAATGTCAGAATGTTGAAAGTCTCTATCACTTTGATAATCTCTGCAGTGTTTCAATCCTTCGTAATACAAATAATAAATGTTTGTTATTTTTATGCACTGACTAGACTTTTACTGCCCTCCCCTGCATTTTTGGACTTCTGTTGAGCTGATGGTTTATTGATCCCATCATTCCCTGCATAGTCATGTTTACTATTCTGGGTTAGGTTGATCCTTGTATCATCAGATGAGAAGTTTTATCAGTGCTTCAAATCAGGTGGTGAAGAGCTACATGTAGGTAGCAAACTAAGCTTGACCCGACGTTTTGGTGTACTTAGTGCCATCGTTGGAATTCATCAAAATTACAATCTTATATTATGAAATATTTAAAATCTTAAATTACGAAATATTTAAATGTGGATGTATTAGTTTGGATACTAAATTATATTATCTAAATAAAACCTTGTCAAATCTCCTTAGAATGAATCACAGTGAAGTACCGGTAATATAAACGTTGTGCTTTTTTAAGGTTTGGATCAGGTAGGGGGTATGACTAACAATGCATGTTTACTTATGTACATGTCCCTCCCTCACATGAACATCACATGATAAACCTTAAAAGTGGCAGCATTGATTTGTGATTCTTGTTCATATTGGAATAAACTTTTCTGTGATGCGCCGCATGGTATGTTTATGCATGAGTTTTCACCATGGTGTGGCCCTTTAATAAATATCGGTATTAGATTGGTACTGGAATGTATGCTTATGGTTTTCGCAACACCAAAGGGTGGTTAGGATCTTGCGTGTTTAATGATACTAGTCAGGAATGACAGGGGCAGTACTGGATCCATAGGGTTGCCAACTTTAAAAACTGTCAAGATTGTAATTTAATCAAAAATGGTTTAAAATGTCAGCAGCTCCATGCAAATTTTGCTTGCCATCCTAAGGATTTTCCATAAAGGTGACCCGTTTTGGCCCCAGCATTACCCAGTTGAAGCTTGATACAGCTACGATGAATAGTAATAAATTATTCACACACGCATTGACAGTTGTATACATACGTACCGTACCGTCTAGTGTCAGTGAACGTGCGGACAGAGAGTATTAATGGTAAGCCTCAGTGTAATAAATCGCCTGAAACCCTCAGAAGTTAAGTCCAACGATAAATGGTCTCATTTACTATAACCTGAGCTCAGAGAGGACACAAGGGTGATGCAATCCCTCGGTTACCTGTAATGAGAATGAAGGAAGATGGATAACTCAATCTGCTTAAAAAGTGCGGGTTACGTCCTAAACAAAGCAAGAATGTCGTAAAGTCAATCTCACCAACGTATGATATATACAACCTGTAGGCGGTGGCCGCGGTGTCGCATAAAATGACAGGTGAAATTTGGAGTTTGGAATCTGTCTAATGCGGAACCGATGAGTTTCTGCCAATCAGAATAACAAAAAGTTCACATGATTATTTTGTTTTTCTTTTAATTTCACAAAATTCTCGGAAATGTAGGTTGAATAGTTGATAAGCGGAGTTATGCTGTCATTAAACAATGAATAAAATTAATAATTCATCGTTTCCTTGAAAGTTGCTCCTCGGCTTGAACATCTAAGTTGAGTAAATTTAAGGTTAATACGAATCAAATTGTTTGTCTGGCAAGTGCACTTGTCACAAGTCTAAAACCGCCATTAAAACTTTGAAAGCGGTGTTAGACACTTTGACATGTGCGCTGCAGGGCGCTACTAAACCCGCACAGTAATCATAATCTCCTATCAAACCAGGGTCTGACACTCGCTGTATTTTTTGCCCAACTGTGAGATTCTTGTGAATTTTTAATCAAAATACCAGGTAATCTGTGAGTTTTATTATAGCTATTATTGGAGATAATTATGAATTCACATCTTGTCTGGATTTCCAAGTTTGTGGCACCACAGCGCAACTGAGCAGGTTTGGGGACATATAACTAAAATAGTAAACCTAGCTTTTTGAGAGCAGGTAACTCCAACCATATTGAACTAGAGTTTCAGGCCACTGGTTGGAGCAGGCAAACCCAGCAGTCAGCACATGTATGTAATATTTATAGAGAAGAGAGTACAGAAGTAGTGGTCAATATACCTTCTGAGAAACCAGGATGATTTTGAGCCGGAAGGTTGATGTGTTTTACATTCATGAATGCATGCAGAAGTTCATCGCCACCAAAAAACTATGATGAACGGATGTCTGGTGCATAACGACAAAAAACATATCTTTCGTTGCTGAAGATTGATGAGAGAGATCCGTAAATATTCCTGTACCAGGTTAATCCTCTAGCTACCTCACCTTAATCATTACTTTGAACTTATACAATTTCGCGGAAGGCGCTAATTTGATCGGCTTACTGAACTTTTAGGATTTCATTCATCACATTTTTAGGCCGTTTATAAAGTTAATAAAGCCACCACAAATAGCCTGTCTACATGTGGCACAAAATGGTAAGTAAAACTGGTTTTCTATCTAATGGGTGTGTGAAGGGTGAATTGAAATTCTTTTGGTCTATTGGTTTTAAACCATACATCATGTTTAACCATACTATAGGTTTACATACCGTTAAGTCATCCTTCGCTGGCTTGTTCTTGGTCAAGTAAAGTCAAAATTTAGCCCCATATTAGTTTGTGCTTGTTTATTGGCACGTGTTGATGGAGAGGGATGGGAGACTCAGAAACGAGCGGCCAGAACCAAGAGAAGCCAAGAGAATAGCTATTAATCAGAGGCCTACGTCTGTAGACCCCAGAAAACGAAATTATTCTGAGATTTAATCAATAATACCATAATGTGTTGATGTTCGCTTTTGAATCAAAGAACATTTCAATCCAATGAAATGAACATATTTCAATCCATGCGGCGCCGATCGCCAATTGTTTGCACTTGATAGGCGGTTTTGTGCAACCGCTTGGAAGAGCAGAAAACTCCTTAGTTACGCAATTTTAAAAATGGGCTGCAAAAATGCTCTGAGCGCAGCACTCTTTATCGAATCAAGTACGGTCAGATCTGATCAGATCGTGTGTGGAGGACCATCCACAAAGATAGGAAACCTAGAAACACTTCCGATGACTTTCAAACAAGTTGTGAGGGTTCTGGTACTCTTGATGTAACATGCACCTCTAAAACTATTGATTTGGAGTGCTTCTGTTTGATTATATAGACGTTCAAGTAACAGTAAGTGGTGGAGAATCACTCCAAGGTTGTCTGGAATGCAATTGTCTACGAGCTAAGACAATAATTTTTGAGTACAATCTGATTATAGAGGCAGAGTTCTTGTGTGATAAACCAATTGTCATATCAACAAGGAGTGATTTTTACCTGTTTAGCCTACTTCTCCACCCAAATATTAGCCGTGAAATCATCACAGCTATAATCATCTGGTACATGCACTTCTGCTGGTGAATTCCATGTAAACTGATGGTTGCAATCCTCATATAAATTTTATGTTTACTTTAATTCATTTTTCGCAGAAGAGGGATTATGGTATTAAGATTAGCGTGTAGTGCCAGAGTAATCGCCTGTACCTCAGTGACAGGAACAATGATAAATCTGGCACTGAGTGTTTGAATGAATGACCATCTCAAGGGTACTTCCAAGTGGGTATGCCATCATCAAGTAATTCTGATTTCAGATGTATTTCAATTTTGTACTTTATAACAATTTATAATTAATTCAACCTGGCTGGGTTGATATCACTTAGTGGCAAATGACTTGTTATCCAATTTTAGATTTTGAATTAAGGCATACAAAGATTTCAATCTACAAGGTTTCAATTTGGCTGCGCCAAATAACCTCGACTTTTTATGAGCATGTTCTGTTTTAAATGACTACCAGTCTAGACAACGGACCATGCACACCACTGTCTCATTATATAATTCAAATTTCCCTCAGGGCTAGATATTGTGCACACCGCTATTAATTTTTAAGTTATTTCAGTAAAAAGTAGAATAGTGACACCGATGACAAATTGATTCTGCTTGTAATCATTTTAATCTACATGAGTAAGTTGTCTGCTATGCATTCCAGATGTTCCCATCAACTCTGATTGTGGCATGCGTCTGAAAATGTTTCAGTATTCAGTAAGCGTTTTATTAAGTAACCATCTCTACCATACAAGTTGTAGCAGTGAAATTCCACCTATGAACTACAAATCTACAAGACCATAAACTATGAACTCAGATACTCAATATTTTTCTGTCAAAACTGTCTAAATGCAAAATATCACACTTTCCTAGGCTGTAAAAGTAATTTTGGTTACCCCATGCCGATCCCCAGAATGCCAGTTTACGTACCGAAAAAGGCAACAGCACCCCTTTCTGCATGGAGTGAAAGCAAAATTTCACAAACATTGAAAAGTTTTAGTTTCAAATGAATAGTTAGTCTGTCTGCCTCGTGGGATATTTTACTTGTTGACCGGTCTGATGCACGTTGTTGGTGGTAAAACTTTTTTTCAAAATGCTACATCTTACTATTATGAGAGGTAGAACAACCCCGACGTAGAACGCAATAACTTCGTAAATTCTCAATGCCTAGTAAATCAAAAACTTGACTTGATGTGCTGTTGGTTCTTGGCCAGAGGACCTAGGTAATATGTACGGATGCTGTGTTGCCAAATATGGATAGAACACACATGGGTCAAATCATGCGGTATGTAGTTGTGAATGCCAAATGGCCGCCAATAGTTGGCGAAACAGTTCTGTAGCATCAAAAGCTGCATGGAGGCAGGAGACCGGTAGCTACAGCATGGTGTTAAATTTGACGAGCCCGCGTTAGGCATCACTTGGTGAAGAATAGGCGCCTACAGGTATATCTGGATAGGAGGGAGCAATTCCTGACTGAGCTGTCTGTTCAATAAGATAACTATAACTGATACTTATTTGTTAAGCAGAGAAGGGCAACTGCCAACTAAGTGCACTACTAAACCCTGTATAAGCGCAGGGCTTTGAAGTAGCCTGGCTCATGGGTTGATGCATCTCTGGTCGTGCTACACAGGAGCATTGATGCTTTGATATTATTTCTTTATCCAAAGCACACCTTGGTTGGGAAAAACGTTTTATGTTTTCTTTTCTCAAAAAATAAAGATATTGATATGCTTCTCAAAACCTCAAGTGTACAAATTTTCTACCGTTTGCTATGGAGATGGCCATGACAAATGGGTATAGTGCCAGTTTGCATTGCTGTGGAGACAGATTCTGTCAAAATGTCCACCAAAATATGCAGAAAATACAAGGTGCTAACTAAGGCGGGCCGTGCAATGAGCTCTACAGTCTTGGAGAAACAGCAGAAGTCAATCATACCGTACCAAATGCATACGGTACATAGTGTAATGCTGTTAAAATGCGCCATCATATTCCCAACCAGAGCTGCTGATGCTACCAGTAAATGAGACAAATACAGTAATGTAATGTAAGAAAAATGAAATGATACTATGATAAATAAACCTGCTGTAGGATACTGTGTAGGTGTAACTTACGTCAGATTGATAGAGTGAGAGGTTGTAGATATGATAAAATATATGCAGTCGTTTCACAAGCTCTGTAGCTGTGTTCTATCCACTGCTCCTTAGAATTATGATAAATCCAAGCTATCAATTCAAACTTTTAATCCCGGTATGTTTTTCTGATGATAGACAATCTTTTTCTGTTGGTTAGGTTGTTTTTCCTCCAAGCGGAACTTGTGCGTGTTTGTATAGCAGTGGTGAAAGTGTTGTGTTGCACGATTGAATAGTTCTACAGCGGACTATGTAGTGTGCTGGTTTGTCGGTGCTTACCGCATGAATAAATTCTCACATGTCTTACGGGTTTGACAATTTTGTATGGCAAAGCGGGAGAAGAAATTAATGCTATGCAATAAAAAATGTAATGACTATAGCATACCCACCAACATGGCATTAGACATCCTGCATGACAATGATGATGATAACTTGCTTTGAGATGATAAGTAGTTGTATTCTATGTAAAGTATTGGTGTGTGGCGGCTAGCATGTATCGTTGCGTCTCTGATTTGGGTGATGACAGTTGCTGTTTGTTTCTGCTGATGACTTGTTTAGACTTTGTTGATATCCCAATTTAAATGTTACGCCATAACACAATGCAGCTTATAATGTTAATTTTTATTGTTTATGAATAGTCTCAAATTTTGGCAATTAAATTATGAGGGGTATTTAAAAGTGAAATAAAATGTTGTTTTCTTTTCTTGTATGAAAACACATTGGTTGCTGAGAATAGTGTCATTCAAGTCGTAATAACCCTCGATGAACCATTGTCTGTTTCATGTAAATACCTCACGCCATCAATCAATATTTTGCAAGAACAACAAGATTGATATCAAAAAATGAATATCGGTACCCTCGCGCATTTAGCATTCCCACGGTAAGGAGTGCTTCATAAGACTGTGAGTCTTGTTGGTCCAAGTGTCATAGCCCTCCCCCCTCGATCTCTGCTGCTGGAATGATCAGCATACACAAGCACGAAGGGGTTGAGTCATAGTATTAACCATATACACCTACACAAGACTTCTGGACAAAGGCAAGTACTGTGATCCTTGCAGTGGGAGTAGTCCCTTTTTCAAAAAGGGCAGATAATACTTCAAAGAAGAATTTCATGTTTTTGGATAAAATCCTCATCAAACTCAAAATGGTTTTAAGGCATTTGACTTTTTCTCCGGCCAGGGGCGTACTTATGTTGCAAATGAGTACCCTACTTTTGCGAGAACCATGTCAATGGTCAGTCAAAAACTAACATTTTTGTGTCAAATTACCTTGAATGTAAGACAAAATCTGTATGTTTTAATGAAAAACATGCAAATTTTAGGGTAAAACATAGAAATTCTTGAATTTTTCAGCACTCTACTGAGGGAGTCAAAAGTTCAACACCCTACATGTAGGACGGTAGGGATACCTAAATATGCCCCTGTCTCCGGCCACTAGTGTGTTAATTTTGATTTGGTCGCCGTAGAATGTTTTTACCACCTTTGGCCCGGTATGCATCTCTACTCATGATTGCCATGGTGTCGGTAAAAATGAGCAAAAGAGCATAGTCTCACACACACACGCTTATCTATGAAAATATTGTGTGTCTAACAAGCTGGCTCATGCTGAGTTCTGGAAAACAGGATGGCAGGTTGTATGTTGTGCTCAAAAACTGTAAGGGATTAAAGTTTCAGGGTAATTTTTGGAAAAGCTTTTCCTTGCCATTAGCAGGATGGTAAAATCATCGTATCATCTGGTGGTCAATTAACCGCTGTTATGGCCTTGGTTGTCCTG
>ERZ1740070.2337-NODE-2337-length-10961-cov-6.877040_pt1 | contig 10961 bp, 9 predicted proteins | sample MGYA00581734_ERZ1740070 | MGnify/ENA primary metagenome ERZ1740070 (study PRJEB43018, sample SAMN04849744) | marine metagenome | isolation source: floating plastic debris | place: Pacific Ocean | collected 2008-09-01 | study: EMG produced TPA metagenomics... | reverse complement strand
GCAATAGCAATAGCAATGCAATAGCAATGCAATGTTGTCACCACGCACTGCAATCATATCCAGATTTTGTGCGGGGAGTTGGGGCTTCAGGATTTCCGAGACTGAGGTTAGTTTAGGGAGTTTAGGGTTAAGGGCTATTCAAATGTTTCACTGCCCATACCAGGTATCTCCTGTTTTTATGTGCTGCCAGTATACCCAGGCTGCAGCAATGACAAGGTGATTGGAAATTGATGACCAGGATATTAGTGTACATCACTCAATACTCAATAGTAATTGTCATCATCTAGGAATGTTTGCTATGTTTACTCAGTGATCAAATACAATTGCACTCAACTGCAGCTTCAATCTTAGGCTGAGCTGAACGAGTTTAAATGATGTAGTATTATTGTTGTAGTGAATTGTAGTCAGAATGGCTTACATTTTACTTTATTGACAGTACTTCTGCCTTAAGTCAGCAAAAATATGCGCTGCTCATGACTATGACTGTGCAATACTATGGGATAATTTACCCTGCTGTGTGTCTATACTCTATCAAATGATCAAAGGAAAGCATGTGTACATTCTATCACAGAAATAGCTGATATTGACAATCCTTCTTAGTGTATTTATAGCTTTGCATATACCCTAACATAACTTTGCATACACACACACATGTACCTGCAATAATTGTTTAGACACCTGTATTGTTATGTTGATAAAACATGAGATGTGTTCGTTTTTGTTTATAGATATCAATTTTACTTACAACTAAAGGCCGATGTACTAGATAGCAAACTTAACTGTTCACTAGAGCAGGCTATACTACTGGCAGGCTATGCACTGCAAGGTATGCAATCTAATCTGGGATAAGGGTTTATTTTTGTTTAGGGTGTAACCTGTGTTTCTAATTCCGCGCTTTACTCTTCTTCATAATCATACTATGCTATTACAATCATAATGCATCATGATATGACATGTTATCTATGATTCTGTCTAATTCCATATTTGAAATCAGTCAGCATAAACCTGTTTGTTGTTGAGTTAAATGCTTGTATTATGCATTTTAGATTACTCGCTCTCTCCCCCCACTCTCCTGTCCTGTTTTTTATCACCCACTGGATCAAGATTATGTTATCAGTGTTTTTGGTAATATTCATGGTTTGATGAATTTGATTGCACACACTCTGTAAAGCACCATAGCATTTGGAAGAAGAAAATCAAGCATATTCGGCATCCACTAAAAATGCCAATAGAGCTTCATGCTACTGATTCATGTACATATATAATTTTTGTGTAAATATGAATCAGTGCTTCCAGCAGATAAAGCTGCCCTGTGTATTCCCTTGTCTATTTGCGTCCCGTCGGTCAAACCAAATTTTTGATGATGCATTTACAGTACTTCACATAGCGCATGTATAATCTATTCCACATGTGTTATGTGTTGTACGCAGTACATTTGTATTTATTTTCTAGCTGAGTATCAGAATTATGATGATGCCAGACAATCTGAGGATTACATTAAAGAGATAGAGAGGCTGGATTCTACGCTACTACCCAGGGTAAGAAGTCATTTTGGTTTTGGTTCAAGGTGTAGAAAGGCTGGTCTACGCGAGTCCAAAAGTACTGTCTAGTCCAGGTAATGGCCTCACATAGGGTAACATTACTTACAGCATATGAACATGTATGGAGGAATCGGAACAAGTAAAGGCCTATGTTAGTGGAATTATAATTAAAAAACTGCTATTATTACTACATGTATATCATATATGATGAATGATGCACAATGGTAGTTGGTAGACATTTGACCGAGCTAATCTCCCACCCACCTCAACCATCTGACCACAAACTGAAAACAATAGGCCTGCTCAACATGTGGAAATCTTTCGTTGATTTACCTATGCCGGCAAATTTTAGATTTTGCAATAATAATTTCTCCAAATAAATAAGTTATTGTCTGACATTTGATATTTAACAATTTGAGATATATATTTGAGTAGTTTTTAAAAGTATGTCTTACACAATTTATTTTTCAGTGACCACTCAATTTGTTTCTCTTCTCTTCACCAGAGTGTAGTATCAGAGTATGATAACACATCAGCATTAGCTGATATAGCTCAGCACATAGTTAGCAGTCATATGGCTCTGACTAACATGACTACTAGCCAGGCAGAGATAGCTTATATACACTTAGCTCAACAGATGGACGGCTGTGGAGTAGAATACGCTAAAGCTACGGTAAGTCTATATTTGGAGGGCTTGAGTAGTACGTCCTACGATAAAGCTTCGTCTTTATTCATGTAGATTATGCCATGGTTTATAGACATTTTCAGCAGAGTCAGTGCATTTGAAGTCCTGTAAATCAGCGAATCATTTTTGGAATGCTAGTAACCACTAGTCTATCTTTTGAGTTCTTCCTCTGTATCCTGGGGCCTGTTCTGTTCCCCTCATGCTTCATCTACGTTCTCATCCAAATCATCCAATTAATAGCTTACTCCTAGATTCATTCAACCCTTTAAACGATATGACTCTTCTGTCAAAAGAAATAAACATAGGGATCATGAGAGAGGGCGATATCATGTACTGCTTTAGAAGATTAATTCATACTAGGTGCCAAACTTCATATCAGATCTTATCAACTCAGTTCTATTGCTACCTTAAACAAAGAATTTTTAGCTACTTAAAAGTTTCACCTTTTTAGTTTTAGTTTCATGTTTGTTTAATTTTCACTCCCTCAAAACATAGCCTTTATGAAAATGAGGCTAAATTAGTTAATTTCAAAACTAGAAACCTGCAAATAGCGAAAATCAGCACTGATGAATACTTTTTGTGCATGAGGAAATGTGTACAGCCGCAGAGGTGTTGTTGATCTGTTATAGGGCATCTCCCCCGGACCAGATGTCTATACTAACACCTAACTAGCATATCTCAGCATAATTACATCTACGCTAACCATGAGCTGGTCGTATACTCAACATTAGATATCTTACTTTTTGTTTGAACCTTGTCTGCTCTTGTTGATATGAGATATCTAGGCCAAAAGTTCTCAGTTGCCACGGCTAGGGTTATTTCTCCATTATGCATGTCCTATCGTGAAATTTGTATACCCTAATATCTAAATGACGGGAACTACAATGTACATGTATTATGAATGACTGTGTCATAGTCTGAAAGCAGCGTACCCAGTGCTTTAAACTGTAGGTTAGGTACATGCATATGCAAGGCCTTATGGGTACATATAATAAAAGTCCTGTACCGTACATGCCATCCTGGAAACGCCAAACAAACACCTTCGTAAGCACCTTGTTATCATGGTCGCTTGGTGTATGTCTAGCATGCAAATTATTTCTAGTGGCTAGCTGCAGTTAGGAGCTGCTTGATCTGCTGAAATAAAACCAAATGTTGTATTCTGAAAAAAAAACATGAGTATACATTTTGCGGCATAACAGACATCGCACCCTCAGAATTACTATAGCATTGAATTCCTTTTAGTGCACTTTTGAGTTTCTATGTAAATTCATTCAATACTTTTTTGAAAAGGATGTGCAGTGAATTCAATTAAACTCAATGCACACTTTCCACTTTTTTACTTGTTTTTAAAGGATTTATTCAACTTTATGCAAAATCTTGACTTTTCAACAAGCCAAGCTTTTAGCATATTAAATTTATTCCCAATTCACAAACCAAGTCAATAAAGTCTCATAGTTTTGCTAAATTTCTCCGCCACATAACCTGTAAACTGTATGCAATCAATTCTCAGTGAGCTTGTGTAGGAGTCCGAGCGAGATGAATCGGGGTTCTCCCAAGTCACAAGTAGGGGGGGTGGTTGGCCAAACCATATTAACATTCACCCAAGTGTATCTCTGGCCCAAAACAGAATATCGGCATCACATTATCTGACAACCTAAAATGTACTTATAACCCTAGCCTTTCACCACCATTTTGAGGCACAGTTGCTGATGGTGATGTTTAATGATGTCAATAAATCCTCGGGGAGTACCATGAGATGAATCATACTCATCATGTAATAGTGTATCATCATCACCACCTCATAGATAACACGCTCTCATACCCTGTAATCAGATTCACTCTGTGATCTGCTCTACCAACCTATAATTTATTATCATTTTTATGAGCTTGTCTAACACGAAGATAGGGCTGTAATCATCGGAGTGTAATTGCCCTCAGAGGTTTTAATGAGTTTCAATACGTGACAGGTGTTATATTACATTGAATTAAATTACTGACACTGTAGCTCTCTAAGTCTGCTGAGAACATAAATTATAAAGTAAAGTCTCCATCAATAAGTCTGTATCATTGGATGCCTGTCAGGTATTTTCCCAGACATCGGCTATATGCCGGTACTACTATGCTGAGTATACTTGAATGGTCCAAAATTACAGATTCCCCTTATATATCCCAGACAAACATTCAAACTAATTTTCTGACAGCATTCAATTGAAAACCCTATGCATTTAATCCAAATGTGATCAGGGCCAAACGTTTTTTTTTCATCACAAATACTTTAGGTCTTGTGGATTGGTAGCAGCAATCATGCTCATAGCCAGATTGTGTTGCGAGATTATCCTTCACAAATCTTTTGTCCATTATACAGACTCCTGAAAGCGGTGCTGAAGTCTTCTTGTGTAGCTCAAGTTCTGGTATCACAATCAGACGACAAGACGGGCACGTCACCCAGGACTTCACATGGTCTCAGATCTCAGACTTTGTCGCTAACAAAAAGTCCTTGCACATCAACATCACTAACAAAAAACTGTCTACAAAATGTATTCTGGTGAGTTTGATTCTGTGATTACAGGATTGCTAAGCTTGCTTTCAATGATTTCTGGCAATCTGGAGTAGGTAGGCCTACTATGTTAAATAAGAAATTTTTTTCACTCCTTAGGCGATTTTTTTCAAGGGTGTTATTTTTGTGATTTACAGAATTTTGCTGCTACTAAGAAAAATTACAACACTAATGACTGCCTTGAACCTAATTTTCACACCAAAGGGTTACTCAATCTCTTTAATTCGTACTGCTGTTCTTTATTTACTATGGTAATATTTTTCAGGAGGATTTGGAGACAGCTAAATATGTACACAGGATATTTGAGCTTCAGCAGGAGTTTTTTACTGACACGTCTCAGACGCATTTACTGTACAGGTATTATTTAGCTACTGTGTTTGGTCGATTTATCCCTTGACAAAGATATCGATGTCTATTTTAAAAGCCTCTGTAGAGACGTAGAACATAGTATTCCACCAGGACTAGAAACGGATAGTGATGAGATTTTATCTCCCTCGATAATGCTAGGGAATTTGTAGTCCCTGTTAAAACTGTAAGCGCTTTGAGGGATTGCGTCCACTAGAAGCATGAGGTCGCAACTCCTGATTTGTTGCTCACCTCACTGTATCAAGCTTTATCATAATAAATTATCTCATTCATGATTGCTTGTTATCTTTGGTAGTGATGAGGAAATGTCTGCCCAACAAGATAACAGTGAGCCACTACTAGCACCTGACAGGTAAACTCTAATACAACATAAACATGTGTAACTTACCCAAGTGGTGTCAAATATCCAGTTTGCCCCCATTATTATCTCTGTGTACTTTAATTGGTGTTAGACCCTCTATCCTTGCTCAGTTCTGCACTGTCCTGGTGGCTGAGGCATACTGTAATTTCCATTTTTTCAAACCATAGAACATTTGAGGATCGTGGGTATACAACATTATGTCGGAAAATCGTTTGTTATGATTGTTTGTCATGATCGTTTGTTATTCATGATTGTATCTTTGGATAGACCAATCTTTAAACACTTGCTTTTACGATTTTTCCAGACATGAAAGGCAATTGAGTAATCTCAGCACCAATGAGCTCTATGACAGTAGCACATTGAGAGCCAACAGAGATAGAGAGAAGGCTGTAGACGTCATTGAGGAAGAGCCCAGTATCACATCAAGCACACAAGGTATTTTTCATTCTGCTCTTTGATTAAATATGTGTTGACATCATTGGCACCTAATAATTATTATATGACTATGGTTGGCACATTTTACATAAACTATATCATGCAAGGCATGGTAGATCCTTTGTTATATGGATGGGAATCTTCTTCGGTACTGGACAGAAATTTTTCTCACAGTCAATTGAATTTTATCCCAATGTCAAACTCTATCAATCGTGCATTGTATCATTATCATATTATCACATTTCAGACATACATGAGGCCTCCGGTCGGTTCGAAGAGAGCGGCGATCAGCGGGCATCAGGTGCAACACCCGACCTCCTTGATAATCAATATGATGACGAGTACGCCACTATGAAGTTTAAGTCAGGCCCAATATCCCAGCGTCCCCGAGCTCAGACAGCGTCACTCTATCTGGACAGCAGTCAGACTCCGATGTTAGATCAGCTACATAAGAATGATTTACTGCACAGGAGTATGACAGCGTTACAGGAGTATAGAGACACACTGGAGCAGCAGCAGCAGGCACAGCAGGGGCGTCAGGTGCAGGGTCAGCGACCCGCTGTCACTACTGCTGATAACTTCATCACTACAGCTCATAGTGTATGTAGTAAAATATCGTATTTATTATTCATTCATTATTATATTATTTATTATGTAGCTTGTATCGTATGTGTGTAGTATGTAGTATGTATCTAGTATGTAATATTGTATTTATTGCTAAGACATCCCAATATGAGAATATTTTCATGTCACACTGTTGCTGTTCTGTGATATATGGTATTATATTATATTATGGTATATGGTATTATATTATATTATGGTATATGGTATTATAGTGTGAAGAATGTGAGTTTCATTGCTAGCATTGCTAAGGGTGCACAAGACAGTATATTTATACCAGGCTATAAGTTGATCCACAATCTCGAAGACGTCTTGAGCCAATCAGTCAATCTTGGATTTCCGATAGCCTGGTAGTATCACTGGCCTAGACCCTCTATATTAACACACTCCAGAAAAATTAGGTGCAAATGACTTGATACTGTTCAACATGAAAGGGATTTATCATGCAAATTTTAAAAAGTTTTTTTTTTATCTTTTATGTTTGCGTTGAGTTGATTTTATCCTCTCTGCTCTCTATTGTGTATTTACAGCAGCCGAGAAGCGCACTTTTACCTCAGTACGCAGGCAGTGCTGATCACTTAAATCTCAGTTCATCTTATCAGATGGCTGCAGCTAGCCTTCTGTCTCGTAGTATGCACGGCTTAGAGCTATCATCTCAGCAACACAATGCTAACGGGCTGCCATCCTACCGTCCCTCACCCGATTACGATAAGGTGATGAGAGAGAGGGCTATGCATGCTCATGCATACATGCCTGAAGCTTATAATCAACAACAGACAGTCAGAGAATTACAGGAGGGCATTCCAACCGACCCGAGGTAAGTCAAGTGTTTACAAGAGTGTAACAAATTTGTGAAGGTTTAGAAAAACCTTTTCAGATAAACGGAATTCATATAAATAGAGTTATTACAATGCCAAAATTGAGTCCATTTTTTCTGGTGTCTTCATTAAGATTTTTGTCTGTCTCATATACAGTATGGAATTTTTGTCAACATCGAGTACAACTCTTGTCGAGATTTCTGGTTTTACTATTTTGTGGTTTGGATTATAATTAGGAGTTGCTAGCTCATCGAACGTAGTTGTCAATGAGAAAGCAACTCTGCTTTTGTTTATCAGACATATCTCCCGGATCATTTTGCCTGCATTGGAGCACTGTTCACAGTCGAGGGGGAGCAACTCCAAATGCAGGCAAAATGGATCAAACTTGATCTAGATATTTGATATGCTTCAGCAAGGAGTAATAGGTCTCAGGGAAGTCATTCCTGTTTTTATATGCTTGGAGTCTACTTCATCACGAGAGAGTATAAAGATAGACCAATGTGTATACCTACAAATACTATCAGATCAGTAACGGTCATAATGGGTGTTTGTTATCTCCATTCCAGGTCACTTTTTGCCCGGTATTCCAGCCAGCTAAATGAGAATACTTCAGACACCAAAGAACCTCTATATGCTAATCTACAGCAATATCCTCAGGCTATAGTGAGTATAGTGACTTTGTATCAGAGTTTAAAAGAGTAATATTGTGTATTCTCAAATAATATGCAGATTGTAATGGAACAAAATATTGAATAGCTGGTAGAGACACCTTTAAATATTTGTAAATTTTAAATGCTGAATGGAAATTTTGAGAAAAGCTAATAAATGAAACCAAAGTTTCAATTTTGCTATGAGGGAATAAGCAAAACCAATATTTTTTCAAAGCATTCAATATATATATCTGATTTAGGAATGAAAATCTTGAATTTCATAAGAAATCGCTGCAATCGATGCACTCATTCATCAATGCGGGGTTAAGTGCATGTTGCTACATTTACATGACACCCTAATGCCATGGATTCCTTTTGCTTCATATGTGAGCATGAGGGGTTATTAGACCCTACGGAATTTCAGTCATTTTATATCAGATAGTTAATAACAATGGCCTCATTCATAGCATAATGACCTCTGACAACTTACATACATGAGAAGCACTTTGACAGAAGTATGTACTGCGTGTAGAAATACATCGCTTACTGCGAGATTTATAAAAAAGACTTCACTGAGATCAGTGTGTAGTCAGACTTCATTGACAACAATATACATGTGGGAAGGCTCATGTGTATCATTATCCTCTCATTGAATGATGACTTGCGAGGACATACTTCACTTCTCTGTTTGACTGTCACCTGTTGATGGACTTTGCTACAAGCAGCATGGCATATTTAGACTGACTGTCACGGCTTCAAACATCATCACTATCACCACCATTACAAAGTCAGGGCTGTCTTAATAGTCGAACCGTAATTGGGGATTAGTTAGCGCCAATCCACTATTGAGGATTCCACACAGATGCTTAACTTTGAGCCCTTTAATCATCAGTATAAAACACCGGGTTTATTAGGATTTTATCAAGCATAAATGTAATATAATTAAGTATATTAACTATTTTAATTTTTTCGCTTACAGCTGATACATTTTTTCTCTTTTTACAGCAGCACAGTGAACAGAATTCTATAGTAGACAGGGATCAGCAGCCAACTCCATATCAGAACCACACATCAACAACATCCCCTTCAGCTGCAGCACATAACCAACAACTACTCTATAATACTGCAGACTATCAATATAACTATCACCAGCCTCATCATCAATATAACAACCATCATACATCTGCTTTATCCGGCGGCACTGACACACATGAACAATTCTACACATCTAGTGGTGAATATCAGCCGCAGCACAGCAGTACTGAAAACTCTCCTAGAGTTGGCTCCTATCTTACTAATGCAGCAGGAGCTGGTGTAACGCCCGACTTAATGAGAGAAATCCAACATCATCAGTACAGAGGTGAGCTTTAAGCAAACAGTCAGTTATCTTAAATATTATTCATGTAGTTGGAACAAGGGGGTGAATTAAATTACAGGATATCATCACAAATCTCCCCTACTGTGGGTTAAGGTGGAGCCATGCCCAGTAAAAATAACCCACACTCGAAGGCCCAGCTATAAGTCGAGCATGATTGTATGATGACTATCACTTTTTGGTTTTTGTTGCTACATGGTAGACCGGTGTGAAATGGCCTCGAGTATCGTATGATGATGAAAATGAATGTTGAAAAGTATCCCAATATGCATCATTTTGTAATTTTCAGCATCTCAGTCAATGGTAGCACACGTTTCTAGGAACACCAGTCCAAAATTACATTGCGTTAACATAACATATTGAATGTTCAGGAGTCATTTTGACACTTACTCATCTATTGACTAGTTTTACCAGTTTGCCTCTGGCGTAATAAAAGCACAACAGCTCCTCTGTGTAAATTTATCCGAACTGATGACCAAGATTCACTTGCCTGCTTTGACAGAACATCGGAACTGCTAAGTAGTTGGGAGTTGTTTTACCATTGCTGTGTATTTTTGGGTTTGCTTGGTATTTTGCAATGTATTTTTTCCTTTATCTCTCTGAATCTGTGTTTATTTTATATTAGCTCCAGATGTCACAGCTCATCACGATCATTCTGTGTACATACCGGAGAGTCCGGACGTGATATCCCGTCGTCATCACCTCCGTCCACCACCAGACCCATCATCTACCAGCCCGCCCAGCTCACAGCCTACCGGGCAGGGTCTGTATCAGAGCTTCGATAACCTGGCTCAGCTGTCGTCTTCCTTTGTGACTGCGGGAGATAGGAGGAGCGGCAGGAGTGACAGGTCAGCGAGGTCAAGAGGCAGCAAAGCTGCAGACCGATCGACTGCCAACTCTCCTCACGGTTCAGCTCACGGCTCAGCAAGATCCAGTCAGGCTAGTGTCAGGTATGATGCAAACAATGCAGACTTTTTCCACTTTTAGTCATACCTTGAATTCAGCATCACAAGCGTCAAATGTACAGAATATTTGTGAAACAAAACCGCAGCCTAACCTCTATTTTTTGTGTAACTGAGAAGTCCCAACTCATTTTGCATTAAATCCATTTCTGCCAGCAGCATGGGCAATGTCTAGGGGTGAATTCACAACCTACTTTGTCCACTCTGTGAAAGTCCTGGTGATATAGGAACAACTTAATCACATCCTACAAGAAATGCTTGCCCGCCTATCTCCATGACAAACTGAGTATCAGAGAGATACCTAAATTTCAACTAATGAAGTTTATTTCTACTTCAAAAGGTGGCTGTACGGTCATGTCACCTGGTGGTATGGTCACATGACCATATTGAGGGGATAGAATAGAGAAAGGTTAACTCTGGATATTTCATATAACATAATTGTGGTAATACCGATATTGATGACCGTGGATATATGACTATAGTTCAAGTACCACCCTGTGTTTTCTCTTCCTATAAGCTCACAAGGTTTAATATTTGCCTCCATTGTCAATTGTGCATAATCCCGATACAGTTTTGAATATTTTCTTAGA
>ERZ1740070.2336-NODE-2336-length-10961-cov-9.038786_pt1 | contig 10961 bp, 12 predicted proteins | sample MGYA00581734_ERZ1740070 | MGnify/ENA primary metagenome ERZ1740070 (study PRJEB43018, sample SAMN04849744) | marine metagenome | isolation source: floating plastic debris | place: Pacific Ocean | collected 2008-09-01 | study: EMG produced TPA metagenomics... | reverse complement strand
GGCGTTCTCTTCGTGTGCTTCGTGCGTGGGATTGAACGAAATCGGACGTGTTCTCGCGTACTCGATCTGTCGAGCGCGATCAGCCGAAGCTCCGCCCGCTCTCGGGGTCGACCATCTTCCAGCCCGTTGCCCGACATATCTTGCTGAGTACCGGCCACGCGATGTCAGCCTCATCGATCGTCGCCATCGCCTGCGTGATCTCGTCGAGCCCGTGTGGCAGCTCGACGGTGAAGCCGGGCCCGAAGTACGCGTCGGTGCCGGTGCTGCGCGTCTTACCGTCGATCGAGGTGTTGTGGATCGCGAGCGCCGCCGCGACTTCTTTCCGCGTGCCGATCGGCTCGAGCGGGTCGCCGGGTGTCTCGGCAGGACGCATCAAAATGATCTGTCGCTTCGGCACGGGGAGTTACTCGCTGTCCTCTTCGAGATCGTCGGCCAAAAGCTCGACCGCCTGATCGAGCAAACGCTCAAGCGGCACGGGCTTCTGCATGTAGCCGTCCACGCCGATCTGCTCGGCGTACGCCTGGTGCCGCTTGCCCTCGTTGGCCGTGACCATGATGACGTACGGCGCATCCTCGTAGCCCTTGATCTTCTCCAGCGCGAGGAAACCGCTTCGGCCCGGCAGCATCATGTCGAGGATGACCAGGTCGGGCAGATCATCATGGCACGCGCGCACCGCGCCGTTGCCATCGCCGATCTCGCGGACGTCGGCGCCCTCGGCGCGGAAGGCAGCCGCGATCGACTCGCGCACGTCGCGGTCGTCATCGACAACAACAACGCTCGCACCATCCAACCGTTTCTCGAGCATGGGTTTCGCGTCGGACATCGAGCCCTCCTTGGGTCTGGTTGTAGTGTACGTGGGTGGAGCCGGCGTCCTCGGGCCACTCGCTACGGCAGCCGCTCGGTACCGTGCTCCGCGAGCCACGCCGCGTCGGCGTTCGATCGCTCGACCAGCGCCTCGACGTCGGCCTCGGTGAGCCAGTCGAGCGAGGCGAGCTTCTCCCGCAGTGCCGGCGGGAACGGCCTGCCCGTCCGCTCGTGCCGCGGGCGGCTCTTCCAGATTCGGTGCATCCAGAGGTACTGTTCCGGTGCCCGGCGGACCATCTGCTCGATCGCCCGGCGATAGCGGGCGGTGATATAAAAAAGCGGGTCGGGCGCGTGGGCCCAGTCGTCGGGGCCGAAGACGTCGACGATGTCTATGCGGTAGCGGAAGCCGTCGCCCGCGTCGGGGGCGCTGAAGCCCCTCGTGACCGGCGGCTCGTCCCGGCCCGCCATGCCCACGCGTCGGGCCGTGCCGCACACGAGCGTCGCCTGCTGCTGCATCGCGAGCAGGCCGACGGACTTGTATGTGCTCGCGAGCCGACCGAAGAAGGGCACGAACAGCCCCCGGTCGCCCGCGTTTTGGTCGGCGACGAACGCCATCGGTTCGCCCGCGCCCAGGATCGCGGGCGCACGCTCGGTCGCGCCGAACTTGTCGAGCAGCTCCATGCCGCGGCGCATGCGCGTGCCGCGGAGCCAGCGGTCCATCGGGGCCGAGTCCAGCGGGCGGTAGAGCGCGTGCACCGGGAAGCCCAGCACCGCGAGCGTGTAGCCGAGCAGCTCCCAGTTGCCCGTGTGCCCGGTGATCAAGAGCGAGGGCCGACCATCGCTGAGCACGCGCAGCGCATCAGCGACATCGTCGAGCTCGCAGTGGTGGGGCCAGGCGTCGTCGGTGATGAGCCGGGGCGTGAACGCGACCTCCACGCCGAGCTGAAAGAGATGCTCGTACGAATCGATCGCGATTTTGCGGTACCAGTCCTCGCCCTTGTCCGGAAACACAAAGCGCAGGCGATCGATGGTGCGATCGAGGCGCTTTCGATTGGGCGGACTTCCGGCAAACGTTCGGCCGAGCGCGCCCGCGGTGTCGAGGCTCGTGCGCATGCCCGCGATCAGCGGCAGCGAGATCGCGGCGCGAGACGCGACATAGACCGGGCCGTGCGTCCACTTGGGCAGCCGTTTCTTCGGCTTGCGGGGTTTGGGCGGCGGCGGGTCCGCCGGGCGCACGCCAGCGAAGGGGTCGCGCAGCGACGGCTCGCTGGCAATCTCGCCCGCGTCGCGGTCATCGACCGGTTTTGCCTGCATGGGTGCCCTTTAGCGGCGGATCGGCGCGGTGGTCCGGCCGAGCAGCGTGTAGAGGCGGTTCTCGTTGAGCACGGGAATGCTCGTCGACTGGGCCGTCTCAAAGAGCTCGTTGTACTGTTGGAGCGCGCGGTCCAGACGGATGTACGCCTGAAGGACCTCGACCGGCGAATCGACCGGCGGCCGCGGCGGCAGGATCGGCGGCTGACCGAGCACGAGGAAGTCCACATCGCCGGTGAGATCACTGGCGATCTGTCCGCCCCAGCCCTCGATCATCGCGCGGATGTCCGACGCCTCGCCCGGTGTGGCCCGGCTGTCGCGGTTGGCATCGAAGTTGCCGAACACCACGAACGAGTACACCTTGGTCGGGTCGTACACGGGGTTGGCGATCACGTCGCCCGCAACGATCGGGTTGCCGCGGAGCTCGGTGAGAATGCGGCAGGTCGCGCTGCCCGCACCGACGTTGATCACCTCGATCGACGCCTTGCCGGGCGGGTAGACGCCCTCGTCGTTCGGGCGGATCGCGCTCGCTTCCGTATAGATCGAGAAGGTCATGCCGAGCACGATCTTGTCGTTTCGTCCACGCGAGATGGTCACCTGGCCCTCGCTGGCGTTGACGCTCAGCACGGTGCCGTCGACGAGCGCGAACTCGTCCTCGCCGCGGAAGACCTCTTCGCTGCGCTCGCCGCGGAGGGCTTGGAGCTGATTGCGGAGGACTTGGTTTTCGTCTTCGAGCCGGGCGATCTCTTCACGGCGGTTTGCCTCACGCTCGGCAGCGTCGGCGCGCACGCGATCGATCTGCGACTCGTAGTCGCTCTCGGCGCCCTGCACGCCCTCGCGGTACTGGTCGACTTCGTCCTTGTAGATGCCGATCTGCGCCGTGAGCGATGCGACGGTCTCGTTGTGGCGGTCCTCAAGGCGGGTCACGCGGTCGAGCTCGTTGGTCAGGTCCTCGCGGAGTGTGGCCAGCGACGCGTCGGACTCGGCGAGCCGACGCTCGAGCGACTGGATCGCCGACTCACGCGTGCGGACGACTTGCAGCAGGCTTCCCGAATCGGCGCCCTCGATCGCGCCGAGCTTCTGTGCCATCTGGTCGGGTGTGTCGCGGGGCGTGCCGGTGAGGCGACGCATGGTCTCGCGTTGCGCGTCAGCCAGGTACGCGACGACCGACTTGTTGTCGCGCGAGGCGAGGTCAGCGATCGCGCGGATATCGTCGCGTTCGCGCTCGTTGCCTCGGACGAAGCGGTCGGCCGCTTCCTGGGTCTCGGCGAGCAGGCGCTCTGCCTTGTTGGATTGGCCGTAGAACACGAGCGTGAGCACGAACAGCGCGAGCGTGAGCACGCTGAGGATCGTGATCGTCACACCAACGCCGATGCTCGCTCCGGTGCGGGCTGCCATAGTTGATCTCCAAAGGCTCAAAGTCGGGACCGCTCATGGGGGCCCGGGGGGTGCATTCGGCTGGGATCGACGCGGGGCGCGCGGCTCCGGTCGGCCCGCAAGTCTCGGCGGGGCGGGGGCGATCGTCAACCGGCGCGGACAATCGGGCGGGGTATTCTCAAAACCGGCCGGCTCACCAGCTGGCCAGCCGACCGCGCGAGACCTGCAGACACCCGCACCAAACGCCCATCCACAGAGGCCCATACGCCCATGCCGACCTCCCGTTCCGCCCTCGTGCTCTGCCTCGCAGCCCTCTCGCCCGCCGCCGCCGCGGCAGGACCAACCACCTACGCCCACGACGACGGCGTCGGCGGCTCCAACATCGGGCCCGCCGGCTTCGACGCCACCGTCACCTGGGGCAACTACTTCTACGTCGACCCCGGAGCCGGCCTGCTCGCGGATCGCCTCTGCTCCATCGAGGTCACCTTCGCAAGCACCCTACCAGCGGGCCGAGATATCACGCTGATCGTCTTCGACGACCCCGACAACGACGGCAACCCGCTCAACGCCGTCCCCGTGCTCGTCCAGCCGGCCGTGAGCATCGCGACGCCCGGCTTGAGCGACTTTGCGAGCTACGCGATCCCGGAAACGGTTGTCTCCGGAGGGTTTATGGTTGCCGTGGCGGTCGCCGCGGCGGACGGCGAATCGGTCGCGCGGGGCGATCGGAACGTTGTCTTCCCGCCCATCGACCCACCCGGCGGCGAGAACTCCTGGCTCTTCTACGACGGCATGCCCACGCTCGACCCGGGCATCGCCCCCTTCGCCCTCCGCATGGCCGACGGCCCGTTCAAGGACGACTGGATGCTGCGGGCGACAGCCGTGCCTGCGCCGGCGGGCGTCTTTGGGCTGATGGGAGCGGGCATGCTCGGCCTGCGCCGACGTCGCTGATTGGTCACTGTTAGGTATTGGTGGCGGCGTGCTTAGCGCAGCCTTAACATAAAGGCGTGCAGGTCATTGTTGACGCCATGGATGGTGCGAACGGCTCTGTGGGGGTTACCCCCACAGGGGTGATCGTTGTTCGGCTGCTCGCCTCGGCCCTGATGGCCGCGGTCATCGGCTGGGAGCGGTCGTTCTCGCAGAAGCCGGCCGGTGCCCGGACGATGATCATGATCGGCGTCGGGGCCGCGGCTTTCGCGCTGCTGGGCGAGGAGCTGCTCGTCGCCCGGGCCGCGAGCGAGGGCGTCACGGCCGATCCGACCCGAGTGCTCGCCTACATCATCTCGGGCGTGGGCTTCCTGGGTGCGGGCACGATCTTGCACTCCAAGAAGTCGATCTCCGGGCTCACGCCCGCCGCGACGATTTGGGCGGTCGCGGCCCTCGGCGCATCCTGCGGCGTGGGCGAGCTCCGCCTCGCCTGCATCGTCTTCGCATTCATCGCCGGGACGATGATCCTGCCGCATCTATTCTGGAAACTCGGCGACCTCGAGTTCCTCGGCGATGAAAGCGGCGATGACGCCAACGCCCTCCGAGATGCCGAGGCTGCCGGGCCCGACGCGCGGTAGTCGAGCACGCAGCCGCCCGCGCTGTACCCGCCCGCCCAGGAGATGCCCATGCCACTCTCGCTCGCGCCGCACCACCAACGTGCGCTCGACGCATTCGTCGCGCACATGCAGCAGCAGCCCGAGTCGCTCGCGGTCATCGTGGGCGGCTCGCTCGCGAAGGGGTGGGGGACGGACGCGTCCGACGTCGATGTGATGGCCCTCATCACCGACGAGGCGTTCGGCGAGCGCTACGCCCGCGGCGACCTCGCGTGGTACGCCCCCGAGTTCGCCGACTATGCCGGCGGGTTCGTCGATGTGAAGTTCATCGACCAGAAGTACCTCGACGACGCGGCCGACCGCGCCAACGAGCCGACGCGGGCGGCGTTCACGAACGCGGGCGTCGCGTGGACGCGCGATGCCAACGCGTCGGACTTGCAATCACTCGTGGAGCAGATCGCCACGTACCCTGAGGCGGGCGTCGAGGATCGCATCGCGCGGTTTCACGCCGAGCTGGTCGCGATGGATTGGTACATCGGCGAGGCCGACAAGCGAGCCAACGCGTACCTCGCGTCATGGGTCGGCTCGCGCGCGGCCCTCTTCGCAGCACGCATGATCCTCGCGCACAACCGCGTGCTGTTCCCCTTCCACAAGTGGATGCTCCGCGCGCTCGAGGACTGCGCCGAGCGGCCGGCGGGCCTGCCCGAAGCGATCGACCGCGCGGTGCGCACGCCGAACGTGGAAACCGTGCGCAGCCTCGCGTCGCTCGTGACCGAGTGGCGAGACTGGCCGATGTACCAGGGCGGCTGGGCGATGGGGTTTATCGAGGATGTCGAGTGGGCCTGGCGGTATGGCGAGGGGCCGATCGACCACGTCTGATCGCCAGGTCTGCCAGTGAAGGGGACCGGTAATCCCTCGATTGGCTGGCCGCGGGCACCACCCTGTGGTAGGGAATTGGTGAGATTTCCGATGTGGTGGTTGGTGTCGTCGTGCGCTGCCAGTCCGCCCTGTCGTGAGAGAGGATCACCCGCCATGAATCGCAGTTCCCACACGCTCGTTTGCCTCGGTGCCCTAGCCGCGCTTGCCGCGTCGGCCGGTGCCGGCGTTCGCCTTACCGACGTCTTCCAGTTCTCGACCTTTGCGAACGGCCAGCCCTTCGGCGGCCAGCTCTGGGATACCGAACCCGGCCCGACGTTCGGGATCTGGCTCTCCGTCGACGGCGTGCCGATCAACGGCGTGGCACCGACGACGGATGCGAGCATCGACTTCGAGCTCACGCCCGGGTCGTACGCCTTCCAAATGTGGGGTGCGGTGGGAAGCGCCGGCTCCATCCCGCATGCTGGCATGAACTTGTTCTTCGGCGACTCGTCCACGGCCGGCATCTCGGTGGTCGCCGAGGCACGAAGCGACATGGGCCCCGTGCCTGTCATCATGGCCAATGACTTCGCAAGCACGCCGACGCCAGCGGGCAGCGGCCCGGCGTCGGGCTCGCTGAGCTACTTCGACGCGGACAGCGGCCTGACGGTCTCGCTCGTCGATTACTTCTACGCCAACCCGCAGGTCTTCAACGACGACCAGGTACAAGGGTTCAACCGTGTGCCGGGCGGCGGGCCCGATTTCTACGGCGAGTTCACGCTCCGCGTCATCCCCGCACCGGCAAGCGGCGCGGCGATCGTCGGCATGGCTGTGCTTGGTCTGCGTCGCCGGCGCTGATACTGTTGATTGCTCCCTTCCCATGACGTGGCGGGCAAACCACGAAAGGAAGGTGCACAATGGCACGACAAGATCGCTTTCAACGACGACTGCTTTGCGCCGAACCGTTTCGAGTCCACGAGCAAGCGGAAGCGCGGCTTCCCGTCGGAAACCAACGTTAAACGCGGTGACCGCGGCGTCGAGACCGAAGCAGGATTCAAGGAGTTCTGCGAGAAGCTCGGGCGAAACGACCCATGCCCCTGCGGCAGCGGCCTGCGGTTTCAAGAAACGCTGCATGACATCGGGTCGGTTTTGATGGTGTGAACCGCCATGACTACCGCCGCGACTGACACGAACCTCCGCCCGGCGCACATGTGCCGGGCGGTTTCTTTACACCCCCCGATCACTCCCACCTAGCTCTGCGAGCTCGTCCGCATACCGCTCACGCAGCGGCTCGATCACCTCAGAGAGAAACCGCTCGGTCTGCTCGACCGACCGCCCCACGTACCGCATCGGGTCCATCAGGCCCGACCAGTCCAGCTCGCGCGTGAGCGCGGGCGGATGGAACGCCGGGTCGGCTTGCAGGCGGTCGAGCAGGTCGTTGTCGAGGCCCTCGCTCTTGACGCGCATGCCCGCCTCTTGGGCGTGGGCGCGGATGATTTCGTGGTACTCCTGCCGATCGCCGCCCGCCTTGACCGCCTCCATCAGGATGTGCTCGGTCGCGAGAAACGGCAGCTCGGCCATGAGGTTCCGTCGCACCATCGCCTCGTGCACGACCAGGCCCGAGGCGACCTGGTGCATCAGGTCGAGTGCGCCGTCCAGGGCGAGGAACGCCTCGGGCAGCGAGAGTCGGCGGTTGGATGAGTCGTCGAGCGTGCGCTCGAGCCATTGCGTGGCGGCCGTGTCGTAGGCGTTGCCGACGAGGTTCATGACGAAGCGCGCAAGGCCGCAGATCCGCTCGCACTTCATCGGGTTGCGCTTGTACGGCATCGCGCTGGAGCCGATCTGCTTCGAGCCGAACGGCTCGTCGATCTCCTTGCGATTAGAGAGCAGGCGGATGTCGGTGGCGATCTTGTGCAGGACGGCGGCGATGGAGGCGAGGTCGGCGAGCACAAACGTGTCGATCACTCTCGGGTACGTCTGCCCCGTGAGCGTGAAGCTCTTTGGTGTCATCTCGAAGGAGCCCATATTGCCGCTGGGGTCGGCTGGATGCCAATCGACGATCTTGATTCCAGACCCGAGCTCGTCGAACACCTCCTTGTTCAGCAGGACTTCCGCCTCGAGTCGACTGACAGCGTCGTGATCGTCGCCAAGTAGATTCAAGAATGATGCTTGTGTGCCAGTCGCTCCGCGAAGACCGCGAGCAGCGAGCTCGCAGGTGCGAAGATCGTCGAGGCGTTCGAGCACGAGGCTGAGTTCGTAGGCGTAGCCGGCAAGGCGCCGACCGACGGTCGTGGGTTGCGCTGCTTGATAGTGGGTGAATCCGAGTGTCGGCATTCCGACGTTGTCGCCCGCGCGCTGTGCGACCTCAAGCACGACTGCGGCGAGCTTCGCGCACGACAATCGACACGCCTCAAAGACCGTGAGCAAGTCCGCATTGCACACCACATCCTGGCTCGTGCACCCAAGATGGATGATCGCCTTGGCTTCCGGGCAGCTCTCGCCCAGGCAGTGGACGTGGGCCATCACGTCGTGGCGGAGGTCGCGCTCGAGCTCGGCGGCCCGCGCCAGCTCGGCGTCGGTGATGCCGCGTTCGACGACCGTGCGCAGCGCCTCGACCTGGGTCTTGGTCACGAGCGGCCCGCCGTCGCGATCTTTCGTGACCTCGTGCTGGGCCTCGGCGACCGCGAGCCAGATGCGGCGCCAGGTGTTGAACTTGTGCCGAGGCGACCAGAGCTTGAGCATCTCGGGGCTCGCGTTGCGGGCGGCGAGGGGGCTTGTGTAGGTGTCGTGCGGGCTCGGGGTATCGCTCATGACCGGACGGTAGGGGCGGGCGGCCCGGCCCGGTACCATCGCACCGCACGCCCGCGCCGGCCGCGGGGCAACCGCAGGCCGACCCGCGACGGATGCGTGCATGGAGCCGAATGACCAACGCCTCGCCCCAACCCGACCTGCCCGATGATGCCGCGGGCGGAGATCCCCACGAGGATCTCGACGCGCTGCTCGCCGAGCGGGCACGGGCGGGCGACGCCGACGCGACCGAGCGGCTTCTCCAACGGGCGGCCGATCGCCTCTTCGGCGTGTGCTATCGCATGGTGGGCAACCGCGAGACGGCCGCCGACCTGACGCAGGACGCCCTGGTCCGCATCATCGAGCGGCTCGCCCAATACGACGGCCGGGCCCGATTCAGCACCTGGACCTACACCATCGCCACGAACATCTGCCTCTCGCACCTGCGGTCCGAGAAGTTTCGGCGGACCGCCAACCTCGACGACGCGATGAACGCCCCGCCGAAGGGGCCCGGCACGCCGAAATCGGCCTCCAAGCCCACGGGATGGACGCCCGACCCCAAGAGGCTGAACATCGAGCCGGCCGCGGACTGGCGGGAACAGCAGCGGGAACCCGCGTCGGCCTCGCGCGTCGAAGCTTCGGGCCGGCGCGTTCTGCTGGCCTCGGCGCTCCAGAGCATCTCCGAGGAGCACCGCCTGATGCTCATCCTCCGCGACGGCCGGGGGCTTGAGTACGAGCAGATCGCCCGCGTTCTGGGCATCGCCGTCGGTACCGCTAAGAGCCGGACGTTCCGGGCCCGCCAGGCCCTGCGATCGGCCCTCGAAACACTCAGCCCGCCATCCGATTCCCCCGATTCTGCACATCCCCGAACCCGTTCCGATTCTGATTCGAAGCCCGACCCAACCTCCTGAGCCTCATGAACTTTCCCCGATGACCACCGACCCTCGCCAACCCGGATCGAGCGACCGCACGCCCCGCTTCGATGAGCACGACCTGCTCGCGTTCGTGGAGGATGCGCTGCCCGCTGCGCGTGCCGACCTGGTCCGCCGGACCGTCGCGCGTGACCCGGCGCTCGCAGCCAAGGTCGAGGCGATGCGTGCCGACCGCGCGATGCTCGCCGATCTGGTTGAAGACCGCGCGCCCGAGGGCATCGTCGCCGCGGCCCTCGGCCAACTCGAGCTCGGCGCCTTGCTCGACGCCGATCCGCGGCTGCGGCTTACCAACGCGCCCGCAGGTGATGCTGCGAGCGCCAACGTCGAGCTCGCGCCGATGCCGGGCGATCCGATGTCGGTGCTGCGGGTCGGTCAGCGGAAGCGCGCGTCGCGCGTGCCGTGGACGCCCTTGGTCGGTGTTGCAGCCGTGCTGTTGCTGGGCGTGGGCGTGTGGACATCCGGCCTGGTCACGCGCGACATGCTGCCCGGCGGCTCGGCCGGCGAGAGCGACATGCTCGCCCAGGGCGACATCGTGCCGCCGGGAGTTGGGCGCACGTCCGGCGGGCCCAGCACGCTCGAAGTCGCACCCGCTGTCGCGAACGTCGAAGTGGAAGCGCTCGCAAGCGCCGCGTCCGAGCGAGCCCAGCCGGAGACCTCATCGCTCGCATCGGCGATCGATGCGCAAATCGATTCCCGCGCCGGGTCGGTGCTCAATGGGCAGATCGGCGTTGATGTTCACAGCGACGGCGACGCACAATCCTCCGCCGAGTCGACCTCGCGCGATGGCTTGGCGTTCGATCGTCGGGCGAAGCCCATCGTCGTGGACGCGGCCCGCGCCGCACAGCTCGCCGCGGAGGGCCGCCTTGCGATCCGCGTACCCACCGGCTCGGTGCCGGGCACCTCCATCACCGATCGGCTCGACAAGCCCACCGCCGCCGGTCGGCTCGCGATGCCCGATGCGGACATCGAGCGCGACTCGCAGCTCGCCCGCGCCGTGATCCCCCGGCCCGAGTTTGTCTGGCCGATCGACGCCTTCGCCGGCGGCGACGGCGACGGCTTCGCGCGTCGCCGCGACCCCGCTCGGCCGCAGCGTCCGCCACCCCCGCCCAGCGTGCTGACCGTCGACACGCTCGCCGACGCCAGCGCACTCGAGCGTGCCCGGCTCGCGCTCGACACCGACGCCGCCTTCATCGAGCTCGCCGAGCCAACCGGCCTGAGCGTGCCGATGCAACCGAGCGAGGTGCTCTGGTGGACCCAGCCGGCCGACCGCTGGGCCCCGCGCGTGCGCGTGCCCGTCGTGCTCTACGAAGCACGCTGAGGCTCGCAACGGGGTGACGAAGACGAGCCCCATCTCGCG
>ERZ1740070.2335-NODE-2335-length-10963-cov-8.310781_pt1 | contig 10963 bp, 15 predicted proteins | sample MGYA00581734_ERZ1740070 | MGnify/ENA primary metagenome ERZ1740070 (study PRJEB43018, sample SAMN04849744) | marine metagenome | isolation source: floating plastic debris | place: Pacific Ocean | collected 2008-09-01 | study: EMG produced TPA metagenomics... | reverse complement strand
ATGAAGAATAAAAAATGTTCATATCTGAGACCCAGACCCTAGGAGAAGGCGGCCTACCTCATGCCTCTCCCGTCCTACTTCTATCTCAAATCTCACAACCCTGTTATGGTGCCCTCAATGAAATGCTTTTTCCTAGATAGGTGCCCTAATTCCATCACAGTTTCAGTAGTTAAAAATAGTTCACATAAAGGATTAAAAAACTGAATATTTTCAGTCCCAACTCGTGCCAGGATTTCAAATATCCTAAATGAGAAACTGAAGACAGAGACTAGCAGTTTGTGTTTCATTACTTAGTTTTAGGTGTGCCCATTCAGAAAAGGTAAACTATGCCACTATGGTCAATACCAAGATGTGGCTTCAATGCTTACAATAGACATTTGGTTACACAATGCACATACCGATATGCCAGCAGTAAACCTACATTGGCAATTAGGAGAGAAGATAACTCTGTGTGGGAAAGAAGAGCTCCGTTGTCACCATCTGACATCCGTCATCTTATCAAACAGGACATCAATGTTATTGTACAGCCAAGCAACAGGAGAGCATACTCTATGGAGGTTAGTGTGACTGATTCAATGTATCATGATTGAGTGTTTTGATGATTTTTGTGTCTTGCTGCTAAGTAGGCCTACCATGTCTCCAGTTTTTATGCATATGAGGATTTGAAAACATTAACACGTTCATTATCATGAAGTGAAACTTAAAGCAGAACTCAACCCCCTGAACAACAAAAATGGGCTTATGAGCTAATTAGACACCTTTTCTAATGCTTAAATATACCCCCAAGTATTTAATGTCAAAACCCACCGCACTCCCGACAAAACTCGGTGGAAGTAAAAAAAAAGATGCTGCTGCTCAACAAAATCAAATTAACCTGGACTGACTCGCTTAATATATTATTCCCAGGTCTATTTGACATCATTGTCCAATCTGCTCTTGGATCAGCAATACCATTTTTTTGAATGTGTGTGGAGGTTGTCAGGAGACGGGTGCTTTGTGAATTTTTGCACTTATGGATATTGTCTAGTACCTAAAAAGGTACCAAATAAGCACATCAGCCAAATTTAGCTGTTATGGGATAGAGTTCTGCCTTAAAACCATATTGTCTCTCACACTGTCACTTGTTTACATCAGGAGTACAGACAAGCTGGAGCTATGATAGATGAGGATATCAGCCCTGCTTCTCTTATACTGGGAGTCAAACAAGTTCCCATAGACAGTCTCATACCTGAGAAAACTTACGCTTTTTTCTCTCACACTATCAAAGCTCAAGAGGCAAACATGAGTCTCTTGGACGCAATGTTAGAGAAGGTGAGCCTAGCTCGTTTTGATTAAAACATACATTGAGATGAGAGGCGTACCCTCACTGTTAGAAACTCAAAATCTATGGAAAGCCTCGGATTGAAATGGTGAAGTTCTATTAAAAGTATGAAAAATTGATAGAGTTCATGACCCAATGTATATACAAAACAGTACTACAGCACATTCCATGTGAGGGCAGTTGATAAGTTTGCACATGGTTTCTAACTGTGTTTCATTTTTGGCTTAATTCTAACTAGACTGTAGTGATCAAAGTGATAAGCTATGAAACACGCTCTGGTTATGGACAGAAATTTTTGATGTAGTCTTATGCTGTCTACCTATTATTGCTCTGACTCTGATGATAATGATTTATTCCCTACAGAAAATACGCCTCATAGACTATGAAAGAATTTGTGATGAGTCAGGGCTACGAAAGGTAGCATTTGGTAAATATGCTGGTGTAGCGGGTATGATTAATATATTGCATGGACTGGGCCTTAGACTACTTGCCTTGGGTCATCATACACCGTTCATGGTAAGTATCCTCTACACATTGAACTGCCGAGATCTATTTTTCTAACGATGCTTTGATTTTCATATGATTTCCATATCAAATTAATATTTTTCACAATGCATAGTCTTATCAATTCTGGTGGTCAATTTGGAAAATGCCAAATGGTAATGTGGCTTTGAGAGTGGAGCAGACCATTATCCTAAAGTGGGATCGGGAGGCACATGTTTGGGTTGTGCCTAACAGAATTCCATCCATAGCATCGCCTCCATTTTGTTTCCTCATAAATAACCGATGACTATATTGTAAGCCTCTATTTCATGCAAGTATTTATTGCTCAAATCAATAACCAAGAGGTAACAAGCTCTCTGAACTTTTTGACTGTACTTTCTCGCTTCCGTTACAGTATATCGGGCCTACTCACAACTATCGCACTACCGAGTTAGCCAGGCAGGCCATCAGGGAAGCGGGTTACCAGATATCATTGGGTATGCTGCCACCATCCATCGGACCACTGACTTTTGTGTTTGCTGGTGCTGGAAATGTTTCCCAGGTATTTTGGCAATTACAGTAGTACGATGCAAAAAACAGGTAAAAATATGACTACAATATAATATAATATTATCATGAAATATTATTATAAAACATTACTGTTGCTGCCAATACATGTATGTATATGTATTTTCTGTGGAGTAAATGTTACCATTTTGGTTGAGTGCTATTGGTTATGATATCTCTCACCTTATGTGACAACCTGTTTAAAGTTAATGCTCCACTAATCTTGTTCCTCATAATGAAAGTAAAGCCAGGGTTCCTACGTTGATATCGTATGTTGTCATTGCAGGGTGCTCAGGAGGTGTTCAGGGAACTTCCTGTTGAGTACATAGATCCTCAACATCTACACAGGGTAGCTCAACGTGGAGGTAATAAATCGTGTCTTACTGCTGTGTATTTATGTCTTTCTTCCATAGACATTGAGGTTTCTAGACTGGCAGCTGTGTGCCCTTGCATATTCAGAATTATGATCCTCTGTTACGGCCCTAGGCCCAAATCAGGTTGAAAAATAGGCTATGTGTAAACCAATCAGATCAAGAATTTGGTAGGTTTTAGCAAACAAGCGAACTGATTGGTCAGCTGGTAGGTTTTACAAGACTTGGGGAAACAATGTTTGAATAATATGCTGCCAGTAGATGTGCTATACGCCACGCAAAATTGAGGGTGGTGTTGGTGCACTGCGGGAATCTGATGATTCAAACTTTTTGAAACCCAATGGACAATCTAGAAACCTCAATATCTATGCTTTCTTCGCACATGCTATCTCAAAAACAATACACCGGACCACTTTTCCTAATTCACATTTGTACAGCGTAAGCACCCTATATCCAACAGCTGCTGTTTGTGCATTTACACATCCCCTGATCAAATGGCAGCTCTAGTCTGTTCTCTATTTAGAATATTATTTTTCTTTTCAAAAGCTACTAACAAAGTATATGGATGTGTGGTGGACTTGGCTGATCACCTGGTCAGGAAAGATGGAGGGAAGTTTGATTTCCAGGAATTCCAAGCTCACCCTGAGAAATATGCATCGAATTTTTCCCGGAAGGTCAGTCATTACATCAGTTTGTACTCTTTAAAATTAAAAATATAATAACTTCAGTTACCATCACTCTCAGACCTCTTTGTGCAATGTCTTAACATTCAAGGTCAAACATATGGCGTGTTACAGATATCTTATCAACGAGGAATATTTTATTACACCCTCCACCTCACACTTATGAAATGCGGCTTCTGGTGTGTACCAAGGTGTTCATTTTCTGTAATGTATGACTTCAGTAATTGTGCACCACATTTGCTCTACTTTAGATTGCTCCATATGCCTCAGTTATAGTAAATGGAATATACTATGCACCTAACGATCCTCGTCTTATATCCATACCTGATTGTAAGGAGTTACTCCAGCCAACCGACATGCCATGGCTGCCATCCAGTGCTGGCTGTCCTAGACTTCCTCACCGGTCAGTTGTTGTGTAATACTTACCTGTTAAAATTATCAATAATTTCACACCTGATTGCCTGAGGAGCCTCTGCTGTTTCATATGTCCTTTATTTCCCTTGCATTTATCGGTGAGATATTGACATGTGTCTACAATTCTGTAACTAGGCCAACTCCAACCATGTTACGACCACACTCTAAGACTGAGCAATGTTAGGAGAACAATGGCAGTACAATACTTTATTTTCGAGCGCTCCATGTACCTTAATTTTAAGTTATGTTACTTTCATCATGTGAATGGTTATTTTCCAATGCTTTGTGACAACAAAAAGATATACCATACCTAAAAAAGCGACTAAATAAAAAAATGTTTATAAAATCAGAAAACTTTGATGAAGTTGGCTTGATCAGCTGGCTGTTTGAGATGTTGTTTGATTATTGTTTTCAGATTAGTCGCTCTATGTGATATCTCAGCTGACCCCGGTGGCTCACTAGAGTTCATGCAGGAGTGTACAACCATAGATCACCCCTTCCTGCTTTATGATGCTGAGAGCAATACTAGCAAGGAAAGGTCAGTCATGCACTTTTTCATATTTTGTACAGAAAGAAGAAAATTCCTATATTAGGTAGATATAGTCGGTAAATGTGTAATAGAGGAAAGTTTATAGATGTGGACATTAGATAAAAAGGTGTTTGGAGAAGCTTCATTGCACAGGGGTAGATCTGCAGTGCATCATCGTGTGATTAATACTGTAGCAGCAGCAGCAGGTTTAAAATTTACAATTTGAATCATAAACAACCAACAATGAATTATAAGCTTGTGATTCTAGCATTTTCTTAGGCTCGTACAGAGATAACTCGAGAAACATACACTGTACAGGTAAACGGCATATTCCATAACAACAGATCTATCCTCGATCAATACAATTTCAAACGCCACATCGCTGCCTAGCCTGGACTGTTTTGCAGTCCACACTGAATGTAGTCCATGCATAGCCTAGGCAGGCCTTTTATTGTGATTGGTTGTGATTAGTTGTGACACCTTTGGAAACTGGCCAAGGCAGGTGTTAAAGCAGAAACTATTTTACAATGATTGGCATAAGAGATATTGAGAGATGTCCGCTTCTTTAACAGGCTAGAAACAAATATTACTAACATGATGATATTGTGAGATTCCTGATGATAGAAAAGAACAACCTGCAAAAATATTTCTACTCTACTGCCATCCATCTACTGCAATATTGATTATCGCTAGATTTTATGCGGAAGGTCTGCTGAAATCCTTATGATTGCGTATAATGATCTTTTAACCTACGAGTCGGCCTGCCAAATCCCAGAGGTACTCTGATCTAAATAGATTAGGAGTTAGGACCAAGTCTGACAGGGCGGGTATAATCGAGAATAATATATAATTTTATGTGCTTTGGGGAGGGGGCGTGGGTAGTAACTGTGATTAAATTGTGCAGCCCGTACGTATTTTCAAATACCATGGCCAATTGCAGTGCATGTTTTCCAGATAGCAAACTTGCATGGCTGTATGTGAAATGTAGCAAGGGCATAATCGTCATTCTCTAACAGGTCATGGTTTTCCCAACACTTAAAGGGTCCACCTAAAGGAGCCACGGGTCTTCTTGAGACGAACCTACAGTTTACTTCGATTTTATTCCGAATATAAACCATCCTAACATGAATTATGTCTTTTCACTACTATTATTAATTTGTATGATGTTTAATTGTAGTTTCTCTGGGCCTGGACTATTGATTTGCTCTATTGACAACATGCCTGCTCAAATGCCTCAGGAATCTACTAATTACTTTGGTGGTCTGCTCAGGCCATATGTCAATGATATGGTATGTTAGCCACGTTTTCGCATGTCATATGATTGTAAGGTGAATTGTGTCTAAGACGAAAGTGACGAAAAATTTTACGGGTAAATTATGGCACCACTGCGTTTTAAGTTCGGATAATTCGGCATGTATCTTTTGGTGGATTACTGTTTTCCTAACTAGTCAATACGTCAAATGGTGCTGTTTTTCAGTTCTACATTCAAAATTTTGTTGAATTCATTTGTTTCCAACTTTCTTACATGTATATCGGGGCAAATCATAGAAATATCCCGGACCATCACTATAAATAGTTGGCATTGTTGTAGTTGGCTCTGGCGGAAATGAAACCACTGAAGGAGACTCAATGCTCACAAGATATGCTCAATGTGAGTTCAAGTTCATTTTCACATGCAATACTGTATTTTACATTGACACATATACAGTATTGTATTTTACTATCACACATATACAGTGTCGTATTTTTGTACACATGAGCTACAATGATGTATTTTTGTTTAATTATCGTTGCATTAACTGCAGTTGTATTTTGCTTCTGATATCATTTTTGATAGGATGCATATGCTCTCCAGATCTAGGGTATGAAGTCCCTCCCAACTAATAACAGATATAAAAGCTAGCAGGCAATGCCAAATTAACAACTCAAAACTCACTGAAAACAGCCTGCATCTCAAACGGATTTTTAATTACTTTCTCAATCTAGAAAAGATCCTCTTTTGTTTTGGCATAGACATTGAAACCTCAATATCTATGGCTTTGGTTTAGTTGTGCTTAAAACTTTGTAAATTGAGAAATGCTCTAAGCATGACTTTTGTTATTTTAAAACTGACAGATTTATGTACTTTGCATTTCAGGCTGTAATAACTTCTGATGGACAGTTGACTCCTGATTTTGAGTACATTGCTGATCTTAGAGCTTCTAACAGGTGATGTGACATTTGAATTACATGTAGGTGGCACAATCATTTTTGGGCTTTGAAAATCATAATGTTTGCACATCAGATAACTGAATTTCACCGTCGCTATAAATCATTGAGAAACCGATATATTATTTCAGAATCCCAAGATGACACAGCCCAGTGAACGCTTTTAATTAGGTTTCTTTCTAGAATAAGATTATGACACTTGCGTATACAATCATTTTTTGTGTTCATCTATCTATAATTCCTTAAACACTGAAGTGTTAAGGTTGGAGTTATCCTCCCATAAAGTCAAAATTCTATTTTTGTATGCTTCTCAGCCAAATCTGATTGTCTGTCCATTAATCAGTCGAAGTTTACTGCAATATGAAAGGTTGAAACTAGATTATGACTAGAAGGCAACTTTACAAATTGAAATGCCCTATAAGCATTTTTCAACTTTACTTACATTAGTAGTTGATTTGTGATATGTGCAGAGAGAAGCAGAGACGAGTTGATGCTAGTTCTATGAAGAAGGTGTTATTATTAGGAGCTGGCTATGTATCGGCTCCTGTAGTAGAATATCTCACTAGTCAGGGTTTGGCTGTTACTGTAGGTATGTCCTCCAGATGCTCTACAAACTTACTGATACTTATCTCTGCTTGGTAATTGTGATTTAGTTAATTTGGTACTACACTGTCACTGCTACAGATTTTTACAACCGACATTTTCATAAAGTCTGTTGTTTACCATATGGAATACTGCCAACTCGTATGAACACAATGATCTCCTGACTCTCAGTACTTTAGAAACTAGCTGAATAAGAATGTCAGTTGAGGGATAATTTAATATATTGTTGCAGCTTCAGCTCTACAGCATGAGGTGGATGCTCTTGCTTCACGTTTTGATCACACCAGCCCTGCGCTTATCGACATGCAGAAGGATGTGAACAGGGTGGAGAAGTTGGTCGGTGATCATGATCTGACTATTAGCCTACTTCCTTATGATTATCACCCAGAGATAGCTAAGATGTGTATCAGAAAGAGGAGAGATATGGTTACAGCTAGCTATCTCAGTCCTGCTATGGCTGACTTACATAGAGCGTAAGTAACACTCACTTCTCAGTGTAGTAAGTGAATGAGTATTAACCTTAACCTTAGAGACTAGGGTACTAGGGCTACTTCAGATGCATGCATGAAAAATACTTTGTTTCAACACCTCGATCCCTCGCTCCTATTTCATTAAGGCATGTATTTTTACTGTAGAGGGACAGCTTGTAACACATTCGATGTCTAACTAGGTAATGAGCCAATAAAGATTTGTGATGTATGTTACAGTGCAGTAGATGCAGGTGTGACTATAGTTAATGAAGTTGGTGTAGATCCGGGTATTGATCACTTACTAGCCATGGAGTGTTTCAGACAGGCTGATCAGAAGGGAGGCAGAATAGAAAGCTTTGTGTCATGGTGTGGTGGACTACCCGCTGCAGATTTCTCTGCTAATCCTCTCAGGTAGATTATCCTCCGATTTCTTTACACTAACATTGCTGGCTAAACTACAATACCTTGTTTCTCGTTTCTTGTAATTAAGTGGAAATTTATTGTAACGCTACAGAATATATGAGATGCAGTTAGTTGCTGTTCAGTTCACTTTTCTCCTTATTCATAGCGTATATCTTGTTTTTTTTTATAGGTACAGGTTTAGTTGGAGCCCAAAAGGCGTGTTGAATAACCTTAAATCAGGTGCTAAATGGCTGGAAAATGGCAAGGTAAGCATATAACTACTGTAAAAGTTTGCTACTGAGACGATGATATGTTCCCAAAAAACATAACTTTATTAAAGTCATTTGTTTAGACGAGATCAAGTATGCCTTAGCAATGAGATAAATTTATTATCTCATTCTTGGCCTTAGTGCACCATGGGTTCCCAGTTACCCACTCTTGTTCATTTATTTGACAAATCTGTAATTAGGGTTCTAAGTGGCAAGGCAAAGTGATTATAAATGTCTCACAAAGGGATTGTTTGTGGAAATATCTTGCGTGAGATTATTTGTAATCCTCAATCTCTTATTGTTTTGATGTACCGTTGTGATACTCGATCCAGTACACAGAATAATAATAATCATCACATGTCACACATGTTGATCACATGGTTCTGTGTTGTCCAATCACATATGTATACCAAATATAATATTGTAGTTGAACAATTAGAAGTTGTCAAGTCACAACAAGAGGAAAGATAAATCCTAACAGAATCAGGAGGTGGATAATTCTCCTTCTAAAAAATGAAATTTAAGGAATTCCGTTATTATTTGAATTCGGTTTTTTCCCTAAATCAGCCTTATAAACCTGCCAAAAGCCTATACTTTTGTTTCTGATGCATGCATGCACACATAAATACATTGCATTCCATATGAAAATGCTCAAATTGAGGTTATCATTTGTGTGAAATTGACAATACATGTATGATATGAGCAGTTCATCTAGGCTCGGTTTATGACCTCACTATGTTGTTCATGCATGTGTTATAGGTGATGGAAGTGGAGGCAGGTGGAGCTCTGCTAAACAGTGTAAGAAGCCTAGATTTCTTACCTGGTTTTAACCTGGAAGGCTTCCCGAACAGGGATTCTACTGCTTATAGCTCAGTGTATGGTATAGACAAAGTGCACACCATTCTCAGAGGAACAATCAGGTATACTGTCCACAAATACCACAAATACTTATTACTGCTGACTAACCAAATCTTTTATCAATGCTGGATAAATTTTCATTTAATTCAAGCATTTTTATTTATGAACAGTAATGGTTATGGACTTTTGAATGACTGACTGATTGATGATAATGCACTTCATCAACATTTTTGGAGTTAAACTCGTTGATCAATGTTCTTGTATATATGCCATTTAATGATAATGGACAATTACATATACATGTATATGAATATGTATGATAATTAAGTGTAATACAAACAGACAATAATTACACAATATATACTTAGTGTTATAATGTATATGATATATCATCAACATTTCGTTCCATCCGCAGGTTCAAGGGATTTGCTGATGCTGCGAAAGCTTTTGTGAAGCTTGGGTTAACAGAACCCACTGATGTACCAAGCCTGCACCCTAAAGGACCGTCTCTATCATGGGTAAGCAGGCCTATACTTACCTCATGCAACTCGTTTTATGTGAATGTTACACAGTGTCTTCACAAAAAGGATAGCAATAGATGTCACCCCAGACTTAATAATAATTATTATTAATATTAGGTCTATGGATTTCACCAATCGTTTATTTGTTGAATTAGTCATTATTGATGGATTTATGTTATCGATATTTCACTTTTTAGAAAGAGTTTATCTGTGAGAGATTGGGGATGCCTAAAGATGTGATGACTGATACTGTAAAAGATCGACTGTTTGAGTTCCTGAATCATGACGTCGCTCAGCACAACTGTATAACTCAGTATGTACTACTGACGTACATGTATAATCTAAATAAATAAATATATGAATAGGCCAGCACTCATTTCAAGACATTAGCACGCCCTAAACTTATTTCATGTCAGCTTATCAAATAAGTAATATATTCATTTGCCAGATATAGTCTAGATACAGTATAGACAGAGTTCATGACATAAGATTGACTATAGTACTGATAAATGTTTTAGACTTGGTTTGCTGTCAGATGAGGAGGTAGATAAAAGAGGTACTTGTCTGGAAACATTCTCTAACTATCTCAATAAAAGACTGGCCTTCGGTAAGCTCATGACAGACAGTGTTCAATGTATTACTCCAAGTCTTTGGGTAGTTTTTTTGACCATCAATGAAATCATGTTGGTTAGGTCGCTCAGGCAGAGTTTTTGGCCTTTTGTTTATTGCTGTGTTTTCATGGATTTTCTATGTCATCACGTATTTTATTCTACATATTTATGCTCTTCCCTTAATCACTAGCGAACAGTCCTTAAGCTGTGGGTCTGCTCTTATTCCATCTGGAGAATCTTGAATAATTTTCTGTAAATTGTAGTAACTGAATTTGACTATAATGAATCCAGTGGCTGTATGACACAGAAAGAGATTACTGAACATTGAAATTGATCCGATATTCACCCCTTTAATTATGGTTTTTCAGCTGACAAAGAGTATGATATGATAATTATGCGACATGACATTGGCATTGTTTGGCCTGACAATAAGAGAGATATACACCACGTTGATCTGGTTGTGTATGGTGATCAGGACCACCCAGGCGGCTTTTCCGCAATGGCTAAAACAGTAGGATATCCTACAGCTATAGCTTCAAAGATGATCTTAGAAGGTAACTCCTACTTTTCTGCTATTTTCTGGACACATTATTGTCATCCATTGATAATCTATTATGATGTTAGAGATCATTATTTATGAATGAGTGCAACTA
>ERZ1740070.2334-NODE-2334-length-10964-cov-10.098817_pt1 | contig 10964 bp, 12 predicted proteins | sample MGYA00581734_ERZ1740070 | MGnify/ENA primary metagenome ERZ1740070 (study PRJEB43018, sample SAMN04849744) | marine metagenome | isolation source: floating plastic debris | place: Pacific Ocean | collected 2008-09-01 | study: EMG produced TPA metagenomics... | reverse complement strand
GCAGTGGCACACAGCCCCGAGCAGCAATCAGCGGTACGGTCATGGGGGCTTCAGTGGCCAGCAGTCCTTTGCCTTGGATGAGTGTATTAGGTAGATATGCCCGTAACCCTCGGGCCTGATCGGCTGCGATCGCACTATCCCAGCAAGAAATTAGTTTTAACTTGGGCCATAGTTTTTCCCAATCAACGGTTGCACTATCTAGCAGCCGAGAACGCTCTGGAGACAGCCGAGCGGCTAGCTGCATCTGGAGCTGGTGCCGATGGGTTTGAATGTAGTCCAGCTGCACCCGCAGAAAACTGGGACTCCAAATGGAAATAGTCTCCAGGTTTTCTTCTAGCAAAAGAGTTTGGCACAGGTTTGCCTGAAAGTTTTCTGGGGTTTGGGGCCTGTGGGCATCGGGGGGTAATACCAAAAACGGGGTTAATAACCAGCGCAGCCACCCGTCCAAATAGTCAGCATCGTCCTGGAGCCCCCCGGCCTGCTCCCCCGGTGCTAGCAGCTTGGGGGAAATGCACATGTACACCTTACCCGTCTGAAAGTTAGGCCCGTGGGTAATCAGGTCATAGGCCCAAATACAAAATAGGGTGTTAAAAGATTTTCTGAGGGCGCGGGTGTAGGGTATGCGCTTAGCAGGGCCGCTACTGCCGGACGTGGGCTCATAAAAAAGAACCGGGTCTTCTGTGAGAGTCTTGCCAGCTTCAATCCAGGGCTGAAGATTGTTGTAGGTGACAATGGGAATTTTTTGCCAGTCTGCGATGGAGGTAATGCCTAATGACCGACCATAGTCACTGGAAAGCAGCTTTTTGACCAATACCTGCTGTAGGGTTTGCTGGGCCGCCTGGGGCCGGGCTAAGGACTGATCAAACCGTTTAGCCGTCGGGGCTAGCAGGACAGCTAAACTTTTAATCAGCCAGCGCATCGCCTGCATTCTCCACCACTTTATTTGGATAAATCTCGCTTCTGGCCCTGAGATAGCCCCCGGTACTCACCGCTGCCCCCGGCCCCAAATAAGAGCCTGCCCCAATAAAGCTGTTGTCGCCGATGGTAATAGGACTAACATAAAGCATCAGATTGTCGCGTTTGGGTTTGACAATGTGGCTAGACAGCCCCACCCGATGGCCAAATACCACTCGGTCACCAATGGAGAGCAGCCCCCGATCGGCAATTTCTAACCCCGGTGTCCAGTACACCTGTTGCCCCACCTGGGAACCCCACAGCCGTAGCCACATTGAAAATAGCCCTGGCACCAGCCTCAACAGAGTTTCTAGGGCGGGAAATGCAATATAAACGAGTTGAAACTGATGGCCGCCCCACCAGGGAGAATATGCCTGACCCTGTAAATAGGTGATCCCAGCGCTGAGGGGATACACACGATTGTGGAGCCGATAGGCAACCACAGGGAAACCATAGAGAAAAAAGACACCCAGCACCAGGCTCCAAGGACTGTGGCTCCAGACACCGTAAAGCAAGCAGCCGGCCGCCAGACCCATGGTCAAACCGGGAAAGAGCGATAGCGCTCTACTTAACGGAGTCATGGTTGGACTGTCGTAGGGGACCGATCCAGATAATCGCGCCGGTAACAAGGGGAATCAGGGCAAAGATACCGCCAAAGACCAGGGGATAGGTCTTGGCGGCAGGGACGCTCAAAACAGTGGCAAAGACAAGACCGCAGTAGAACAGTGCCGCAAAGGGAATAGTGCAGATAATAATCAGCATCAGGCGCTCGTTGGATTCTATCGGTGCCATGGGCCAAAAAATGATGGATAAAAATAACGGATGTTTAGTGTAGCGAATAGATAGGCGGTCTCTACGGGCGCGCCAGGGGATAGAGCAGCTGCCGCCACAGGCTGAGACGGCTGGGTTGCCCCAAGGTGGAGGGCCACTCCTCCGACTGATGTAGGGTGTGATGGCAGCGATCCCACAGCTTAAAGTTGGCCCCATAGTTGCCCGCGATCGCACCGCTGTGGTGCCAGCCGTGGTCCTGGGGCAAGATCAGCCAGCCTGAGAGCCAGCGATAGAGACGGCTACCAGGGTCAGGACCAAACCGGCTGTGCCGCCACAGATCTAACGCAGCGGTCAGGCTCACCCCGAGTAAATAGGCAGCGGGATTCGCTAATAGATAGATAAATAGGCCATGTACCCACAGATACACAATCAAACCGCTGCTCCACAGGGTGTTTCTCGACGTGCCCAATACATCCATCGCAGTGACCGTGTGGTGAATCTGGTGAGCCCACCACCCCCAGCGGCTATGGAGCAACCGATGGTTCCAGTAGTACAAATAGTCCACCGCCACAAAGCTTAAGGTAAAGGCAAAAACAGGCTGAAGCCGCAGACTGTGACCATAGCCAGGTAAAAGTTGCTGATACAACGTTTGCAACAGTGTGAGCTGCAGCAGCGGAATGACCAGGCCCTGCACCCACAAACCAGCCCCGTCCAACAGCCAGTCGGCAATTGTTTTTTGCCTGAGGCAGCTCCAGCCGGTTAGCCCCAACAGCGCGATAAATACGATAAAGACAACCATGGCTATACCCAAAATGTGACGTCAACGGACCGATCGGGCAGCGATCGCGGATCCTGTCCGGCGGCAATGGCATCCCGGATAGATTCCACAAAAACATGGATGGTATCGGCGGGGGTGTGGTGAAAGTGGGTGCCGTATTTTGCGATCGCATCCCCCTGCACCCCCAACGCCACAATATCCTGGTCAATAATTCGCTGCGCCGTCCAACGCACCAGGGGTTTTGCCAACCGGGTCCAGATCCCGTAGTTAAACGTGACATCGGTATAGACCAGGGTGGAGCTAGCGGTTTCAGGCACAGACTGGCTAGTAATAAAACAGCGACGATGGGGACCCATGGCATATTCAACGCTGGTCACATTGGGCATATGAAACGCATCCCGATGATAGATTTCATCCCCCTGAGGATTCAAAAACCGGCGCGCCCAGCCCAGATTATTGGTCTCATTACGATAGGTGGCGCTCACCGTGCCCCGGTGGCGTTTTACCGTCATCGCCAGCCGCTGCTGCCGGGCCGTACGAAAGATGCCAGGGTGTACCGATACCGTATGGGGAATATCAATAAAATTCTCAGCGCAGTTGGTAACGTTATTGGCAAAGCGATTGATCACACGTACTGTTTCCCACCCCGGCTGCCGGTAATGGGGCATGGCAAACGGCTGATGGGCCAGGGCTCCTCGCAGCCGCACATACACATAGCCATCCTGCTCACAGGTGTCATACCCTTTGGCACATCGATTTTTAGCCGGTGTAAACCGGTCACCTTCGGCGGGGATAGCCGCTACCTGCCCCGTGGGGGCATATCGCCAGCCGTGGTAGGGGCACTGGAGCTGGCCCTGGTAAACGTGGCCCCCCGAGAGTCGGGTGTTGCGATGCAAACAGCGATCTCTCAACGCGACGGGCTGTCCATCGTCGCCTCGAAAAATCACGAGCCATTCATCTAAAACAGTACGTTGCAAGACAGTCTGGGGTTTAAGCTGTTCACTCAGAGCAACCACATACCAAAAGTCTTCAAACTGAATTGGAGTCGGAGCGACCATAGGGACGGATTTCAAGATCGTGGGTGACATCAAGCTGACAGGCGAGGCGGGCACTGGGGCAGTCTGGGGCCAGCACATCCAGGAGTTCTTGCTCATCGGCATCAGGCGGAGGAGCGTCTCCGGTGACAGTGACTAGACAGGTGCCACAAATACCCGTACGACAGCCAAAGAGAATAGGAGAGTTTTGGATGGTGAGGGCATCAGCGAGCGGAGTATGGGGGCTAAGCGATACGGAACAGTAATCGCTATTGGGAAAAGATATCCTGCAGGACATGGGCTCTTATCTCCCAGCCGCTTCTCTCTGGGGAGAAGGGGCGGCTCCTTTAGGTTCAGCTGTGGCTCCAGATAAGTCAGGAGCGCCATGCAAACTCTCGCCCTTTGGCAAGAGAGGGTTAGAACAAGCAACCCGCGACCACCGCGACGGCACTAGCCCGTTTACATACTTTACATAGCGAGCAATGGGTTCATCCACCGGCAGCAGTCGCTCGGTACTAAAGCGAATATTGTCGTAAATCTTGCCGTCTTCTCCTCGCAGGGCGTAGTAGCTCAGTCGCGTCAGCCACAGCAGCAGGTGGGTAACTACCCAGCCGCCTATACCCGGTCTTTTTCGAGTCACATAGATGGGTTGCACCAGCGTTTCCCCTGAGGTCAGGGGTCGATAGGCATACAGCATATACAGCGGCGGCACCCAGCGCACCTCTTTCATCATGGTCAGTAGCCCCAAACAGCCATGGGCATAGCGCATGGAGTAGGCATAGCGCGGCCCTAAAACAGCGCGACCCAACCGCTCTCGCCAGTTGGTGTTTAAAAGTTCTCCGCTGAGGGTAAAGTCAATGTGTTCGTTTTCCTGATGTAGCGACAGCGCTAGCTCCACCGGCAGCTGGTGAACCGTCTGCAGATGCTGCACATCAATGCCGTTGATCATGCAAATGTGGTGGTGGCAGTGGCGAGTCAGCGACCGATCGGCCACAACAGCTAGCTCCTGTCCCCTCAGCTCATCAAACTCGGCTACCGGTACCGGTGCCGTTTTATCGGGATAGATCCAAATAAAGCCGTACTTTTCTTCTATGGCATAGGGCTGCAGCGTCGCCCCCGGCGGGATGTGCCCCTGACAGGGGATATCCTGGCACTGACCGGCTCCATCAAAGGCCCAGTGGTGAAAAAAGCAGCGCACCTGGTTACCCTCGACGCTGCCAATACCTAAATCGGTGCCCATGTGGGGGCAGTGGGCGTCGAGGGCACGTACCTGACCATCGCTGCCGCGAAATAGGGCAATGCGTTGGCCGCAGATATTAAAGGATTTGACCGTTTCTATCGGAATCTCTTTAGAGGTTGCGGCCAGGTACCAACCCTTGGCAACAATGTCCCAGTTATTAAATACGGTAGTCATGGTGATTGGTTCCTAACGGATTGGGAGATGTCGGGGTGCGGTTTTCTCTCTGGGGTTGATCAAGGGGAGCCGAGGCCAGCGGTAGGTTTAGCAGCTCGCCATCTCCCTAAAAAATTTTGTCAAAGCCCGACGCTGAATCCGCAGATACCCTGCAATCGAAGCCTGCTTCATAATGGCCATGGTGCGGTTGCTGGACCACACATAGTCCAACGGTTCCAGATACGCCTGGTACGAGGCCATGGCTTCTTGGTGGGTTTGATAACTGCGGTGCAAGCCGTCGGACTCCTGGGTAAAACAAGCCTGCATCATGGCCCTGGCGGCGGCGGCATCCATGGAGAAAAGGTGCGATCGCAACAGCTCATACACCTTGGCGTACAGCGCCGGATCGTGCCAAAAAATGCCGTTGATCGCCACTGAAAACTGACGATGATCCTGCTGAGCGCCGCGAATCCCCAGATTCGCCACCTGGGTCTCAAACTGGGTAGGCTTGGGCAAACAGTGAATTACCTCATGGGATAGCAGGGTAGAGCTGTTGAAATGAAAACTCTCATCCATAAAATGATAAAACGATATTTTTGATGGAATGGGCGAGTTCTCTTGATCGTCATGGGTTTGATAGTGGCGGCTGAGCTGATGCTGCACCAGCTTGCCATTGAGGGTGCGCAGTCCTCGCACCGTAAAATATTGACAGGCCAAAAAGCTGTTGCTAGATGACATCAACCCAAATGCCTGCAGCTGCAGCCGTTTCCACCAGCGCTTTAGACGATGGGTATCCGCAAAAATCATGGTTTCACTAAACGGTCCTCGCATCGGGTAGCTAAAGAGTCGCTGTCCCAAGAGAGCCTGTTCTGTCTGCTCTGCCACGGTTCGAAACGCGCTAATGTGGGCACGTTCCTGGGAGGATTCCAGGTCTAGCATGTCGCAGATGGTGCGAAATCCTTCGTGGCCATAGAGGGCAGCGGCGCTGGTTTGATTAAAGAAAATAGTGGCAATCTCAGCCGAGATAATTTGTGAGTAGTAGGCCACCCAATATAGCTGGTTCAAAACGGTTCTTTGGTAGCGACTGGCCTGGTCCCACAGGGGGGTACCGTACAGCAGTGAGAAATTTTCAGCCTGCCAGTAGCTGTCTCTACACTCAGCATAGTCAAACATCTGGCCAGCGTTATCTAAAAGCTGGGTGTGGTCCTGTTTACGGTTGCGATGATAGTTGATCTCTAACCGCCGCTGTAGCAAGGTGCCGGGGGCGGTCGAGTCTGTTGTTACCCTAGCCATAGCTGGCGGCCTCCTCCGGGGTTAGGGGCGTGAATAAACCGTTGTCATCTAGCTCACTGACGATGCTGCCGCCGGAGCTAACCATGAGAGACCGTAAGAGCTGCAGCCGCTGATGACTGTGGGTAACCGTATCTAACTGGTGCAAAATTTGAATACGCTGGGGTCGAGATAAGTGGCCTTTGGTAGTTGCGATCGCACTCACCACCCGCTGGGGGCCCCTGCGCACCATCTGCAGAAATGTCCCTAGGCAATCTACAATGGCATCCCTGCTGTCAGTAGATACATCAGCCTGGTTAAACAGCGTCACCCCGGCTCCATGGTGTCGCGACTCCGCCTGTAGAAAGCTTTGGAATATGTCCCGCAGGGGACCGTAGCCACAGCCCTTGGCCAGATGTCGGTAGTGACTCAAACCCCACCCCTCCAACACCACCTGCAACACAAACAGAAGCACCTGTTTGTCAGCGCTCTCCACGATGTCAGAGAGCAGCCGTAAAAAAGGATCGTCTGGTATAGATGCGTTGACCGAGGGCACATAGGGCTGCAGCTGGGCCAGGTGGGTGGTTTCATCAGCGGCAAACAGACTGTAGAGCATTCGTTCTTGCAGGCTGGCCGCCATCAGGACCATCTTGGCCATATAGCCAACCCCCGCCTGCTCAATATACAAAGACTCTTGCAACAGACCCTGGTTTAACTGTTCTAAAATCTGCTGCTGTTCCAGGTCGCTGGCGTCTTGAAAAAGAGACACTCGATCCAACGCAAAATAATCAGCGCCCCAATAAAGGTTGCCTGGCGATACTGGCTGGTTAGTGGCGGAGTGCTCCCGCAAAGCCGAGGTCAAAACTCGATTGAGTTTGTTATCTGTGGGCAGCGCCGGCAGACCAAAGCCAGCCACGCTATTAGCTATTGTGCTGGTCATATCACAGGGCTCCAATTGCCCCACATCAGGGCTTTTTGACGGTTTACGTGCTGGGCAAACTGCCCAATGGACCGATCCGCCCGTAGCGGTGTTTTCAGCTCAAACCGAATGCCTTGAAAGACTTGAATATCGCCGGTGGCAAAGTAGGCGGCTACCTGTCGGGTAATCCAAAGCACTACCGGGTTGATGAGCCACCCCACAGAGCGTTTTGGTGTGATCAGCATCGTCCACCCCTCGGTACGGCCCCCGGGAAGAGGGCGCAGCGCAAACATAATGTGAAAATGAAAACAGTCTGGCCCTAGGGTTACCGTACCCGTACTACCATACCAGTAGCACATTTTGTAGGTCACTTCATTGCGATACAGCGGACGGATCAGTTTTACAAACCGTGATGCCTCACCACCTCGGGTCATATTGTTTAGGCAAAGGGCGTTGTCGTTAAGCGCCTCAGCCTCAAATTTCACCTCCAGGGGTAAATTGTGCACCGAGTTAAAATGGTGGGCGTCAATGGCGTTAATCATCAACACATTGGGATGACAGCGGCGCTCAAAGCGATAGCTCAGGGCTGTGTCACAGTCTACTCCTGCTAGCTCAGGCACATAGGGGGGCGGATAGCTGGGGCAAACGCCGGTCCAAATCCAAATCATGCCGTAATGTTCGGCGGTGGGCCAAGCCTTGATTTGGGTGTTGGCCATTATGGTATCAACACTGTCCGATGGGCCACAGACAGGAATCTCAACACAATGGCCTGTGGGGTCAAACCGCCAGCGGTGTAGGGGACAGCGCAGATCATCACCGTCCACCGCACCCTGGGCAAGCGCTGCACCCATGTGGGGACAGCGACCGTCTAGGGCAAATACCCGGTGCGACTGGGAACGATAGAGGACCAGTTCTTTGCCCAACAGCGTCAGCGGTTTTGCCTGCCCCCGCTTGAGATCCCGACAGGGCATGGCCCAGTACCAGCCTTCAACAAACCGATCGGCGCGGTTAAAGAGCAAGTTGTTCTCTTCGGCTTGCTCAGCCGGAGAGAATGAGTTTGAGCAAGAGTGGGTCTTAGGATTGTTCATGGGCTGCACTACGCCACTAGGGTATGATTGCGACCAAACCACATCCGCCGACCGGCCGCCGTCAGATTTTCAGCGCATATTTCCGTCAGACACACCAGTTCATCGCCCTGGGCATGGCCGGGATTAACCTGCTCAAAAAAGCAAATGTGAGGATCGCGACGGCGCTCTGGTGGCACAGTCCCCAGAATGGGGGATAGCCGCTGGGGTTGGGCAAAGCGGACCACGCCAGCATCCTGACTGTAGGCATCTCCAAACTGTTGCTGGGCGAGACCGGTCATGATCTGTTGCACCGCTGCGGGCGTAGGCCGATCGTAGCGAGGATAAAATGTCTGCCAAAATGTGGGCAGTAGACGATAGGTGCGAAACCCTGATGAGATCAGCAGCCAAAAAAGCCGCTGCTCGGCGCACCGCAGCTGGTTAATGGCTTGAATCCAGGCACGGGGAAGAGTAGCACTGCTCCAGGCGGTAGGGTCAATGATCGTATCACCAGAATAGACAACGCTAAAGGATTCACCCTGGAGGGTGGTCTCAGATAGTCTCAGGGTGGAAAACCCTTTTAGCTGACCGAGGGTATCTTTAATCAGCAAAACCCAGTTTTTTTCTGCCAGGTCGGCCGCAAAGATAGCTGGCGTCACACCGTGAAAGTGTTTTTCCAACAGACGGTACATAGCGTCACCATCGTTACTGGTTAATGTCTGAATGGAAACTAGCTGGGAGTGCATCATAGCTGAGGACTTGATTTACCTGACTGCATTTAGCCCCATGTGTTTAGGAATAGGCAATGAGCTACCTGAACTTGTTACTGATGGTCTGCTGGGGACAGTAGCAATGCGAAGTAGCCTGAAGTTTGGGTGCCAGGTCCCCGCCTACCACACTCTAGAACATAGACCCTGAGACACGGGAACGTTGGCAGGTGCCGCGTCACAGCTCACCGAGATACACATTTTCCTAACCAAGGTGTACTAGTCAATATGACAGACGCTGTAAATCTAAAAATAGCCAAAGAATTTGGGACATTTATAAAAGTTCTGCAAAGGTTTTGCAAATTCGCAGATGACGGTTAGTACCTTGGCTAACGACTCGATAGGGTGGGGATACTACATCTACTGCTGTTCTGAAATCGTATGTACTCACTCAGGTCCGTCCAAGCCCGCCAAAAATCTAAAAAAGCCCTGGGTAATATTGTGCTTGTGACCACCCTGGGCATGGTCATGGCCGCAGGGACATGGGTTGTATTACTGACAGCAGGGGTCATTACCTTGGGAGGGGTACCCTATTCGGTTCTCCTTAAGGTGTGGCAAGATCCAGCCGCACGGGCGGCCCTGCTAGGGGGAGACTCCGCTGAACTTCACGATCTGATGGATAACCTCGGTGTTGAGTATGACATTAAGGCCTACTATCGCGATCGCATCCAGGACCCGGTCAAGTTAGACCAGCACATTCACCAAATCTTGTTTGACCGCACTGGCTATGTGGGCGAATCCTATACGGTAAAGGGCCGGACGCTGGTGCTCAAGGACCCCAGCAAAGCTGAAGAACTGCGGAACTGTCCGAGCTGCTAGGGGCGGCGCAAAAATTTTGCCCTGAGCTGGTTGATGAGCAGGTTAGCCTCGGGAATACCGAGGACCAGGGTCGCCGCTGCAAACACACCCAGGCTAAAGGCACCAGCACCACACAAAACCACTAAATTTACTAGAAAACCCTCCGTCCCCAGCCAGGTTTCTAGCCCCCAGCGGCTGGCCCAGGCGGCTGCACCGGACAAAATACTGCTGAGAATCAACAAAACCAGCGGTCTGCCCCAATCCAGCCAGGGGAGACCGTTGATTTTGCCCGATAGCAGCACCAGCAGCGCCACCATGGACACCAGGTTCACCCCCACCGTGGCCAGGACTAGGCCGGGGGCACCGTACTGGCCGATCAAAATAAAGTCCAGCAGGGCATTGAGGCCAATGTTAAACAGGCTGATGCGAAATGGCGTATCGCCGTCCCCCAGGGCGTAAAAAACCCGCACTAAAACATCGCGCCCCAGATAGACAAACATGCCCACACCGTAGGCAATCAGTACGGAGGTCACCAGCTGGGATGCGTCCCTGTCAAAGGCCCCCCGCTCATAAACCACCCGCACCATGGGCAGGGCCAGGGTCACAAATATGGCACTTAGGGGCAGCATGGTAAGGGCCGTCAGCAGCAGCCCCTGGCGAATCCGCTGTTTGAGCTCATCCCAGTGGACGGGGTCCGCCAGACGGGCAAATATGGGCAAAAACGGCACCAAGATAACGTTGGAAATAATGCCTAAAGGCGTTTGCACCAAAAGATTGGCATAGTCCAATGCTGCGATGGTACCGGGCAAGGCAGCGGCAAAAAACAGATCCACCTGCACGTTTATCTGCATCATGCCCGACGAAAACGTGGCGGGACCCAGGACATTGAGCACATCCTGAACGGCGGGGTCTTGGGTATTAAATCGCGGCCGCAGTCGCCCTAGTCCCTGTCGCCACAGAACCGGTACCTGCACCAGCCACTGTAGCACCGCCCCAGCCAGGGTACCGATGGCGAGGGCAGCCCCGCCCACCAAAGCAAAACGGGGTTCAGCAATTTTATCCCCCAGGGTAAAAAACACCACCCCCAGGGCCACAATCACGGCGCTGCTGGAAAACAGCGGGCTAATGGAGGGTAGCCAGTAGTGATCGGCGGCATTCAGGGTGCCAAACCCAATGCCGATCAGCCCGGCGAATAGGGCCATGGGGGCCATACTCCG
>ERZ1740070.2333-NODE-2333-length-10977-cov-11.146127_pt1 | contig 10977 bp, 11 predicted proteins | sample MGYA00581734_ERZ1740070 | MGnify/ENA primary metagenome ERZ1740070 (study PRJEB43018, sample SAMN04849744) | marine metagenome | isolation source: floating plastic debris | place: Pacific Ocean | collected 2008-09-01 | study: EMG produced TPA metagenomics... | reverse complement strand
CAATTTGCAGCGGGCCAACCTGAGCCACGGCTGTTTGATTGGTAGCAACCTCAAGCATGCCTACCTGGCCGATGCCAATTTGTACCATGCCTATCTATCCCAGGCCGATTTGACCGAGGCTTACTTTGGCTATGCCAACCTGGAGCAGGCAAACTTGACCAACAGCATTTTACATATGGCCTATTTTGGTCAGGCTGATATCAAACAGACGGACTTTAGCCGCGTGGGCGATCTGGCTCCCATGCAGCTGAGAATGGCCCATAATTTTGACCAGGCTATTTTTGATCCGGTGGCCAGCCTACAGCTGGCCAGCACTAGACAGTGACCGGTGAGGGATAGCGGACGCCCACGGCCTTAAGCCGCTGCAGCGCTTCTTTTAGGCGATCTTCCTCGGCAATCAAACTGACGCGCACGTAGCCCTCGCCCCCTTCACCAAAGGCGCTGCCTGGGGTAACAACCACTCCGGTTTTTTGCAGGACATCCAGGGCAAAGTCAGCGGCGGTCATTTCGGGGGGACAGGGTACCCACAGGTACATGGTGGCGTTGGTTTTGGCCACATCCCAGCCCAGCTCGGCCAAACCACTAATCAGACAGTCGCGACGGGTGCTATAGCGGTGTCGGACCTCTTCTAGATAGGAGTCTGGGAGGTTTAGGGCCGTTTCAGCGGCGGTTTGGATGGCGGAGAAAATGCCGTAGTCCAGATTGGTTTTGAGGGTGCGCAGCCCCTGGATAATGTCGCGGTTGCCCACCACAAAGCCCACCCGCCACCCGGCCATATTGTAGGTTTTAGACAGGGTATGAAATTCAACGCTGATATCCTTGGCACCGGGGATTTCCAGCACGCTGGTGGGCTGGTAGCCATCAAAGGCCAGCTCGGCGTAGCACAGGTCGTGGACCAGCATGATTTCGTAGTGTTTGGCAAAGGCGACGATCTCTTCAAAAAAGGCGCGGGGGGCCGTTGCGCCGGTCGGATTATTGGGATAGTTGAAGTACAGCACCTTGGCCCGCCGGGCGACATCCTCTGGAATGGTGGAGAGGTCAATCAGCCAGTCGTTTTCTGGCGTTAGCATCAGGGGATGGATCTGGGCAGTTGCGATCGCAGGTCCCCGAAAGTGGGCCGGATAGGAGGGCGTTGGCACCAGCACCGTATCACCGGGATCAAGATAGGCCAGGGCCAGATGGGTGAGCCCTTCTTTAGACCCCAGCAGGGGCAGCGCCTCACCGTCTGGATCGAGGCTGACGCCATAACGCCGGTGGTACCAGGCGGTAATCGCATGGCGAAAGCTGGCGGTGCCTTCAAAGGGGGGATAGCCGTGGTGTTCGGGATTGGCCAGGGCAGTTTGGGCTGCCGCCACCACCGGAGCCGGGGTAGGACCACCGGGATTACCCATACCCAGATCGATCAGGTCTAGCCCCTGGGCGCGGGCATTGGCCTTGAGTTCATCTAAACGGGCAAAGGCGTAGGGAGGCAGTTGTTCCAGTCGCTGTGCTTTTTTTATCCATGCCGGGGTCATTGGCCTTCCCTCCTGATCGCTGATTTGGCTAACTGTGCTGATGGCTCGGTCTGGGGGCGGCGACAGGGGGCGGTGGTGGATACCATGGCGGCCATTACCTGCTGGGGGCTCACCTCAAAGGGCAGGTGGTGAATGTCTGAATTGGGCTGACAGGCAAATTTGGCCGCCTGGTGCAAATCCGTCAACGACATGTCCCCTAGCCCCAGGTCGCCCAGGGTCATGGGCAGACCAATTTGGGTATAAAACGCGAGCAGCTGTTGGCGGGCCGTCGCCGCCAGGGTGCTACCCGATTCCATTTCCTCCAGGCGCAGCTGCACTAAGATACCATAGGCTACTTTTTCGCCGTGGAGCATGCCGTGGCTGGCGGGAATCTGGGTGAGACCGTTGTGGATCGCATGGGCGGCCACCGTCCGACACTGAGCTCCCCCCATGCCGCCAATCACACCGGCCATCAGCACGGAGGCATCAACCACCTCGCGCCAGTCGTCACCACCGGGATTTTTAAGGGCCGGCGCCGACTTTTGAAAAAGAATATCCCGCAGCACCCGCGCCTGCTGAACGGCCCCAATAATCAGGGTTTGGGATGAATGACCGCTGCTGACGGAGGCTTCGTACCATTTTGCGATCGCATCGCCGATCCCCGCCACCAGGGTGCGTTGGGGGGCCGTTGCCACCAGGTCATAATCCAGTAACAGCAGCTCTGGGCAGGTGGGCAGCCCCACATCGTAGCGAAAGGCTCCCCGCTCAGAATACACGTTGGACAGCGCCGTCCAGGCCGCACAGGTAGCCGCAGAGGTGGGCACTGTGACAATCGGCAGCTGGGCCTGGTGGGCCAACAGTTTAGCCGCATCCAGGGCTTTGCCCCCACCCACACCCACAATCACATCGGCCCCATGCCCCTGGAGAGCTTGGTGTAGCTGGGTCAGGGCCGGTTCACAACAATCGGTCCGATAGGAAGCTCTAGCGACGCTCAGGGTCTCCAACATCTGCCCCAAAAAAGGGGCCGCCGTCCGCAGGGTGCGATCCCCACCCACCAACAGCGGTCGTTGACCCAATCTGGCAATTAACGCACCGCACTGAGACAAAATTCCTGAGCCGCGCACCACCTGAGATGGTGCCACCATCAGCGTAGATAACGTAGACATAGTTAATTTCTAATCGATCAAAAGTAGCGTCGTGACTCGTTAGCTATCCTGAAATGCCGCTCGGGCCTTGGCCAGCTGAGACGAGTCCAAGGTAACCCGATAGCCCGACTCGGATGTGGAATCGGGCTGAACCTGGCCTAGGTATAACAAATCTGAAATGCCGGGCTCCCGATGAATAATCGCCCGAGCCCGGATTTTTGGGGACTGAGCCCCCCCGCTTAGCTGGCTGGGGTTAAACGAATTGATAGCCGCCTGCCGCAGGGTAGATTCCAGCGCAAAGTCGCTGATATCAGCCGGTACAGCAATCACAAGTTGGGATGCCCCTGAATCAAAAACGGTGGTGTAAGGCACCGATCCCTCAACTGTGGTAGAAACAAACGGCTCAAAACTTAGGCCAAACAGACCTATCGTCAGCACAGCGCAGAATCCGGTGATCCCAACGAGGCGAAACCGAATCCCCCACTGGGTTAAAAACGCAAGCACCGCCACAGCCCCAAGCCCCAGGGTGGTGAGACCCATCCACTTGGTAGCGTCTAGAAAAGTTTCAGGAGATGGCATGGCTAGGGCGTTTGATATGTCATTAGCTAATCGTATCAGTGGACACCTTTGAATGGGTGGAAACCTTTTGGATCAAGCCCTGTTTTGGCGGGTAGCGAGACCAGTTATCCGCGCCCAGGGATGGGGCTCCCTAGGGAGGACATGTCAGGGCAACCCTTGGGACCATGCTAAATCGATACCAAACAATGGGACTGGGTGCCCTGGCGCTCGGGGGGCTGGGTTTAGTCTGTCTGGGGTGGAGGGACGGTCCGCCAAACCTACCCCAAGATCCCCATATTCAGGTTTTCTTTAACCACCGGCAGACCTCTAGCTACCGCGATTCCTATCGCCGCATTCAACGTCCCGGTGACAATTTAGAGCAGGTGATTATCGATGCGATCGCACAGGCAGCCACATCGATAGATATCGCCGTGCAGGAGCTAAACCTACCCCTGGTGGCCCAGGCCCTTGTCCACAAAGCCGAGGCGGGTGTCACGGTAAGAATAATTTTAGAAAACCAGTACAACCAGGTGTGGCGTGATTTAGACCCCCAGTGGATTCGTCAGCAGGACGACTACAGCCGCCGCAAATACGAAAATCAGCTGGCCTTTGGTGATATCAACCAGGATGGCCGTATTTCAGCGGATGAGGCCAGCCAACGCGACGCCATCCTGATGCTGCGCCAGGCCGGTATTCCCATTGTGGACGACACCGATGACGGCACCAAGGGTAGCGGCCTTATGCACCACAAGTTTGTAGTCGTTGACGCAGCACATATCGTGACCGGCTCCGCCAACTTTACCCTCTCCGGTCTCCACGGCGACTGGCTCATCCCCGAGAGTCGGGGCAATGCCAACGCTCTGCTAGCCATCCACAGTCCGGCGCTGGCCACCGCCTATATCGAGGAGTTTGATCTGATGTGGGGCGACGGTCCTGACGGTGAACCCGACAGTCTCTTTGGGTCTCCTAAACCGGCCCGGCCAGCGCGCGCCTTTAGTCTGCCCGGTAGTCAGGTTACCGTGCAGTTTTCACCCCACCGGGCCGATACTCCCCGCGAGCACACAACCAACGGCATCATTGCCGATACCTTGAGCCGCGCCCAGCAGTCCGCTGACCTCGCCCTGTTTGTCTTTACCGATCAGGGTATTGCCAACGCCCTAGCTACCAACACCGGTCTCACAGTACGCACCCTGATCGACCGGAGCTTTATCTATCGCAGCCACAGCGAGGCCTTGGACATGCTGGGGTTGGCCCTAAGCGATCATCGCTGTCAGTACGAGCAGGACAATTATCTATGGAGCCCCGCTATCGCCACGGTTGGCTACCCAGAGCTAGCCGACGGCGACAAGCTACACCACAAATTTGCCCTACTAGATAACCGTACGGTAATTATTGGCTCCCACAACTGGAGTAAGGCTGCCAACCACACAAATGATGAAAATCTGTTGATCATTGAAAATGCCACCGTTGCCCAACACTTTCAACAGGAGTTTGAACGGCTCTATAAACAGGCTAACCTGGGCCACACTGACTATCTTGCCCAGCAGATAAAAAAGGCTCAGGAAAAATGTGAAGGTTAGGGGTGTGAGCAGAAATAGACTATCTATCTCGGTTGGGGGAAGGGAGATGCTTTATCTAATTAAGACTCCCTCAGATGAGTTTCTTCAGTTTGGTTTTAACTCGTTTATAAAACAGATAAAGACGGCGCTGACGGGTCAGGCTGGGAATATCTGATCCATGCTGCTGTCGATAGTCAAAAAAAGAATTGAGTTCAGTGAGAATGGTTTCTAATCTGGGCACCAGCTGCCCAGAGCGGTAGGGGGCAAAAAAGCTGTCGGGCAGATTGTTGGGCTGCCAGTTGTCTAGTACAGCAGCAATCCGCTGCAGGTCGTAGCCGGTCGCATAGCCTGCAATCTTATGGCAGTTGACTCCGGGGTCGAGGTAGTCTGCCAGGGCGTGGTTAACGCTGGAGAATACCTGACAGCCACAGGCTAGGGCTTCCATGGGGGGGAGACCAAACCCTTCTGTGAGCTGATACTGCACCCAGTACTCGGCTGAATCATAGAGATAGATCTTGGTCCGGTTAAATAGGCCCATGAGATCGTCTACAAACCCATCTACTACCACCACGTTAAATCTCTTTTTTAAGGCGGGTACAAGCTGATTGCTGACATAGTCAGAGGACTTTCTTGACTGGACCAAAACATCAATATCGCGAGGGCTCTGTCGATTGCAGACATCGGCGGGCAGCTGGTTGGGTAGCCAGTAAAGCAGAGAATTTAACGCCTGGGTTCCCCAGTATCCCATTGTGTTGCGACTGACGGCTAGAATGGGGATCTGGGGCGCTATCGAGAAACCATAGCCTGAACTGTGGGCATGGTAGACAACATTGCAGTGAGAGAGCTTTTTGAGCTGTTTGGGAACATCAAACCCCCAGCTGACAATCCAGATGTAGCGGTTGAGATTGTCCCCCTGCAAAACATCATCAATAAATAGATGATTCTCTTCTCGCTGACGATAGGTGACTACCTCGGCCTCACAGATTTGCTGGGCCAACTTTAGGGTGTTGAGTTCAGCAAAAAGCCCACCGCAGTAAAACGGGCGCGTGGTGCCTGGCAGGAGAAAAAACAGCTTTCTCATCAAAGGATGTACGGGCTAGCAGCGCCCAGTATTCTACAGGATTGAGGCTCAATGGTTATCGCATACCAACCTCTATTAATTTTCTGAATAGCTCCCATCTATCCCATGCTTTGTCGATCTTAAATTTCGTACCTAGATTAGGTGGTATGCAACTGCTCACTCCAATAGGAGGTTATTATGACCAGCTATCCCTCCAACTTAAAAGAACTCGATGTACAGCGCCGTCAGCTCGAGCGGCTATGGCAGCCCACCCCATCAGAGAAAGTCAGACAGGCAACCGGCAACTGGCTGCGTACGGCGGGTAAATGGTTGGTATCTGCCCTAACTGAGGGGAACCAGCTCCGCATCTGGACACAGGGAACCAAACAGGGAAACGTTTGGTGTGTCTACGACCCAACTGATAATGTGCGCCACCAGTTTGACTCTGAAGCAGCGGTACGCACGTGGCTCGAGCAGCGTTACAACCGCTAGGATCTGCCACCTTTGGGCAGGTCGTATGCTTCAAAACGTTGAGCGATGACGCCAATGTGACCAGCCAATGTCCTGTATAAGGCAGGACGTTGGCCATACATGGGGTTAAATATCTGTCCGTAGGTCTTTGGGTGACTACGGTATAGTAGGTGAGACATTCACAAAAAGTGCCATGTTCGGTTTAGGTTGGCCAGAGGTGGGCATTATCGCCATTGTCGCCGTTTTGATTTTTGGACCTAAGAAAATTCCTGAATTGGGCAGCGCCCTTGGCAAAACCCTGCGGGGATTTAAAGACGAGATGGACGCTGAAGCGGCCGATTTCGAAGATGCTGACTATGTCGAAGATACGGAACAAACCTAGGCTACTAGCGTCTGTAAGTATGGTAGGTACATGGTTGGAGCTACCTACTACTAGCAAGCGTCTAGTGAGCATATAGTAGGCATTACAGAGGGAGGTGGCGCTTGCCAGCTCCCTATTTTTTTTGCAATCTCCAAGGCCAACCGGGCGGCACATTAAATGCCGAGGCGTTGGTAAACCTTGTCCAGGTTTCTGAGCTGATAGTCGGGGTTAAAGGCTTCTTTGAGTTCAGCCGCTGACAGGGTTTCTTTGACCTGGGGATCTTCGCCAAGGGCCCGATAGAAATCCCCGCCTTCAACATTCCAGGCATCGTGGGCACAGCGCTGGACAATGCGGTAGGCATCTTCGCGGGAAATGCCTTTTTCCACCAGGGATAGCAGCACCCGCTGGCTGAATACGACACCGCCGTACATATTCATGTTGCGCTGCATATTCTCGGGGTAGACCTGCAGATTTTGAATCAGCTTTGTGGTTTCTACCAGCATAAAGTGCATCAAAATACAGCTATCGGGAAAGATGACCCGCTCCACGGAGCTGTGGGAAATGTCACGCTCGTGCCACAGGGCGACGTTTTCTAGGGCGGCGAGGGCATTGGTACGGATAATGCGGGCCAGACCGGTCAAACGCTCGGACTTGATGGGGTTGCGCTTGTGGGGCATGGCGGAGGAACCCTTTTGCCCCTTGGCAAACAGCTCTTCGACTTCGAGAACGTCGGTGCGCTGCAGATTGCGAATTTCGACCGCAAACCGTTCGATGGAGGCCGCTAACCCGGCCAGGGTGGTCATAAATTCGGCATGGACATCGCGGGAAATGACCTGGGTGGAGGCGGTATCGGGGGTGAGTCCGAGCTTTTGACAGGTGAGGGCCTCAATTTCTGGGTCGATGTTGGCATAGGTGCCGACGGCACCTGAAATTTGGCCGACGGAGATTTCGTCTTGGATGCGGCAGAGGCGTTCGCGGTGGCGCAGCACCTCCGCTAGCCAGCCCGCTAGCTTAAAGCCAAAGGTCATGGGCTCGGCATGAATACCGTGGGAGCGGCCGATCATGACGGTATTGCGGTGGTCCTGGGCCTTGGTGCGAATCGACTGGACCAGCTGCTCCACATGGGACAAAATCACATGGTGGCTGGCGACAATTTGTAGGGATAGGGCGGTATCGAGCACATCGGAGCTGGTCATACCCAGGTGGATATAGCGGCCCGCATCGCCTACATACTCATTGACATTGGTGAGAAAGGCAATCACATCGTGGCGAACTTCGGCTTCGATTTCGAGGATACGCGCCACGTCAAAATTGGCCTTGGCTTTGATTTCATCCACCGCCTCTTTGGGGATACGACCCAGCTCGGCTTGGGCTTCGCAAACGGCGATTTCAACCTGTAGCCAGGTTTTGAATTTGTACTCGTCGGTCCAAAGTTTGCCCATCTCGGGCAGGGTGTAACGTTCAATCAAGGCTAGTGTCGCAGGATACAGCCGATCTATTGTAAGCGGACGGTTGCCGGTTGCTCAGCCGAAATTAACAATAGTGAGGGTTTGATTACACGGCTGCTGGGGTACGGAACGGGGTGCGATCGCACTGTATCCCAAATTCCATATCCCAATTCCATATCCCAAATTCCATATCCCACACGCCTCCATGCCATCCCACATCACCCCCTGGCTTTTCCATGGTTTAGACACCGCCCACGGCAACCTCGCCTTTATGGTGTGGAATAGCTTTTTAGCCCTGGTGCCCCTGGTTCTAAGTTTTTGGTTATTCCGAGGCCGTGGCAGCCACGACCGCCGGATTGCCTGGTGGATTGGGCTAGCCGTATTTGTCGCCTTTTTACCCAATGCTCCCTATGTCCTCACGGACATTATTCATCTAGTTAGGGATATTCGCAGCGGGCAGTCCATATGGGCCATTACCCTGATCCTGGTCCCCCAATACGTTGTCTTTATCGGCCTGGGCATGGTCGCCTACACCCTGTCCATTGTGAATCTAGACCGCTACCTCAGCCGCGAGGGCAAATCCCGCTGGGTGTGGCCAGCCGAACTCACCCTCCACGGCCTCAGCGCCATCGGTATCTACCTGGGCCGGTTTCTACGGTTCAACAGCTGGGATTTGCTAACCAAACCCACCCTCGTTGTGGGCGATACCCTGGCGCTATTGTCCACACAAAAACCTCTTGTGATCATGGCAGGGACATTTTTGATCATGACTGTCCTACATTGGATACTCAAGCAAATCACCCTGGCCTTAATTCTCTACGGGCGCACCCGACATCTGCGGGCAGCCCAGCGGTATCTGGCCTAGCGCTATTCATAAACCTACTACCCCCAGACTTCGGTTGGACATTTGGGGGTAGTAGGTTTTAGACCGGTATAACCAAAAAGCTGTGTGTCGACGGCAGCAACCTAATCGATTTCGATCGACTCAAAGGCACTGAGCACGGACCAGGACAGGCGAGTTACCAGGGTAGCCAGGGCAATAATCGAGATCAGGGTCAAGACCGCGTAGGGCATGTGCAACCCAAACAAAATCATGCTGATAAGCAGCAGGGCAAGCAGTGTAATATCCAAAGCCTTGTCCTCTAATGTTGCCGACAACTCTATGATAGAAGCTCTGGTGAAAGCTCTGTCTAGAGAGTATTAAACTAGCCAAGAAACTTATCAATGGTTGAGGTTGATATAAGTCTGGGTTGATGGAAACCCTATGGCTGTAACGCCTGGGCTACAAGGCGTATACCCGTTTTAATCTGGGCTTCATCAATGGCGGTGTAGCCAAACACAAACTCTCCTGTGTTACGGGGTGCTTCATATTGGACCCGAGCGCTACACATTTCTACATCAACGCTGGCTGCCCTGGCCACTACCGCCTCATCGCTAAGGGCAATGGGCAATCGAGCCATCACATGCAGCCCGGCACTGTCGCCCAAAATCTCCACGCGATCGCCAAAGTATTGATACAACGCCTGTACCAGGGCGCTGCGCCGCCGTTCGTAGCACAGCCGCATTTTTCGAATGTGGCGCTCTAGGTGCCCGGCCACAATAAACTCCGCCAGGGCATACTGGCTAAGGGTGGGCGGCTGCCGATCCGCAAACCACTTGGCCTTGCCAAATACCTCCACTAGGGACGCGGGCAGCACCAAATATCCCAGCCGAATGCTTGGAAACATCACCTTGGAAAAGGTGCCCACATACAGCACAGACCCGTGGTCATCCAGCCCCTGGAGCGATGGCACGGGTCGACCCCCATAGCGATATTCACTGTCGTAGTCGTCTTCAACAATTAGCGCGCCGGTTTGCTGTGCCCACTGCAGCAGCGCCAACCGACGCGGTAGCGACAGCAGCGCGCCGGTTGGGAACTGGTGGGACGGTGTAACATACACCAGTCGCGGCGGTGTTGGCTGTCGAACTAGCTCATCTACCATGAGCCCATCTCGATCGAGCGGCATGGGCAACAGGTTAGCCCCGCTCGCCCGAAAAACATAGCGCGCCCCCCGATAGCCCGGTTCTTCCATGGCAATGGTGTCACTGGGGTTGACCAGCAGCTGGGTAATCAGGCTGAGGGCCTGTTGGCTACCGCTGGTAATCATTATCTGGTCCGGGGTACAGCGCACCGCCCGTGACTGTTGCAAATAGTCGGCCACGGCCTGCCGCAGCGGCCAGTACCCCAGGGAGTCAGCCGCATAGTCAAGCCATTGGGTACCCGTGCGACAGTGTTTTGACAACAGTTTTCGCCATAGCTCCGTTGGAAACAACTCCAGGGCCGGATGACCATAGCGAAAACTAATCTTGCAAGCACCCCTATTGGCCCGCAGCGGCGACCGATGGACCCGCTGGCCATAGGCTGATAGGGGAATCTCAGCCGCCGCCGTCTGGCCAGGGCCGTTGCCCTCAGCCGACAGCCAGGTTTCTAGCCGGTCGCACACATAGGTGCCCGCCCCTGGCCGGGTGTGAAGATACCCTTCGCTAATGAGCTGGTCGTACCCCTGGGTGACCGTAGTACGCGACAGCCCGAGGGACTTAGCCAGGGCACGCGAAGCCGGGAGACGATAGCCCGCCTGCAGCCGCCCCGAGAGAATAGCCGCCCGCAGCTGATCGTAGACCTGCCGGTGTAAAGGGTCCGGCAAAGCCGCATCAATAACTAAGGCGAGTTCCATGGAAAATTAGCAGAATTGGACTGATGACCTAATCATAAATTGGCTCTAGCCCCAGGCCAATTGGTCTCGCTAAGGTGACAGCATCATTCACAGGTAGCCACTATGAAAACACCCCGTACCCAGGTAAAGCGCGTCCCCAAGCGCGGACATTACGATCTTGAAACGGTG
>ERZ1740070.2331-NODE-2331-length-10980-cov-4.006957_pt1 | contig 10980 bp, 12 predicted proteins | sample MGYA00581734_ERZ1740070 | MGnify/ENA primary metagenome ERZ1740070 (study PRJEB43018, sample SAMN04849744) | marine metagenome | isolation source: floating plastic debris | place: Pacific Ocean | collected 2008-09-01 | study: EMG produced TPA metagenomics... | reverse complement strand
CATCAAAATTCGCGATGGCCAATGGTTCAAGATCGTCGAACGCCTGACCCAAACAGGTGGGATGATCACGATGGGTATGGATGTTTCGAGCGATGTCAGAAATGAAATGGAGCTGACCAAGCAGCAGACCCGATTGCGCAAACTCGTTACAGATCTCGAACGCTCCGAAACCAAAACGGCAGAGCTGACTCAAAACCTGAAGCGGGAAAAGCAAAACGCCGAACGGTCCGCAAACTCCAATAGCGCGTTCCTCGCCAATATGAGCCATGAACTGCGCACACCGCTGAATGCGATCAATGGCTTTTCAGAGATTTTGGTCGATGAAATGTACGGTCCATTGGGCGATGATCGATATAAAGACTATGCGCAAGATATTCTCGACTCGGGCAAACACCTGCTCGACATGATTACAGACATCTTGGAAATGGCGAAAATCGAAGCGGGAAAAATGACCGTGGAGCTTCAACCGATCGATATCGTTGATCCAGTTGATGCAGCTGTACGGATGATCCGGCGCAAAGCCGAAGAGCGCAATATCGATCTTAAGCTGGTTTCAAATCCAGATCTTCCATTTGTCGAAGCCGACCATCGTGCGATCCGTCAAATGGTACTGAACTTGGTCTCAAACGCGATCAAATTCACAGATGAAGGCGGAGATGTCCGGGTCAGCGTTGATCGCAAAGGCGACGAAATTCGCGTCGCGGTGCGTGATAACGGGATCGGTATCCCAGCTGATGCTTTACCGCGCCTAGCGCAACCGTTTGAGCAAGTCAGCGATACGCGCGACCGAAATTATGATGGCACAGGCTTGGGGCTTGCGCTTACCAAGTCGTTCGCGGAAATGCATGGGGGTCGTTTGACGATTGCAAGTGAAGCCGGTCGCGGGACACAGGTCAGCTTTTTCTTACCCATTCACGTATCGAAATCGGACACTCGCAGTTCGGTCGCTTAAGACAGCTCGCTCAAAGTATCGATCGCAAACTCGGCCGCCTGCGTCGCACACGCGGATGCAGCGGTTTTTAAGGCGCGCGCGCGATCAGATGTGCGATTGCTTTGCGCTGGCTCAGTCGCAGACACGTCGGTTCGAGCGATTAAGGCACGATTATTGGTGGCGATCAGACTGACCACCATTTCGCACACCGCGGTCTCGCCTTCGAGCCTCAGAACAGACAGTTTCGTGGCAAGTTCATGATCTGCAAAAATACCAAGCTCCGGCAGAACGGCATTGCCGATCCCATCGGTTTTGAAACTGTCGACGATGGCAAGCTGGATTTGCCGTGTCGCAGGCCCGGACCACTCAACCCCCGGCACCAAGCGAAGACCGCCATCATTGCTTAAACTGACCAATGCTTGCCCAGAGATCAGCCGCGGCGCATCAGGCTCGCGAACAATCAAGTCAGATGGCAAACCAGAAAGTTCTGTCTCAGCCTCGATACTGTATAGCGCATCTGCCACGGTTGGCTCGCGAAGAATGGAAACACATGCAGACGTGACCGCCGCGCAGGCTGCAATGACAAAGAGCTTCATATTCATGATCAGCGATCCTCATAGGGCAGGGGTTTGCCCATGACTAAACCTTGTGGGTTTTGTTCGAGCTCTCGGGTCAGGCGGTCTAATCGCGCGATCAAGACGCGCAGCTCTTGCGCTGCCATGCTCGTTTGTTGAACAGTATCAGACGCACCACCCTCGACTAAGACTGTCGCTGCCTCGATGGCTTTGCGGCTCTCGGTCAACATCTCGCTGGCATTGCCGGTTGCGCCATTCAATTCATCGACAAGAACTTTAAGTTCCGCGTTCAAACTGACCAATTCTTGATCCAATGATCCTGCAACCGCTGTAATGTCGCGTGACGCTTCGCTAAGATTGTCGCCGGCGGTTTCCAATGATGCGAGGGTGTCTATTGTTTGGGCGAGTAGGGCTGCATCTTCGGCCGAAATCGCGCTGGTGATGTCTTTCACATTGGCCAGTATTTCAGACATTGCCTCAACGTTTTCATCATTGAGAAGCGCACCCAATTGGTCAATCGTCATGCCCGCTTGCCCGACAATCTCAGCGCCCCCATCAAACAAAGCTGCAAGCGGCGTCTCGCCAGCCTGGATCACGGGAACATCCTGATAGGGCGGTGGAAGCAGCGGACCAGCGTCTTCTGAGCCTGCATTAATTTGGACGAAAGTGACGCCTGTAATGCCCGCAAAATCAATGATCGCCGTCGAATCTGTCTTTACCGGTGTGGTGCGATCAACGCGCAAACGCGCACGCACCATCGAGGCATCTCGTCGATCGATCCGAACGCTCTCGACCTCGCCAACCTTGATCCCGATATAGCGCACAGAGGCGCCTTCTTCCAAAGAGATTGGGCCAGGGAAAACGACATCATATATCGAATAGTCTCGATTAAACTGCGATGAGCCAAGCCACAGCGCAAAGCCAATCACAGCCGCGGCGGCAGCTAAGACAAATGCCCCGATCAGGGCATAATTCGCACGTGTCTCCATTATCCGGCTCCCATGATTGCGCCGCGCCCGCGAGGGCCCCCAAAATACTCCTGAATCCAGGGATGGGGCTCTCGTCTTAATTCATCCATCGTGCCAATTGCCAGCACGCGCTTGTCTCCCAGCACCGCAATGCGATCACAGGTGACCGCGAGCGTATCGACATCATGCGTGACCAAAAACACGGTCAAACCCAAGGATTTTTGCAAATCACGGATTAATTGGTCAAATCCAGCCGCTGTGATTGGGTCGAGCCCGGCGGTCGGTTCGTCGAGAAAAAGAAGCGGTGGGTCCAGCGCGAGGGCCCGCGCCAACGCCGCGCGTTTGCGCATCCCCCCAGACAAATCAGACGGGTATTTCCGCCCTGCCCAAGTCTCAAGTCCAGACATTCGGATTTTCTGATCCGCTAGCTCGCGCATGAGCTGTAGGTCCAATTCGGTATGCTCTTTCATGGGCACCATGACGTTCTCTCGAACGGTCAGGTTTGAGAACAGTGCGCCATCTTGAAACATAATCCCCCAAAGGCGCTGCAACGCGGTAATGTCTGCATTTTGGAGGTGGATGACGTCTTGGCCGAACACATCGACCTCGCCCGCACTTGGCTTTTTCAACCCTGTGATCGCCCGTAGCAGAACCGATTTCCCGCATCCCGAAGGTCCGATAATCCCGATCACTTCGCCAGAGCGGACATCAAGATCCAAATGCTCGTGCACGACGTGAGTGCCATAGGCCGTTTTTAAGCCTCGGACACGGATCGCAATCTCTGCGCTCATATTCCAAGCTCCTGATAAAAGAGCGCAAAGAACGCATCGATCAGAATGATTGAGAACAGAGCTTGAACGACAGATTTAGTCGTATGATGGCCCAATGATTGAACGCTTCCGCCAACCTCGAGCCCTTGCCGACAGCCAATCAGGGCAATCGCAAAACCAAAAACAGGGGCTTTCGACATCCCGATCCAGAACTGATCAATCGGCACATTCTCCTGCAGCCGGTTAAAGAAAACGGTCGGATTGATGTCTAGAATAAGCCAGCCTACGCTCATGCCACCCGCGATGGCGGTCAACATGCCAATAAAGGTCAAAACCGGGACCATAATCATCATAGCCAATACGCGAGGCGCGACGATGACATGCATTGGATCGAGCCCCAGCGTTTGCATCGCATCAATTTCTTGGCGCATCTTCATCGCCCCGATTTGTGCGGTGAACGCCGAGTTTGTACGCCCCGCGATGATGATCGCGACCAGCACACCACCAAGTTCGCGTAGGACGCCGAAACCGACAAGCTCAACCACAAAGATCGTGGCACCAAATTGGGAAAGCGTGGTGGCTCCAATGAAGGCAACCACCATTCCGACGAAGAAACTCAAAAAGGCAATAATCGGAACCGCATCGAGACCGGCATCTTCCATGACCGAAACCAAAGCCGTCCAACGCATCTTTGTTGGGCGCCAAATCGCCGATGAAATAGATACCAGAGTCGCGCCCATAAAGGACAGCGTCTCAATGGTTTCATCCCACATATGGTGCGCATTTCGACCTGTCCGTTCAAGCAGGTCCACGAAGCCGTGTTCGCGCTCTCGAATCGGCGGCGCGTGTTCTTCTCGCGTGGAAAGCTCGCGCGCTTGTTGGAGCAGAGAAAGCACTTCAGGTTGCGCGCCGATAAGTTCGGGTTCGGCATCGGGGAAGGCCCGCAATGTTCGATCGATCACGAACGCACCGGCAGTATCCAGGGACTCAACTCCAGACAGGTCGACGGTTTTTAGATTAGACCAAGTCGCTGCACTGGAAAGCGATCGAAGGGCATCATCGATGTCGGCAAGAGATGACACAACCCAGCGCCCTCGCAGCACCAGCTGCGATTGATCGCCTCCGACAAGATCGAAGGTTGGGGCGGAGGATGCCTCGCTCTCAGTCACGACTATTTACCTTAACCCAACACCCTTTAAGACCGCCCGCAGAGCGTCATTCAAATTTTACCATTCCGGCAAAGACTTCATCCATGTGCCAAATGTCCATCACCCCAGTGTCTTCGCCGCTCCGGGCAGCATTTGCAATCTCTCGAGGGTCTAAATCTGTTGCTGAAACAATTGTCGTTGAGCTGATTGAAGACATGCATCGAGGGCGCGGAGAGTGCGTCCCTTATGCGCGCTATGATGAGAGCGCGGCGAGCGTTATCGCGCAAATAGAAGATCTGAGGACAGCGCTCGAAGGCGGGCTCAGCCGAGAAGACCTCCAAGACCTTCTTCCTGCAGGCGCGGCGCGGTGTGCCGTGGATTGCGCGCTGTGGGACCTCCACGCAAAACAGACAGGCGAGCCCGTTTGGACCCTCGCGGGATTGCCGGAGCCGAAGCCATTGCCCACGACAATGACAATCAGCCTCAACACCGCGGCCCGAATGGCAGAGGCGGCGCGCGCAACGCCCGCTACCATCCTCAAGCTAAAACTCGGCGGACCTGACGACATGGATCGCGTGGAAGCCGTGCACCGTGCGCGGCCTAATGCCAAGCTCGTGCTCGACGGCAATGAGGGTTTGGTTCCTGAAGACTTTCCCGAGCTCGCCGTACAGGCCGCCAGTCTTGGTGTTGTTCTCATCGAACAACCGTTCCCAGTCGGCAAAGACGAAGCCCTTATATCGCGCCCGCAAGATGTCGCTGTTTGCGCGGATGAAAGCGTCCATACACGCGACGACATTTCCGATCTCGCGAAAAAGTATGACGCGATCAACATCAAGCTCGACAAAGCGGGGGGCCTGACGGAAGCCTTGGCAATGATGGAAGACGCTCGACGCGCGGGGATGTCGACCATGGTCGGGTGCATGGTCGCTGGATCGCTGTCTATGGCCCCTGCATTCTTGCTGGGCCAACTTGCAGATATGATCGACTTAGATGGCCCGCTATGGCTGGATAAGGATGTCCCAAATGGGCTCCATTATGCAGACGGCACTGTGTTTCCACCAAGCCGTGCGCTCTGGGGTTAGGCCTGATCACATAAACAGTTCAAGCGGATCGCGCCCTGCTTCACTTTCGAGGAAGCCGAGCGTTTCAAACGTCTGTTTCATTGTGCCAGACAGAGGCGCTTGCAAAACAAGCGGTTTGCCAGAGCGCCGCGGGATCACCAGCGCGCGCGCATGCAAATGCAACCCGCTCGCCACACCTTGTGGGACTTCCCGGCGGGTTTCATACTTATCGTCACCAAGAATGCTGGTGCCAAGCTCATGCATGTGAAAGCGCAATTGGTGCATGCGTCCGGTTGACGGTTTTAGCGCCACCCAAGCGGCGCGGCGGGCGGCGGTTGAGACAACAAAATAGTCCGTAATGGCGTGCTTGGAGACCTTATCGCCATGCGCGCCTAAGACCATGCGCTCGCGCCCTTCTTCGCTGGTGCCTTTGCGCATCCAAGAGCGCAGCTGACCGGCAGGCGGATGCGGCACACCCACGGTGACCGCCCAATAGACTTTGTCCATATCGCGCGAATGAAACAGGTCGCCGAGCCGGGACGCGGCGGCGGGATGCTTAGCAATGATGAGCAGCCCAGACGTCGCTTTGTCCAAGCGGTGCACCAGGCGGGGGCGGTGTTCGCCATCCGAGAGCGCATCCAGCATACCATCAATATGACGTCCGCCCTGCCCCGTCCCGCCCTGGACCGCGATGCCAGCGGGCTTGTTGAGAACGACCATTTCCGCGTCTTCGTGAACGATCAGCGGCTTCAAGAAGGCGAGCGCTTTGGCATTTGGTTTTGCCGGTGCACTCCAAGGGGCGTCCGCGTCTTTCGCCGCTTTGGAAGCGAATGGAGGCAAGCGCACCGACATGCCTGCTTCAAGCCGCGTATTGGCTTTTGCACGCGCGCCATCGACCCGGATTTGCCCGGTTCGGAGAAGTTTTTCCAACTCGCCCTGAGTCATCGGCAGACGCCGCTTCACCCAGCGATCAAGGCGGACACCGCCCTCTTTATCCGAAACCGTTTCGGTAATGACCTGGCGGCTCATGTAAACAGCCTCCGCAAAACCAAAAGGCCAACCGCAAAGGCAGCAAGCGCACCGATGACATTAAGGGCGATGAAGATCATTCCTTTGGTCACTTCCCCGGTCATGAACATGTGAAGCGTATCGCGCGAAAATGCGGAAAAGGTCGTAAAGGCCCCCATCATACCAACCCCGAAAAACAGCCATATCGCATTCTCAATTGCGAGGTCGCGGCTCGCGAACCAGGCCATCAATCCACCGAGGAGGAAGCTCCCAACCACATTGACGCAAAGCGGCGCCCAGGCGCCGGATACGCCGCCATGCGTAGTGAAAGCAAGGCCCAAGCCGTAGCGCATGGTGGCGCCAATCGCTCCACCGAGCGCAACAAGGAGAAATCCGTTCATAGGAGGGCTCTTAGGCCAGGGCGCCTCGCAAAGCCAGATCGCTCAAACCGTTGACGCTGCCCAGTTCCGTAAGCATCATTACTCAGGGAGGATGCTTCATGTTCATCGGACACTATGGTGCGGCCTTTGCGGCACGTGCCGTGAAGCCTGCGATTCCGCTCTGGCAGCTTTTTTTGGCGGTTCAATTGGTCGACTTCGCCTGGGCGGGTCTCGTTCTGGCAGGGATTGAGAAATTCGATGTCACGCCCGGGTTCATGGAAGCCTCCATTCTCGACCTCCACCACATGCCATACTCGCATTCGCTGGTGGCCGTTGTAATTTGGTCGATCGCCGCCGGTATCCTCTACGCAGCCCTGCGACGCGGCGCAAAAGCCGTGACAGCCGGGATCATTATCGGAGCCGCCGTGTTCAGCCATTGGATCACAGACCTCATCGCGCACGGACCTGACCTCGCGCTTTGGTTCGGCGGGCCAAAGGTCGGATTGGGTCTTTGGAACAGCCTCTTATGGACGCAAGTCGTGGAGATAGGCCTGCTTTTGATCGGCGGCGCGATCTATCTCGTCTATACCAAACCCAAAGGACTGATCGGTCGCGTGGCACCCTGGCTCCTCATCGGCTTCATGTTGGCGCTGCAAATTTACAATCATCTCCCTGTGGACCACCCACCCGCGATCCCTCAGTTTGCGATTATGGCTCTGATTGCCTTTAGTTTATTAGCGCTGTGCGCCTGGCTGACAGATCGGACGCGAGAGCCAACTTAGCGCAGACCCAAACTCAATTTTGTAATGCTTTTGGAGCCGCCGCGACTGTTCCTTTGATCTAACTTCAAAGGAGGTTCTCAATGTGGCCCAAACGGTTTCTTTGCAATTCACGTGCGTCTCTGCTCGAGACGATCATGTGGACCATCAGCAGCGTCATGATCCTACTCGACGCACTGATCCCGCAGCTTTAGAGCGAGATATGACTGATACGCTCAAGTCGATTGTTGAGCAGCATGGTGGGATGATTGCGCGGATCGCATCATCCTACGAAGCGCGCCCCGAATTGGCGGAAGAGCTGGTTCAGGACGCCTTGCTGGCGATTTGGCGCGCGTTGCCGCGTTTTCGCGGAGACGCCAATCCAAGAACATATGCGGCTCGGATTGCTCACAATATTTGCATCAGTCATGTCCGCAAAGCGAGCAAACGCAAGACAGAGAGTCTTGATGAGCGCTTGCCAGATGCGGCCCCCGGCCCGGATGCAGAGGCAGAGAAAGCCATTCAACGCGAGCGCCTGCTCGCCGCGATACGCCAGTTAAATCTCGCCAGCCGCCAAATCGTAACGCTGCACCTGGAAGGGTTCAGCAATGTTGAAATCGCTGAAACGCTCGGCCAGTCCGCGAATAATATTGGGGTCCGTTTGTCGAGAGCCCGCAGCGAATTGAAAGCCCTATTAGGAGACAGCTCAGATGACTGATTCCCTCAAAACACTGTGGCAGGACAGTCCTGCTTTCGACGTCGACACGATGGTCGCGCAGCTCAATCGCAACAATCGAGATATGCGTTCCGTCAACACCTGGTCGACGATTATTTCTCTCATCGTCTTTGCCATTTTGGTCGCACTGGAATGGTCCAGAAATCTGCATACGGGCGGTATGATGACCTTGCTCGGGAGCCTGAGCCTCATTCTTGGAGCAGCGCATTATGTATCTGCCAAGCGCAAGCTTGAAAGGGCGTTTTCAAAGGAGCCCGAGGCCCTGATCCGGTTCATGATTCAGAGGGCGCGCGCGGCCGTCAATCTTGGACGATTTCTTTATATCTGTCCGATCCCCAGCGTCGCTTTTGGCTACGGCCTTGGCGCGGTGACACCTGATCCAGAGTATGACGCGCCAATGCCAGATTGGATTGATCCAATCGTCTACGCCATCGTCATCGGTATCGTGATCATCCCAACGGCAATTGGCATATGGTTCGCGCGCAAGAAAATGAAAGAGCTTAAAGCGCTTGAGGCCATTGCCGCAGAAATGAAAGCGCCCACCTAACGCAGAGATCGTTTTAGACGATTTAGAGCTTCATCCAAGGCCGATAAATAGCGCGAGCGATCGGCCTTGGAAAACGGCGCAGCCCCACCAACTTGATCGCCGCCAGCGCGTAAGTCTGCCATGATAGCGCGGGTTGCAATCGCGCTTCCAATTGAATCGTCTGTGAACGGACGACCCGTCGGGGCAAGAACAATCGCGCCCTTGTTTAAAGCCCGTTCAGCCAAGAGAATATCAGCGGTCACCACAACACTTCGATCATGCGCGCGCGCAGCAATCTCATCATCAGCAGCATCAAACCCGTCGCTCACAGTGATCAGTTTGAACAATGCATGTGGCGGGACGCGCAGGAACTGATTGCTGACCAGTGTGACTGGCACTTGCAGGCGCAAAGCGACTTTATACGTCTCATCTTTGACCGGACAGGCATCAGCATCGATCAGGATTTCGATTGCGCCCGCCACTATTTATAGAGGCACCAGCGCATAATCGCTTTTTGTACGTGGAGGCGATTTTCGGCCTCGTCCCAAACCAGAGAATTCGGGCCATCAATCACTTCAGTGTCGACTTCTTCGCCGCGATGCGCAGGCAAGCAATGCAAGAACTTCGCGCTCGGTTGCGCGAGCTCCATTAGCTCATCCGTAACGGCATAGGGATCAAGCTCCGCAAGCCGTTCCGCGCCGTCCTTATCACCCATTGAGACAAATGTGTCGGTGATCACGACATCGGCGCCTGCAACGGCCTCTTCAGCCGTATCATAGAGATCGATCCGGCCTTGCAGTTCGCGCGCGATGTCCACGTCTTCCTCATCCGGGGCATAGCGGTCAGGCGTTCCCACAGCGAAAGAGAACCCAAACTTGGGCGCCGCGTGGATGAAGCTTGAACAGACATTATTGCCATCGCCGACCCATGCGAGCCGCGCGCCTTGGAGATCCAAGCCGCTTTCTTCCAGCGTCATCAGATCAGCCAAGATCTGACACGGATGCGAGCGGTCGGTAAGCCCATTGATTACTGGCACCGAGGCGGCATCGGCGAAAACCTCTAGATCGCCATGACTGTTCGCACGCAGCATAACCATGTCGACATAGCGGCTAAGGACGCGGGCTGTGTCTTCAACCGTCTCACCGCGACCAAGCTGCATGTCTGCGGCTGTTGCGATTATCGAGTCGCCCCCGAGCTGACGCATAGCCGCCTCGAAACTGAACCGCGTGCGGGTCGAGTTTTTCTCAAACACCATCGCCATTGTGTGACCAGCAAGCGCCGCATCCGCATCAGGCTGGCCTTTTGGCCATCCTTGACGGGCGCGTTTCATCGCATGGGCTTTGTCCATGATCACGCGCAATTCGCTCGCTTCGAGCTGCCAAATATCTATGAAGTGGCGATAGGCCATGACCCCTCCGGTCAAAATGGAAGCGGCGCTCTTAGCGCATTTCTAGGGTGAACACCACTCTTCGATGTCTCATGTTTGGTCTGCAAGACTGTGGGGGCTTTTACGACATTGAATCTACAAATTGATCTGGTCGAAGGCAGCAGACTTGAGTAGAGGCTTCTGACGCCCCGCTCAGCTGCGAAAAGGACTGACCCAAATGGATCGCGTTTTAATTATCGGTGCCGGCGCCGCCGGGTCAGTCGTCGCGCAAAAATGTGCGATGGACCGTGACACATTTAAGCATATCACGCTTGCGTCTCGGCGACTGATCTCGTGCGAAAACGTCGCCGCGCTGTGTAAAACGCCAATCGAGATTGCACAGGTCGACGCGGACAATGTCGAAGAGACAATCGCACTTATTGAAAAGGTCAAACCGGACCTCGTGATCAATATGGCTCTGCCCTATCAGGACCTGCCGATTATGGACGCCTGTCTCGCAACCAAAACCCACTATATGGACACCGCGAATTATGAACCGCGCGATGTCGCAAAGTTCGAGTATCACTGGCAATGGGCCTATCAGGATCGCTTCAAAGAGGCGGGGCTGACAGCGATCCTCGGCTGTGGGTTCGACCCAGGCTGCACGAATATTTACTGCGCCTACGCGCAGCAAGAAGGCCTGTTCGACGAGATTGAATATATCGACATTGTCGACTGCAATGCGGGCGATCA
>ERZ1740070.2330-NODE-2330-length-10980-cov-5.108284_pt1 | contig 10980 bp, 6 predicted proteins | sample MGYA00581734_ERZ1740070 | MGnify/ENA primary metagenome ERZ1740070 (study PRJEB43018, sample SAMN04849744) | marine metagenome | isolation source: floating plastic debris | place: Pacific Ocean | collected 2008-09-01 | study: EMG produced TPA metagenomics... | reverse complement strand
CGCTTGCTGCTGGTGCTATTGGCTTGGGGCTTGCCGCGGGGACGGCGGTCGCGGCGGTGTTTGTCATGCGCGCCAGTGGCCAGAGCCAGCGCACCAAGGCGTTGCGCACTTCTCTAAGGCGCATGCAGTCGCTGCTGGATGGCGCGCCGGCGATCCCGATGCTGGTGCGGGTGGATGGCCGGATCGAGGCGCCTGAACGCCTCGCGCGGTGGCTGGGCTTTGAACGCATGCCGCAATATCTGTCCGAGCTTTCGCGCGATGATGGGCTGAGCGCGGATCAAGTCGAAGAGCTGTCGGACCATATCCGCCACACGCAAAAGAGCGCGGCGCCGTTCCAGATGTCGCTGATGCTGCCGGGTTCGGGCCGTTCGCTTGCTTTGGTGGGGTCGCTGGCCGACCCGCAGGTTTCGCCCGGAGGCGCGGCGCTGGTCTGGGTGTTCGACTTTTCCGAAAGCGAAGATGAACTCAGCCGCCTGCGCCAAACCGCAGCGAGCGCGGAAAGCGGCTTTCGCGCTTTGCTGGGCCTGATCGAAGAAGCGCCGATGCCAATGTGGTTTCGCGGACCGGACATGAAGATCCAACTGGTCAACGCCGCTTATGTCGAAGCGGTCGCCGCTGCAGGCGCAGACGCGGTCGTGCAAGGCCAGATTGAACTGCTTGAAGCGGAAAAGGGCGCGCCGCCTTCCGAGGTTGCGCGCGCCAGCTTTTCGGCCAAGGAAAAGGCCGAACGCACCGTCACGGCCACCATTCATGGCGAGCGCCGGACGCTGAAAGTCTCCGATCTGCCGCTGGGCGCGGACGGGGTGGCCGGCTACGCGATCGACATCGAAGAGCAGCAGCAAGTGCGTCGCGAGTTTCGCGCCTATCGCGACGCGCAGCGTGCGATGATGGACAAGCTTTCGATCGGCATTGCGCAGTTCGATAGTGATGAGCGCCTGATCTACGCCAACCTGCCCTTCCGCCGCTTGTTCGAACTGGGCGCGGATATTGGCGATGGCAGCGAGGACGGCGCGATGGCGTTCGAACGCTTCCTGGCCGAAGCGCGCGAGAAAGGCCGCACGCCTGAGGTCCGCGACTTTCCCGAATGGCGGCGCGAGCGGCTGGGCTGGTTTGGCGGCGGGGTCAATGGTGGGGTAAATGCTTCCGGCGCGCAGGATGAGAACTGGCCGCTGCCCGGCGGCACCCATTTGCGCGTGGCGGCCCAGCCCATGCCCGATGGCGGCTTGGTGATGATCGCTGAGGACCGCACGGAAAGCCTTTCGCTTTCCTCTTCGCGCGATACGCTGCTGCGCACCCGCACCGCGATGCTCGACAGCCTGTTCGAAGCTCTGGCGGTGTTTGCGCCCGATGGATCGGTGCAACTGCGCAACCGCAGTTTTGCGACCACATGGGGCCTCGACGACGCATTCCTTGATACGCACCCGGACGCGCAAGGCCTGCTCGACGCCATGGGGCAGAACCTTGTTGACCCCAAGCAATCGGAACGGATTGGCGAAATTGTTCGCGCGGCGACGCTCGACCGTGAGGAAAAGACCGGTCAGGTCGAATTGGCGGACGGGCGCACCTTGCGCTTTGCCGGGGTGCCTTTGCCCGATGGCAACGGGCTGCTCACCGTGCTCGACATCACGGATTCGCAGAAGGCCGAGAAGGCGCTGCGCGAACGCGCTGAGGCTTTGGAAGAGGCGGATAGCGTCAAGACCCGGTTCCTTGCCAATATGTCCTACGAATTCCGCAACCCGCTCACCTCGATCAGCGGCTTTGCTGAGATGTTGGCAAGCGGGGTGGGCGGCAAGTTGCCCAAGCAAGCGAACGAATATGTCGAGGCGATCCTGACTTCGGTGGCACAACTGACCGAGCAGGTTGAGAACGTGCTCGACCTGTCGCAAAGCGAAGCGGGGCTGATGCCGATGGAAAAAGAGAAGGTGGAGTTGCTCCCCTTCCTCACCGGCATTATCCGAGAGCGCGAGGCTGCTATCGTGGCCGCGGGGCTTGGTCTTGATCTGAAAGGCAAGAGATCGCGCATCGCGATGGCGGACCCGCGCCAGTTGGCGCGCGCGGTGGGCAACCTGCTCGACAACGCGATTGCGGGCACGCCGCCCGAGGGCCAGATCCTGGTCGAAGCCCCAAAGCCGGGGCCGGAGGATGAATGGAGCGCGGCTATCGTGATCAGCGACAACGGCCGGGGCATGGCGCCCGAAGACTTGGCGCTGGCTATGGCCAATGTGCGCGAGGGAGAGGACGGCCAGATGCCTGCGCGCAGCGGCCTTGGCATTCCTCTGGCCCGGCAATTGATCGAAGCGCATGGCGGCTCGCTTGAGTTGCAAAGCGAAGAGGGCGCGGGCACCACCGCGATTATCTTGCTGCCCTGATGAATGGCGAACGCGTCCCTTTGCCCGATCTGGCGGCGATGCAGGCCTATGGCGCGCGAATAGCGGCGCGCTTACGCGAAGGCGATGTGGTGGCGCTGAGCGGTGGCCTGGGCGCTGGCAAGACGACGCTGGCGCGGGCGATTATCGGCGCGTTGGGATACGAAGGCGAGGTCCCATCGCCCACCTTCACCATCATTGAAACCTACGACGCGCCGCCTTTGAGGCTTCCGATCGTGCACGCGGATTTCTATCGCCTCGAAAACCCGTCCGAGGTTCACGAAATCGGACTTGATGATTACCGCGAGGGCGCAGCCCTGTTGGCCGAGTGGCCCGAACACGCGGGCGGCTTTGCGCATGAGCGCGGATGCCTCGCCATAACGCTCGAGATTGCGGATGAGGGGCGAATTGCGATTGCGAGGGCGGGCGCGGATTGGGTAGAGCGGATGCCATGAGCGAGTTGCCGGACAGATTGCACGATTTTCTAGGCCGCGCGGGATGGGGCGATGCGCAGATCGAGGTAATCCCCGGCGACGCCTCGTTCCGCCGCTACTTCCGTATCCGGAGGGGCAACGATGGCGCGATGCTGATGCACGCGCCGCCGCCGCACGAGGATCCCGTACCATTTCTGGACGTTGGCGATTGGCTGCAAGCTCACGGGCTGCGCGCGCCAGTCATCTACGCAAGTGAACCCGCAGCGGGCTGGGTGCTGCTGGAGGATTTCGGCGATGATCGCATGCGCGACTGGCTGGATGATAACCCGCAAGGCGCAGAGGCCGCCTACAGGGCCGCTATCGACGCGCTTGTGGAACTGCACTCGCACCCCGCCGGGCCATTCGATCCTTACGATATGGATGTCTATCTGCGCGAGGCCAAGTTGCTCCCGCAATGGTACGCCCCCGCGCACAGCCTTGAGGTTGACGAGGAAGGCTATGAAGCAGCGTGGCGCGGGGTACTGACACCGCTGATCGAGCGGCAAGCCGAAGGCGTCACCGTGCTGCGCGATTATCATGCGGAGAACATCATGCTGCTGGGCGGATCGCCGGGTGCACCGCAGGGCCTGATTGATTTTCAGGACGCGCTGGTGGGCCACCGCGCTTACGATCTGGTCTCGCTGCTCCAAGACGCGCGCCGCGATGTGGATCAGAGCTTTGCTGGCGAGATGTTCGATTATTACTGCCAACTTACGGGCGAGGCCGACTCCGCGTTTCGCGCGGATTACGCAATCCTGGGCGCGCAACGCAACGCCAAGATTGTTGGGATCTTCACCCGCCTGTTCAAGCGTGACAGCAAGCCTAAATATCTCTCTATGATCCCGCGCGTGTGGCGGCTGCTCGAAGCGGATTTGAAGCACCCTGCGCTGGCGCCTGTTGCCGCGTGGTTTGACGCGCATATCCCTGGCGATCTGCGCGCCATGGATGGAGGGACCATTCGTTGAGCGCGTTGGTCACCGATACCGCCATGGTGATGGCCGCCGGGCTAGGTAAGCGTATGCGCCCGCTCACCGTCACCACGCCCAAGCCGTTGGTGCGCGTGGCGGGCAAGCCTCTGATCGATCACGCGCTCGACCGCCTCGTCGAAGCCGGGATCGGGCGCGCGGTTGTCAACGTGCATTACCTGGCTGACGCGCTGGAGGCGCATGTGCTGGAACGCACCAAGCCGGCCATTTCAATTTCGGACGAACGCGACGCGCTGCTGGAAACGGGCGGCGGGCTGATCAAGGCGCAGGACCTTTTGCCGGACCCGTTCTTTTGCCTGAACGCCGACAATATCTGGCTCGACGGCCCGCAAAACGCCTTTGCCGACCTATCCGCGCGCTGGGATCCGGAGCTTATGGACGCGCTGTTGCTGCTGGTCCCGCACGAACGCGCGGCGAACTTCAACGGCAAAGGCGATTTTCATATGGACGCGTGTGGGCGCATCACGCGCCGCAAATCAGGTCGGATCGCGCCCTTTATATACACCGGGATCCAGCTTGTTTCGAAACGGCTCTTGCGCGAGGCGCCGGAAGGCAAATTTTCGACTAACATCTTGTGGAGCCGCGCGATTGAGGAGGGGCGCCTCTACGGTCTTTCCTTCACCGGGCAATGGTTCGAAGTCGGCACGCCGGACGCGATCGGGCCGACGCAAGACGCGCTCCGCCGCGGCTGATTAGTGAGCGGCGCGGGGCCTCACGTTTATTCCATCGCGGCGCACCGCGGCTTTGCGGACGCGCTGGTGGCGGGCCTGGTGCCGCGCTATTCGACGCCCGATCTGGGCCTGGCGCGCCTGACCCTGCTGGTGCCCAGCACGCGCGCCGCGCGCACGATTTCCGAAGCTTTCACCCGGCTGACAGGGGAGACCGGGCAGGCCGGAATGCTGTTGCCGCGCATGGTCACGGTGGGCGATCTCGACTTGGATGAGGCGCTGGGCGCGCTGCTCGATCCCCTAGGCGCGGGCGATATCGCGCCCGCCGTGGAACCGACACAGCGCTGGCTGGAACTCGCGCGTCTGATCGATGAGGATTTGCGCTCTTCGGGTAAGCCCCCGCTTCCCGGTGCAGCGCGCTTGCGTTTGGCGCGCGAGGTGGCGCGCGCGATGGACCGCTTGCTGGTTGAGGAAAAGACTCCCGAAGATTTGCTCAGCGAAGCTGTGCTGACCCGGCTTGATGATCTGGCGGACCATTGGCGCGATTCTATTGCTTTGTTTGCGCGGGTGCAGCGGCGCTGGCTGGCGCGGCTGGATGAGATAGGGCGGGTGGACGCGGCGACTCGGCGCAACCTGTTGTTTGAACGCGCGCGGCGCAAGTGGCGCGAGACGCCGCCGCAAACGCCGATTGTCGCCGCCGGTGTGACCAGCGCCTCGCCCGCTTTGGCGCGGATGCTGCGCGCGGTGGCGGACCTGCCCGATGGAGCGGTGATCCTGCCCGACCTTGATCTGGCGATGGACGAGGCCGCGTGGGACGAGTTGGGCCGCGCGGGCGCGGCGCCCGAGCCCGGCGAGGATATCTTTGCAAGCGACGACGCGCTCACCCACCCGCAATACCATTTGAAGCTGCTGCTCGAACGCATGGGCGTCGCGCGCGGTGAGGTTCGCCCCTGGCACCGCAAGGGGATGACCGCCGCGCCGCCCGCGCGCTCTTACGCGATCAGCTCGCTCTTCCTGCCTCCCAAGGCCAGCACCAGCTGGGTGACGCTGGAGGCGGACAAGCGCCGTTTGCCGGGCGTTCGCACGCTCGTCTCGGCGACCAGCGAAGAGGAAGCCCAAGCCATCGCCTTGCTGGTGCGCGAGGCGTTGGAGACATCGGGCAAAAGGATCGCTGTCGTCAGCGCGGATCGGGGCTTGGCGCGCCGCGTGGCCCAGCATCTGGAGCGGTGGAACATCGACGCGGATGATACCGCCGGGGAGAAGCTCTCTCTGACCCCCGCTGGCCGCTTGTTTGCGCTGTTGGTCGAGATCGCGAGCGCCAGCGCCACAGGGGGCGGGGCGCTCGTTTCGCTGATCGGCGCGCTTAGCCATCCGCTTATCGCCAGCGCGGACACCGATGCGCGGCGCGAATGGCTCAGCCACCTGCGCGCGTTCGAGCGCGCTCTGCGCGGCCCGGCGCCCGCGCCCGGGCTTGAGCCGCTGCGCGAAGCGGCGGAAAAGACGGACAGTCCAGAGGTGCGAAGGTGGTGGGAAGGCGTCGAGGCGATCCTCGCTCCGCTTTTCAATTGGCCCGACGAAATCACGCTGGCGGCGGCTCTGGATGGCCTGAGCGCGGCGGCGGAAGCGTTGGCGGGGGAGGCGGTCTGGGCCAAGGAAGACGGCCGCGCGCTGGCTCGCATGGTTGAGGACCTGCGCCTTCACGCGGGCGAGTGCGGCATCGCTTTGGCCAAGGCGGACGTTGCGAAAGCTTTGCGCGATGCGATGGACGAGATCGCGGTTCGTCCACCCTATGGAGGGCATCCGCGCGTTGCCATCTATGGTCTGCTGGAATCGCGCATGGCGCGCGCCGATCTGGTGGTCTGCGCAGGATTGAACGAGGGGACGTGGCCGCAGACACCGTCGCCCGACAGCCTGCTGGCGCCAGCCGTCTTGCGCACGCTCGGTGTACCGGGATCCGAGTTTCGAATCGGTCTCGCCGCTCACGATCTGGCCGGCGCAATGGGCGCGCCGGAAGTGGTGTTGAGCCGCGCGCAGCGCGACGCCGACGGTCCAACGCGGCCCTCGCGGTTCCTGCTCCGCGTCGAAGCGCTCTTGGGAGAACGTGAGGCGAGCAAACACCGCGAAGAGCGGATTGCGCATATGCTGCCGCTGCTCGACCGCGCTCCTGAGCCAGTGAAGGAACGCTATCCTCGCCCCAAGCCCAATCCGCCGCAAGACCTGCGCAATGTGTCAATCAGTGCGACCGCGCTCGACCGGCTGCTGGGCGATCCGTATCAGTTTTACGCGCAGAAAATCCTGGGCCTTCGCGCGATGGAGCCGCTGGCGGCTGATCCCTTCAGCGATCCCGCCCTGCGCGGGACTCTGGTGCACTCGATCCTTGATCAATGGCACAAGGCGCGCGCCACTGATCCCACGCTGCCTCTGGTTCCTTTTGCCGAGCGCGCGCTGAAGCAGACCAATCCGCATCCACTGCTCTGGGGTCTGTGGCGTCCTCGCATCCTTGCTGCGCTCGCGCGGTTTGAGGATTTGATCGAGCTGAACGCCGAAGATGGCCGCACCGTTGCTCTCACCGAAAGCTGGGGCTCTATGGATTATCTGGGCGTGCGGGTGTTTGGTCAGGCCGACCGGATCGATCGCTTTGCTGACGGCACGCTGGCCATCGTCGACTACAAAACCGTGGGTGCGCCCACCTAGAAGGAAACCGCCGCCGGCTATCGTCTGCAACAGCGCGTGCTGGGGCAGCTCGCGCGCCGCGGGGGCATCAAGCCCGACCGCGACGCGCCTAAGACAAGCGCCCTTCGAACAGACGCGAGCCTTAATGAGTATTGGTCGCTGCGCAAAAAGGGCGATCAGTTTGGCGAGATCACGTCGCCCATGAAGCTGTCCTCGCGTGAGCAGGGGTTGGAGCCGGATGAGTTTCTCCCGCTGCACGAGGCGAAGTTGGCCGAAGCGATCACGCGCTATATCACCGGCAGCGCGCCGTTTACCGCCAAAGAGAACCCGGATTACCCCGGCTACACCGATTACGATCAGCTGATGCGGCTAGAAGAATGGGTCTTTGATGGGGGCGCTGAGTGAGTTCCAAGGTCTTCCCCTTGAAGGACAACCAGCTGGCCGCTGTCCAGCCTTCGGACAATGTCTGGCTGTCGGCCTCGGCGGGCACGGGCAAGACACAGGTGCTTTCCGCGCGCGTGCTGCGCCTGCTGTTAAGGCCCGATGTCGAGCCGGGGCAGATCCTGTGCCTCACCTTCACCAAAGCGGGCGCGGCCGAAATGGCGAACCGCATCAACGCGGTGCTGGCGCGCTGGGTCCGATTGGAGGACACCAAGCTGTTTAGCGAGCTCCGAGCGCTAGGCGCGGACAATTCGCAAGCGACCCGCGACCGCGCGCGCACCCTGTTTGCCAGCGTCTTGGATTGTCCGGGCGGCGGCCTTCGCATCGATACGATCCACGCCTTTTCGCAATGGCTGCTCGCCAGCTTTCCCGAGGAGGCCGATCTGGCACCCGGCTCGCAGCCTATGGAAGACCGCCAGCGCGAGCTTTTGTCGCGCGACGTTTTGGCGCAGCTTTTGAGCGAAGCGGAGACGCAGCAAGACACGCGCATCCTCGACGCGGTGCGCTTGTTTGTGACGACCAAAGATCCGGGCAGCCTGCATCACTGGCTGATGCGCTGCGCGGCGCGTGAAGAGCTGTGGGAAGGGCCGGGCGCCTGGCAATCGCCGGTCGATACACGCGTGAGGCAAAACCTTTTGGGCATACCCAGCGACGCGGATGAAGCGTGGGCGAGCGAGGGGCTGGACCCTGATATCTTTCCCGACGCAACGCTGGCTGCGATGATCCCGGCGCTGGAGGATTGGGGGACAAAGACGGCGGACAAATGCCTTGGCTTTATGCGCGAATGGCTCTCGTTGGATGTGTCTGCGCGCTCGGCCCGGCTTAGCGGTTTTAAAGGCACGTTGCTCAAAGCGGACGCCACCCCGGCGCTGAACCTCAAGAAACCGCGCGAAACCGACCCCGCGTTTGCCTCGGGCCAAGATGAGATCGCGGACGCGGTGGCCTTGGTGGAGGAGCGCTTTGCGCTGCTTGATCTCGCCCAATTGCTCACCGCCGCGCTGGAACTGGGCCGCGCCTTTGCGCTCAAATGGATCGAGGCCAAGCGTCGCGAAGGGCTTCTGGACTTTGACGATCTGATCCGCCGCGCCGCGGCCTTGCTGAGCCAGAAGGACACCGCCGCCTGGATCCGCTACAAGCTGGATCGGCGCTTTGATCATATCCTGATTGATGAGGCGCAGGACACGAATGAGGCGCAATGGGATATTGTTGATGCCTTGATCGACGATTTCTTCAGCGGCGACGGGGCGAGCGGCGACAAGCTGCGCACGATGTTTACCGTGGGGGATTACAAGCAGGCGATCTTTGGCTTTCAGGGCACCAGCCCGGAGAATTACGAGCGCGCCAAGGCCAAGATCCGCAAAGCCGTGTTGGAAGCGCGCGAAAACGCGCTGGAGATGCGCGACCGGCGCAATGTACCCGATTGGCGCGAGCTTGATCTGGGGCGCTCATACCGCACCGCGCAGCCGGTTCTCGATTTCGTCAACGCCGCGATTGGCCTGCTGGGCCATGAGACCTTCGGCCTCCGCAAGGGACCACCGCCGCATATCGGGGATGAGCGCGCTGGCATCGTCACCTTGTGGAGCCCGGTGCGCGCCGATGACGAACACAGCGAGGATGAGGCGCGCGAATGGCTGGCTCATCACGACACGGTGCTGGCCGAGAAAATCGCCGCGCAAGTGCGCCAGTGGGTGCAAGGGTCGGATCGCTTTGTCCTTGAAAAGGGCGGACGCCGCCACGCTAAGCCGGGCGATATTATGGTGCTGGTGCGCAAACGCGGCGCGCTGGCCGGACAGATCGTCGCCAAGTTGCACGAAGCGGGCGTGGCTGTCGCCGGGGTGGACCGATTGCGCCTTGGCGCGCCACTGGCGGTTAAGGACGTGATGAGCGTGCTGCGCTTTGCTGCGCAGCCGCTCGATGATCTGGAATGCGCCAACCTGTTGGCCAGCCCCTTGATCGGGTGGACGCAGGACGACTTGCTGGCCCATGTTCCGCGCGATGAGGGCGTGCCTTTGTGGCACCATCTGCGCCGCCGCGACGCGCCCGCCTTTGTCGCTGAAACGGCGGATCGCCTGCGCGCGCTTCTGCGTCTGGCGGACTTTGAAACACCCCAAGCGCTGATCGCGTGGGTGCTGAGAGGTCCCTGGCAAGGCCGCCGCAAGCTGATCACGCGGCTGGGGCGCGAGGCGAACGACCCGCTGGATGAGCTTGTCAACGCCGCCTTTTCGTTCGAAGCGGGCGCGACGCCGAGCTTAACGGGCTTTATCGAATGGTTTGACGCAGGCTCAAGCGAGCTGAAGCGCGATCCCGATGATGCGGGCGGACAGGTCCGGGTGATGACCGTTCACGGCTCAAAAGGTCTGCAAGCGCCCATCGTCATGCTGGCCGACGCCACCGGCGCGCCTGGCCAGGGCAGCGATCTGGAGCTTGCGGATAGGCCCTTGGGGCACGACGCGGGCAAGGCCGTGCCTTTGCCCTCGCTTTCCAAGGCCGAGCGCGTGGGCCCGGTCAGCGCGGCGGAAGAAAAGGTCAGCGCCGCTGATATGGAAGAGCATTGGCGGCTGCTCTATGTCGCGATGACCCGCGCAGAAGAGGCGCTGTTCATCACCGGATCGCTTGGCCCGCGCGACCTTAAGACCGGGCCGCACGAAGACAGCTGGTTTACGCGGCTCGAGCCAATCTTTGAAGCGAGCGCGAACAGCGATCCGCTGAGCGACCCTATCTGGGGCGCGCGGCGTGAATTCGGGCGGCTTGCCGATCCTCTGGTGGCGCCCGATGTTGCGGCTACGCAAGAGTTCGGCTGGTCGCAGCTTCCTTCATGGGCCACCACGCCAATTGGTCCGGAACCCAAACCGCCGCGCCCTTTGGCGCCCAGCAACGCGGGCGAAGAGCAGGGAGCCGATCCGCCGACGCTGGCGGGCGCGGATCCAGCCGCCCTGCGCGCGGCCATGCGGCGCGGCGTGCTGATCCACCGGCTGCTGGAACGCTTGCCCGATATCCCTATGGACCAACGGCGCGAGGTGGCGAGCGACTGGCTTGCTCGAAACGCTGAAGAATTGCCCGACGCAATGTGTGCGCAGATGCTGGATCAGGCGCTCGATGTGCTGAACGCGCCCGGTTTTGCCGAGATCTTTGGTCCCGACGCGCTGGCCGAAGCGCCAATCAGCGCCACGGTCGGCCCGGTGGTTGTTACCGGGACGATCGACCGCCTGCTTGTCACCGACGACGAGGTGTATGTGGTCGACTTCAAGACTACGCGCCGCCCGCCCACCAGCGCCGAAAGCGTATCCGTGGGCACGTTGCGGCAAATGGCCGCCTATGTCGCCGCACTCTAGGTCATCTATCCTGATCGCCGGGTCCGCGCGGGCGTGCTCTA
>ERZ1740070.2329-NODE-2329-length-10981-cov-8.699524_pt1 | contig 10981 bp, 10 predicted proteins | sample MGYA00581734_ERZ1740070 | MGnify/ENA primary metagenome ERZ1740070 (study PRJEB43018, sample SAMN04849744) | marine metagenome | isolation source: floating plastic debris | place: Pacific Ocean | collected 2008-09-01 | study: EMG produced TPA metagenomics... | reverse complement strand
TTTGCTATTGATTACTTGGCGAGGAACATCTACTTCGGCGACTGGTAAGAATATTGATCTGGTACGATAATGCATAATTCATTGAAATGAGTTTACCCTACACACAAAAGTTTTTGCCATCTTTGCCAGCTCCGTTAGCTTAGTTAAAAAGCAGCTAATTTCATCTAGTTTTCATATAAATGTTATCAAGTAGATAAAGTTAAGCTAAATTATTATTAAGCCTGAAACTCTTTACTAGCTAAGATATCTGCTTCTAGGCCGGTAGGGGACTTTCCATCAAGCAGAACCGACAACCTGTGTTGTAACTAACAATAACACGCTAAAGGTGTGATAGTAATCCAGGAAACCAAGTACATGTACAACGTGGTGTAGGATATGTCCTACTTATTTATAATTATTTTTATTGTAGGACTACGACGAGTATTGAGGTCATGAAGCTGGATGGGCCTGATTTTTACAGAACTAAGATCTTAGGCTACACAGGAGATGAGAACGGTGTGGGAAAAGTTTGGTCATTAGCTGTGGATCCTATGAGAGGGTGGGTATTTATAATAGAGAGATTTAGATTCCTGCGTTGGACGTGATCTTGGACGTGTTAAATGATCAGTTCAAGGGTTGTACGGTGTCATACGGTCAGATGAAGTTTAGGCGCCGGTATACAAGACTGTAAAGTGAGCTTTTAAGGTTTGCTTCCAACCCAATGGTTGTGACGCCACCTTTACACGGTCGCTTTCTGGTAAATGCCAATATTAACCTCTCTCTCTATTTGATGTTAATGATTGTGACCAAACCATAGCTATTATGCTGCGGTTGATGGTTTATATTTTTACAGCTCATTGCCTGACGATGTGGGGACATCTCTGTGAGATCCTGAGTTGGTTGTTTTAATCAAGGAGTAATACAACTCCTTGTTTTAATTTATCTGCTTTCTTTTTTTAGCAGAACAGATTAGTTGATTCATAGTTTAACTTTATGTTTCTCAACAAAATATGTGCGATCGCAGGACCCAAGTAGCTGTCCCCTTGAATAGTTGATTATAAAAATTATCAACTTGTCAAGGGGACAGCTACTTGGGCCATGTGTGTAATTCGTTTTGACAAATTTCTTTGCAAAACTCACTAGTTATTTTTCATTTGTTTAGTGCGCTGTAAGTGTACTTGTATATTGTAGGAAGTTGTATTGGGCAGATAGGGGTGGTCAGGATGTCCCCCAAAAGATAGCAGTATGTAACCTTGATGGAACTGAGTCTAGAGTGCTGTGGACACAGAGTTTACATCATGTTGACGAGCTGACGATGGATGTTACTGGCAACAGGCTGTTCTGGGCAAACCCTGGAATGAGATCTGTGAGCATCGCTTTAACTTGACTATAGTCTCCTAGTGTAGAGAGTTTTTAAAAAGAGGCTGAATATCAAAATATGTAAAAACGTTATGAATTATTCCAATACTAAAAGTATTGCTTGAAATCTCTTCTAAGTTCAGAGATGTAGTAGTGCAAGAAGGTATGGTAGTGAAATCTGCGAGAAACTCACCATTTTTGCGGAACATTTATGACATGACTTTCTGTGGTTCCTCTGCAGTTTTTGATGGAATTGAAATATGTTTTGATCATAAACAGGTTACAAAACACCATCATACTTCTATGAATGATCGCCCATCTTCTTGGCTGGAAAAACTTATGCGATTCAATAGGACGTGTCAAAGTAACTAACCATGCATTAGGTGCATTTTGTGGTATCCAGACACTGTCGGTTAATTCTGTCATAAAAGATTTTTATGACTGAGCATCTCTCTCGATCAAAATTGCAGTGTTATTAATGTTGTTGAATATCCCATTGGTTGTGCAACATTGCCATTATCATCAAATATAAAATTCAATGAGACTTTGGTTTGGATATGATAGTTACATCACAGTCCATCTGAAAGTGAGAGCGTCATGAGCAATTTGCCAGCCCCTCCAAGCTGAGCAAATACAAAACCAATCCCAATTTTCTCAAAGCTCCACAGACACTCTACATATACACACAATGTAAAGTTGACTTCTGTGGTTCATAAAATCATAATCTCTATTAGCAATTGCTCACGAGCACAGAGATCATCACATAAAGTTGATCGGATGTTGAGACAACTCTTGAGCAAGGTTTTAGTAGAGTTGTCTCCACATTTGATCAATGTATTCTTCTATTATAGTTCGATTTCCATGTTTACTCCCTGTCATAATTGTGTTATAGATACAAATGTTGGATTTATCTCTTCCTAATCCAATTGCCCTCAATGTGGTGAGCAAGACTACAAACCTAACACAGCTAGTAGGATCCGGCTACTTGAGTGGCACACAAAACCTCAGTCATCCAGTGGGAGTTACCTTCTACCAGGACAAACTATACTTCACTGACACTGATATAAAGGTTTGTTTTCTTGGAATGTTATTATATTCGCAACATTCAACTACAAACTTAAATGCTATTGTATTGCTCTATATACAAAATTGATACATAATCATTAATTTTGGCCAATTTCGTTCTTGATGAGGTAGCTAATTTTAAAAGTAAATTTCACTCTATTTAATGACAATGATCAGTTTATTTGTTTATTGTTTAATAAAATCATAAGATGAAAATTTCTTGTCTGTGTTATGATGGAGAGAAGAGAAACCGAATGTTTAAAATAAAACTACCTCATCCACCTGAAACTTTAAAAAATGGGAAACTCTTTACCAGCAAAAAACTCCGCCAAGGTTATAATAAATAAAAAACCAATAAACAACATGCCACTGTCGTTACCCATTAGAGGGCTGTATCACTTTTGTGATGGTGTATACTTGCTGCTGACAAGTTATTATGAGCGCCAATGGCACGCTTGTTATTGAGTGTGAATAAACATGACAACAAATGAAATATACATGTATGACACTAACGCTGGTACAAACAGAATGTATAATGTAATGAAAAATTATTTCATAATACAAACAGAATGTATAATGATAAAAGATGATTAATATTGATAACGCAAAGAAATAAATTGACTTTTATTTTAACAATCATCTTTTGTATAATTTATGTCTTATTTTTTATTATTTTCTCGTTTGTGATTTACAGATTTTAGCCTCAGTAGATGCAGTTGAGAATGCTAGCACGATGGATCTGATCAGATTTGGAGTGACTGATCTTCATCAGATCAGAGTGTACGAGGCCAACCGACATTTAGGTATGACAATATCGTAGGCATATAAGATATATCATTTATAAATTTTATATATTGAATTATGTGTAATTATGTATATGAAATATGTGTACAATAACTATGTTATAGGCCTATGGGTATAATGAGCTACACAAATATTGTTTTGTTGATCTGCATAATCTCTGTTGTATACGATTTAATATTTATTTTTAAACACATCATTTGAGATTTATGAGGAGCTAAGTAGGCTGTATAGCTCAAATTTCTTGCAGTACCATTAAGAGAACCAGGATTTGGACTTGAACTTTTATATTTCACATTCATTTGGTTTCCTGCTAAGACCTGCGACGCTTTTTAATTGCAGATGTTCGAAGCAGTCCTTGCTCTAGACACACATGTGATCACTTATGTGTGGCTACTGTCAACAATCAGCGGAAATGCGTATGCGGCGATGGATATAAACCAGCAGCCGATGGGAAATGTGAAGGTATTTCTAAAATAATCTGACATTTTGCAGATTAACAGCTTTGATATTATAATATAATAATAATGAAATAATAATTTAACAACAATAATATAAAGTCTTGCGATCCCTGCCAAATTGCACATGTGGATTCTCCTTCAATATTTATAAAATGCGACTGCCTAGATTTTGACTGGCGCTGATATCATTATTCATAGTCGTGTGTTCATGATATTAAGAAGATAACTCCCACATGTTTGTAAATTTTCAAAAATAAATACTGTACACGCCAACAATATGTAATGTGTACGCATTGTATGTTTTTCTTTTGATAGCGTATGACACCTTCATAGTGGCTACACAATATAACGAAATACATGGCTACTCTACAAACTCAAATGATTATGGAGAGGCTATGGAGTACTTTGGTGCACAGGGCAGCCCATCTGCTGATGTCCATGTTGCTGTTAATGTTAGAGATCGGTGCGTCTTTGTTTAGGGTTGGGTTTGCCAGCTGGTTAGCTCATTGGGCGTTTTAGCTTGTCTTGACAAGCTTTGTTGGGTTGGGGGTGTAGGCGGGGCAAAGCTTGCTATAACAGATCAGAGGCGTGTGAGAAATGATTAGTTGAGGAAGGTTTGTCGGTTGGCTCCATTTACATGTCTCATACTCACTACTAAAGCCTTAAACTCTCCAAAAATTTGCTGTCATGGGTGTGCAAAAACATCCATAGCAGTGATGAAATATCCCAGTTTAACTCTTTTCACAACCTCATTTAGCCTTTTTTAAAGCATGCTTAGCAGTTTTCGGTTATACGTGAACATTTTGTGCAGAAACAAAATGTCATGCAAATAGTTTTGTAAACTTTTTACTTCAGAGTGATATACTGGACAGACCAGGATACATCAAGCCCCACACATGGTATCAACATGTACAACATCACATCCAAGAAGAATACTAACATGGTCGATCAGGGGCTCGGCAGTGTCTCCGTCTCGGGTGTAGCTTTTGACTGGATATCAGGTTAGTCTATTTAGCTGTTTTCAAAAAAGGAAGGAGAAAGGGAGAGCCAACATACATTTTTCTAAATTGTTTGCCTTCTTTATAATGAATTTATAGGGAGTTCGGGTTAACATATGTTTGAAAATTGGCTGTTTTTGCAATCTTGACAGGTCTGGTGCACCTGAGGAACCTTTAGTGAGATGCCTCTAATTCCGAGCTTTTGAATGATACAAAAAAGTTGTTGCTGTGACATAGCCTCTAACAAAACTGGGGAATGGTCTGGCTTAATCATGATACACCTGAAAGCAACAGTGTTGGAGTGAATGAGAGTGAGAAATGACCTGAAAAGGTTTTTCACTCATTCTAACAAAAGATTTAGGCATACTTATAACAGGGATACTGGATTTGATAGTGTAACTACCACCATTTAAATTCCCCAGATCAACGGAGCTTTGTAGTGTGTTGCAGTTTATTGCGCTGGTAATCCTGAAAACAGGGATACGACAGAATTGAATTGTGTGTAAAAATGTGTTTGGATGACAAACAACCATAGTACATCAGACAATAGTGATGGATGTAAAACATCAAACGTTGTAACAAAACGATAGTCATGCCATCACTGACAACCTTACCAAAAGCATCACCACAATTGGCAAAAAATATGAAGAACATTAGCTGATTGATTCCACTTACAATTAATAGCGAGATTCAATGGTGTAGTTATAGAAAATGTTGTGTAAATGTCTTTACTGTGAGCAGGAAAATGTAGGTCTGTCTGCTGTGACACTTGAAAATGAACTGTCTGTTCAAACAATAAAATGACTCAGAATTGTACGAATAGCGAGAAAGCTAACAAAACAAAAGCTCTAGTTTTTGAGTTAATTATGGTATTAGGGTGAAAGCTTGCAACTTAGCTTTATCAATTCCCACCGAAAACTCCCATTGTTACAGATACCGAAGTGTAAATGACTATTTCAAACTTCTTGCGTTTTATACCAGGTTTGATATATTTTGCTAATCACCTGAATGAGCGGTCATACATTGAAGTGATGAAGAATTCTACTAATGAGACAGAAAGACTGAGAACCGTGCTGTATTCCACTGAGACAGAGAGGCCACACCAGTTAGCTGTAGATCCTATCAACAGGTATTATTACCTCAGACAAAAGTTACTCATAGACTGAATACTTGTATTGGAATAGTACAAAATCACACTTCATGGTTCTCTTTGCTATGGATGAATTCCTCTGAATGTCCTGATTGTGTACAAGCTATATATCAGTGAATCAGCCAAGCGATAGCTGCGGCATGACAGGGAAAGCAGCTTTCCCAACTCTGCAAAACTGTCTATGATATTTCATTGTTGGAAGATTGATTGTAAGATTTTTGGCATCATAGGGTAGCCCATGCAACACGGTCATCACCATCAAGGTGATATGGTCAATTCAGATGTTCCTCAGTTCCATTGTGTAGAATCACGGATACACAAGTCATATCAAATCAGCTCAGCTACTAAAGATTTTATTATAAGTGATGTGATTTAAATATCCTCATCAGACAGCCATCTGTTCCTGATTTCATGAATGATTTTAACTACCACCTCACCAACAACCCAATGCAATCACTTATTCAAATTTAGTACATACAAAAATAAAAAATCTTGTAACATTTGGAATTGTGCATTCATGTGGAAAGGTTGCATAAATCCGAGTACATCGTTGAAAATATGAGCCACGATTGATCATCCGCTGATACATGAACAGTTCGGCTCTAAATATCTAAAAAAAACTTAGACCATTGCAAACCTCTGAAAATCTAATTTGGAATGACCCTGATGGGGTAATATTAGTTGTTTAAACCAAGACAAGTACACTATGGATAAGATTTTTGTTGATAATAGCTTGCATGTTTTAGCTATCTGTATTGGACCGATGTGGGAGCTTATCCTAAGATAGTGAAGAGTAATCTAGACTGCAGTAACAATGAGACAGTAGTTAGTGAAGGCATTACCTACCCCATCTCACTACATGTGGACATATCCGCACAGAAAATATACTGGGGTGATGCATCCTCGGGTATCATATGGAGCATCAAGTAAGGATAACACTTCATGTGTGGAATCAGTTATTTACTTGTTGTTGGGCATGTTAACATTGGAATTGTCTTCTTATTTATTGGAAATTCCCAATTATGTTTATTCAACACTCAGTCAATTGTGATTGGCTGTTCAACTGCAAGCTGATTGGTTTATATTGGATATTAATGAGAGGGCAACTTTGAACATTAACATGCCCTATCGTTGCTTTTCCATGATAGTCTGATTTAGTGGGGTACGTACATGCAACTAATGTTCAAGTCTTGTCTGTCAGTAAAGTTTTCCGCTGTTATTATAGTTTTCAGTGCACACTGTTGGCCAGTTCTTCTAGCTTGCAAACCATAAATGTTAAGGACCAAAGTTGAAGTATATTGACCTGAAATTTCTATTTTATGGTGTGTGAACATGTATCTGAGGATATTACTAATATTTTGATTTGCAGTTCTGATGGAACCAACAGAATGGCGGTGCGCTTCTCACCCCTCCCATCCGGCTTATTTGTGTTTGACACTCAATTATTCTGGTGTGACACAAACACAAAATCGATAAAGGCTGTGTCACTTGATTCAACTGCTGGTCAAGCTACGCTTATTAGAGGTAAGCTGATGTCAAGGAGTCAGCTGATATTCTATGTTGATTCAATTTTTTTGCTTGAACTGTTTTGATTTTTCAAGTTCTTTTTTTTGTTTTCCGTCAGAACTTTCTGGCTTTCATAACTCAAGAATTAATTATCATCGGATTACCAGTATGGCTGTTATTTAAGTCGCAGGAGAATTGAATTGGGTCAAATTTGAATCAAAGATCTTCTGTCCCTATCTCAAAGTATGAGATATCATTGGTTTGAACCCATTTATGTGCACACGTATAGTCAAGTCATGATAGTCTGACATGACATGGGCACTGTTTTGACGAAAAAAACAGAGATTCAAACTAATGGTCCATTGTGTGAAAGCATTGGCTCGATTAGTGAAATTAGGGGTGGTTTTCTTGCAAGTTCTAATTTCACCCCATTTTTTGTCAACCAGGTCAGTTGCTAGGATTGACAGATCTTGAGATGTTTCACCCCGATGCTCAGCCGCTCCTGGACTCGACTCCCTGTCTGACTAATAATGGAGGATGTGAACAGCTGTGCTTTGTGTACCCACTCAACAACAAACCTGTGTGCAGATGTAGTGTGGGCAACCTCAAATCTGACAACAGAACATGCGAAAGTAAGTAAGATGGATTGAGTAGATTGTATATTGTGTTTAGTGCCCTTCTTTGGGCATATTCTACATGAAGTTAGCTTGCCACAGTCTGAGGTCTCCCATTAAGACTAAACAAAGTGTGTAGGAAATATGACCAACTTCAAAGAGTCATGGCAAACTTGTACTCTCAAAAGTGCAGAAATAATGAATGTTCATGTATTGAATTTATTATAAAAAACTTTTCCATTCGCTGATCAGTTTAGTTGAGTTTCTGGTCATCGAACATAAATGGGTTTCAAGTTTTGAAAATTTTCAACCAGGAGATGTGAAATTGCAATACATGTATCTATCTATTGCAGAGCCAAGTGAATATATCATATTCGCCTCAGATTCGGGCATTCACAGTCTCAGCTTGAGTGGTGCTCTGGCAGCGCCCCTACCATCTTTACTGAACAATGGTACTCAGACTATGGATATTGACCACAGAAGGAATAAAATTTACTATACTCAATCATCCCCCAATGCTATCATGTCTGCTGAATGGACTGACAACTCTAATCATCATATCACCAACATATCTCCTGGTACGTAGGTGTCTGTCAGGAGATAACGGCATTTCAGTACTTGAGTTATCTTCTTACATATTGGAAACTCCCAATGACACTTGTGTGCTACTCACTCAATTTCTTATTGATTTCATTAGTCAATCAGAGTGTTGCAAGCTGATTGGATGATATTGAATATTATGAGAAGGCAACTTTACACATTAACATATCCCATTCAACACACTATTTTGATTACCAAATATTGTCTTTGGAATTGATTCTTCTGTTATTAAGCCAGGCTGTACTAGGGAAGTGGCCAGGGTAATAAGGACGGTGATTGTCCGAATCATGAAATAGTGATCAGGTCATAGATGACCGAAGTACATGTAGTAGCACGATAGACAGTGCTTGTAGGTATTTGGGTGCAAAAAACAATTACTCACAGAAAGGTTTTAGTACGTATAGTAACGCTTCGGGGAATTTTGATGAAAGTACCACAAACTCTCTTATGTTAACTGTCTGAATACTGAGACTGCAAAGGTGACTGATTACATGACTGCTACCCATTATACTTCATATAAAGCATGTAATATCGTTAGACTCTTAAACGTGCAAGGCATCTTACAAAATTAATGGTATTGATTTATGTGACAGATGCGAGCTGGGAGTACTTCGCCCTCACCTATGACTGGCTACATGATAAGATATACTTCTCTTTGTTGTCTGCACCATATGGTGTGTATTCTATCAGCCCTGACGGCAGTTCACTGGCTAAAATCCGATCTGGACTAGCTTATGATATGGCTGTTCATCCATGTCAGAGGTAATACATAACGTCTAGTGATGGTATATGCATACACACAATGATATTCTTGTTTTTAGCCCAATCTAGAGCTCAATCAAAGATAGCTATTGGCCCAAGGGGTCGATTCTCCAATAATCTTTCACCATGCTCGAGTCTTTCCCATTGTTTTTTTTTGGGGGGAGGGAGGGGTCTAAACATCAATGGTAGGCTTTGGAGTTGTGAAGGGTCATCAGAAGCTCGCTGCAGTTGTGCCAACAATAGGTATGTTTGGATAAATCCAACTAATTGGCTGAAAAATAAAAAATACCAATGTATACGTACATACTATCTCGTGTATAAAGAGAAGTTAGTTTGGCTTATTGTTTGACCAAAGTTGAAAGATAGTAAATTTTTGGAATGTTTTTGATGTATAGGAGTGACTCCGGCATTAGCAGTTTGGCATTCTAGGGGTCTTGAATTCAATGAAGACTCGAATATGGTGTACATTTATCTGGGAGCTGATGACCGCTTCAGGTTCTAGTTAATGACAACATTTTGATTTTACCAAACTGACGGATCTGCCATTCCTAGTGTTCAAGCTATTCTGGCGTATCCTTCCTGTTAAACTATTCAAGCACTAAAAATGTGTGTATATTTTGGATTTTCAAGCTCTGAACGTGTCAAAATGGCAGACTATGACACAATACACCTGTTTACATTCAAAAATATTTTGGGTTATTTTGTATGCATATGGTGTCTTCAGTTACACTTTGCAACATGAGTTTCTTTTACACATGTCATAGATTTGCTGTTGGATAATGATAAGGTAAGAGCTATAATTGTGCTGGGCAGTGGTAGACATGCAGGATCTGGATTCTTTATGATGTCTTAGTACCAACTGTTGTTCTGGCTCCCCGACAAATATTTGTGAATCTTCCAAATAAGAGTCTTGGGATGCGGACTGTTGCATAATTACTTCTTTGGCCATGTCCCCTAGATCTGGCCAGACTGCCAGCTGCAATGTCTAGTCATTCGATCAGGGTTTTAGCTTTCCACTGCTGACTGTTGAAAACTTGTAATTACCACAGTAAAGTGTTAAATTGGTAGGGGCGATGATGATGCATGCCGTTTGATCGTATTTTTCTTGGTTTGTTCAAATATACAAGAACAGGAGTATAACATGTCTGTTTATTTTCCTGCTTCAAGAAAGTGCAGACAACTCACTAAATAAAACTACCAAAAAAATTCATTTATACCTGAACATGCTGCGTTTTCCCATAGCTCCACACAAATCCAATTGTTTTGGGTAAAACAAGGCGGGCGATAATTTTCGTAAATCTGATCAGATTTCCAAAGATATCACCCCCTTACTAACTAGCCCTGTCAACCGGATAACCTCTATGGAGCCTATATGATGCTGTTAATGCATAGTGGGGGTCCAGGACTAATTATGGTTTGGGGTTATCCACAGACTACTATTCTGGGAAAGATGGTTATATATCTAGGGTTATGGTTGTGGTTTGCTGGTATGATTCTGTGAGGGTATACTTGCATTCAAGCTCTCTGCATGTCGCCCTTGTGCATGCTTGGGTTTTATTATATTTGCATGAATAAACCTCCGCTCGCCACAGTCTGAGGCCTCGGACTAGAATAAACCTAATAGGGCATGCTAACAACATTCCCACAATGCAATTTTTCACTGAAATTTCCAGAAATACTCAGTCA
>ERZ1740070.2328-NODE-2328-length-10983-cov-5.544290_pt1 | contig 10983 bp, 14 predicted proteins | sample MGYA00581734_ERZ1740070 | MGnify/ENA primary metagenome ERZ1740070 (study PRJEB43018, sample SAMN04849744) | marine metagenome | isolation source: floating plastic debris | place: Pacific Ocean | collected 2008-09-01 | study: EMG produced TPA metagenomics... | reverse complement strand
GCGATGGAGCGCACCGCGTTTCGCGATCAGATCGCGCTGGTGCCGCAAGAGCCGATCATCTTTGGTGATACAGCGCGCGAAAACATCCGCTTTGGCCGTCCTGATGCCACTGATGCCGAGATCGAGGCGGCCGCCAAAGCCGCTGCGGCTCACACGTTTCTGACTGCCTTGCCCGAAGGCTATGACACATTTGTAGGCGAGCGCGGCGTGATGTTGTCGGGCGGTCAAAAGCAGCGCATCGCCATTGCCCGCGCGATCCTGCGTGATGCGCCTGTTTTGCTTCTAGACGAAGCAACAAGTGCGTTGGACGCTGAAAGCGAAGCAGCCGTTCAGGCTGCGTTTGAGCAATTGTCAGAGGGGCGCACCACGCTTGTAGTGGCGCACCGGTTGGCCACGGTCAAAAGCGCTGATCGGATCATTGTTTTTGACAGCGGCACAATTGTCGCCACCGGGACCCATGACGAATTGGTCGCCCAAGGTGGACTTTATGCGCGCCTTGCGCGGTTGCAATTTACCGAAGGGCTTGCCGCCGAATAACCGGCCTGCCTATCGGTTTTGGTAGCGCCATCCGGTATTTAGAGACAAAAGAAGATAACTCTACCGCATGTGCCATAGGGTTGAGTTGTGCCTTGCATCGGCTTCTTTTGTCTTCAAATACCGATACTGTCTCTTCGTATTTTCGCTGCGTCACGGGTTGCGGACCTGTCTGGCAAACTGCATCCTGATCCTAATGAAAGCCTGAAAAAAAGGGCATTGGGAGGAGAATTGTGATGTTTACATCGCGCGAAGACTTGACCGCCATCGAGGCCGAAATGGCTTGGGAGGCACGGGATGTGCCGAGCACGATGTACCAGTTCATCACCGCCACCAAAGACGCCTATGGCGCGCGGGCTGCGGTCACCTTTCAGCTGCAATCAGGGGTCAAGGACCCGGCCGAGACGTTGACCTGGACCGATTTTCACGCCCGATCCGTGCAATGCGCAAACTTGTTTCGCAGCCTGGGTGTCAGCGAAGGGGACACGGTTGCCTATCTGCTGCCCAACGCCAACGAAACGGCCTGCACGCTGATCGGTGGCATGATCGCGGGCATCGTAAATCCGATCAACCCGCTGTTGGAAGCCGAGCAGATCGGCTCGATCCTGCGGGAGACAAACGCGAAAGTGCTGGTCACGCTGAAGGCCTTTCCCAAGACGGACGTTGCTCAAAAAGCAGCCGAGGCCGTCGCCCTTGCGCCCAATGTGGCGCATGTGGTCGAGGTGGATCTGCTCCGCTATCTGACCGGGCTCAAGCGGTTCATTGTGCCTTTGATCCGTCCCAAGAACCCGGTGCGTCACAAGGCGCAGGTGCATGATTTTGCCAAGGCTGTCGGGCGGCAGAACACCGCGCTTGATTTTGCGGACAGCGCAGGTGACCGGGTGGCGGCCTATTTCCACACCGGCGGCACGACCGGTATGCCCAAAGTCGCGCAGCACAAGTATTCGGGCATGATTTACAACGGTTGGGTCGGGCATCGTTTGCTGTTTACCGAGCAGGATGTGGTGATTTGCCCTCTGCCGCTTTTTCACGTGTTTGCCTGCCATCCAATCCTGATGAGCATGATCGCTTCGGGCGGGCACGTGGTGTTTCCAACACCGCAAGGCTATCGCGGCGACGGCGTTTTTGACAATTTCTGGAAGCTGATCGAACGCTGGCAGGTGACCTTTATGATTACCGTTCCCACCGCAATGGCAGCGCTGATGCAGCGCCCGGTGGACGCGAATGTGGACAGCCTGAAGACGGCTTTTTCAGGCTCGGCGCCGCTGCCGCTTGAGCTGTTTCGCCGTTTTGAAGACGCCACGGGTGTCAGTGTCGTCGAAGGCTATGGACTGACCGAGGCGACCTGTCTTGTGTCATGCAACCCGCCGTCAGGCGCCAAGAAAATCGGGTCAGTCGGCTTTGCCTTCCCACATACCACCGTGAAAATCCTCAAAGAGACGGCGGACGGGCCTGTAGCCTGTGCCACTGACGAGATTGGCGAGATCTGTATCGACAACCCGGGCGTCTTCGAGGGCTCGACCTATACTGAGGCCGCTAAGAATAAGGACCTGTTCCATCAGGAGATCTTTTTGCGCACCGGCGATCTGGGGCGGATCGACGAAGATGGATATATCTTTATCACTGGTCGCGCGAAGGATCTGATTATTCGGGGCGGTCACAATATCGATCCGGCCGAGATTGAGGAGGCGCTTGCCGGTCATGAGGCCGTGGCCATGGTCGGTGCGATTGGCCAGCCAGATACCTATGCGGGTGAAATCCCTTGTGCATATGTCGAACTGGTTGCAGGCGCCACGATCACCGAGGCGGAGTTAAAAGCATTTGCCGAGGAAAAAGTCCACGAGCGGGCCGCTTTGCCGCGCCATATCGAGATATTGGACGAGCTGCCCAAAACCGCTGTCGGCAAAGTGTTCAAGCCTGATCTGCGCAAGCGTGCGATCACGCGCATTTATGATGCGACCTTGTCAGAGGCTGGGATCAACGCCCGGGTTGCCTTGGTCGCAGAAGACAAAAAGCGCGGTTTGGTGGCGTATCTTGAGAAGACCGGAGAGGTTGATGATGCGGCGCTTGGCAAGGTGCTTGGATCGTTCACGCGCCCTTGGGAATGGGCGGCTTGAAACGTCACAGATAAAACAGATGTCAGGGGCATCTGACGCTCTAGTTTATGAGGCATGGAGAGACAACTGCCCCTCATGTCCAGAGGCCCATTTGCGCCGATCGGCCTGTTGAATCCTGCGGGCTGGATCTGGATCGCAATCAGACAGACGTCCCTGGGACAAGCCCTTTTGACGCGCAAGCGCATGCGCGATCTGTCACGCTCGCGCATGCATGGAAGGCTAGTCCGATGACGCCGCTTTTTGCACAGGTGCTAGGCGCGTCTTATGTCACGTTGCCCGAAAAGGTGCGCGAGGCACATGACCTGCGCGACATCCACCGCTTTCGCGGCTTTGCGCGGATTACGCGCGGAACCCGCCTTTTGCCGCGCGCAATTGCGTGGGTATTCCGGTTCCCGCAGGCTCATGAGCAGGCACCGGTCGAGGTCAGTATGCGCCGCGTCGGTGAAACCGAGAGATGGACGCGTGTGTTCAACGGTGCCGCCTTCGAGTCCACTTTGCAGATCCGCAACGGTCTGATGACCGAACGCTTTGGCTGGATCACGTTCCGGCTTGGGCTTTTCATCCGCAAGGACGCGTTGCACTTTCCGGTGACGGGCGCGCGTTTGGGCTGGTTGCCGCTTCCGGCCGCGTTTTTGCCGCGCTCAATTGCGTTGGAAACAGAGCGGGACGGGCGTTTTGTCTTCGATGTGCGGATCGAGGCACCGATCACCGGGGCGTTGATCGTGCATTATCAGGGCTGGCTTGAGCCGGAAGGCTGAAGACTTTTCAAAAAAGTCCCTGCAAGAGTTTTCTGAAAGCTTTTAGGCCGCGTGAAGAGGAAGGGATGGTGCTGTGAGAGAGGATAGACCTCTCGACTCAGAGGCTTGGCGTAGCCAAACGCGACAGTCGAGACCAAACATCAACCAAGGTCGCTACAGCACTGCGGGAAGAGGAAGGGATGGTGCTGTGAGAGAGGATTGAACTCTCGACCTCACCCTTACCAAGGGTGTGCTCTACCACTGAGCTACCACAGCGCCGTGGGCGGCTGATTAGCGCCTTCGTGCAATTGGTGCAAGCGCAATCTGGACCCGGATAGACCCTTGCGATAAAGACCTTTCATGGAGCGGAAATCCGACAAGACAGCGCGCCCGAACAAGGCAGAAAGCCGCGAAGACAGGCTGAAAGCGGCGCTTAAGGCCAATATGGCCCGGCGCAAAGCGCAGGCACGTGCGCGCGCAGGCTCGGACAAAGGCAAGACAGGCGAAAAGGGCAGCTAGATGGATTCGATTGTGGTGACGGGGAACGGCCCTTTGACGGGTGATATTCCCATCGCGGGGGCTAAGAATGCCTGTCTGACGCTGATGCCTGCCACGCTTTTGAGTGAAGAGCCGCTGACGCTGACCAATGCGCCCCGGCTGAGTGATATCAAGACGATGACGGCCTTGCTGCAGTCGCTTGGGGCAGAAGTCACCTCGATGCAGGACGGGCAGGTTCTGGCGATGTCCTCGCACAATATCGACAACCACACAGCCGACTATGACATCGTGCGCAAAATGCGCGCGTCGATTCTTGTGCTAGGGCCGATGCTGGCGCGAGACGGGCATGCGATTGTGTCGCTGCCCGGCGGATGCGCAATTGGCGCGCGACCTGTGGATTTGCACCTCAAAGCGCTGGAAGCGATGGGGGCAGAGCTGGACCTCAAAGATGGTTATGTGCACGCCAAGGCGCCGGGTGGGTTGAAAGGTGGAACTGTCGAATTTCCTTTTGTGACGGTTGGAGCGACAGAGAATGCGCTAATGGCGGCGACCTTGGCCAAGGGAACCACGGTTCTGAAAAACGCCGCGCGCGAGCCCGAGATTGTCGATCTGGCAGAATGCCTGCGCAAGATGGGTGCACAGATCGAAGGCGAAGGGAGCTCGGAGATTACGATCCAGGGTGTCGATCGCCTGCATGGGGCCACACACCCTGTTGTGACCGACCGGATCGAACTGGGTACTTACATGCTGGCACCGGCCATTTGCGGTGGCGAGGTAACGTGTCTGGGCGGCAAGATCAGCCTGCTGGGGGCGTTTTGCGAAAAGCTGGATGCGGCCGGTATTTCGGTTGAGGAAACTGCCAAGGGTTTGAAAGTAGAATGCAAAAATGGCCGGGTCCGTGCGGTGGATGTCACGACAGAACCTTTTCCAGGCTTCCCGACGGATTTACAGGCCCAGATGATGGCACTTTTATGCACGGCAGAAGGCACAAGCGAGCTTGAGGAAAAGATATTCGAGAACCGGTTCATGCACGCACCCGAACTGATCCGCATGGGCGCTGATATCGACGTGCAAGGCGGTATGGCGACGGTAAAGGGTGTGGACCGTCTGAAAGGGGCGCCTGTCATGGCGACAGATCTGCGCGCGTCGGTGTCGCTGATCCTTGCGGGGCTCGCGGCGGAAGGTGAGACGGTGGTCAACCGCGTCTACCATCTGGACCGCGGCTATGAGCGGGTTGAGGAGAAATTGGGTGCATGCGGCGCCAAGATCGAGCGGATCAAGGGACAATGAGCCAAGACGCAAAATTTGAGGATGGCGGTGAACGCCCGCTGCGTTTGATGGCGGTCGATACGGACGATCTTCAGGTCGTCTCGTCATTGGTGCAAGACGCGGTGTTCCCGGCATCGGAAATTCAGTGGCTTGCCTCCCAGCGCCGCTTTGCGATCCTGCTCAATCGGTTCCGCTGGGAGGATGTTCCGCAGGCCGAACGCCGGGGGCGCAATTTTGAACGGGTCCAAGCGGTGCTGTTGATCCAAGATGTTGTGAAAGTGCAAAGTCAGGGGGTTCAAAAGGGTGACGCAGATACAATCCTATCGATTTTGTCTATGTCTTTTGTGCCTGCGGAAGACGGGATGGGGCGTCTGGAACTGCCCCTCGCAGGCGACGGGGCAATTGCACTTGAGGTAGAAAGCCTTGATGTGGTCTTGAAAGATGTCACGCGGCCTTACGTGGCCCCTTCAAAGCAAGCGCCGGGTCATCCCGACGCATGATGCGACAGAATTTCCGGAGGGGCCATGCCCGTATTTCTAAACAGCTCGGATGCTGAGTTCGAAACCGCTTTCGCAGCTTTGCTGACCGCCAAACGCGAAGACAGCCCGGACGTTGATAACACCGTCGCGGCGATCATCGCTGATGTGCGGGCGCGTGGTGACGCAGCGGTGCTTGATCTGACGGCCAGGTTTGATCGGCTTGAGCTGGCAGCGCCGCAGATTGCCTTCTCGGCAGACGAGATTGCGGCCGAATGTGCAAAAGTCTTGGCTGAGGATCGTGCCGCACTTGAGTTGGCCGCGCAGCGCATCCGCGCCTATCATGAGCGCCAGAAACCCAGCGATGAAAGCTGGGAGGATGCAACCGGCGCGACGTTGGGTTGGCGTTGGACGCCGGTTTCGGCAGCGGGCCTTTATGTCCCGGGAGGGCTGGCCAGCTATCCGTCATCTGTCTTGATGAACGCGATCCCGGCAAAAGTCGCTGGTGTGCCGCGCCTTGCCATTTGTGTGCCGACCCCGGACGGCGTCGTGAATCCGCTGGTTTTGATGGCTGCGCGCATTGCGGGCGTCGACGAGATCTACCGCATCGGGGGCGCGCAAGCGGTGGCCGCATTGGCCTATGGCACCGCAACAATCGCGCCTGTCGACAAAGTCACCGGGCCCGGCAACGCGTTTGTGGCTGCCGCAAAACGCCGCGTCTTTGGCAAGGTCGGCATCGATATGATTGCCGGGCCGTCCGAGATTTTGGTGATTGCCGACAAACACAATGACCCGGACTGGATTGCCACCGATCTGTTAAGCCAAGCTGAACATGACGAAAGCGCGCAATCGCTGCTTATCACCGATGACGCCGCCTTTGGGCAGGCGGTTGCCGCGTCAGTTGACCGCCAGCTTGAAACGCTGGAGCGGCGCGCCATTGCGGGCCCCAGCTGGCGTGATTATGGCGCCGTCATTGTGGTGCGGGATCTGGACGAGGCTGCACGCCTGTCAGATCGCATCGCTCCCGAACATCTTGAGCTGTGCGTCGAAGACCCCGACGCTTTAAGCGCCAAGATTACCCATGCCGGCGCCATTTTCTTAGGCGCGTGGACGCCAGAGGCCATTGGTGATTACATTGGTGGTCCCAACCATGTGCTGCCCACAGCACGATCTGCCCGGTTTTCAAGCGGGTTGAGCGTGCTGGATTTCATGAAACGCACGACGCTGGCCAAAATGACCCCTGCGTCCCTCCGCGCTATTGGGTCCGCCGCCGAACGTCTGGCACAGTCGGAAAGTCTTGAGGCCCATGGCTTGTCCGTGCGTGCCCGCCTTGATCGTCTGAACGAAAGCTGACCGATGACCCGCATTGCTCATATTGAACTTGATGACGGCAATCTGCCGCCGCCCACCCCCGAGATCGAACAAGAGCGCAAAGTTGCGATGTTTGATCTGCTTGAGGACAATTCGTTCAAGCTGCCTGCGCGCGACGACAAGGACGTGGCCGAGGGGCCCTACCATGTTGGCCTGTCCATCCGTGAAAAGCGCCTGGTGTTTGATGTCACCACTGAAGGCCATGAAAAGGCGGCGGAATTTCATTTATCGCTGGGCCCGTTCCGGCAGGTCGTGAAGGACTATTTTTCAATCTGCAAAAGCTATTTTGAAGCGGTCAAAACCATGCCGCCCAGCCAGATCGAAACAATTGATATGGCGCGGCGGGGCATTCACAACGAAGGTGCGCGGGTGCTGCAAGAACGGCTGGAGGGCAAGGCCGAGGTCGATATCGACACGGCCCGTCGGCTTTTCACGCTGATTTGCGTGCTCCATTTCGGAGCCTGACCCGCGTGACTGAGGCCTTGCCGTCTTCCATTCTGTTTTGCTGCGATCACAACGCGGTCCGCTCTCCTATGGCGGAGGGCATGATGAAGAAATTCTATGGCCATACCACCTATGTTCAATCCGCAGGTGTACGCGGTGAGATGGAGATCGACGGCTTTTCGGTCGCTGTTTGCGAAGAGCTGGGGATCGAGCTGTCGCGCCACCGCACACGATCTTTCGACGAGATGGAGGAATGGGGCGATGATCTGTCGTCTTTTGATCTGATCGTCGCTCTTTCTCCGGCCAGTCAGCGTCGGGCGCTGGAATTGACGCGGATCTACCACTTGGATGTGCAATATTGGCCAATTCTGGATCCGACGGGTCTGGGTGAAAGTCGTGCGGCCAAACTGGACGCTTACCGGCAGGCGCGCGACCAGATTAAAGGCCACATTCTTGGGAAATGGGGTGCAGCTGTTGCACAATAGTGCGTTTGCCGTTGCGTATCCTCACGATTTCCCTTGAAAAACCAAGCAACCCACCGCATTTAGTGCGGCGTCGGCCCCGCCCGGGGGCTTTTTTTAAGGAGAGACCATGGCCAAGGAAGAACTGCTCGAATTTCCCGGTGTCGTTAAGGAACTCCTGCCTAATGCGACGTTTCGGGTCGAGCTGGAAAACGGCCATGAGATCATCGCACATACGGCAGGCAAAATGCGCAAGAACCGCATCCGCGTTTTGGCGGGCGACAAGGTGCAGGTTGAAATGACGCCTTATGATCTGACCAAGGGTCGGATTAACTACCGCTTTAAATAAGCTTATGCGCTTGGTTCTTGGCTCAGGCAGCCCGCGCCGCTTGGAGTTGCTGGCGCAGCTTGGGCTTGTTCCCGATGACGTGCGCGCACCAGACATTAACGAAAACCCTTTGAAGTCTGAATTGCCGCGCCCCTATTGCGCACGGATGGCGCGCGAAAAGGTTGAGGCTGTCGAGGCCGGGGTGGACGAAGTGGTGCTATGTGCTGACACCACCGTCGCATTGGGTCGCCGCATTCTGGGCAAGCCTCGCGATGCCGGTGAGGCGGCGGAATTTCTGATGATGCTCAGTGGCCGCCGTCACCGCGTCATCACCGCCATTGCGGTAAAGTCCGGCGATCAGATATGGGAGCGCGACGTCGTCTCGGCTGTGAAAATGAAGCGGCTTAGTGATGTCGAGCTGAACAGCTATCTGCATAGCGAAGATTGGCAGGGCAAAGCAGGGGGCTATGCGATCCAAGGTCCTGCCGGTTCGTTTATCCCTTGGATATCAGGGTCTTACAGCGCTATCATGGGCCTGCCGTTGGCTGAAACCGCTCAGCTTTTGAGTGCTGCAGGCTACCCCGTTCATGGTGCGCTCTCATGAAGGGCCGTTTGATCGCATTGGATCACATCGGCGATCGGGAAGCCGCGGCCTTGATGGTTGACGGCAAGCTGGATGACTTGATCGTGGCGCAAGCGGCAGGCCCTGTGCCGGGCTCTATCTATCGCGCCGAGGTCGGTCGGCAGATGAAAGGGCAGGGCGGTGTGATCGTCTCGCTGGGTGAGGGACAAAAGGGCTTTCTGCGCGGCGTGAAAAACGCCAGCCCGGGCGATCGTTTGATGGTGCAGATCACCGGCCATGCCGAGGCGGGCAAAGCTACGCCCGTGACCCCCAAACTGCTCTTCAAAAGCCGCTACGCCATCGTCACACCCGACGCACCCGGCATTAACATCAGCCGTGCCATCCGCGATGACGATATCCGCGATGCTCTTTTGTTGACGGCGCTTGAAACGATGTCCGATAGCGGCTTTGGCCTGATCGTGCGTTCATCCGCGGCCAAGGCCGAGGCAGAGGCGATTGCCGAAGATATCGAGGCGATGCGCGCACTGGCTGACGCGGTCTTGGCCAAGGCCGAAGGACCACCCGCGTTGGTGCATCTCGGGGATGGCCCACACCTGATCGCGTGGCGCGAATGGACCGATCCTGCACAGGTCGACACCGACGCTGGCTGCTTTGAGACTCACGATATACTTGACCAAATCGAACATATCGCCCGCGATTATGTCGGGCTTTCCGGTGGTTTTACCATGTTTATCGAACCAACGCGCGCGCTTGTGGCGGTGGATGTGAACACCGGTGGGGACACGTCTCCTGCGGCTGGTCTCAAGGCGAATATTGCCGCGGCAAAAGCCCTGCCAACGCAACTGCGCCTACGCGGGTTGGGGGGGCAAATCACCATTGATCTTGCGCCCATGACCAAGCGAGACCGCAAACCTTTCGAGGTGGCCCTGCGCGCGGCTTTCAAAGCCGATCCAGTGGACACAACGCTTGTCGGCTGGACCCCTCTGGGCCATTTTGAACTGCAACGCAAACGCGAACGCGTCCCTTTGAGCGAGGTCCTCAGATGAGCTGTCCGATCTGCGAAAAAGAAACCGAACAAAAGTATCGCCCGTTTTGTTCCAAGCGCTGCGCCGACCTCGATTTGGCGAAATGGCTATCAGGCAGCTACGCGATCCCGTCCGAGAGTGCCGAAGACCTTGAAGAAGCCGCGCGCGAGGCCGAAGTGGCCCCCAAACGCCAGCACTGAAATTGCCGCGATTTCGCACTGGACACCCCCCGGGACCTGCCCTAAAACGCGCAAACCCGAAGGTGAAAACCTTCCCCGGTGCCTGGGTAGCTCAGGGGTAGAGCAGTGGATTGAAAATCCTCGTGTCGGTGGTTCGATTCCGCCCCCGGGCACCATCATATAACGAAAACTCTTTATTTTCATGCGGTTGCGGATTTGAAAAGTCCCACTCTGAAAGACTTGAATGCAAAGTGGGACTTTTTCGTTCTACTACCGTTCCTTTGACGAGCGACTGGACATGCGGGTTAGAGCACTTTCAGCCCGCTTCCTTTGACTAGCGCTTTGGGTGTAGCGCGTTACTTCTTTCGAAGTGCGATGACCGGTAATAGCCATTATTTCTTGCTCGGTGCAGCCTTCTTCTGCCAGACGAGCGGCAGCAGCCTAGCGAAGACCGTGCAGAGAACGATCCGGGATACCTGCTTCGAGGCACCACTTCTTGAAACGATTACCGATACTGTTCGCCGTATAGCGTCGACCATGTTCGCTCATCAGGAACGTAAGGTCTCCGGTCTCGGTGTTATCGATTATATATTGAAGCTCGGGAATGATCGGGATCGATAGATCGACAGGTTTGCGGTTACGACCTTTGTGTTGCCGAAAGTGAAGCCATCCGTCCCTTACATGTTGCTTTCCGAACTGGACCTGATCAGCGCGGCGCTGGCCTGTGTACAGCGCCAGTGCGAACAGTAGCCTCGCTTTTGAGCCTACTGGATGCGTTGCTTCGAAGCGCTCTATTTCTTCGAGCGACCATGCGGGAAACCCATCTGGATTACCCTTGAGGTAACTTACCTCAGCAGCAGGATTTCGATCATGCAGATCGTATTCGATAGCGAACTAGAACAGTTGCCGGAGCGCCATGATCATGCCGTATGCGGCATCTGGACGATCACTCATGAAGTCG
>ERZ1740070.2327-NODE-2327-length-10983-cov-10.398975_pt1 | contig 10983 bp, 7 predicted proteins | sample MGYA00581734_ERZ1740070 | MGnify/ENA primary metagenome ERZ1740070 (study PRJEB43018, sample SAMN04849744) | marine metagenome | isolation source: floating plastic debris | place: Pacific Ocean | collected 2008-09-01 | study: EMG produced TPA metagenomics... | reverse complement strand
TCCAGCTCTAATACTTGTTGCACAGCCTGCTGCCGTCTGGCCTGGTCCCAGCGGATAGAATTTAGGGTGTTGCCCAGACCAGGGGCATCCCAGCGGCCGCGGTCTGGGTCTAGAAAGGCGCGGGTTCTAGCCCAAACGATCCGGTCAGTTTCCGCCATGGGTCGCTGTCGAGCCACCGCCAGCCAGCTAATGTAGCCCCGGTCTAGGGCTGCCAGGGGAGCCTGGTTAGCCAGATCAATTCCATTCAGTTCCTCAGCCAGGGATAACACAATCTGGTGCTGGCTCGCCTGCTGCCGCAGGGTCAGGGCCTGGCCATATAGCCGCTTGAGCTGTTTGGCATCGGCCTCGGCGGGGGCGGTGGCCCCGTGCTGATAGGAAAAGCTACCCAGGTTCCATTTTTGGTTACCCGGATCCACATGGCCATAGTAGGCCGATGTGTAGCCGCCATCGTCGGTGCGAGTCCCCTCAGCTCGACCCACGGTCCGGGCCACTAGGGAGTCACTACCGCCGTAAAATAGGGCTTCTAGAGTATGGAGAACCGTTTGGGTAATGGCCGGTGGCGGCTGAGGCGATCGCACAGGTTGGGGGGTAAAGCTGAGGCTAACGTCGCCACTGGTCATGGGGCTCCGAGCGGGTGGGGGTGTATCAAAGCTCAGGGCAATGTCCTGGGCATGGGCTGGTGTGCACACCAGGACAAGACCCGTCAAAATTGCCCCCAGCGAGGGTATCCGACTCATGGTGGGTTACTCCGATAAAAACTGCTCAATAAGATCGGTGGCGGGTTCAACCAGGGTCCAAGTGCCATCGGGTTGTTTTCTAAGGGCGGCAAAGACTAGCTGCTTGGCCCGACCGATGGTGTGGCCCTGGGGACGTACCCCCTCAGCGGGTCGGTGGATACCGCAGAGACGAAACAGATAGGCGGGCACCTCTGAGCTGGTGATGGCAACACAGCCATTACCCATGGGCTGGAGCTTGCCATCAAAGGGCATCTGTATGGCATCGCCACCCAGCTCTAGGGTAATATCGCCAAGGCCGCTGCTAATGGAGTAGTCGCCCACCTGATGGCCGATCTGCAGCTCCCAGCCTTGCTGAATGGTAATACTGCGCGGTGGGGCCGACTGGCAGGCCGTCAGCAGCGTCAGCAGACCGCCCCATAAAAACCTGGCGTTGTGGCTTCTCGGAATGATTTTATCTGTCCAGGGTTGACCCATTGCCCAACCCACAGATCGGCGCATTCTCCCCATCAGCAACGGCAAAAATCTAAGGCTGAAATTTGAAACCATAGCCGGCATACTCCTCATCTTCGTACAGCACGATTAGCCAGGTGTTGGGGTCAAAGGCCAGGGGATAAACGCTGCGCTCAGCCATGACCCCGGCGCGCACTTCAATGGCCGTCAGGGTACAGTAGGGGTCCTTGGCGATAGCTTCGATGGCCTGGCGGTTTTCTCTTTCGGGAATGGTGAGCAGCTGACCCAGCTGCTGTCGTGAAAGCACGGTCTGGCTAGCAACAATGTTCTGGCATAGGTGTTGTTTAGCGGCAGCGGCTCGGGCTTGGAAGCGCAGACCCAAGCCAAGGCTAAAGCTGCTTAACATCAGCACACTGCTGGTAATGACTTTGTACCACGGACGGTGTTTAGGTTGTCGCTTGGGCTGTCGTTTAATTTGTCGCTGGGCTCGCTGTCTTGGCTGTTGTTTCTGTTGTTTCATCGGACGGTCCTGGTTGTCGCATCAAAGTTCTAGCAGCTGTGGGCCAGCGGCTAGGCTCGAGATGGTAGTTTCAAAAAATGCGGTTGAGTTGCTGTAAGTATAGCCGTATTTTTTTAGATAAAACAACGTCAAAGGCTTATCTAGAAAGGCGTTTGACCTTTGTGCAAAGCTCTTTGATCCACTGGCAACAAGGGTTGGCCACAGGCTCAGCCGTAAACAGCTATTTTTGCAACAGGTGGTGAGATTGGGCAACGCGGCGACAGCGGCCAAAACAAACAATGGCGTGGAGCCCCCAGGATTACCCAAGGTCTCCACGCCGCCCAGAAAGATAGGTTAGGGCCAGACCTTATCGCTTTACCTTGTCTCGACACTGCACGCAGGAGCGGCTCGTGCCGCTCTTGGCCGCAATCGAACTGGGCTGCCGAGAGAATGTGCGGTCACAGCCGTTGCATTTTACGATCCAGTTGAGATCTTTATCAGGTTTAACAAACTCCCACAGGCCATAGCGTTTGCCTGTATGATCCTTTCTTTGCCAGCCGCCACCAATGCGGCCATCGTTCTTGGCGCACTGGTAGCAGCTAGTCCCTTCCTTTAGCTCGCTGGTCGATAGGGTTTGCATTTTGCCGCATTTGCAGCGGGTTTGCCATTTAAAGCCTTTTTCAATAAAGCTAATAACCGTTCTATCACCGTAGACATCGCCAACCGAGACATCGATCAGACCGATGCGCGCCTCTTTAATTTCGTGTAGGCGGTTCGTTTTTCTAAAACTGAGATAGATTGCTTCTTTGCTACGGCCAAAGTGATCGGCAATGTCTTTCATGCTGATACCGGCTTTAACCATGGTAAGCACTTTGCCCACTCTGGCATGGTGAAATTCGATAGGTGTTTGTCTACCTCGTTGCATATGGATTAAACCTCTGTTGCACAGTCGCACTAACTATTGAAATACCTTCTTACCGTGAATTTCTCAATAAGTCTAGTGTGCCGTATCACGGACGGACGATGATAACAGTCTTGCTAGTAAAACAGATGTAAAGCAACCGGCTAAGGCTGATGCGATCGCACTAGCGCTCAATCGCTAAAATTTCTATGGCTTTAGCCAGCACCTCATCGGGATCAAACGGTTTGGTCATGTACAAGTTGGCTCCCGCGTCGCGTCCCTGGCGCTGGTCCAATGCCTGTCCCTTAGCCGTCAGCATAATAATATAGACGTGCCGGGTGGCGACATTGCCTTTAACCGCCTGACAGACTTCAAAGCCATTTAGCTTAGGCATCATGACATCTAAAAAAACCAGATCGGGCAGCTTGCTACCGATCAGTTCCAGCGCCTCTGCACCGTTGGCTGCCACCAGTAGTTCCACACCATGGTCTTCAAGATCTTCTAAGGTTTGTTCCATGAGAACCCGAATATGGGCTTCATCATCAACAATCAAAATAGTTTTATGCATAAAACTGAGCTGATAAATATGGGGCCTAGGGACATCAGCCGCTCTTAACAGGAGTTTTAGCCCATGGCCCTACGCCATAGTACCCCTAGGCAGGCTCCACCATAATGATAAAGATAGTATCTACGCCGTTGTTAAAGCGCAGGGTTTTAACTAGGTCATGGGGGGTGGCAATGGCGGCATCCACGATTAGCATATCGGGTTTACGGGCTAGAGCTTTAGCGATACCAGCCTTACCGGTAACCGATTCGGTAATGGTATACCCCTTTGAAAGCAACACTTTTGTCAAAGTTTTGTTGGTAGAGATATCCATATCCACCACTAGCAGTCTGCGATTGGATGTTCCCTGGGCTAACAAAGTCTTAATATCGCGCAGCAATATATCCGTATCGATGGGTTTGCTGAGGTAGCGATCCACGCCCAGACGGTGTCCCTGCTCCGGGTCTTGAATGATGGAAAGCACAATGGTGGGAATCGCCATGGTGACGGAGTTATTTTTGAGTACAGCCACCAGGTCCAGGCCGCTGATATTGGGCATCATTACATCGATAATCACCAGGTCTGGCGGGGCTGCTTTAACCTGTTTGAGGCCATCTAGACCGTCTCTCGCCACCTGAACCCGATAGCCTACGGCTTCTAGCTCCTGGCGTAAAAGCCGCCGAATGTGGGGATCGTCGTCAACCACCAAAATTGTCTTTTGGACATTGTCCGTTGGCGAAATAGCCTGATTTACGGTTGTTTTTAACTGTTGCATCAGGCTTTGCAAATGGGGCTGTGCTCCCTGGGGTTTGGAGCTGGCCTCCAGGGGTAGGGTAAAAGCAAAGGTACTCCCCTGTCCCGGCTGGCCCTCGGCCCAGATCTGCCCACCGTGGTGCTCCACAATTTGTTTGCAAATAGATAGCCCCAAACCGGTGCCCTCGGGCTTGTCGGTCATGATTTCACCCACCTGTTTAAATTTTTCAAACACGCTTTCTAGATCGCTCGGGGATAGGCCGATACCGGTGTCAATGATGCTGATGGTAATGTGGGTATGCTGACGTCGGACCCGACAGGTAATAGCACCACGATCGGTAAATTTGATAGCGTTGGACAGCAGGTTAATCACAACCTGGATCAGCCGGTTGCGATCGCAAATCACCTTCGGCAGATCTGGTTCAAGGTCACAAACAATCTCCAAACCGTTGTTTTGCGCCAGTACGGACATAGCTGCAACGGCCCGCTCCACAATCTCCGCCACGGCCACCGATTGCATCATCCACTCGATTTTGCCCGCCTCAATTTTGGCAATATCTAACACGTCGTTGATCAACGAGGTCAGCCGTTCCCCCTCGGACACAATAATGTGTAAATTCTCTCGCACCTGTCGGGTGGTACGCTGAATCTTTTTGGTATCGCTATTAACGGCGGGCAAGATGATATCATCCAGCTTTTTTTGGATCAGTTTGGCAAAGCCAAGCACCGAGGTCAGCGGTGTCCGCAGCTCGTGGGAGACCGTTGATAAAAAGTCTGTTTTCATCTGATCGACTTCTTTCTCGGCGGTAATATCGCGAATCAGCACAATAGAGCCAAACCTGTCACCCGCGTCGTCACTGGCAATGGCGGTGGCCAAGGCCTGACCGATCCCCCCACCGGCCAGGGTCACCTCAGCGCTCAGCAGCTGGTTAGGTTCCAGCTGATTTTGGGCAATTAAGTCAGAGAGATCGGCATTAAATATCTGATAACAGGGGCGACCCACTAACGTCTGGGTGTGCAAATTAAACATGTTGATCAGCGTCGGGTTGCAGTGGGTAATGGTGCCCCTCGCGTCAATAACCAACAGACCGTCGCCCAGGTTGTCGATAATGGCATTGAGCTGCTGGGTCCGTTCTCGCACTCGCTGCTCCAGGGTGCTATGGCTCTGCTCCAGGGCGTGGGTGTGCTCAGCAATCCAAATAATCAGCTGGTTGAGAGAGGTGGCCAGCAGGCCGATTTCATCCTGGGTTTTGACCTTGGCCCTCAGCTCTAGATTGCCTCCCTGGGCCACCTGCTGGGCCACCTGGGTCACCTGCTGAATCGGTCGAATAGCACGATTCGCAACCAGGGCCGCGATCGCACCGATAACCACGGCGGCAATCCCGGTACCCAGGGCAAAAATATTTAGCAAATGACGCTGGGGTGCAAACACAATGGCCGTATCGGCAATCATCAAAGCCCCAAAGGATCTGTCTGCTAAATTAGTGCTAAACGCCACCGATGTGTAGGAGACCAGCTGCCGGGTACCGTTTTTCCAACTGTTGTTAAACACATTAGACCCAGCCTGTTTTCCTTGGGTGGGCAGGCTTAGCTCCGGGTAGTAGCTGTAGACAGATTGGGCCAGGTACCTTCTGTCTGACCCAGCAAAAATAATCCCGTCTGCATCCAGCAGTGCCCATGTACTATCTTCGGCATCAAACACATCCACCAGTTGATTCATCTGCTTGCCTAGGACGCGGGCTCTGATGATGTAAACAATATCGCCCGTAACAGCATCTGTGACCGGAACGGCATATTCAACCCGCAGCTCGCCTGAATTTGGGGAAAGGCCAGGACCGTTCATTGTTGTTTTTCCTGTCTTTAACGCCGCTTGAAAATAGCTGCGGTCGCCATAATTACCCAGAAACGGGTCACCCTGGGTGGTTTGAACAATTGGATTACCCTCTGGGTCAAAAAGAATAATATCATCAAAATACTGGAGGGCGGTGGAAAACCTGACCAAGAGAGAGTGTTTCTGGGCCATAGACAAATTGTCTCGCAGGTCTTTTTCAATAAACATGGGGTTGGCGGCCAGCGATTCCATCTCTCGCTGTCGATCGACGAGAAAGTTATCCAACTTTGTACCAATAATCTCTGCGCGCTGAATCTGTTCCTTGACAATTTGGTTGCCGATGGAGCGACTGGCAAACACGTAGGCCGTGCTACCTGTTGCTAGGACCGGTAGCGTACCAAGTGCGATCGCTAAGGCCGTGACCTTGTCCTGCAGACGCCGCTGTCTGCCGGGAAACGTCTTCGCCGGTGGCTGACCGCTAGCCATCGTTGGGCCGCCTGTCGCCAGAGCTATCGGTTGCAGGCAAGTTCTGTTGAATTGGAATTTCAATTACAAACGCGGTGCCCTGCCCCGGAGTAGACCAACAGTTTAGGCGACCGCCGTGGCGGTCGGTAATGATTTGATAGCTAATGGAAAGTCCTAATCCTGTGCCTTTGCCCACCTCTTTGGTTGTAAAAAAGGGATCAAACAGCTTGGTGCGGATTTTAGCCATAATGCCAGGACCGTTATCAGCAATGCGAATTTGAATCCGATTGGGGCCGATCTGCTGGGTATGGATAGTAATTGCAGGGGAGAGAGAGTAGGGGGGGGTCTCTAGCACATCAATGGCATTGGCTAAAAGATTCATAAGCACCTGATTTAGCTGACCGGGGTAGCAGTTGATCAGGGGCAGCTCACCATAGTTTTGTATGACTTTGATACCGGGAAAGTTGTTGTGGGGTTTAAGACGGTGGCGCAGCAGCAGCAGGGTGCTGTCAATGCCTTCATGGATATCGACAGATTTGGATTCAGCCTGGTCTAAACGGGAAAAGTTTTTGAGCGACAGCACAATATCGCGAATACGCTCGGTGCCAATGGTCATGCTGCTCAAGGTTTTGGGCAAATCCTCAAGCAAAAAGGGCAGCTCGATCTCCCCAATGGTTTGTTGGATCATCGTAGATGGAGAGTCCCATTCTGTCTGATAGAGCTGCAGCAGGCTGATCAAATTCTGGGTATATTCCTGCACATATTGAATGTTTCCGTGGATAAAGGTGACAGGGTTATTGATTTCATGGGCCACACCCGCCACCATTTGGCCAATCCCCGACATCTTTTCGCTCTGCACCAGCTGGAGCTGGGTGTGCTGCAGTGTTTCTAGGGCGGCGGCCAGCTGCTGGGCTTTATCCTCGGCCAGCTGGGCCGTATGACGGCTTTGCTTATAAAGTTCGGCCTGGTCTAGGGCAATGGCCAGCTGGTTGGTAACGGCCTGCAGCAGGGCAACTTCACTATCGCTCCAGTTTCTAGGTTCCTGGCTGGTGCCGCAGCAGATGGCCCCGAGCTGTCCGGAACGGGTTTGGATGGGAATGGCTAACAGGGCAGCAAAGTCATGGGTTTGCAAAAACTGTCGGGTTTTACCGTCGGGTAGGGTCTGCACATCGTTGATACGCACCAGCGTCTGTTGGCTAAACCACTGCACCAGCCGACCAACGACCTCGATGGCATAGTCACTGAGCAAAGACGACAGATGGGGACGCTTGGATTCGGTCACAATCACCAGCTTCCCCAGGGCTAGGGATTTACTGGAGATATGACTGGCCGCCGCGTTGACCCAGAGAAAACAGCAGCGATCTAAATTTAAGGCGCTGTAGATTTCGCCGACTGCCGTGGCTAAAATGACGTCTAGCTCCAGGGATTCTCGAATCTGGCTAGAAAGTCGAAAGATCAGATCGTTTTGGCGACTTTCCCTGAGCTGCCGTTCGTGCAGCAGGGCGTTGATCACCCCGGCGGTTTGAAAGGCAATGGTGGTCAGCAGCTTTAGATCTTCGGCACTGTAGGGACTGGTCGTGCTCCGGCTAAGTGCGATCGCACCAATCGTCGATTCTTTACTTCTTAGGGGCACACAAATTAGGGCCACCGGCTGCATTTGGGGGCACAGACAAGCATCATTGATAATCTCACCGCGCCCAACCTGGACAATCTGACCGATGATGCCGTTATCAAGCGGCACCGTTGGCGGAAACAGCTCCCCTTCCCCAAAGCTGGCAACACTTTCTAACAGATGGGTTGTATCCGGCAAAAGCAGTAAAGTACCGTGGCTTGACCTTAAAAGCAGCCGAGCCTCAGCCAAAACCAGGGAGGCCACCTCCTGAATATCCAAACTATCAATGATTTTTTCTGACAGTTTAAATAGGAGGGAAATTTCCTTGTATTTGCTGAGTAGTTCCTGGGCTAAGGTTCGCTTTTCAAACTCCCGATAGGCGAGCTGAGAAATCAGGGTAGCCACCACCTCTACATTTTTTCCCGTTACCCAACCCAAAAGATGCCCGTTGAGCATAATGGGGCACCGTAGCAGCTGGCTGCTGTGGGTCTGCTCCCCCAAAAGCAGCCGACCATCGGCCATCTCAATCCAAGCCTCCGGTGCTGTCGCATCTAGAACCGCACGAATCAGGGAGTATTCTTTTTTTAGAACTAGCTTTTTTAAGTCGATACTCACCATCTAAGGGCATGTCTGTAAACGTCCTGCTCTACGGATGGCCGGTCAGCGATCGGCAGGCGGGACTAAGTCATTGTCAAACCAAGCTCCCCCAGGGTTCCCGTTCGGTCGGCATCGACAGCATTCGCTCCAAATGCGGGTCTCTGATTTTTGTACCATTCAATTCCCTTATTTTTAATCAAACGGGTGTTTTATAACCCTAGACCGCATCGCTATCTGCATTCTAAATAAAGACTGTTACAGGGGGATAAAAAGTTCCGCCCCCAAAAATACCCTTGGCACCGTTGCCAAAGCAACAAGACAGCCAATCAATCATGTCGTGAGATGCCAGCATCCTGAAGACCCTGGCATCTCACCCTGGTATTCAAATCTCCCCAGCGTCTTTTTGGAGTCGGAGGAGGCCATCCTCCGACCAAGGCCGAGGATTTATACCCCTTTAACCCAGCAGCTCTTTCACCTTGGCAACAATGCCGGTAGAATCAATGCCCTGGTGGGGAAACTGCTCCCAAAGACCGCCCCCGCCTTCAACGTGGGTGCCAATGTGGCCGTACTTGGGGGTGAGGCCACGCTCTAGCAGCCAGGAGCCCATGCGGCTACCAAGACCGGTACGCCGATTAAAGGACTCAACCACCAGCACCATGGGGGAACCACCAATCTTGGCGAGGGTGTCTTCGTCAATAACGTTAAGGGTCCCTTTATTGATCAACCCCACATCAATGCCCTCTGCCTTTAGTTTTTCAACGGCATCCAGGGCTCGGTAGAGGGCGGCACCAAAGGCAACAACATAGCCCGCTGTCCCCTCACGGACAATGTCATCCTTACCAGAGGCAAAGGTGTAGTCTCCAGCAAACATCTCCTTGCCCGCCGTATCGAGAATCATCGGCACCTTGGAGCGGGTGGAGAAAATAAAGCGCAGACCGGGGGCGTTAAAGACAGACTTAACGCAGGCGCGCATTTGGTTGGCGTCGGCGGGGAAGTAAATATTGGTGGGGTGGCTGTCTTCTAAACCGTTGTCGGCAAACAGGTTGTTCATGCCAAAGTGGCAGGTGTTGTCGGCCATGTCGTCAATGCCGGCGTGGGAAAAATGGCACAGCAGGTTGGAGTAGTTAAGACGGGCCATGGTGATTTCAGAGATGCACATCTCCAAAAAGGCGCTAAAGGTGGCAAAGATCCCCTGCTTGCCTTGCTCCATGCCAAATCCGGCGGCGGCCGACAGGTTGCCGCGCTCCTGGATACCGCCGCTGATAAATACTTCAGGGTGGGCCTTATGGATAGCGTCAAGACCGCAGGACCCTTCTAGGTCGCTGTCGACAACGAGCACGTTATTTTTACGCTCGGTTTCATCCATGGCCCCCAAAATCTCAACCACGGCGGCACCAAACACCTTACGGTTGGCGTCCATGTTGTCGCTAGAGCCCAGGTAGGTGTTGGGGTTGCTGGGTTTTTTAGTATTTTTGAGAATATCGGCGGCAGCCTGATGACTACGGGCCTCCAGATAGGAAATGGCAGCGGGAACAGAAATCACATCGTGGCCGTGGTTGGAGCCCTCTAATCCCTCAATACCGGGGCACATGGGCCGCTTAAGAATGACGGCGATGGGACCTGGGGTGTTGATGGCTTCGCAAATATTGGCGTAGAGCGCATCGATGTCTTCGCCGTTGCACTCAAGAACGGTCAGGCCGTGACCTGCTAGGGTTTGCTTGACGCTGTACCCAGGCAGATACTTGGATGGGTTGCCGGCAATGGTGACATCGTTGTCGTCAATTAACAGCTTGACATTAATGTGCTGGGCTACGGCCAGACGGGCCGCCTCAGCATCGTTACCCTCCTGCTGGGAGCCGTCGGAACCCAGGCAAAAGACGGCTTTACCCGGATTGGCCAGGGCAACGCCGTTGACATAGGGCCACATGTGCCCCAGACGACCGGAGCTAAACTTGACACCGGGGGTGAGACCCAGCTCAGGGTGACCCGGCAGGTGCGAGCTGGCGGCGCGATAGTCCATCAGCCGCTCGGCGGGTAAATCACCGTTGAGGGTGGCCATCAGATACTGGGTACCGACGCGGTGTCCGGCTTCATCAAAAAAGGTGGGAACATACCGATCGGGGGCACCCCGGAAAATGGCATCCAGGATCATGACCTCGGGCACGGTGTCGTAGGGGCCGCCGGTGTGACCACCCACGCCCCGCGCCGCGCCGGTGGCGGTAAAAAAGACAATGGCATCGCGGCAAAGCTGAATGTTGGCGCTGAGGGCCTCGCGCTGCTCGGCGGTCAGCGTCGGTGTGGATGGGTCAAGACTAATGCGCTGGTACGCGCCCAAGTCGATTGGAAAGGCAGCCATGTCGTATCTCCCTTGTGGCGTTGGTCGTCAAGGGGTATTTTCGCATTCCATGGAACCGGATGGACGAAAACCCAGGAGTTTTGTGTTGAGGGATACGGCGACTGTATCAGGCCATACCCATCAGGGATTTCAGCAGCAGCTGACCGTCGGTGCCCACCCCCCCCATCAGTCCACCGCGCACCGGGTTGGTGGTTTTACCAAACATTGTGACCATGGCCAGCACCAGCTCAAAGGGGGA
>ERZ1740070.2326-NODE-2326-length-10988-cov-3.537547_pt1 | contig 10988 bp, 9 predicted proteins | sample MGYA00581734_ERZ1740070 | MGnify/ENA primary metagenome ERZ1740070 (study PRJEB43018, sample SAMN04849744) | marine metagenome | isolation source: floating plastic debris | place: Pacific Ocean | collected 2008-09-01 | study: EMG produced TPA metagenomics... | reverse complement strand
AGCCGAGGTGCTGCAGCAATCCAGGCTTCGTTCTGGTCTTCTCCGACATCTTGGACCATCGGGCTGATCCAAGCCGCGGCGGTGCCATATGCAGCGAACATTGCTGAGGCCTGCCCGCGGCGGGCAAGCTTCTCGCCATCTCGCAAATTCGTATCGGAATCGAGATTGGCATAAGTGCCCATGCGAAGCGCTTCGCGCGCAATGTCCGAAGTCTCGTCAAACAAATCTGCCAAGGCGGTAGCACTTGGCTCAAACCCGTCTGCAGCGGCGCCAATCGGTTCGATCCGCTCCAATAGCGCCAGCCGAGACGCGTCCCATGCGTCAACGGTTGGATAGAGACGAGTCAAATCCCATTCAACCGGTTCACGTTCAGCTTCTGCTGCCGTTTCTGAATGGTCATCCCACATCGGGGCGAATTCAGGTTGGGCAAGCGCGACGGGCGTCGCCGCGAAACAAATCATCGCGGCACAAGAGAGTAATTTAGACTTCATCTGGGAGGGGCTCCTATACAATCTTCTTAACCATAGAAGCACTCAATCCGGCTTGCGAAAAGCAATTATTTTAACCGCTAAGTCCCAGTCAGGCGGCGCGAACGATACATCTAGTTCATTTGACAGGCCGACCTTTTTTCGGATCAGTCCTAAACAGCAGTAATGTGTCAAACAGATCAGCACCGATCACGCCTTCGCGCAGGTCATTCGCTCGCAAATGCGATATCCGCTGAAGCATGAACCAGGAGCCACTGCTATGCGTTTTTTCATCACGGCTATCCTCATCGTTATTGCCGCGGGTTTGGGCTGGATCTACGGAAGCTTGCACCCGGCGCCGGATGCGATTTTGAATCCGCTGAAACAGATCGCAGCTGAACCCAATCCCGAAGCCGCGACAGACACAACAAGCGACGTCGCACCATCTTCCGGTGCATCGCTCTCGCAATATCGCACTTGGATCAGTGACGCCCGGGCGGAGCACCCCTATCCGGAAAGCGTCGATAAAATGTACGCTGTGATGATCTGCGAATCGGGCGGCCAAGCAGACATCGTGAACGCGGCGGGCCCGTATTCTGGCCTCTTTCAATATGCCAACGGCACGTGGAACGGAGAATGGAACACGTATCGGGACGCCGGCATCTTAGATGCGCGGGCCCAGATTTTTGCCACGGCGCTCGCATGGTCCCTTGGCATGCAAAGCCAGTGGGGTTGCTATAATCGCGCGCATTGACCCACATGATGTAGCGATCAACAAAAAAGCCGCACCAAATCGGGCGGCTTTTCTATGCCTGTCAGCTCACTTTTCCAGGATTAGCCTTCGCCTGCTTCGCCGGTGTCAAATCCACGAATACTAAGCAATGGCTCAATGGTTGGATCAGAGCCGCGGAACAAGCGATAAAGTTCATCGGCTGGTTTCAAGCCACCGGATTCATAAACCCATTTCTTCAACCGCGCCGAAAGTTCCGGATCCCAAATGTCTCCGGCCTCTTTAAACGCCGTAAAGCCATCCGCATCGAGAATCTCCGACCACAGATACGCGTAGTATCCAGAGCTATAGCCCCCAGCAAAGATGTGCGAGAAATATTGGCTGCGGTAGCGCGGCTCGATTTCGGCGATCAGGCCGTATCCCTCTAGAACGTCTCTCTCAAACGTGCGGGCATCGGTGATCGCCATCGCTTCTTCATGGCTCAGACGATGCCAGGCCAAGTCGAGTAGCGCCGCAGCAATAAACTCAGTGGTACGGAATCCCTGATTGTGGTTCGACGCCGCCCGCATTTTTTCGATCAACTCAAGCGGGATCGGTTCACCCGTTTCATAGTGCAGGGCATATGACGCGAGCATTTCTTCCTCGCCGGCCCAATGCTCTAAAATTTGCGCTGGGAATTCGGTATAGTCACGCGGACCGTCGACGCCGGAAAACTCGGCATATTTGATTTGCGTGAGCAACCCATGCAAGCCGTGGCCAAATTCATGGAAGAAGGTCTCGACCTCTGAGAAATTCATCAGCGTCGGCGCATCCCCGGCAGGCGTAATCAGGTTCATATTATTGGTAATGACGGGGCGCACTTCTGGGGCATCGTCATAATTTGTGGAGGAGCGATAAGAGCTCATCCAAGCGCCGCCGCGTTTGCTGTCACGCGCATACATGTCCATCATGAACAGGCCAAGATGCTCGCCGGTTTCAGCGTCTTTCACATCGTAAGACGTGACAACCGGATTCCAGCCGTCAATCGCGATGTCTTCGAGCGTCACATTGAATAAGCGCTCTGCCATCGTCCACGCACCCTGACGCACAGCACTGAGCTCGAAATAAGGCTTCAGAGCGTTGCTATCGAACGCATATTTTTCTTGGCGGACTTTTTCCGAATAGTGCCACCAATCATGGCCAGCAAAGGTGAACTCATCGCCGATCAGCGCTTGCATTTCATCGCGCTCGGTCTTGGCTTGAGCCAGACCCGGCTCCCAAACGCGGACGAGGAAATCCTCAACGGTCTGTGGAGTTCGCGCCATATTGTACTCGAGGATATAGTCAGCATGGCTGGCATATCCGAGCAGTTCCGCACGCTCTGCCCGCAATTGCGCAAGCTCAATCGCAATCGGTCCATTATCGGTCTCGCCCTCTGTTGCGCGCAGGCGATAGCCATCAAACATTTGAGCGCGTAGGGCGCGGGTTTCAGATTGCGCCTTGAAGGTCGCATAGACCGACCGATCGACCGGCAGGACCCAAGTGTCACCATCCTTGAGAGCGGCTTTGAATCCCTCTGACAGTCCAACCAACTCAGCCTCGTCGCTGATCTCGAGCTTGAACGCTTTGGTCGAAGCGAGCAGGTTTTGTGCGAACTGAGTGGTGAGCGCAGAGACCTTTTCATTGATGGCTGCAACCTGCTCTTTTACCTCCGGGCTTTGTGTCGCTCCGGCGCGTTCGAATCCGCGATAGGTCAGTTCGATCAACCGCAAGTCTTGCTCGTCAAGATCGAGCGTTGGCGCTGCGTCGCGAACCGCGCTTACCCGCGCAAACAGGGCTTCGTTGAAGTTAATTGAATTATTGACGGCTGTGACCTTCGGCCAGATTTGCGTCTCAAGGTCTGACAGTGTGTCATTGGTGTCTGTGTTGGTGATATTCGAGAATGTCGATGCGACGCGGCTCAGCGTGCCACCGGCGCGATCCAGGGCCACGATCGTGTTCTCAAACGTGGCTGGCTCAGAATTGTTTGCGATCGCATCGATCTCTGCTTCCAGCTCGGAGATCGCAACCTCCATGGCCGGTAAGTAGTGGGAATCCTCAATCTCTGCGAAAGGTGGAACACCAAACGGTGTATCCCACTCTTGGAGCAGCGGATTATCCGCCAGCGCAGCTTCGTCCATCGCCGCGTCTTCGCCAATCGACGTCTCGGCCGACTCAGTCTCGGCTGGAGCCTCGCCAGTCGGTGTGCGTACAGCGTCGCATCCAGCCAATACAATCGCGAACGCAGCCGCGCCGCCAAGAAGGAAATTTTTTGCGGTCATAAGGTCACCTTTGAGTGAGAATTTGCGGTGTTTAACCACTTTCTAGGCCAGTCGCCTAGGGCGAGACTGTCACACTTGTAATTTGTTCAAGCGGGCGACTGTTGCGCGAAACTGCTCCATCGTCTCGTTTAGGATATCCGCGACGGGCCGAACGCCTTTGATCCGGCCTGCGACTTGTCCTGTCAGCGCAATTCCCGCTTCTAAGTCGCCGCCGAAATAGACGTCCTGTGTTCCTGCAAATTCACCGAAAATATTCTCAACGCCCTGTTTTTCGATCCGCGTCGTTCGCTCTGTCCGCAACGCGCGCAAAGCCGGACCAGGGCCATCGCGATTGAGGAAAACCGTGTCGGTGGCATCGGCGTCAACAATGGCCTGCTTCCAATTGTTGTGCACCGGACTCTCAGAACTTGAGAGAATTCGCGTGCCCATCAGCACCCCTTCTGCGCCAAGTGAGAAGGCCGCAGCCATCGACGCGCCATCAACGATGCCACCGGCGGCGACGACCGGCACGTCGACCGCCTCACACACTTGAGGAATGAGCACCATCGAGGCGACATCCTTAGGATTTTTGAATCCGCCCCCTTCGCCGCCCTCGACTATCAATCCATCCACGCCAGCATCAATCGCACCAAGCGCTGCTTTCAAGCTCGGCACGACGTGAAACACGGGCAGCCCCGCTTCTTTGAGCTGCCCTGTATACTTTTTCGGATTGCCCGCGGATGTGGTGACGAATTTTATCCCTTGATCGATGACGAATTGAACAATGTCTGGGTCGCGCACAAAGGCTTGGGCGACATTCACACCAAACGGCTTATCCGTGAGGTCCCGCATTTTTAAGATCTCAGACCGTACCGCGTCCAACTCGCCTGAACTGGTCTCGATAATTCCCATCCCACCGGCATTGGAAAAAGCCGATGACAGCTGAGAGCGGGCGATCCAGCCCATTGCGGCTTGAACGATTGGCTTCTCGATTTCGAGCATTTCTGTGATGCGCGTGTTTAGGGCCATTGTGTTTCCTCTGGGCAATCTTGTCTGCAAGCGAGTTAGCGCTGCTATCGCAGCGGAAGCGCAAGACCTGCTATCGCGTTTGGAAAAGCTTGCCGCGTTCAGTCAGCAAAATGATGGTCAAAGAGCCCAACCCTAAGGCGACAAAGCCCCACATAAACGGCGCGACGGTCCCATTATACTGACCGGCGACGAGATAGCCCATCAAACTGGCAAATGTCGTCGACGCGAACCCGTAAGCCGCGCTGGCTGTGCCTGCAATCTTGCCCTGTGGTTCCATCGCGAGCGCCGTGAAATTCGCCCCGAGCATCCCAAAACAGCCAAATGTCAGACAGAAAAGCGGGTAGAACAGCCACAAGTGTTCGCCGAAAAATGTCAGAGTCAGCGCATTCAACAGCGACAGCGTGATGAAGGTGAGCAAGACCGAATGACTGATCCGGCGCATCCCAAAGCGCTCGACAATCCGCGAATTGAGAAAGTTCGACAGCGCCAGCGATGCCGCAACCCCAGCGAACCAAAGCGCAAACGTCTCATGCTTTTCGAAGACATCTGTGAAGATCTGCTCGGACGCCGCGACGAACGCAAACAAGGCGCCGAAGATCACACCGCTCGCACACATATACCCAAACGTGATCCGGGTTGAAACCACCTGCCAGTAAGCCCGTCCGGTTTGCTGCACGCTCAGCGGCTGGCGCTGATCGGCGGGTAATGTCTCCGGCAAACGGACCAAGATCCAAATCAGGTTCAGCATCGCTGCGAGGCTGAGAAGCGCGAACGTCCACTGCCAAGGCGCGAACAACATCACACCTGCGCCAATTGTCGGAGCCAAGATTGGCACGACCATGAACACGGTCATCACAAGCGACATGCTCCGCGCCATGGCGCGTCCTGCGAGCAAGTCACGAACAATCGAAACCGCAATCACGCGGACACCGCTGGCGAAGACCCCTTGAATGAAGCGCGCGATCAACAGCGTCGAAAACGAGTTTGTGGCAATACAGGCGAGGCCGGCAATCGCATATCCGATCAGGCAGAGGCTGAGCAGCGTCTTACGACCGAAACGGTCAGATATCGGCCCGAAAACCAGCTGAGGTGCGCCAAACCCAGCAATATAGGCGAAGATCACCAATTGCTGATCATTGTCCCGCTGCAAGGCGTAGTGGTCCGCGATGTTGCCCAGAGCGGGCAGCATGATGTCGATCGCGAGCGCGTTGAGTGACATCAAAGCTGCGACCATGATCACCAGCTCCCATTGCGGCAATGGCAGCGCTGGTGCCGGCGCGTCTATTGCTGCTTCATGAGACTGAGCCACGGGTCCCTCGCGATTAACCAAGGCGCGGGTTGTGAACCCGCATGGTTGCAATCGCAAGTGATTTCTAAGCGATTAATTTGTGCAAGGCTCAGTTTTATAGAGAATGATTCCGGGCGTTGCAGAAACGGCGCACACGGGAAGCTCACTTAGTCCCTGAAAGTTCGAATCCGCGAAAACCAGCAAATAGTCCCAACGCTCTGGCCAGGCATCGGCAAAGTTCGGCGACCAGAATCCATTGCTCGAAGACGCCGCGGGTCGTTGTGCATAGATCGGCAAACGTGCCGCCATCGCTGGCAGGGCTTGTGGCATGTGGAGATCGACCATTTGCGGCGTCACATCCACAAGACTTGTGTTTGTAAAGAGATTGGGAATGAACGCGGATCGTTCGATCACGGCCATTGAGGCCGCGTGCGCGGTAAAGGCTGAGTCGACGTCCGGATCAGAGAAAACGTTCAACACGGTTGCCCCTTCAGGCAAGTCAGCGAGGACTGATTGTAGAGCGTTCGCTTGCGCATCTAGACGCGCCATTTGAACGGCGCCATTAACCAGCATTGCGCCACCGAGAACCGCAAACACGCCAATCGATACTCTGCGTTGTATGCTGCCAAACTCTGGCGTGACTTGAACGGAGGCCGCGACCAGAATGACGAGCGGCGCAACAAACCGCAGGTGCAGACCCCAGATTCCAAAAATCGCTGAGGGGACCAAAATCACCAGCGCCAGAAGCGCCCCGCATATCCAGCCCATCTTAGGCGCGAATTTGATCCAGCCCTCCCGTAAGGCGAGGACAAAAAAGCCAATGATGGCCGCCGCGAGTATCGCAGCCAGTAGAGCGTTATGAAATTGAGTTGCCGCAAACAAAGTCTGCATTTTCGCAGGCAAGCTGTACAATTGGCTCACGCCCTGGGGCAAATCAGCAGCGCCGCGCAAGGACATGCCGAGATAGAATAAGGCGGGCAGCATGGCAGGAAGATCAAGACTGACAAGCTGCCGCACAAAGCGCCATCTAGACCCACGCTCATTTTGCGCAAAACTCAACAGCTCCCAGAGCAGAACCAGAAAGCCAAACATCAAAAACGCCAGAGCGTGATTGATGACTAAGAACAAACCAACTGGCAGGAATGCAATCGTGCGGCGCCAACTTGGCGCCATCCGAATCCACAAGATAAATCCGAACAGCGCCAATCCGCTCGACGCCACATAGTTCACAAACCCGAAATCCATGCTCCCGTTAAAGACGGTCAGAAAGCCGATCAGAGACAGCCATGTGATCCGCCCATTCAGCGTTTTTGAGAGAATGACGCCGGCAAGTGGCGCGAGAATATAAGCGAGCCAGACCGTCACACCGCCCGCAGCATAAATGCCGATAACCTTCGACAACCATGGCACGATTAAATCCATCGTCAGATCTGGAATGAAATCGAACGAGACCGCGTAGAATTGCGCTAGGAATGGATCCGAGCCCAGGTGTGCTTGGATATAGGTGCGCGCAAGGTGGTTGAAGTAATCTCGGCCGAGCCCGAGAGTCCAAGCGGCTACGAACTCTGCCAGCACGCCCAGTACTATGAGCGTGACATGCAACTGAGAAATTCGACTGACACTCATTTGTAGGACCTTGCAGATTTGTTTACGTGTTGCCGAGACTCATCCAACCACCAGGCGGTCGCGCCGACAGCGTCGGATTTATCCGACAGATCCAGTCGATCCTGGAACGTCATCGCGCGCATCCGTTTCAGTCAGATATTTTGAGTTCGACACGACGCCCGCACGAAGACGCGCCGACGCCTTTTTAAGGTCTGAAATCAGCTCGTCTGTTGTTGGATTACTGTTCTCAAGGTTGCGCGTCGTGCGGATCGTAAAACGCCGTTTCGGTTGGGCGCTTTGCCTCTGAATAAACTCGCCCAGCAGTCCAATCGTGATGAATTGAAAGCCCGTCATAACCATCAACATGCCGAAGAATAGCAGGGGTCGATTGCCGATGGGACCGGCACCAATCAACCAGAGCAAAGACAAGTACATCAAGGTCGCGCCGCCAATCGCGCCGAACACCATGCCGACCCCACCAAAGACGTGCAGCGGGCGTGTCGCATAGCGCGTGTTCAACATGACCCCTAAGAAATCGAGCGCACCTTTGAACAAGCGACCCATGCCATACTTGGATTTTCCAAATTGTCGGGCGCGGTGATTAACCGGGACCTCGCCAACTTTGAAGCCGTCCCAGTGCAGTAAGACCGGCACAAAGCGATGCAGTTCGCCATAGAGCGTGAGATCACTCACGGCTTCGCGGCGATAGGCTTTGAACCCACAATTGAAGTCGTTCAGTTTCACACCACTCAACCGGCTAACAATGCCATTGAAGACTTTCGATGGTAGCGTCTTGTCAATCGGGTCGTGACGCACATGCTTCCAACCAGAAACGACGTCATAGCCCTCAGCCAATTTCGCAAGAAAGTTTGGGATTTCTTCCGGATCATCCTGGAGATCCGCGTCCATCGTAAAGATCACGTCGCCATTGGCCATTTGAAACCCAGCATCCAAAGCGGCCGCTTTACCGAAGTTTCGGCGAAACTCGATCACACGGATATTCGGATGCGCATTGGCGAGGTCGGCAAGTTCTGAAAATGTATTGTCCGTTGAGCCGTCATCCACTAAGATCAGCTCATATGGGCAATCCACGCCCGTCATCGCCGACGCAATTTGCTCCGCTAGTATACGAACACTGCCTTCTTCATTGTAAGTGGGAACAATGATCGACAAGCCGTCTAGAATGGCGGCGTCTGGTAATGAGCCCATATCGTCCTCTAACTCTACGCAGTCGGATATTACTTTCCGAGCTTGGTTCAATTTTGCATAACTTGATTGAGGAATGGTTAGTTTTGTAGCAAAGGGCGCTCTGCTTCAGACCCAACGCCGATGCCATGACCGACCAATCCTATGATCCCAATGCGCCACTTAAGACTTTCGGACGCCGCGGAGGGCGCCCGCTTTCGGGGCGCCAGAAGGCATTGATGGATGATTTGCTTCCCCGACTTTCAATCCCAATCAAGCCCGATCTTAGGCTCGACCCCAAAACACTGTTCGAGGACCCCAACGAAATTTGGCTAGAAATCGGGTTTGGCGGCGGCGAACATGTCAGCGGGCAAGCCAAGGCGAATGGGTATGCCGGGATCCTCGCCAGTGAGGTTTTCTGCGAAGGCGTCGCCAAACTGCTCGGTCAGATTGACGACGAACAGCTGAGCAATGTGCGCGTTTGGCCAGACGATGGACGCCTGCTCATTGACGGCCTCGCCGATGACAGCATTGATCGCGCATTCATTCTCTTTCCGGATCCATGGCCGAAAGCGCGGCACCAGAAGCGTCGACTCATCCAGCCTGACTTTCTCAATGCACTTGCGCGAATTATGTCGCCCGGCGGTCGCGTTCGATTTGCCACGGATGTTCGCTCCTATGCGGATGAGGCATTAGAGCGGTTCCTGTCGCACCCGTCTTTTTTTTGGTCCGCGGGCGAAGCCGATGATTGGCGCATAGCGCCGACGGACCATGTTTCGACCAGATATCAAGAAAAGAGACTCGGGGATATTGAGCCTGTCTATTTTGACTTTCGTATCAAGAAATAGACCGATTTTGTGCAACCCCTTATTTTCTACCTCGATTAAGCCGGTTTCGCTTGACCCTCGCAGCCTTCTGTGCGCCTGCTCGGCGCATCGAATACGGCCGGTCTGCAATGAGAAGACCCCGCCAGACCGGCGGATAACAAAGTCCCTACCTCTCCGTAATCGACCTCGTGACCTCCTGCGCGGTGTAGGGTCGGCACGGGACAATGAAAAGGGCCCGAAATGGCCACCGGAAAAGTAAAGTGGTTCAACGCCACAAAAGGATTTGGATTTATTGTGCCGGACGAAGGCGGGAAAGACGTTTTCGTGCATATCTCAGCGGTTGAACGGTCAGGCTTGCAAGGTCTGCAAGACGATCAGCCGGTCGAGTACGAACTCTATCATGATGAGCGCCGAGGCAAGACCTCTGCGGTTGATCTCAAGCTGCTCTAGACAATTCGGTTTTTTGCGCCTATTTAAGCGCCAAGTCGAAACATATCGGCGGCGGTTCCGGGAACGGGGCCGCCGCTTTTATTTGTCTGAAAGAACCCTTTTTGATCACGCTCAGCCCTCAAGAAGACCGCATCTTCGCCTTGGCCGACCCGCTCGCAAATGAGCTCGGGCTGGACATTGTGCGCGTGCGGATCATGGGCGGCAATCGGCCTTTGCTGCAAATCATGATCGAAAAAGCCGGCGGCGCCCCGACAGATGTCGAAGACTGTGCAACATTTTCTCGGAATCTGTCACCGATTCTGGAAGCGGAAGACCCAATCAGCGAGGCCTATCGCCTGGAAGTTTCAACCCCCGGGATTGATCGCCCGCTGACCCGGATTGGTGATTTTGGCCGTTGGGTGGGACATTTGGTCAAGATTGAACTGACCATGCCGCTTGATGGGCGTCGCCGCTTCCAAGGCATCATCCAACGCGAAGATGAGGCCGGCGTGGCGATCGAACTCGACGATGAAAGCGAGCTCGTGGCGCAGGTTCATGAGATGAGCAAAGCCAGCCTGGTTTTGACCGATGAGCTGATTGATGCCGCGACGCTTGAGGGCAGCGCGCCGCCACAGCCAGGCGACGAAGACTTTGAAGGATTCGAGACAGACGAGTCCGAAACAGATACGATAGACCATAATCAAGAAAGTGGAGCTTGAAGCCCATGAGCAATGTTGGCGTTTCCGCAAACCGATTAGAGATCATGCAAATCGCGAAAGCCGTTGCAGAGGAAAAAGCCATTGATCGTGCCATTGTCATTGAGGCAATGCAGGAAGCGATCGAGAAGGCGGCCAAGTCTCGCTATGGCCAAGAGCACGATATTCGCGCGGTGATCGATCACGATACGGGTGAGCAAAGCCTATGGCGGATTCAAACCGTCGTGGATCCAGAAGAACTCGAAGACCCCGCCCAGCAGATTTCAGTGGCGGATGCTAAGAAAATTGATGCCGCTTTAGAGCTCGGCGACGAGATTAAAGAAGAGCTGCCCCCGTTCGACTTTGGCCGTGTTGCCGCACAAACCGCAAAACAGGTCATCATGCAAAAAGTGCGCGATGCCGAACGCCAGCGGCAGTTTGATGAGTACAAAGA
>ERZ1740070.2325-NODE-2325-length-10991-cov-201.801573_pt1 | contig 10991 bp, 8 predicted proteins | sample MGYA00581734_ERZ1740070 | MGnify/ENA primary metagenome ERZ1740070 (study PRJEB43018, sample SAMN04849744) | marine metagenome | isolation source: floating plastic debris | place: Pacific Ocean | collected 2008-09-01 | study: EMG produced TPA metagenomics... | reverse complement strand
CGATCTCACCGACACGTGAATTTTGTACTATATCTGAGTACACGTAGATGCTTTTTACAGGATTCATGTTTGGAAACTGGCTAACTTTAGTAGTATATACTTCTGGCCTCTTGTCATCATAGTTTACAAAATTTCTAAATATTGTTCTTTCTCTACCCTTTGCTATCCCTAACATTTCTCCAAGATCTTCGTCAATGGCTACATTAATTCCATAAGACCTGAATGTAATTGTGACTCTTCCGCTAATATCATCTACACCAAATTCTACTTTCATCGGTTCATTTCCGTAATAAACTTTTAGTTGTTGATTGAGAGCGTTGCATATATCGATTGGTGAAGGATAATAACCCACTTTGAAGTCAATGGTCACAAATTTAGGTGGGGTACCTGTCTCTATGATCATTATTTTACCATCCTGTAGGTTGTACCAGCTTTTTTCAAATTGCATTTCTAATAGACCAACCTCCCATTGTCCAGGGGGTAAGATGATCTCCTCTGAAAACTGAACGGTATAGCTTGTAAGAGAATTGTTGGGGAAATGCTCCATAGAAGCATTGCTTGGCAGCACAACCCTCATTTTGACAAATGATTGTTTCATCAGCTGTGACTAGTTTTTATAATTGTCTAAAATATCCTTCTCGTCTACATAAGAGTTAAATGAGTCAGGATATCCGCTCCACTTCACCAAATATTGTGTTTTTCCTCTCACTTTACGCTTGCCTAATATGGCTTCAATTCTATATATGTTGTCAGTTTTTACTTTTTGGAGTTCTTTTTCATACCATGTTCCTTTTAAATTATCTCCAGCTTGATCTCTAAGAGAATAGACAGGTGGAATGGTGTGATGGCGGTCAGCTACCACAAAGATTTCATCGCTCCATAACGGCAGATATCCTTTTTTAAAAACTGTACTGTATTTAGAAATTCGAACTGTATCACCTTCTTTAAACTTAAATCTAGCTTTTGCTGACTCAGCTCTCATGAAGCGATCATTGTATAGTTGATGCCAGAGAGCTTCTTGATTGTGATAATTTACATCTGTAGGCCTCATGTTCAATGATGAATGGTAACTGTTGTTGTAGGATATCATGATGTCTGGAAGAATATCTATCCATCTATATGTTCCAGTGTAGGTAAAATACCGAAACATAGTACTTTTGATTGTTTTTTGTAACCTTTCTACTATTGAAGCTTTTGTTTCCTGATTTTCAGTAGAGTAAAGTTTGATATCATAGTCAGCTAGAAAATTTTGGAATTCTTTGTTATAAAACTCTCTTCCTTTGTCAGTGTGAAGGTAGCGACAAATTCTGTTGTCATCATCAAATATTGATTGGAAAGCTGCTACCATTTCTTTTCCTGACTTTGTTTTTATTGGTCTTGCCCAAGCATATCTTGAAAAAACATCGATACAAAACAATATGTATCGATGGCCATCATTGTCGTTTGTGAACTGTACCAAATCTGTGAGATCTGCTTGAAATGTGCTATCGATGCCACTCACTATGAATTTTCTCCGTTTGAAAGTTTTTACTGCGGGTCGATGCAAGGTGTAAGTATCTTTACTACTCAACCAATGTTTTATTTTAGCAGTGGAGATGTTTTTGACTTGTTTTTTTAACTTTCTTTTGCCTCCAAAACTACCAGGATTTATTGCAGTCAAGTAAGTTTCACTCAAAATTTTATTTTCACTAGATGATATTTTGTCAGGTTTAGCTGACCTTTTTTTGTTGTTCTTCATTTTAAGGTTGAGCCCAAAGTTTAGGTGAAACGGCTATGGTTTCAGGAGTGTATGGTTTGCGCTTTCTCCTATTTCTTTTTGAAGTATTAGGTGTGTTGTATGCTCCTTTTGGTGTATGAAATGAAGACTGAGGTGAACTGAAATCATCAACATCATTTATAGTCAGTGCCACGTTTCTAGCTAGCAAAGATTTTGGGACATTGTTTTCTCTCAAAAAATTTTGAAACTCATTCCATCCTGTGGTATATTCACCAATAGCCTTAGAGTTCACAGCAGCATTTAGCAAGTCAGATATATTGCTGTTTTTTATTGGTTTTCCTTTTATAATAATTTCTCCAGACTGAGAGTAGGTAATTGGAAGTCTATCGAGATACGAATACAATGATTTTGCCTTATTTTTTAAAGGTTTAGGTATGGGTAGCAAATGATCATCACCTACTGGTTTGGTTTCAGAATTTGTTGTCCGTGTAGGTTGATCTTTTTGAGGTTGCGGTAATGGTCTGCTAGCTAAAGCACGGTGAGTTAAGAAGTTATTTAAATGTTTTTCATACATATCGACCCTCTCATCAACAGATAATGATTGATTTTGAGCGACCTCAGCCATCATTTTATCCAACTCGTTTATTTCTCGTTTTAGAGGTGGTAGAAGTCTTTGAGATGTATTCTTTAAATTAGATTCAAATATTTTAGAAATTTGGCTAGCGTTGTTAGTATCAATGAGTAGGTACTTTTTTGCGTCATTCATGATTATCTGCTAAGGAGCCCACCCACAAGGGTTGGTAATAATGTCTTGACAAGCGGTAAAATTAGTGGGAGAAACCCACCCTTTTGGATTTGATTTCGCCGAGATGATGTTTTAGTTGATTTTTTAGCAATTGATCTTAATATTTTCTTATGCTTAGCTAATTTCTTTTTATAGGAAGGTGTTAAGTTGATATTCCCGTTCAACACGTTGTAACAAATTTCTGTGAAGCAATTAACCAAATCGGGTCTCGCTGATTTAATGATAGCCTTGGCAGTCGCTTGGTCTGTCTCAGTCAGAAACTTCAAAGTTTTGGCGTGTTTTTTAATCTTACTGCTCATACTTGTTAACAGTTTCAAGGCTAGATGGCAAATGAATAGAATTCGATTTTGGAAGGTATACATAACATAATTCATTTGGAAATATACCGGTGCGCAATCGCATCCATTCCTCAGTGTTTTGTTTTAGGTCTATAAACAGGTACCCGTAAGGTTTAGCTACAGCGTCGTTGTAAGCACTCAGCATAAATTTCACTTGATTAGGATACATCTGTCGAGCTAGGTGAGTGATTTGCAATCGATCACGTGGATTTTTAAACAGTATTTGGTAATGACTGTTCAATTGACAGTTTCTCATATGAGGACCTTTCTCAAACATATTTTGTGTAATCAAAATAACACTCAAATTTTTGTGATGCGAATGCTTTGTAAATGTGTCAGAGATAATTGAACCATCTTTTTTTCCTAGAAGTGACATAAGATCATCTATAATCAATAAGTTTGGAATAGATACATCAATTTGATCAATTTCAATCAAACCTTGAATAAATTGTACTCCTTTGAATGCATCAGTCTCGTATAAAGACTGCCACTCACTGTAACAAAAATATACTGCTTTAGGTTCCGGAGAAATGAGCTGTTTTTTATATTTTATCAGCTCAGCGACACGGTTGGTTTTACCAGCTCCTGAAGGACCAGACACGAGCATGCTAAAAGGGTGTGTAAGTGTGAGAGTCATTCTCTAATGACTTTGAAAACTCAAATGAAAAAAATCAGATGAAATTACATGTTTTATGTATTACCTTTATTTTTTATAATAACAAATGAAAAATGATGAGTGGTAAATCGCTTATAATTGCCATAGAAGATAAAAAACATATTTACAAATGAATTATTTACATGTAGCAGCATGCTAAAGATATGACAGACTTTGTGTAATACAAATTAGCTCTGTAAATGAATGATGTAAGTAAATAATGGAAATTTGAAACTATGAGGTACTATGAGGTATCTTGTTATAACAGTGTTGGAGTTGTTGTGACATGATCAGACATAACGGGTCTCTTACCGTACATATAGTTTAGACCTTTTCTACTTTGAGTATATGTATATATTGTGTTATCCCTAACCCTGAAGCCTTTATTTATACCGGATGAAATTTCTTGATTGAACAAAACATCTTTGAAGTTGCTAGCTGTTAGACTGTTATGTACTTTACTGATTCCCTTTGTACTAAGTTTAGGGTCTTTTCCGATACAGTAATAGCTTTTGCTGCACAAGGCAATCACACCATCACCTTTGAATTCTAAATGGAACTTTCCAGGGGTTCTGCTGTCGAATACTTTGACTTTTTCACAGCAGGGTAGTGGATTCCAGGCATTCCCTTCAAATGCAGTCTCAAAGAATTGGACTTGATGATAGTCACAGTATTCAATAGCAAACCAGGAGCTGTATTCTCTCATGAACTCATCACGTAGTTCAGGTTTGACAGCTTGACACAAAGATTTGGTAGATAGAGCAAAATATAGCGAGTCTGTGTCTGTTTGGATTAGACAGAAATCTCTATCAGAAATGTATTTTAGTAGAAAATCATAATAAAACCTCAGCATCAGCAGCTTGGCGTATTCTAACACAAAGAAACCCACTTGAATTGGGATGTCAACCTTGACACTCTTTTTTGCCATCTCTATTTCAACCACATTTTCATTTATTTCCTCACAATGGGTGAATCGTTTTTCATTTATCAGACTGTGAATAGCAGTCTCATCGGCTTTGTGATATGTCACATCCCTGTAGTTTTCTACATTTTTTAGACAGTTGCCATAGGCAGAGTTTCCCATGAGTTTGCTGGATGCTGACACCACTTTTGTCGCAGGGTTTGTGTCCCCTTCTCTGCGAGCATCCACTACTGTTTCTCCAAACTTTTGAAAGCATTTTTCGGGTTTAAACTGTATGGTTTGATGTATTTTAGTTACAACCAATCCTTTTGATAGATACCACTGTAGAAGTGGAGTAGCTAGTAATATACGGTTACCATAATAGCTACAGAGTAAGGTCTTACTAGGTTTTTTCAACAGTTTGTTTGCCTCAGCAAAACTCTTCATATGGATACCTATTGAGTTTCTATCTAGCATAGCGTGCTTTGCTATTGGTTGAAATTCTTCAAAGTATGGCTTTAGCTCATCTGGAGTCGTAATATCACATTCTACCATCCCAAAAAATGATCCATCGGTTATACCCTGAAGAATTTGTTTTTCGGATAACTTGTGTCTGTTGTCTATAGCTATGTTTTGTTCTCTACAAAACGATGTTTGAAGTTTATCAGATTTCAGTTCATTGTCATACTCGCATTCCCATTTTATAACAACGGTGTAGCCTAAATCCTCTAAATACTTGACATTTGACATAGTGTTTTCTCTGTTAATAGCATCTCTCTCAACATTTTGTTCTCTACCAACAGGACATTTTGTGCAGCAGTGAGAATGGAAGTAACAGCCGAGAAACTGCAAGACAAGCCCTCGGCTATTTTTGCATGGGGCGTAACCATCAACAGGTAGATTTCTTCCACCTAATCTCACTTCTCCACCATTATATAGATGTTGAAACTTTATACCTCTTTGGTGGCCATACCACTCTATCCATTGAGCTGCTTTTACCCCATATGCATAACAACGTTCGAGCTTGAAATCGTTAGATGATCTACGCCTGACAAATGCACCACAGGGCATAGGCATGTTTGTCAGGTTATTGAGATATAAGGCTGAGACGTCTAACCCTAAGACGGATTGTGTTGTTTTTGCTTGTTCAGCATAATACTCTTTTTTGATTACTGTTTTTTCAACTTCTTGATATCTAGAGAACACCATGCTCAGACCGCCACGAATGTTTGATCGAATCATATAATATAAGTCCTTGTTTTGTTCTCCAAACATCATTATTGGTGAGTTAGAATCTTTTAGATTGAACAGGTGCCGTATAGAAAGACCTGGGATAGAGATAGCTGATTTGATGTCTAGACCTATACTTCTAAAAAACTGCATCTGTCGAGCTAGAGCAGAAACAAATGGTACGCAGTCACAGTTGTTATAATAAATTAGAAGATCTTTGAGGGTTTTCATTTTACGCTCTTCCCAGATTTTTCTTACATGATTATATTCATCTGTCGTTATATTTCGCTGTTTTAGCGAGCTATAGAACTCCCAATGTTCAGGGAAATCAGTTCTCTGCAGAACCTTCAAAGATGTAAACTGTTCATGGATCCAAAAGAACTTGGTTTCTTCTACCTCAAAAGCTTTAAGATAGTCAGAATATGAGAACCCTGGTGCTATGAAATTACACACATCAAGGAACTTTAATCTACCTAATGATAGAGTTTGATAGCTCGTTCCTTTCTTCACTACATAGCCGCACTGCTTTTTTTCAGAAATGTGTGTTCCTATCAGAAGAGGAGCAATGAGAGGAAGATCATATCGTGCACTGTTGAAACCAAATACCATCAACTCTGCAATGTAAGTATCTAGTTCTTTGATCAATCTGTCATATTTTTGTCCAACAAATTTTATAGATTGAATAAAATTCATTTGCTCAAAGTTTCCAGCTTTGATTTCCAGCTTCACTGCTTCTATCTTTTTACGTTCCAAAGCTCTGAATATCTTATGGTATCGTTCATATCTAAGTTTATGATAACAGTGATCAGACATAGCCTGCAGATACTTTAGCATCTCTTGAACTATTTCACCCTCTGTGACATCAGTTTCCCTGACAAAACATACTGGTTGAGTAAAACCTGCTACATTACTCGCTACACTGATTGAGGCTAAGTTGTGTTTTGATTCCCAGGATATTGTAGGGCTATTATTGGGTAAGTCATTTTTAGAGTGAGTAAAAAATACCTCACAATCAAAGACAGCATAATACGGATGATATCTCAAGCTTTCTGGTATGGCGATCCCTTCTTGTTCTAGTTTTTGGAAGATTGTTTTAGGTGGTGTGTATTCTCCGTATGGAAAATAATGTTTTGTAGTTTCAGAAGAACATCTTGAGGAGTGAACTCGCAGATCTGAAGCAGTTTTTAACAGTTTGTTACAATGAGTACACTTGTAGGATTTGGTGTAAAGTTTCAGGTTTTGTATGAGACAAAAATGGCTCCCTTCTAGATGTAGGTTTACTTTATTGGGATAAGTGGTCATAGATCTTGACACTAAAGTTGCTACGTAACCTTCTGAATCGCTTTGTTTCAGAGTGTACACTGATATTGATATTTTAAGCATAGCTTCAATAAAGGGTATGTCTTTTAGCAACACGCCTTTGAAGTTTTCAGCTGACAAACTCTTTCCCATGAGAAACTTTATAAAATAAGCTTTGGTTGATGCTTGGAGGGTACTTTTGTTTCCTAGTGCCATTGCTATTGCACGAAATAGACATAGATTGTCTGTGTATAGTTCACCGTTCGTATCTCTTTCTAATGTTAATACCGCTTTGCTACTCTTTAGATGGCTTGGTATTGTTGCACAGCAACCTATTGGATGGTTGAATATTGGATACACAAAGAAGTTGATATTTGTAATGATGTGCAATCCCCAAGAGGTGTCTGGTCTGGAACGAGTAGAGTACTCAACCAAATCTTCAGCTAGCAACTTGTCTACAAATGCGTCATAATCTTCTCTGTTGGTTATGAGAATAGGTTGGTCAAAAAGTCTATCTTTTCCAGCACTAGGGTGAAAGTACCTCATAGTTTCATCCTCGTTATTGATCAAAATAGCTCCTATGGACACATTGATTTTAAATTTGTTAGCTTGGTCATCTAAAATTCTCCTCATGTCAAAATCTAACAGTGATGAAGCTACATTATTGTTTCTTACCACAACATTGTAAAGGTTTGAAAACTTCCATTTTTTTCTATAACTACGTATTGCTGACCAGTTTTTGTTTATTAGCTCTCTCGTCTTTTCTTCATGAGTCCCTGTATAATGGAGTGGTCTCTGTCCTTCTTGTAAATAAAAGTCACTGGCTTCATCATCATTCGTTATAACGGGTTGGGTTGCAGGCACGCGTAGTTGTTGTAGTTGCTAAAAAAATGAACATTAAAATATATTTGGGATTCGTCAATACAATGTGTAGGAAAAGACAATTCACAGTAATCAACAAAATTATTTTTGGTAATAGCACCAGGAGTCGTTTGTTCTTTTTACGAGAGAAGACGATTCATCTGTTAATCTGATAACTTCATTATCGCGCAGCAAGCGTGCGTAATGACAATTATTTACTTTCACTGTAATAAAATTATACCTACTCTTAACTCACAATAATACTCACCTGTTGCTCATATTGACAGATGTGAGATTTAACTTCAGCCTTTGTTAACAACGCATCACAGTCAACACATCGAACCTTGTGGAAATTTTTGTGTCGACTCAAAGAAGACCGGTGTTTGTAACTTTTGTCACACTGTTGACAAAAGTACCTTAGATCTTCTAAAACGATAGTCCAAAAACAAGAAATGTGTTACGTATTTGTGTAATATCTACATTTGGACACACAATTATAATAACTATTAGAAGATTTGACCACAATAAAAATTTCATGATCTTATGTTGCTTTTGGTGTTATTATTGTCTATGATCCTCTCTCAGCAATAAAGACTCATCATGTATAATTTACTTGATACTGATACACATGCTACAGATGTGGTAATAGATTGATATTGCATTATCTTCATGCTTTCGTAAAATAAGATGCAACTTTTAGAGATTATACAGTACATGTATTTATTTATCACGCTGTGATTGAAACAAGTTTATCGGTTGACATCATTTATTATTTGATAGTACAACAGTATTCAACTGACATAGCATTCAGCACACAAGAAAGTTAAACACTCAGTTTTGCATCGATAGATATGCAAAAATAAATCATCAACATTGAAACAACAAAAAAGAATCAGACAGGTATGAAATTCAATCATCATTTCTTTTTATCATTTCATGCCAGTAGAACCAAAGCCTGAACAGCTACGATGGGTGGCATCAAGTTCACCCATACAAAGCCTTACTTTAGGTATTGAAATTTTCTCACAAATAAGTTGAGCGATGCGTTCGCCTTGATTTACAACAAATTTTTTTGTATCAGTATTCATCATCACAACTTTAACTATACCACGATAGTCAGGATCTATTGTACCAGTTGGAATGACAAGTTTATGTCTCAATGTAAGTCCTGACCTTGTGGTTATGTGACCATAAGTTCCAATCGGTAGTTTAATTTGCAAATCAGTGCTGATTACTTTCAATTCCATAGGATTAATTGTCAATGTTTCTGCACTAAACAGATCGAGGCCTGCAGAGTTTGTACTGCCACGAAATGGTAATCTCGCTTTAGATGAAGTCAGCTTACACTGTATGATGTCTCCTATCAACCAAAAATAGAGATATTTGATAGCTTGTAATTTATTTCACTGTTTCAGATGAGACTGGCAATCAGCAAGTCAAATATACACTCAACTAGTCATGGATGTATACAGATACATAGGGTGAGTATGTCACTGCTTTTCATGTTATAATATTCATTTCAATCGATTTGGTCATTTCACATCAAAGTGATAATACATATGGTGGCATTTGTTGACTATTTCAGTCCTTATTATTTTATTTTATATCATGATGATATTAAATCATAATGAGTTATGGCCATTTCAGCCATTTGAAATATTTCAGTTTGACATGAATATAAAGAACATAAAATGGTATGATAAAAAAGTAAGTTTTCGAAATCATGAGTGTAGTCAAATCTTCCAATATTATAGAGAAGCAATAAAAAAGCAAAAAAAAGTACAAAATCACCACAAGAACTTACAAAAATGTTGCCAAAAAAAGAAAGCCGGACAACAAAACAAGGTTTAGCATAGTACATAGACATACAAGCTATGTGTAAAGACAACGCCTACCATCATCAAGACCAAAAATATGCCAAAAGTAGTTATAGAATTTAACAAAACTATAGAAATCCCAATGCTCAAAAATCAATTTTATGAGCAAATCTTAGCTCTGGTGTTTGAACGTTGTAACTTAGCTTTGCTAAGTCTGTGCTTAGCTTCAGCTCCTCTACAGTGAGGCTTATAACAAGCCTGTTTGGTGATTTAGCGTGGGGTTTGATGGCCCCTATTTTTATTATAGCTTTCATTTTAAAATGCTTGTTTGCGATGTCAATGATAGGGATGATTTTTTCTTCCCCATCCAAATGAACTACCACACAACGTTCTCCTTCTGGATTCACATGCACTTTTAGAAAAGGCATAAAGTTGTGGTATTTTTTTATGTTTTCCTGCGAGCCAAATAAGCCAACAGGCCATGCAAAGGGATTAGTTTCACGGATTTTTTTGGTTAAATCACAGCATAAGGAGTCAATAAACTCAAAGTGTTTGCAGGCCATTTTCGTATATGGAGAATTTTCCTGCTGGGTTATGGGGTTAGGGAATATCTTCAGTTCACCCTGCCATGTATCCGACTCTACGAATACACGGGCATCGGTGTTATAAAAGACATGATAGGCGTTGTCTTTTTGACACACGAATAATTTTGTTAGATCAAAATTGGTCGTATTTAATAAGATACCTTTGCTGTTGTCGATTTGTGGCTCTTCGAGTGCTATATCTATTACCTCATCATCATCATTCTGAGTTTGGCTATAAAAATAAATAAAAAAAATATGATAAGACTCAAGTTCCTTTTATCTTAAACAAAAAAACTCAAAAATTATTTACAATTACAATAAGTGTGTCATGTTCAATATAGGAGATAAAAAATGTCTAAATGCTTTTTGTCTACAATTTAACGCAGCTATAAAATGATCAAGTAGTTTCTTAGCTGATATTTTTAAGGTTCAACTGAATGATACATCAATTACTATATAATATATACATTATTTTAGATGCAATCTCATATAATCTGTTCATATGCATACCTTGTAGAGGGGGTGCTTGTGTCAGAGGGTATAGATGGTGGTGGTGGCATCAGACTTACGTCTGATGGTATTGATACTGGAAGTGTTACTACTGCGGGTTCCTCACTCTCTCCCGCTATAATCTTATTGATCTGGAGCCTCTGCTCCTCAGTAAGTCTGTAAATGTAAGTACATACACATAGATTAACATAATCAAATAATCTTAATAAAACACAAACATAAATTTTAGTCATACAAATCATCCACAATTAGAACATAAAGTTTATTGCTAGTT
>ERZ1740070.2324-NODE-2324-length-10995-cov-6.127971_pt1 | contig 10995 bp, 9 predicted proteins | sample MGYA00581734_ERZ1740070 | MGnify/ENA primary metagenome ERZ1740070 (study PRJEB43018, sample SAMN04849744) | marine metagenome | isolation source: floating plastic debris | place: Pacific Ocean | collected 2008-09-01 | study: EMG produced TPA metagenomics... | reverse complement strand
CCTGCTCATCCATCGTTGAGTTCCACACAACAACATTGCCCATACGCTCTTCAAACGAACCGCCGTCACGCACGGCCCCCGCCTTCTCTAGCGTGGTCCCAAAGGGATCCACCATATCCACTGCCGCCGGCTTACCCTCATACCAAAAGTCCCACTCTTCGGCAGACATAAACTTCTTCGCATTCTCTGGCACCGCACTGTAATAGCCCTGGCGACCTAAAAACGCACCTACCCAGCCGTCGAGCAGCCAATCCATATAGGCATAGGCCGCATCTAGCTTCGGCCCTTCCATCGCTGCCGACATCCCAATGCCGCCACCCCAGGCTCGGTAGCCCTCTTTCAGCGGTGCGTACACACATTCGATTCCCTGCGCTTTCACGGCGGTTACCGCTGGCGACCACATCGACTGCAAAATCACCTCACCCGAAGACATCAGATTCACCGACTCATCAAACGTCTTCCAAAACGCTCTAAACTGCCCTTCTTTCTTCTTATCGATCAAGATTTGCGTAATCTGATCAATCTCGGCCTTCGTCATATTTCCCTTGTCGCCAAAGGTCATCAGCCCAGCAGACTCCACGACGAGGGCCGCATCCATAATGCCAATCGAAGGAATATCGAGAATGGACGTCTTTCCACTAAAGGCTGGATCAAACAAATCGGCCCAGCTCGTAATCTCTTTGGTGACCAAATCTGGCCGGTAGCCTAATGTATCGGCATTGTATTGGAAAGGAATGAGCGTAGCCCAGTCGGTCGGCGTAGCCGAAAACTCCTGCGAGTCTTTATCTTTGAGATACATTACCTTGATTGGCGCAGTACCCTGAGCATTTTCTACTGGCAAGCCGTTAAACTTACCCGTGGTGAAAAAGGACGCAATTTTATCAAAGCTTTTGATTCTTTTGACATCAATAGCCTGTAGGTTTCCAGAAGGAATAACCAGCGGTAGACTAAAATACTCCCCGTCGAACATGTCGTATTGCCCAGGCTGAGTGATGGCAATTTGATTGTTCTCTTCGGTGCTGAGGGCCTTTAGTTCTATTTTAAAGCCCAAATCTTCTTGGGCTTTATCTCGAATATCGTTGATCTGCGCTACGCCCGTACCAATAAAGCGCAGCGTCACATCCTTAATACTGTTGGTGTTCACCTCAGGACCAGGGGCAGGGTTGTTCGGCGTCCCTTCTGGCGCTTCTGTTTGCGCACCACAGCGCGCAGTCGCAAGGGCCGCACCCGTAGCAAGACCTGTCTGAATCAAGCGACGACGAGTAAACTTAGGCATGTTTCCAACTATTCTAGACAACTGATATTACCGGCGAGCATGCTAGCCGCACATTGCCCTTTACCCTAGCTTCCTTGAACCCATCGTTTGGTATGCCACTGTACAAAAATAGGAAAAAACCAAAGCAGGAAAAAACCGGCAAGCGCCAATTAGAGGCTGCACATGCTAACGAGATAGCTTATTAAACAACGCAGCAGAACATCACCGTGAAAGTCTGTTGTTTTTCCTTACATTTATTTGAATAAAGTTCATACAAAAGGTATTCAAGGCTAGGGCATAACCCTAATAAGGCAAAAATACACAGTCTTCAGCCGTCCACGTTGCGCCGAGGCGATCGCCCACTCCAATATCTGCCTGCATCCAATCTGTTGTGCGACTCTTGTACAGCAGCACTTGGCCCGTCGCCTCCAGGCTCAGCATGACGCGAGTGACATATCCCGTCATTTCTACATCGGTCACGCGTACCAGCACTTGGTTGGGCCGAGTAGACGCTCTCGAATCACCTTCCACGGCAGAAGCTGGCACCAGCTGCATCAAATCTGGACGCACCGAGCAGGCAGCTTCTGACCCTTTTAATGTTGCGGTTCCCTGACAAAACAAAGAACCCACGCCTTCTACGGCCAGCTCAATAGAATCTAGTTCTGAGGCGTTTTCAACAGTCTCTATTACCTTGCCCTGAAAGATATTGTTGTCGCCAATAAACTTAGCCACAAATTGAGAAGCAGGCGTATTGAACAGTGCCGTCGGTGTCGCCACCTGATCAATATGGCCGTGATTCATCACCACCACCTGATCCGACAGAGAAAAGGCCTCTTCTACGTGATGGGTCACCTGAATAAAAGTTAGCCCGAACTGCTGCTGAATTTTCCGCAGCTCACCGCGCATTCTCACCCGCAGATTTTCGTCAAGCGCACTCAGCGGCTCATCGAGCATGAGTACCTGAGGCCGAGTCACCAACGCCCTAGCTAGGGCAACTCGCTGCTGCTGCCCGCCGCTGAGCATATCTGGGCGACGCTCAGCCGTATGGCTCAGGCCGACCAGTTCCAAAATCTCGCCCACCCGCTGCGATCGCTCCGCTTTCGGCACACGCTGCATTTTTAAACCGAACGCCACGTTCTGCCAAATCGTTTTGTGGGGAAACAGCGCATAGTTTTGAAACATCATGGCTGTGTTTCGCTTGGCAGGCGGCAGGCTAGTCACCGGCTTATCGGCAATGTAAATCTCACCGGAGGTAACCGCTTCATGGCCAGCAATCATCCGCAGGGCGGTGGTTTTACCGCAGCCACTAGGCCCTAGCAAGCAACAGTACGCCCCAGCTGGAATATCGAGCGTGACATTTTCAATCGCGGTGAATGCGCCGTATTTTTTGGTTACTGAGCGGAGAGAAACGCCTGCCGCTTCGCCAGCCAGTTTGACAGAAGGTGCGGGGACAGCTTCAGGCTCTAGAGATCGCGCAGCAGAGAAAGCTGACTGCTGAGACTTAGGATGAGAAACGATCCGCGACGGCTGTGCGTTTTCTAGAGTCATAGCCTAAGATTCGTGGCCTATATCCACGACGGTAACAGCAAACATAAGGGCAGGCACAATCGTATTTCAGTCTTCTTTGTACAGTTATTTACATACAATTTTTTGTGGGCAATTTTCTTTATACAGAGCAACGATGACATAAAATGTAGCGGTTCTAGCGAATTGAATTCATTCATCATCAACTTTCTTAGCCCGTTCAAGATCACAGGCCCCATTTCTGGTAATACTTCTCTAGTAGCTTCAGATTTCAGCTCTAGATTTCAGCTCTAGATATCACAGAGACTAAGAAGCTCCAGATTTCATAGAACTTTCACGTTCCACTTTCAAGCCGAGGCCCCGCTAAATGCCCGACCCTACTCAGCCAAAATTTGTTTTTATCTGTGGCTCAGCACTCAAAGGCCAGCCCGACCATAAAAATCTACAGTCAGCAACTTTTATCAAAGCAGCAAAAACTGCACCAAAGTATCGGCTGCACGCGGTCAAAGACGGCTGGCATCCTGGCATTTATGCCACCGAGGAAAATGGCATCTCTATTCCGGGAGAAATCTATCAGCTAACACCAAAACAATATGAGTATTTGGTCTCAACAGAGCCGCCGGATATGTATCCAGAAGAAGTAGAGCTAGCGGATGGTGGAAAAGCGATCGCAATGCTATACCCCAAAAAGCTAATCGAAGAGAATGGCTATCCCGATATCTCCGACATCGGCGGCTGGGCAGCCTACAAAAAACAAACCTAGGGTTGGGTCGCAGCTTAGCAGGACTAAGCCCAATGCAGCTATCTTAAAGCCTTCAAATATTCTTGTGGCCACTAGCATCATGACGGTTGGGGGTTTCATTTATGCGTGCGATTGTAATTGCAGGGTCCGCTTGAGTGTAGTGGCTGCTATCAGCCAGCTCAAACGCAACCACTGAAATACTTACAATTAAAACGGCTAGAATGTTAGATCTCATGTTTTTTAGAACCTATGTGAATGTGGGCCGATGTACTGGTGAGCGAAACCAACACTTAGCTAGTATTTCTGAAACTGGTTACAAAACTGGTCAAGCTCACCAGAGAGCCAGGGATCTTCAACGCCTTCGGCGATAACTGTTCTAATGTCTGCAAGAATTTCTTGAACATAGTCTTGAAAATTTGAGGTTTCATGAACGGTTGCGTTTCTAAATTCTATCCAAGCTATTTTGGCCATATTGATATGCCGAGCGTGACGCATTTGATTAGTACTAATAAAGTTGACAATTAGGTCAAACTTATTCCATAGAACAACTACGTTTAGCTGTTCAGATAGCTCGCTGGCTTCCCTATAAAAATTAAGGGCCTGCCGTAGAATCCCTGGATTTGGGTTGCGGCGACAGAGTTCATCGAATGCGATCGCCAACAGATGATAGAGCTTTCCTTTAGCGGCGTTCTCTTTAATATAATTGAGAGCAAAATAAGTCAACATAACAGAATCTTTATAACAGGCTGTGCAACTATAAATTTGAGCAATCTTTAATAGAATGCCTGGATATTCAACGGCGTACTGCCTAATCAGAGTGGTGTATACGTCCATTGCACTGGCATAGTCATTTTTAGTAAAGTAGGTGTCTCCTACATCCTGAATCTTTTTGAAAGAGGCGCGAGAAATAACATCGGCTGAGCGTGAAAACCGACTTTCTAAAATCTGTTGTTCGACTAGATGAATGATATCTGCAGCTGCAATGAACTCGTTTCGTTGAGAAATTCCGGTGAACAGATTTTCTGTGGTGGGCGAGGGTGTAGCCCCTTGCGAAGAGGAGTGCGGCAGCTTGTAACCTGCGGCTTCTAGCCATTCCGCCACATCGTGCCAACGAATTCTCTGCGTCACGTGACCGGTAAAAACTTTGACATACTGATAAATGGTAGTAGAGAGTTCGGTCTTCACGCTGCTGGGCTTCCAGTTCAGTGCGATCGCAATATCACCAGGGTGGACTAAGCATAGTAAACCTCTCAGCAGCGCTTTCTCCGTAGCATTCAAATTAGGACGCTTTTCACCCCCCTTAACCTGACCTAGCGCTTTATATAAATCATTGAGCCTCCATCGTTCTTTTGCTTCAGGAAATAAGCTATCGACGCTATCCATAAGGGGAATAGCCTCCTGGACCGGACAACAGTTGTTCACGTCTCACTTATCGTAGCCCCCGTTCCTTAAAGATGGCTGAATTCATGACTTTAGGCACCTATTTCTTGATAGGTGCCTAAAGTCATACGCCAATCATTTGTTAGGCCATAAGCGTAATAGCAGTGTCTTTTGATACCGATTTTATCGATCTTTTTTTACTAGAGAATAAGTCACCCCATTGTCGCCCTATTTAAGTTAGGAGAGACTTCGCTCCGTCCTATTTTGAAAGGGGTGTTGGTCAAAAATAAACTGTTTAGTATCGAGATGTTAGCAAACATTTCAAAGGCTCCAGACACACCAACTGATACGCCAACACGCTACAAAAAATCCACAGAGAAGCATTCACAACAACTATGAAACAGACAGAAAAAGATATCCACCCCAGCTCACACAATCGGTCATATCCTTGGGCAATAACAGCTAGCCTTACGGTTTGTGCCTCGCTGGTACTGGCCCTGCATGATGCTACCTATCGACCGGCATTCGTACAGATTGCAATGGTGAGCGTAGTTGCAGCCAAAGAGCAGGTGAGAGCAGCCAGAGAAAAGGATGAAGAAGCGTCCTGCCTCTTGCCACACAAAGAACATCACCTGTTGTAAGCGAGCTAACTGAAACAACGTCAACAGTCCTACATGCTCCTCTTTTGTAGTTTTAGAGGAGCATCGTCCTTCTAGGGCTTGATTACTAACACCCAGGCAAAATACCTTACAATTACAATAGTTTAAGTTTTGTATCATCTCCCTCTTTACTGACCATGACCGTAACTGCGCCCGACATCGATAAATCCCTCAACGCCTCAGTGGGAACGCCAAGACCCATGACACGGGTAATTTTGCTATCGGTTGCCACAGGGCTACTGTACTACGGCTATTACAAGTGGAAAATTCAAGATGAGCTGAAGGCTCATGGAGAAAGGGTTTGGTCTGGCGCAGTGTGCATTATTCCTTTTGTGCTAGGAATTGCACTGCCGCTACTGCTAGCCGCATTCGATCCAGATGTTCCAGCAGGGTTCGCCCGTTTCTCCTTCCTAGGCGTACTATGGATTTACATCGTGCAGTTCCGGCTGTACCGAGAGATCAACCGGCTATATGTGGCACAAGGCTGGAATCCACCGTTGGTTTCCTGGTGGATCGTTGTTCCTGGGTTTAATCTAGTCGTAGGTCTTAGGCAGATTCACTTTTTGAGCGAGTATTGGGCACGGCTAACAGATACGCCGACTCCAGATCCCATCGCAGAAAAAATTCCTTTTTTGTCTAATAACGACTGAGCTCGCATTACAAATCTCGTGTTGCAAAGAGCAATCAACAACGCTACACCTTCACTACAAGCCAAATAACCCCTCCAACCGTTTCCGAATCCACTCCACTGGGCTTTGGTTATATTCATCCGAATTTATTAAACCCATTGTTCTAAGCTGCCGTCCCTGCTGCGATAGCTCTTCTTCGTGTCGCGCCATCTCTTCTACAATTACATTGTACAAATGAGGCTGATCTCGCAGCAGTTTCTTAAAACCTTGCGGACTCAGCACGAACAGAGTCGAGTCTTCTATCGCCTTAATCGTCACTGTACGAGGGACATTAAGCATGAGCGAAAACTCACCGACAAACTGGCCAGCACGCAGCACGGTCGGCTGCTCTAATTTCTCTAGCGTGTAGCTCACAGCTCCAGTCAAAATGATATAAAAAGCATCTCCCTTGTCGCCTTCTCGGTAAAGAATTTCAGTAGGGTTCAAACGCCTACGGTGACCAATCTCTACCAGTTTACGCAGTTCTATTTCACTACAGTTCTTAAAAACCGATAGCTGCTTGAGTAAGTCTCGCACAGCTACTGGCTTTGAGAGGGCCTCTAAAGAACCTTCACGAGACCTTTGCAGCGCCGCGCTCTGAGGATAGTCCTTTACATCAGAAGCAATCACCACATTCGGGTTACGATTCCACACATCCATCCGAGGAGCCGCTAAGCGAATACCGTGCTGCTTCAAATTCTGCAAAATAATAAAATTTAGCGAACTCTCCGTTCTAAACTTTTGATCTACCCGATCGATCCACACCCAAAGCTTAAAGTCCAGCGAATTCTCTCCAATATTTGTGAAATGCACCTCCGGCGGATACTCCAGCAAAACCGTCTCTTCCAAATAGGCAGAATCCATCAGCACTTCAATCACCAGCAGTGGATCGCTCTCATGGGTCACTTTAGTCACGATCGGCACCCAGCCCTTGGTGTTGGCATACGTCCAGTTGATCACCTGATTGCTAATCAATTCACTGTTGGGCACCACAATATGCTTTTTCGTCAACGTCCTAATCACCGTAGAGCGTAAAGAAATCTCCGCAATATAGCCACTCAGCTCATTGAGTTCGATAAAATCTCCTACCTTTAGCTTGCGCTCAACCAGTAGCGTCAGCCCGCTCGTAAAGTTCTTAATAATCTCCTGCAAGCCAAAGCCAATACCAATGCCCAAGCTACCTGCCAACACAGCTAGCGATGCCAAATTAATACCAGCAGCCTGCAAAAGTACAATGCACAGCAGCACTCCCAACGCATAGCTTGTAATTGTCGCAATAGATTCGCGAGATCCCTGCTGTAGACCCAACCGCTTCAGCAAGTAAAGTGACAAAAACTGCTTTAGCCCAAAAGAGAAAAAGACTGTCACCAAAGCAATCATGAGCAGCTGCACCACAGAACTCAGCTCAATTGCCCGTTCCCCTAGCTGAAGCAGCGGCTGCGGCAATGATCGTCCTAACATCAATTGCCACTGTCTGATAGCAGTCTGATAGCAGTCCACATACATGGGTCACTGTTTCAATACGTTTTGATCTCATTCGATGGTATCGCAGAGACCAAAGCAAAAGAAGTATCTTATTCTTTGAGAAACACCCGACGCTGCACCTCATTAATATGGCCGAAAAAGTTGTCCTTATCACCGGTTGTTCTTCAGGCATTGGCGAAGCACTTTGCTGGGCCTTTCACCATCAAGGCTGCAAAGTTGTCGCCACGGCTCGCGACCCTAAAACATTAGATGAGTTAAAATCTGCTGGCATGAGTACGCTGGCGCTAGATGTTAATGATTCAGTAGCGATCGCACGAGTCATCGATACCCTTCTCACTGACCATCACCGACTAGACATACTGATAAACAACGCTGGCTATGGGCAGTTTGGCCCATTAATGGATCTCAGCTCAGAGAAATTGAAAGCGCAGTTTCAGACTAATGTTTTCTCGGCTATGGCGATCACACAGCAGGCCGCTCCCATCATGAAACGCCAGCAGTCAGGCATTATCGTCAACATTGGCAGCATCTCTGGCATTGTCACCACCCCATTTGCGGGCGCTTACTGCGCTTCAAAAGCCGCTTTGCATAGCCTTTCCGAAGCCCTACGATTAGAACTTTCTCCTTTTGGCATTACTGTTGTCACTGTGCAGCCAGGGGCCATCTGCTCAAATATTGGCACGGCGGCCCAGCAAGCCCTAGCAGGCGTCATGAAAGCTGAATCTTGGTATGTACCCTACGAGAAAGCAATTCAGGAAAGAACCACACTTTCTCAAGTAGGCGCTACCCCCACAAAACAGTTCGAAACGCAGCTAGTAGCGCGCGTCCTGCAGCCTCATCCGCCAGCCGTTATTCGTATAGGAAAGAAGAGTCTGTGGCTACCCTGGCTCAAGCAATGGCTACCCGCCCAGTGGTTTAGATGGTTGCTCAAGCGACGATTTGGCCTGCTGTAAGCTACGCCTGATCCCGATATTGATATTCTTACTGGCGATAGGTCAAAGAATTGTTGTATTAGTAGGCCTTGCCAGCGCGATCGCTTGAGCAAGCAAGATGAACAGACAACAAAAGTCACTACGTTTGAGGCGTCGGCATAGATTTCGGCACGTTACGCATGTTCATACAATTGTTTGTGATCTGCTAGCGCCATGTATTATTGGAAAATCGTTTTTTAATATTTCTCATAACACAGGGCTCTTTGACTATGACAAAGGTAAAAATTGCAGCCGCATCTGACATCAGTACTGATAAAGTCTCGAAGACAACGGCAAACGGCCAAACGATTCTTGTGGCTAAAGTAGGTGATGGGTATTGTGCGATCGCCAACAAATGCCCCCACCTCGGCCTCCCCATGAGCAAAGGCAAGCTAGAAAACGGTATCCTCACCTGCCCCTTCCACGGCTCCAAATTTGAAATGTGCACCGGCAAAAACGTGGAATGGGTCGAAACCTTTGTCGGTATTCCCCTCCCCGGCGCAGCCAAAAAAATGATGGCCATGGGCAAGTCTCCTACTGATGTTGCTAGCTTCCCTGTCACGCAAGAAGGTGAAGACCTCTTCGCAGAAGCGTAAGCAATACCTGTTTGCCAAAGTCTTTCTCTCCAAAATCTTTCTCTACAGAGGCCGCGCAGATAGCCATTCAGGAGCAGCGCGATACATACCGCACAGGCATCAATGTTAATCGATTAAGAGACAACTTTCGCGAACAATTTCCACATGTCTCCTTTGTATTTGTGGTACCGCCCTTTGCGCTGAAATACTTCATGTACCGGTTTATGGGAGAAGGTTCCATCCACTAGGACACCTCGACAGGTCATCTGGAAGTGCGATCGCAGCTATATCCTCAGGTGAGATCGTCCCCGCCCCCACCGACTCACACAGGGTGCTGTACGTCCTCACCGCTTCAGCATTGGCATTGAATTCCACAAAAACAACGCCCAAATAGCTAGGAGAAATTTCCCCTTTGCTCAGCGCATACTGAACAACTCGACGAGCCAACAGAGTGCTTTCGTCATCGACAATGCCATAGCGATAGTGGTTTGTTTCTGCTTGTATGCCTAATCCTAGAAAAGGTATCTCTGTTGAAAAGCTCTCTTCCTCCAGATAATAAGCCTGCTGTGCCCGATTCATAGAGCCAATATAGGTTCGCCCTTCTGAGCGCGCGCTACGTTCTGCTTTTATTCTTTCAGTCCGCCCCCCAGCAGCGACCATCCACCTGTCCAAACTTTCCCAGCTATCCCACGCATTCGTGAGGTCAGCATTTACCAGCCCCATCACATCAGCATTAAACAACCGCACGTAGCTAAAGTCAGCACCCGAGGCCTCAGTATCAGCCAGCGTGGCATAGCTAAAATCAGCACTTGAAAAGACCGCATCCTGCAAGTTAGCACCGCTTAGGTTCGCCCCCCGCAACAGCAAAGGCTTAATCATCAGTGGCGAAGAAATCCTATCGATCGAAGAATACACCAAAAGATCAGCAAGGGTGTCTTCCTCACAGATAGCTTCGATATCCGAATCATCAAACCAGGCCCGAGCTGATTCTGCTAATTCAGGATTTTCTGTACAAAATCCATACATCACTTGAAAAGGCAAAAACTCATAAAGGCAAAGCTCAGGGTCTACCGGTTCTCCATAAGGAGAAGTCCCACAAAAAAACGGAGTAATTGCATTCGAGAGGTCAGCATCTTGCAGGTTTGCACCCGTCAAATTCGCACCCGCAAAGCGAATGCCACTCAAATTAGCCGAAGACAAATTTGCACGCGTTAAGTCAACATTTTGCAAATGGCTACCGCTTAAGTTGGCACCCTGCAAATTTGCATCTTGCAAAACAACATCCTGAATAGCCACCTCACTTAGATCACACTCTGGGCAATCACCGGTCGTCAGCAGCTGCCGCACATGGTCTGGATTTGCAGCGTAGGCACCGCCACTCAATGCCGTGAGTGCTAAGCTCAACGCACCCAGTATTAGCCAATCGTTTCTCATCGCCATAGCACTCCACCTTCGTCTGTAGCCGTCAGTAGTTAGCGCAACCAGCACTCGCCTACATCTGTCTGTGTCTAAATCAATTTCATTTGTTAATAGCCTGCCCAAGCCCAGCCAAAAGTTTGCAGAAATAACCTTGGATACGCCCCATCCTCTGGTAGGGAAATCCGCCAGCCGCAAGCAAGCCCATCCCCAAGCACATTTGATAGACTAAAAGGCAAAGATATCAAAAGGACTTGCTTCTTTTATGACAGCCGCTACCTTTGAACAGCCACTGCGCTTAGAGCAGATTCCTTCGCTCA